>ERZ773115.2-NODE-2-length-341318-cov-6.565596_pt1 | contig 341318 bp, 323 predicted proteins | sample MGYA00511116_ERZ773115 | MGnify/ENA primary metagenome ERZ773115 (study PRJEB29015, sample SAMEA2737869) | human gut metagenome | biome: human gut; feature: human-associated habitat; material: faeces | place: China | collected 2012 ... | reverse complement strand
CGTTTACGGCGTGGACTACCAGGGTATCTAATCCTGTTTGCTCCCCACGCTTTCGAGCCTCAGCGTCAGTTACAGACCAGAGAGCCGCTTTCGCCACCGGTGTTCCTCCATATATCTACGCATTTCACCGCTACACATGGAATTCCACTCTCCCCTTCTGCACTCAAGTCTAACAGTTTCCAAAGCGAACAATGGTTAAGCCACTGCCTTTAACTTCAGACTTATTAAACCGCCTGCGCTCGCTTTACGCCCAATAAATCCGGACAACGCTTGCCACCTACGTATTACCGCGGCTGCTGGCACGTAGTTAGCCGTGGCTTTCTGGTTAGATACCGTCAAGGGATGAACAGTTACTCTCATCCTTGTTCTTCTCTAACAACAGAGTTTTACGATCCGAAAACCTTCTTCACTCACGCGGCGTTGCTCGGTCAGACTTTCGTCCATTGCCGAAGATTCCCTACTGCTGCCTCCCGTAGGAGTTTGGGCCGTGTCTCAGTCCCAATGTGGCCGATCACCCTCTCAGGTCGGCTATGCATCGTCGCCTTGGTGAGCCGTTACCTCACCAACTAGCTAATGCACCGCGGGTCCATCCATCAGCGACACCCGAAAGCGCCTTTCAAATCAAAACCATGCGGTTTCGATTGTTATACGGTATTAGCACCTGTTTCCAAGTGTTATCCCCTTCTGATGGGCAGGTTACCCACGTGTTACTCACCCGTTCGCCACTCCTCTTTTTCCGGTGGAGCAAGCTCCGGTGGAAAAAGAAGCGTTCGACTTGCATGTATTAGGCACGCCGCCAGCGTTCGTCCTGAGCCAGGATCAAACTCTCATAAAAAGTTCGAACAATCTTGCGATTGTTAAGCTCAATTGTTTGCTAGCATATTGCTTGCTTGTTAAAAATGTTTGTTGTCTTGAATCAATCAAGACGCCCTACACATTTGGTTTGTCTTTGCTTTGTTCAGTTTTCAAAGGTCTACTTGATTAAATGCTAATCATTTGAGATTGCCGTAGCAACTTTTATATCATATCAGAGTGACATTTGTTTGTCAACTCTTTTTTAAAAGTTTTTTTAACTTCATTTTTCAGAAGTGTTTCAGCAACTCATTTATCATAACTCATCGTTTGTTATTTGTCAACAACTTTTTTGAAGTTTATTTCGATGAAATCAAGCTTCATAAGCTGTCGGTTTTTAACGACTCAGTTATCTTATCATGTGATAACTCACACGTCAAGAACTTTTTGAATCTTTTTTATTACTTCATTTTTTTAAAACGAGTAACTAAAAACAACAAAAAAGAATATACCATGTAATTTTACACATGTCAATAAGTATTTAAACCTTTGGTATAGGTTATCACTCTTGGTTTCAGCTTTTCTATATTAAATAAGCCATAGTCATTCTACTGATTCTGGCTATCCAGATAATCGAACCGTAAGACTTCTTTCAGCTGTTGTCCATTTATGACATCTTTGGTTACTCCACACAGTTGCCCCATTGATGAGCGTTCATCGTTTTCCCGTTGATCAATGAGGTTGAGACAAAAGCAGCATCAAGAAATAAGAAGAAATTTCCGAAGATGCTGCTTTTGTCTCACCGTGAATCAGAGGTCGTGAAAACATCGGGTAGCTCTGATGACAATAAGAAAGAATTTTTTGAAACAGCTTCTCATGTTTTGAAAAATTCAGGCTTATTTCAAGGAGCTGATGTTTGAACGCCGTTTATTCGTTTTTAGAGAGACTAAAAGAGACTGAGGCAAGTTTTGGTTCAGTCTCATGAAATGGGAGACAAGTATGAAAATAACATTGTTAGCAACTAGTGACGTCCATGGGTATATCTATCCAACGAACTATGCGACGGATCAAGAACAACCTTATGGCTATGCTAAAATTGCCAGTAGGATCAAACAAATCAGAGAAACTAGCCCAGACCCTCTTTATGTCATTGATAACGGTGACTTCATTCAGGGGTCACCTTTTAGTTACTACTTAGCAAAACAACAAGATCACCACGTCTCAGAATTAACGAATGTCTTAAATGAAATGGATGTGGATGCTAGTATATTAGGAAATCATGAATTTAATTATGGCTTATCTTACTTAGAACAAGCTATCGCTAGTTATCATCATCCTGTCTTATCTGCTAATATTTTAACGAGCAAAGGCGATCCTTATTTTGGACAGCCCTATGTGATGATTGAAAAACAAGGGATCAAAGTGGCGATTTTAGGGTTGACCACGCAATATATCCCCCATTGGGAACAACCTGAAACAATTAAAGACCTACAATTTGTATCTGCAGTTGAAGCAGCGAAACAGTATGTACCTAAACTTAGAGAATTAGCAGATGTAGTGGTTGTAGCTTATCATGGTGGATTCGAGAAAGATTTAGAGACTGGCGAACCCACCGAAGCATTGACTGGCGAAAATGAAGGCTTCCAACTACTCCAAGAAGTAGCTGGGATGGATGCGTTGATTACTGGGCACCAACATCGAGTGATTGCTACGAAGGTAAATGGTGTGCCGATTATCCAACCGGGCTATCGTGGCGAATTTTTAGGTAAAATCGAATTATCCTTGGAACGAACGGTTAATGGTTATCGTGTTTCGGACGGAAAAGCAGAACTGATTTCCTTAGTAACTGACGAGGCAGATGAAGACATTCTTTCACTTGTTCAAAAAACAGAAAATGAATTGCAAACATGGCTTGATCAACCAGTGGGAGAGGTACAAGGAAACATGAAAATCACTGATCCGATGCAAGCACGAATCGTGGAACATCCTTATATTGAGTTTATTAATCGGGTGCAAATGGCTGCCAGCGGAGTACCGATTTCTGGAACGGCTCTGTTCAACAATGAAGGTCAAGGATTCAATGAAACTATTACAATGAGAGAAATTATTACCAATTATATTTATCCTAATACTTTAGCAGTTCTTAAAATTACAGGGCAGGATCTAAGAGATGCCTTAGAACAAACAGCAAACTTCTTGGCAATAGAATCAGGCGAGATCGTATTTAATCCTACGTTCATTGAACCTAAACCACAGTATTATAATTATGACATGTATGAGGGCATTGATTATGAGATCGATTTACGTCAACCAGTAGGGCAAAGGATCACTAAATTAGCCAGAGCAGGCAAACCGATCCATCCTGAGGAAGAGCTGGAAGTAGTCATGAATCAGTACAGAGCGGTCGGTGGTGGGAATTATCACATGTTCTCTGCCGATAAAATCATTCGTGAAATCCAAATCGATATGACTGAACTGATTGCTGATTATTTAAGAAAACATCAACGAATTCATGCTGAAGTAAATCATAACTTTCGGGTAATCAAGTAAACAAGGGGGACAGAAATTAGTGAAATCTGTCTATTCAAGTCTATTCAAGAAAAGAGCAAGCCAAAACGAAGGTAAATAAATCGAAGCATGCAATTAACAAAATTGTTTATCAAAACTAATCCAAAAGGTAATTGTTGTAAATGATTAACAGTCTCAAGTGTTGTAAGTTTCAGGTTATTTTCAATGTACTTATAACGTTTTTTTGGTGAAAGTATGTTCTTAGAAACGTTCTAAATTTGCTTTACTATAAATTTAGTTACAACCTTTTTTATAAAACGATCCATCAGTATGGGTTATTTATAAAAAAATTTTCGTTATTTAATATCTTTTTTTACTTTTTTGTCTTTACTCTTCATTTTTTGTATATAATGGAATAGGCAAATTTGAATGGGAGTGGAGAAAGGTATGAGAAAAAAACGTCCTTTTCTTCTCTTTTGGTTAGTTGGTTTTTTCTTACTGCTTTTTTTATCAGCCGCAGTTTCAGGAAAAATGACAGCAGATATCGCTCAACTAGAAACAGAAAAAATCATTGCAAGTAAAGAATCAGTAGATAAATTTAAAAAAGAATTTTCTACTTATTGGTGGAAGGATTACAAGATAGTAGCCAACTATGATAAGGGAGAATTAGAGCTTTATTTGCCAAAAGACAAGGAAAGTAATCAGTTTATCAATATTGATGATGTCTTAAGTGCTATATCGTTAAGACAATATCAATTCAACGATAAACATTTGACCGTCTTACTTTTAACCAATGACGGAGAAAAACTAGCTCGATTAAAGAACGGAAAAGTAATAACCAGCTATTCAGATAAGGTGAATCGTGAGGTTGTTAGTACCCGTCTGAAAGATTGGATAAAAATGAATAAAGAAGTCAAAGAAAATTCTGATACGACTCAGGAAAGTTCTTCTGAACGTTCGGAAACAATTCAAAGTACGACCCAAAGTAAGTCCAAGACGCAATCGAGTCGTACAACTAAAAATAGCACAAAAAACAGCAAAGCAAGTCAGCAACAGAAGGCAAAGTAACACGAGTATTTTAGTAAGAGTACGCAAACTGTGAAATAGATGGGGCAACACGTCTTTTCCAGCTCAAGTACTGAAAGGTGCATGATAGTCATTCGTTTGAAATGATGGAAGTTCATTTGTTTTTACTAAGTTACTGTTTTTTGCTGAATCTTTGACTGATTGTTCTTGCTTCATTCGATAACTAGAACTATTGTAGTTCAGGTTGACCAAAACAAAAACAGCTAACAAAAACTCCTCAAGATGGACATATTTAGTCTGAGGGGTTCTTTTTTTGGCATAGATATCCATAATTGCTCCCTTCATTTCTAAAAAAAATCTTAAAATAACCCTTTTTTTAGGAAATTTTCATTTTTTAGGAGCAGAATAAAAAAAAATAAAAGAGAGAAGTGATACTTGTGACACATTTGAAAAAATTGTGCCAAAATCGTTTGCTGATTGTTTTGACAGCTAGTTTTTTCTTTTGGCTGAAAACGATCTTTGCCTATTACGTTGATTTTTCATTGGGCGTTGAAGGCAGCATCCAATACTTTATTCTGTGGATTAATCCAATTGCAACGACATTGTTGTTTTTTGGTTTAGCATTATATATAAAAAAATTGAAACCCGCATTGATTGTTCTTTTAATCATTGATATTTTAAATACACTTTTGCTTTATTTGAATATTATTTTTTATCGAGAATTTACAGATTTCGTGACCGTAAAGTCTATTCTAGGCTTTTCTAAAGTTTCACAAGGTTTATCAGGAAGTTCCTTTGCATTAATGAGACCTCATGACATTTTGTATTGGTTGGATATATTAGTATTTGTAGGACTCATCATCTGGATGTTTGTTAAAAAAATACCAGTAAAAAGTCCTGCAGTCTCTAAACCAGTGGCGATCGCAGTTACTTGTCTGTCAGCGTTGATTTTTTCAGGAAATTTAGCGCTTAGTGAAGCAAATCGTCCCCAATTGTTGCAACGGACGTTTGACCGTTCTTACATCGTCAAATATTTGGGAATCGATGCCTATACTATTTACGATGCTATCAAAACAGGGATGACAAGTAGTGTTCGTGCGCATGCAAGTAGTAATGGTGTAGAAGAAGTGAGAAAATACACCGAAAATCATTATGCTGCTCCTAATCCAGCAACATTTGGCGTGGCTAAAGGGAAAAACATCATTGTCCTGCATTTAGAAAGCTTCCAACAATTTCTAATCAATATGAAGGTAGATGGTCAAGAAGTAACGCCATTCTTAAATAGTATCTATAAGAATCAATCAACGATCAGCTTTGACAATTTCTTCCATGAAGTTGGGCAAGGAAAAACAAGTGATGCAGAAAATATGTTAGAGACGGGAACTTTTGGTTTACCACAAGGTTCTTTGTTCACCGAGCTAGGTTCAGATAACACGTTCCAAGCTGCTCCAGCAATCTTGGCGCAACAGCAAGGCTATACGAGCGCGGTTTTCCATGGGAATGTCGGGAGCTTCTGGAACCGAGATCATGTGTATAAAAATTTAGGCTATGACAACTTCTTTGATCGTTCTTATTTCAATAGTTCAGATGAAACGTTGGGATATGGTATTTTAGATAAGGACTTATTCAGAGAATCAGCTAAATATTTGGAACATTTACAACAACCGTTCTATACTAAGTTTCTTTCGGTAACCAATCATACGCCATACTATACAGACGATAAACATTTTAATTTCCCATCATTGAAGACTGGCAATAGCAGAGTAGATGATTACGTCCGGACAGCTCATTATTTAGATCAATCGTTGGAACAATTCTTTACGTATTTGAAAAAATCCGGTATCTATCAAAATTCGATGTTTGTCATCTACGGAGATCATTTTGGAATATCCAATACGGATAATAAAGACTTGGCGAAAGCCTTAGGAAAAGACCCTGCTACTTGGGATGATTTTGATAATGCTCAAATGCAGCGAGTGCCATTGATGTTCCACATTCCAGGTTATAAAAAAGGTGAGATCAATCATGAATATGGTGGCGAAATTGATGTGTTACCTACCCTGTTACACTTAGTAGGAATCAATGATAAAGACTATATCCATTTTGGTACAGATTTGCTTTCACCACAGCATGATCAGTTGGTTGCCTTTAGAAATGGTAATTTTGCGACACCTAAATATACCGTTTTAGATGGAAAAACTTATAATAACCAAACAGGGGAAATCATTGATCCTAAAAAAGCTGGTATCCAAAAAGAAGTGGAAAAAGATCAGAATCAAGTCAAAACGGCTTTAAGTTTATCTGATAAGTTGAATCAAGAGAATCTATTACGTTTCTATGTACCAGATAACTTTAAAACGATTGATCCCAAAAAGTATGATTATAAAAATGATGCAGAGAAAAATGAAACCATTGAAAAACAAAAAGGAAGCAAGTCCACGAGTGTTTATTCTAAAAATGGAAATAAAACAACGACTAACCTTTACCCTGCAGAAACAGATGAGAATAATTAAATGAATAGTTAATAAAACTTCCAAAAAAGTCGATTTGTTTTCACTTTTTTGGAAGTTTTTTTTATATAATTCGTAAACTTTTTTATTTTAGCGTATGTAATTAGTGAAGGAAACAAATTTTTTACAGCGATTCTTTTGGAAGTGAAAAATCCGAGGAAATTTGGATAGGTGTAAAAAATGATGGCTGAATTCAGTTGAATCAAATAAAAATAGAAAAGGAAAATAGGATAAACTTGTCAGCTATAGGTTGACCGAAGAATAAAAATCAGAAACAACAAGGAGGGGAAACGTTTAATCAAAACAACAACTGGCAATGAACGAACATGTACATATAGAAGCACAGATCCAAGCAGCTAATTTATTTTTCAACACTTTGGCTAAACATTTCTTATCATACAAACGGTCATGTGATACGTGTTGTAGAAGTGTTACAAGAAGGATGAAAGATCAACTGTTTCGTACATGGCACTCACTCAGTTATTGGTTTTGGTAACGATCAATTATGTATGATGGAGAATTAATCAAGCAACTTCGAGTGAATCGAAAGTTGACACAAACACAGTTAGCAAAGGGAATCTGTTCTAAAACATCTCTAGTAGGAATCGAAAATCATACCGTAAAGAAGATCTCTTTTTGTACACTAAAAGCCTTCTTGGAACGCTTAAATATTTCTTTGGCCGAATATGAATGGTTACGTAATCAGCTTGAAGAACCCAAAAAAACGAAGAAAAGTCGGCATCTTTTAAATAAAATCCAAGAAGAGAACTTTGATCCTTATAAGGAAATTGCCAACAACCGAAAGCAATATAAAAAAACAGCTGATTTATACTATTTAATGTTAAATCTACAGATGTTTTGGCAGACGAATGGAAAAATGGAGTTGCAATTAGAATTTCTAGGATATGAGTGTCGTACGATTGAAGAATACTTTATGAAAATCAGGGAATATGGTCATTTTGAGTTAGACATTCTTTCCAAGTATCCCTATATTTTCAGTGATTCATTTCTAGACAATCATTACTTGAAAATCAAAAAAAGAATGCGACAAATGACCGATTCTTTGAATGAAGACTATTTATTTACATTTTTAATGAATCTCACACTTTATTATATCGATAAAAAACGTTTCAAAAAAGCGCGTAGTATCAACCTCGATATGTCTCGCAGTTTGGCACACAAAGAAAAATCAACAATCATTTATGAAAGTTTGATGACAGAATACTACAGAAAGCTGATTGCACAAGCCTTAGGTGAACCACTTTCAAAAGAGTTGAATACTTTTTTTACGGTCATCGAATATACCCTAGGCAAGAAAGAGCGCAAACGTCTTGAAGAGAAACTTTTGGAAGTGATAAAAGAAGAAGAGAAAAAAATGATGTTGTTTGAACAGATTGCAAAAATAGAACAAGAATAAGTAAGGCAAGTGAATAAGAGTAGAAAAGACCTTGCAATAATCATTGACTAAACGAACTGTCAGGTACTTTTCTGCTCTTTCACTCAACTATCAGTAAGAGCAAATCTGTTTGGTCATTCAGGATGAACGATCTCAGATTTTTGCTTTTTTGTATCGAATAATGGGAAAAAACGATTGATTTCATTGGTTGCAGCATCTCTTGAATCAGATGCATGAATGATATTTTCAGTTCCAGGTAAGGCATAATCTCCACGAATCGTTCCAGGAACAGCATCTACAGCTTTAGTTGCACCGACCATCTTACGGACGATATCGATGACATCCTCTCCAGCTAAAACAAGATAGACTACTGGTCCCGAGGTCATATAATCAATTAATTCATCGAAAAAGCTCCGACCGCTTAAGTGATGATAATGCTCTTGTGCGAGTTCTTTTGTCATTGTTGCAAACTTCATTTCAGTAATTGCTAATCCTTTTTCTTCAAATCGTTGGATGATCCGCCCAATTAAATGACGTCTGACACCATCCGGTTTGATAATGACCAATGTACGTTCCATCTGATACACCCCTTTTTTTGTTATACCTTTATTATACTGGTGTCTGAGTAAACCCACAATCAAAGTGAAAAAGCTGATCAACATACGAGCTATTAAGTACAATAAGAATTTTCTAACCCCATCAATCAAAAACAATTTATTTACCATAAATGTTTGGAAAAAGCAAAAAATAAGTTTGACAATCGGTGCATAAGTTGTTATATTTACGAAGGAAAACTAAATAGGATTTGTTAGGTGAGGCTCCTATACAAACACAGGCTACTGCCCAAAAACGTCGAGAGACGCCAATGGGTAGAACAGGAATTGTCGAGACAAGGCTTTTCATAAGGTAGCTAAAAGCAAGGAATTGCTTTTTACGTTGTACAGTGTCAAAACTCAACGATGAGATCAAAGAAGCTTTTTTTTATGTGCTTTTTCGACCTTTCGCTGAATTTTTGATGAAAGGTCTTTTTGTGTTGAAACAATCCTAACAAACAAAAAATGGAGGTGGTTTCGTTGGGAAGTTGATGCTTTTAAAACGAAAGAGAAACAAGAACAATTCTATCAAGTTAAAGGAGATGAGAACAAATGGATGACAGTCCTGCGAAGAAAATAATGCGAGAGAAATTGCTGGCTGAGGCTATTATCTATCTGTTTTCAGCCCCTTTAAATACAGCATTTTCTCCATTACTCAACTAACTAAAAATAACCCAGCTTAAATAAGTATTGCTTATATTTACTGGGTCTAAGGAGAAAAATGAGATGGAAAAAAAGAGAGATACACAAAAAATGTATGCTGCATTTGCAGGAAAGACAAAACAAGAATTATTGAACTTCTTTCATTCGACTGATCAAGGAATGAAAGACGAACAAATTGAAGAATCAAGAGAAAAATATGGTGAAAATTCAATCTCTTATGAGAAGAAAACACCCTTTATTGTAGAAGCTTTAAAAGCTTATATTACACCATTCACCTTGGTATTGATTGCACTCGGAGTGATTTCATTTATCACAGAATACGTGTTAGCCGCTCCTGGGGATAAAGATTTATTTGGAGTAATTATCATCTTTACGATGGTCATCGTCAGTGGAACGATGACGTTGGTTCAATCTGTTCGCTCTAACCAAGCCGCAGAAAAATTAAAATCATTGGTAAAAGTAACCGCAGCAGTTAAACGTAACGGTGATTATACTGAGATTCCAATGGAAGAAATCGTTTGTGGAGACCTTGTTCGATTATCAGCAGGTGATATGATTCCTGCAGATATGCGTCTGTTGTCAGCCAAAGATTTATTTATTTCACAAGCTGCCTTAACTGGTGAAAGTTACCCTGTCGAAAAGCAAGCGATTGTTTACGATGATGAGACTTTGAGTGAAACTAGTTATGAAAATTTGGCTTTTATGGGAAGTAACGTTATCAGCGGGAGTGCTGAAGGTATTATTGTATCTGTTGGTAATGAAACATTATTTGGAAATGTGGCTCAAACGCTCTCTGAAAAACCGATCAAATCAAGCTTTGAAATTGGTATTCATAAAACATCCATGTTATTGATCAAATTCATGGCTTTAATGGCACCAACAGTTATCGTTATCAATGGGTTGACTAAAGGGGATTGGCTGGAAGCTTTTCTATTCGGTTTATCTGTAGCAGTCGGTCTTACACCTGAAATGTTACCAATGATTGTTACTACGAACTTAGTTAAAGGCGCTAGTGTGATGGCGAAAAAAGGAACAGTCATCAAAAATTTGAATGCGATCCAAAACTTTGGTGCGATCGACGTGTTATGTACGGATAAAACTGGGACATTGACTCAAGATAAAATCATTTTAGAATACCACATGGATTGTTCTGGTAAAGAAGATGATCGTGTTTTACGCCATGCGTATTTAAATAGTTACTATCAAACAGGATTAAAAAATCTGTTGGATGTAGCAATTATTGATGAAGCCAAACAAACGTTAGCAACCGATAAAATCAATTATCGCAAAGTGGATGAAATTCCATTTGACTTTGAACGTCGTCGGATGAGTGTCGTTGTAGAGGACACCGCAGGTAAAACACAAATGATTACCAAAGGTGCGATCGAAGAGATGTTGAGTATCTCTAATTACATCGACATTGATGGGATCGTTAGTCCATTAACCAATGAAAAAAGAGAATCAGTTCTTGCAAAAGTGAGAGATTTAAATGAAGATGGTCTACGTGTAATCGGGGTGGCCCAAAAAACAAACCCAAGCGTAGTTGGCGAATTTTCAGTGAAAGATGAGTCAGATATGGTATTGATTGGATACCTTGCTTTCCTTGATCCTCCAAAAGAAACGACGAAACAAGCACTAAAAGCATTGAAAGATCATGGTGTCGCAGTCAAAGTCTTAACTGGTGATAATGAATTAGTCACTCGTTCGGTTTGTCGTCAAGTGGGTCTGGAAATTAATGAATTGATCACTGGCGAAAAGATTTCAGAAATGGATGATCGCGAATTAGCACAAGTTGCTGAAAATCATGAAGTATTTGTTAAATTGAATCCTCAACAAAAGGCTCGTTTAACGACTGCTTTACGTCAAAATGGCCATACCGTGGGCTTTTTAGGTGATGGTATCAATGATGCACCGGCAATGAAAGTAGCGGATATCGGTATTTCGGTTGATACAGCAGTAGATATCGCAAAAGAATCAGCCGATGTGATCTTACTAGAAAAAGATTTAACGATTTTAGAAAGAGGTCTTTTATCTGGTCGAGAAACATTTGGGAACATCATGAAATACATCAAGGCAACTGCAAGTTCAAACTTTGGGAATATGTTCTCTGTCTTAGTTGCTAGCACATTCTTACCATTCTTACCAATGTTGCCACTGCAAATTCTCTTTTTGAATTTGATTTACGATGTGTCTTGTATCTCACTTCCATGGGATAAAATGGATAAAGAATATCTACATGAGCCTAAAAAATGGGAAGCATCAAGCATTGGGAAATTTATGGTATATTTTGGACCTACGAGTTCGATTTTTGATATCACTACCTACTTATTGATGTACTTTATCATTTGTCCAGCAGTTGTAGGTGGAGATTTCCATACATTAGATGCACAACAAAAGATCGTATTTATTGCGTTGTTCCATGCAGGTTGGTTCGTTGAATCATTATGGTCACAAACATTAGTCCTACACGCACTACGGACACCAAAGATTCCATTTATTCAAAGCAATGCGACATTTGCGATGTTTACGATTACGACATTAGGAATCGTTGTAGGTTCGATTCTGCCATTTACAGGCTTTGGTGCAGAACTAGGTTTGATGCCGTTACCAGGAACTTACTGGACTTGGTTAGTCGTAACGATTTTAGCTTACTTGACATTAGTGACAATGGTCAAAAAATTCTATATTAAAAAATTTGGTGAACTATTGTAATGGTCGATGAATGAACACCGTTTACCCGTCCGTTCTCACCTCTAATCATGAGTTCGGGGCACTTCAAAAGTGCCTCGGACTCATTTTTTTCTATACCTTTCATTTTATTATGAAAGGAAAATATGATTCGTTCTGTGCAAATAACAATGAAACATGCTAAACTATGGATATTGTTTTCTGAAAGGAATAGTGAAAAATGAAAGGCGCAATATTTGATTTAGATGGACTATTAGTTGACACGGAGAAAACCTATCGTGATGGTTGGTTATGGGGATTCCAACAGTATGATTTAGCGATTCCCAAAGAAGTAGTAGATGCTTGGGGAGGTAAAAACTGGAAGCAAAGTTTTGACATCTTAGTGAAAGCAGCTGGAAGCCCTGAAAAAGTTCAAGAAGTTCGTGCTAAGCGTGAAGAATATTTTTATCAACAGCTTCATAACGGTGGGATACAATTAAAACCCTATGCGAAAGAAGTTTTAACTGAATTAAAAAAACGTGACTTACGACTTGGATTAGCGACAACGACAGTTACTAAAAGAGCGACTGATATCTTAGCCCAATTTGATTTGGCTAATTATTTTGATACGATGACATTCGGTGATGAAGTAAGTGAAAACAAGCCTTCACCTGTTCCTTACTTGACCGCTTTAGAAAGAACAAAATTAGTTGCTTCAGAAGCATTTGCAGTGGAAGATTCTTTAGTTGGAGCTACTTCTGCTTCCCGAGCTGGGATGGGCGTTGTTTTAATTCCAGATACTAGTTTTGAACGAAATTATACAGCAGAAGAAAAAGAAAAATTAAATTTACTTGCTGAAGGAAACGACTTACGAACTGTTATTGAAATGTTAGATAAAAAAACAACAAAATAATTCAATCATTTTTTTGTAAACTTCTTCCTTGACTTTTAATTATGAGTACGGTAAATTATTCGCAACAACTAAATAAGTATATTCGTTGATAGGGAGAGTAAACTTGAACGATTTCCTAGAGAGGCTCTGTTTGGTGAAAAGAGTCAAATCCGCAAAGTTGAAAATGGCCTTGGAGAATAATTTGTCGATAAGTAGATAAATTCGGTCGTCGTTCAACCGTTAAACTGAACCCCAATCTCTCAGGAATGAGACGTTGGCTAGAGGGAAGGAAACTTCCGAATAAAGGTGGTACCACGATTCGTCGTCCTTTTACTAACATTTTTTGTTGGTAAGAGGATTTTTTTTATATATTTTTTTGCAATGATGTAGTAAGTACAGTTGGAAATCTTTTAACAGAGAGCTTCGGGAGCTGAGAAGAAGCAAAGAGGAACGATTGGAAAATGGCTACTGAGCATTTTACCCCAAGCATTTTGTGAGGCGGTAACGGCTGCGACCGGTATCTCGCTAGAGTATGTTTGTACTTGAAGAGGAGCGACATGTGAATGTGGCTTGAATATGAGGTGGTAACACGCAAAAAGGCGTCCTCAAGGAAATGATTGAGTTCATTTTCTTGAGGATGCCTTTTTTATTATACAACAAGGAGGAGAACGAATGATTGAGTTAAAAAACATCAGTGTCCATTTTGAGCAAAAAGGTAAAGACATCCCAGCTGTCAATGAAGTGAATTTATCGGTGTCCCAAGGAGATATCTATGGCATTGTGGGCTATTCTGGGGCAGGAAAAAGCACATTAGTTCGTGTGATGAATTTTTTACAGAAACCAACGAAGGGGGAAGTAATCATCCAACAGACGAATTTAGGTGATCTCACACCAAAAGAATTGAGAAAAGAACGGAAAACGATTGGTATGATTTTTCAACATTTCAACTTAATGGAAAGTTGCACAATTTTTGACAACGTTGATTTCTCCTTAAAGTATACTGGGAAATCAAAACAGGAACGTCGTCAGAAAGTAAGTGACTTACTGGATTTAGTAGGGTTAAAGGAAAAAGCTTCTGCCTATCCCAACCAATTATCTGGAGGACAGAAACAACGAGTAGCGATTGCGAGAGCTTTAGCAAATGATCCCAAAATATTGCTTTGTGATGAAGCGACGAGTGCCCTTGACCCAAAAACGACTCATCAAATTCTAGCGTTGCTCAAAAAATTAAATCGCCAATTAGGATTAACGATCGTCTTGATCACCCACGAAATGCAAGTAGTGAAAGAAATTTGTAATAAAGTGGCGGTGATGGAAGCTGGACGAATCATCGAAAGTGGAAGTAGTGTTCAAATTTTTAGTCATCCAAAAGAAGAACTAACGAAAGATTTTATACGTACAGCGACTCACTTAGATCAAGCATTGGAAAAGATTACTGGACAGCAAGGCTTTGCAGAAGAGCTTACGGATAAATGGCTAGTTGAACTGAGTTATGTGGGGAGCCAAACGAATGAACCATTGATTGCCCAGTTGTATAGCAAATACCAAGTAACAGCAAACATTCTTTATGGCAATATCGAATGGCTGCAAGAAACACCGATAGGTAGCTTGGTGGTAACTTTAGCGGGAGATAGCATTCAAAAACAAAAAGCTCTAGATTATTTGATCCAATTAGGTATCAAAGTCAATCTCTTACAAAAACATGAAACACAAGAAAGAATCAAACTCGTTGAAGGAGGCGTTTAAGATGAACGAATGGCTCAAAAGCTATCTGCCAAATGTTTATTTGATCCCAGATGAATTCATTGAAGCGACAAAGCAAACACTATATATGACTTTCTGGTCTGCTTTGATTGGGGGAATCTTGGGCATTATATTAGGGGTGGTTTTAGTCGTTACCCGCCCTAAAGGATTAATTGAAAACCGCTTATGTTTTGAACTTTTTGATAAGGTGATCAATATCGTACGATCCATTCCATTTATCATTTTACTCTCTTTACTTGCATTGACGACTCGTTTTATTGTCGGAACAACAATTGGAGCAACGGCAGCACTAGTTCCTTTGATTGTCGGCATCGTTCCTTTTTTTGCTCGACAAATCGAAAATGCCTTGCTTGAAGTTGATCCCGGTGTTATCGAAGCTGCACAAGCAATGGGAACGAGTCCATTGGGTATCATTTTTCGTGTTTATTTACTGGAAGGACTACCTAGTATCATTCGTGTCTCAGCTTTAACGATCATCAATGTTATTGGCTTAACCGCAATGGCAGGTGCTGTAGGAGCTGGTGGTTTAGGAAATTTAGCTATTTCTCGGGGCTATAATCGATTTCAAACAGACGTAACGGTTGTTGCGACATTATTGATTTTGGCATTGGTGTTTTTAAGTCAATTTATCAGTAATTTTCTAATTAAAAAAATATCACATTAATGGAGGAGAAAAAATGAAAAAAGTGATTCGATTTGCTGTAGTGACATTCGTCGCATTATTTTGGTTGGCAGGCTGTAGTCAAGGAAAGGCAGATACAAAAACAAAAGAAACAACTGTCAAATTAGGGGTGATTGGTGAAGATACAGATGTTTGGGACGATGTAAAAGCACGTCTAAAAAAGGAGAATATTGAATTAGAATATGTAAAGTTTACCGATTATAATCAACCAAATGCGGCCTTAGCTGATGGCTCAATTGATTTGAATGCCTTTCAACACCAGTTCTTTTTAGATAACTATAATGAAGAACATGGCACAAATCTAGTTTCAATCGGAAACACCGTAAATGCCCCATTAGGAATCTATTCCAATACGATCAAAAAGATTGAGGAAGTAAAAGAAGGTGCAAAAGTAGCCATCCCTAATGATGTAACCAATGGGGGACGCGCTTTACTTCTTCTTCAATCAGCGGGGCTGATCAAAGTTGATCCATCGAAGGGACAGACTCCGACGATTTCTGATGTGACAGAAAACGATAAAAAACTTAATCTCACAGAATTGGATGCTTCGCAAACAGCACGTGCGCTAAACGATGTGAGTCTTTCGGTCATCAATAGTGGGGTAGCAGTCGATGCAGGGTTCACACCAACGAAAGATGCAATTTTCTTAGAACCAGTGGATGATCGTGCCCGCCCTTATGTCAACATCATTGTTGCCCGAAAAGAAGATGAAACAAACCGTACGTATCAAAAAATCGTTGATACTTATCAAACTGAAGCAACTGCTAAAGTCATTGAAGAAACGTCAAAAGGTTCGAGTGTTCCAGCATGGAAAACCTTTGGTCGTAAATGAGCATCATCAGAAAGTACAGCTCAAATGAACTAGAAATTTTTATCGGAAGCCAGCATACAAGGAGGATTTTTTTTATGACTACATCAACTATTTCAACGAATCGATCCAGTTTATTGAAAGAAGCGATCCAAGAAAGATTACCAGAATATCAAGCACTTGCCTTGGATATCCATCAACATCCAGAAGTGAGCAATTACGAATTTTATTCATCTGCTGCATTGATTCGCCAGTTAGAAAAAGAAGGCTTTACAGTTGAAAAGGAGGTCGCTGGACACCATACAGGATTTGCTGCTAGCTATCGCTCAGATAAACCAGGTCCGACGATTGCATTTTTAGCTGAATTTGATGCACTTCCTGGAATTGGACATGCGTGTGGACATAATCTTTTTGGAACGTATTCCGTATTAGCCGCGAGTATCATTAAGAAACAAATTGACGAAATTGGTGGTGAGATCCGAGTGTATGGAACACCAGGGGAAGAAGGAGGAGAGAATGGTTCAGCGAAAGGGAGCTTTGTTCGTGAGGGATTATTTGACGATGTGGCGGCTGCTTTATGTGCTCATCCAGCTTACCGTTACGGAAAAACAACCGAATCGCTAGCTAATGATCCAGTTGATATCAAATTTTATGGAGTTGCTTCTCACGCTGCTGCTGCACCCGAAAAGGGAGTTAACGCATTAGAAGCACTGATCCAAGTTTTTAATGGTATCAACGCACTACGCTTACAATTACCTAAAGATGTCAATATCCATGGGATCATCACTAACGGCGGAGTTGCTGCTAACGTCATCCCTGAATATGCTGCAGGACGTTTTTATTTACGGGCTGGCAATCGCCAAACATTAGATATAGTCTTTAAAAAAGTGGAACAAATCGTGAAAGGGGCTGCGTTGAGTACGGGCACAAGCTATGAATTTGGTTTGTTTCAAAATGCGGTAGATCATATGATTCCGACACCTTCTTTCGATGAGTTGTTTTTTACACATGCAAAAGCAGCTGGAGTTCCAGAAACGGAAATCGATGTAACAGAAAAGACCAGCTTAGGGTCCTCTGATGTAGGGAATGTCAGTCAAGTGATTCCGACGATTCAACCAACTATTTCGATTTCAGATGAGTATATCGCTGGACATTCAGAAGAGTTTAAAGCAGCCGCAAAAAGTGAAAAAGGGTTGGCATCGATCGCCATTGCAGCAGAACTATTAGCGGCTACCGCTTTAGATTTATTCGAACAACCAGCTTTATTGACAAAGATTCAGGAAGAACACCAACAACTTTTAGAAAAAAGTCAGTTAACTGGTTCGACTTTTTAAATAAATAATGATTTATGATTTGAAAAAAATAGTCATTTTGTATTGACAAAAAATCTCGCAGAAGGTAAACTTCATGAAAGTCAACTTTTCACATAGTAGCGTTTCAGGTGTTTTGTTCAGAAAGTCGGTGGTAGCTGCGAACCGATCAAGCCGAAATGTCGAATTACATGAAAAGGAATAAAAACTAAATAGTTAAATCAAAGTGAAAAACAGAACTGTTTTTAATTAAGGTGGTACCGCGGAGTCATTCGTCCTTAGTTGAAAATAGTTCTTTTTGTTTGATTAGAGGGGGAAATGCCCATGAATTGTGGCGGAGTCATTCGATATCTATTCTTTTTTAGTACTTCGATTAACTAAAAAAGGAGAATGATTATGAAGAAAAAAGGAAAACCGAGTTTTAAAGAAGCTGTATTTGTCTTATTGGTGATTGTGGCAAGTATAGCAATTGGGGTTGTCGGATTAAAATTATCACCAAACATTACGATCTTAGCAGCAATTGGAATGATCATGCTTTACGCTGTAGTGAAAAGATACCCAACAGAGTGGTTACATGAAGGAATTATCAATGGAATCAAACCGGGAATCATTCCGATTTTTATCTTTATATTAGTCGGCGCACTGATTGCGGTGTGGATCCAAGCAGGAATTATCCCGACACTTATGGTTATTGGTTTTAAATTGATAAGTGTCAAGTGGTTTGTTCCTTCTGTATTTGTTGTTTGTGCTATCGTCGGTAGTGCAGTAGGGAGTGCTTTTACTGTCATGTCAACGATTGGGATCGCATTTTTCGGTATTGGTATGACATTAGGAATTAATCCAGCGTTAGTCGTGGGATCAATTGTTTCAGGTGCTGTTTTTGGAGATAAAATGTCTCCTTTGTCAGAGTCAACCAATCTAGCCGCAGCAATCGTTGATGCCGATTTATTCAAGCACATCAAACATATGATGTGGTCTACGGTTCCAGCTTTTGTCGTTTCCTTCTTTTTGTTCATGGTTCTTGGACACACAAATAGAGAAACTAGTCTAACGGCTATCCGAGAAGTCACTGATATCCTGGAAGCAAACTTTACAATTTCTTTTTGGTCGTTGATTCCCTTGTTCTTAATGTTATTATGTGCTTGGAAAAAAGTACCAGCTATCTTGACTATTCTGTTAAATATAGCTGTGGCGGTGGGGATGATCTTTATTCAGAATCCGCAAACTTCTCTTAGTAGTTTAGCGACAGTGATTGAATCTGGATTCGTTGCAACTACTGGCAATCAACAAATTGATTCATTACTTAGTCGTGGTGGGATCGAAAGTATGATGCCAACTGTTTCTTTGATCATTTTAACATTATCACTTGGTGGATTACTCATTGAATTCGGTTTGATTTCAACTGTTATGGATGTCGTTTCTAAGAAAATGACCAATACACCAAAATTGATTTTCACCACATTGATGACAAGTATTGGTGTCAATCTCTTTATTGGAGAACAATTTTTATCAGTTATCTTACCTGGGAATGCGTTCAAAGAGACTTACCAGAAAGCTGGGTTTGACCCAACTGTTTTAGGTAGAACGTTAGAAGATGGTGGCACAGTGATCAATTACCTTGTACCTTGGGGAATTGCGGGCAGCTTTGTAGCTAGTACCTTTGGGATTCCAACCCTCACATACTTACCATTTGTCTTTTTCAGTTTACTCTCACCAGTTTTTTCAATGGTTAGCGCCTTTACTGGATTAGGGATCGAAAAAATAGACGAAAAGCCGAATGGAACGCTTGGTATCGATACAAACGAATAAACTCTCGGAATATTTGAATCAAAAAAACGCTCAAAACAGCAATGTTTCGGGCGTTTTTTTACGATATACTTATTTTTGTTCTTCAATCAACTTCTTCATTTGTTCGATTTCTTTTTCTTGCGCTTCGATGATGTCGTTTGCTAATTTCTTGACTTCAGGATCTTTCAAATTGGCACGTTTACTGGTTAAAATAGCAATCGAATGATGAGGGATCATGGCTTTCATCCAAGCGACATCACTGACTGTTGTTTGACTACGGACCATAAACAAAGAACCGGCAAATACTAAGACACTTACCCCTAAAATGATTTTGTTCAATGTTTTATTCTCATACATTTTCCACATAAATAAGAGCATGATGATCGCCATTACAGCGCCCATCATCAATGCCATGAACACCCGTGTACGACTAAAGAAAAGATGATCGATCGAGTAGACGTTCAAATACATCATACCAAACATGATGACGGTCGATACCCCAATCATTAATAAAAATTTCCAATACTTTGTCATTTAAAAACACTCCTTTTATTTTTTCCCCAACTTTTATCTTCTCAGCTTACAAAAAAACAAGCAACTAAATTGTTTGGTACAACTTAGTTGCTTGTTTTTGGCTTAAGGAACTCAAGCTATTTATAGGGCTTTTAAGCAAAGATATCATTTTTCTTGCGGTAGCTAAAGAAAATCACCAAGTAAAGAAGGGCAGTCAATAATGTCACACCAATTGAATTAGTGAAGAAGATTCCCACAAAGATCAATCCTAAAACTACGATTGCTAATAAGTTTACCCCTTTTTCAAAAAGAGAACCTTTCTTTAAAGCAAGGATAAAGGCTGCAATACTGATCATAAGCCAGATGACTAAGACAGTGTAGGAAAGAGAACCAGCCAAATAGCCAAATAGTTTGTCACCAACAAAGTAAGAAAGAACAACGCCTAAATATAAAACACTTGCGCAAAATAATACGGAACGTTGTGGAACATGGTGTTTATTCAAAACAGATAGTTTTTTTGCTGCACCTTTTTTGTCTTTTAAACGGAAATACAGCAAACGTGAAGAAGCATATACACCTGAGTTGATGGAAGAAAAGAGCGCTAAGATGATCACAAAGTTTACAAGATCAGCGGCAAATGGAATATGCATTTTTTCAAATACCATCACAAATGGGCTAGCAGATGAGTTTGCCAAGGTATCCCAAGGAAAAATGATTAACAACAAGAACAATGGAATGATATAAAATGAAATGATTCGTCCCATTACTCCACGAATTGCCTTAGGAATCGCTTTTTTGGGATTGTCGGCTTCACTTACTGTGATCGCAATCAATTCTGAACCACCATAAGAATATATAACTACGAGTAGCGAGTTGACGATTCCTTTCATACCATGAGGGGCAAAGCCACCATGATCCGTAATACTGTTTAGTGTAGGAAAGACCCCAATGTCAAACATTTGATGACCTACCAGGTATATCCCGAAGATAATCAACAATATGATTACGCTGATTTTAGCAAATGCCAACCAATACTCAGTTTCAGCAAATAACCGCACAGAATATAAATTAATCAACGTTGTCAACACGGCTAGAATTAAGACAAAGGTCCAAGGTGGAATCGTTGGAAACCATAATTGTAAGAAGGATGCTGCCGCTACAGCTTCGGCAATAATATTGATCGTCCATAATGAATAGTAAACCCAGTCGATAAAGTCAGCAGAATGGGCACCTAAAAAAGGTCGAACAAGCCCCGATAATCCATGCTGGGTATCCCCGTCATCTAAAACTAATTTACCAAGACCATTCATTACGATGAATAAAACAGCCCCACCAATCAAAAAAGCAATCAAGACACCAGGACCGGCAATCCCAATAGCTTCGCCACTTCCTTTAAATAGTCCCGCACCAATAGCACCCCCCAGTGCTAGCATCGTGATGTGTCTGGAACTTAGTTGTTTTTTTAGTTTGTTTGTTTCAGTTTTCTCCATAAGCAACCCCTTTTCTAAGACTAAACTATTGACGACGAAACAATCATAGTCAAATGATTGATAACTATATTAAGTAGAAAAATAACTTTTTATATCATAGCAAATTATCTGACAATTTCAATAATTCTGTAAATAAAAATTTCTACTTTAATGAAAACATCATATGTTTGTCATAAATTTCCTATGTAAGCGTAAAACTTGATAGTAGGAGCAAACCCTAATAAGAGAGCGTTTTGTTTGTCTTTTCCTAAGGGAAGAAATTATGATAGCAAAAAATCACTAATTTTCATGTTACTATTGAATTAATCAAATGAACCATAATGGTCATAGGAAAGTGAGGAAACCAGAATGTCAAAATTGCCTATCTTATTGGTTGCAAAAGATAAAGCGTTGTATTTTTTACCCTCGATTGATTCATTAGATGTCATTTCGGGAAAAGATTTATTAGATCCAGTGTATTTTAATTTTTTCCATCCCAAATTGAAAGAATATGAATTGATCGTTTTTTTAGATTATGGATTCGAAACGGAAATAGCTGCGAAGATCCGCCCTTATACAACAGCTAAAATCGTTTTATACTTTTGGAATCATTTGAAAGAAGAGGAACACTTTCGAATGCTTCAACAAGCACAAAACGAATCGGCCGTCGATGAAATATACCATTTTGACCGGATAGAGGCGCAAAAACTTGGATTACGCCACAATAGTTCATTTTATTCTAAAAAGATGAAGATTCCTCAGGTGGAAGTCACTTCTGATTTGTTTTTTGGTGCCACTGATAATGGTCGTAAGGAGCTAGCAGAGAGTTATCGCAAGGAATTTGAACAGCGTGGACTTACAACCAATTATTATATTTTACCTTCACGAGGAAATGAGCAGGCGAATTATCTTTCTTACGCAGATTATTTAGCATTGACCGCACAATCACAAGGAATTTTAGAACTCATGAGAGCAGGTCAAAAAGGGGTCACTTTACGAACTTTTGAATCTAGTTTTTTTGAGAAAAAGTTAGTGACTGACAATGAAGCAATTAAAAGCTACTATTTTTATAATCCTCAAAATATCTTTTTACTGCAGGAACGAAATTTGGATGAATTGCCGGAATTTCTGCATTCACCTTTTCAGCCAGTTGATCCGAACATTTTAAACTTTTTTGATGTCAATAATTGGGCTCAAAGGTTTTTATGGCTAGATAAAGTAGACTTTGAAAAATATGAGTATCATAAAGAAGATTAAGAATGTATGGGTGAAAAAGCTGGAAAAATTTTTTAGAAAAACAGTCGTTCTTTTAACGATGTAAACCTTTTCTCATTATACCAGATAAATCGCTTCCTTTTACGTTAATTATTTCAGTGGTAGCCGTAATAGTTGATAGTTATTTCTTCCTATTTAATAGTAAAATAGGCTCCATAGGTTTAGTTGGCGTATCAGATATGATAAATGTATCGTCATTTGTTTAATATCTGATCGTTCAACAAGCGGATCTTTTGGTTTGATGGAGGAAAAATGAATAGATTAGAACGAAAAAAATAATACAAGTGATTTTAGGGACAAGTATGATTGCATTAGCGATCACATTATTGATCACTGCACATAAAGGCGCAGATACGATCAGTGTTTTTTTATTAGGTATGTTGACGTTGATTGATATTCCCTTTTGGGTAGCTAGTTTGTTGTTTAATGCAGTAGTGTTAGGAATCGTTGCTATCTTCAATCGAAAAGAATTAGGGATCGGTAGTTTAATCAATGGTTTTGGATTGGGATTACTGATTGGACAGATTGAACCATGGCTAAATAAACTTTCAGTTAACATGACTGGCTATTCGATCATGGCAGTTCTTTTAGCCCCTATTTTATTTGGGGTTGGAGCGGGATTATATGTTTCTTCAAACAAAGGATCTGCTGCATTAGAAGCACTGACTCAATTGCTTTTTAAATTTACGGGATTTAGTTTAACTTTTATTCGGATCGGTTTAGATGCACTAATGGTCATTGTGGGCGTATTATTAGGTGCCCCTATTGGTATCGGAACACTTCTATGTGTACTAGCGATTGGACCAATCTTTGGATTAACACTAAAGCAATTGAATAGAGTTTAAACGTGTGAAGCAATTCTGTGCAAATCGAACATCATATTTATATGTGTTACATAGAAAGAGTCGGATTGATATCCAGACTCTTTTTTGTTTTGTTTACTAATGATTCAGTTTAATGAAAAAAATAAAGAGAAAGTTTATTTTTGTTCAAAAAGTTGAACGATAACAAAATAAAAAAACAAAAAACAGCATTATTTTTGTGCGAATTTTCTCTGGAAATCCATCAGACAGCTAGATAAAGTGATTAAAAAAACGGATACATATTAAATAAGGTAAGACTTTTAAGAAGTAATTAGACCAATATTTTAGTTTATTTCGGATTTGACGATACAAAACGCAAAAAGATAAACAAAAAACAGATGTTAAAATTTCTTATACTCAAACCATAGAAAAGAGGTGAAAACGAATGAATCATTTACCTATCAATACAGGTGATACAGCATTTATGATTTTATGTACCGCAATGGTTTGCTTGATGACTCCTGGCTTGGCATTTTTTTATGGCGGGTTGGCACGGAAAAATAACATCACAACTATTATGGCACAGTCGTTTCTTTCAGTAGGAATAACAACTTTGATGTGGATATTTGGTGGTTTTGGATTAGCTTTCGGTAGAGATATCGGTGGACTAATTGGTAATCCAGCTGACTTTTTTTTAATGAAGCATGTCTCTAACGCACCTAATTTATTACATGGAGCAACGATTCCTTTTTTGATGTTCTTTTTATATCAATTGATGTTCATCGTAATCACCGTTCCATTGATGACGGGGGCCTTTGCTGGAAGATTGAATCTTAAAGGTTATGTTTTGCTTTTGATTTTTTGGAATCTTCTGATTTATTTCCCTGTTTGTCACTGGATATGGGGAGGCGGATTTTTAGCACAATTAGGCTTCCGAGATTTTGCTGGTGGTGCTGTCATCCATACGACTGCAGGGTTCGGCTCGCTGGCATGTATTTTGACACTTGGACAAAGAAAGATTCCTGCTTCTGAACGATCAGGACATAGTAGTTTGATGGCAGCAGCTATTGGAACAGGTCTTCTTTGGTTTGGCTGGTTTGGATTTAATGCTGGAGGGGCACTCCGAGCAGATTACCAAGCGGTCAATGCTTTTGGTTCAACTTTTGTTGCGTTGGCATTTGCGATGATGACGTGGTTGATCTTAGCGAAAATCAGAGGGAATGGTTTTGATTTTGTCGACATTTTAACTGGTTCTGTCGCTGGACTTGCAACAGTTACACCGTGTGCAGGCTATATCAATCCAAGAAGTGCCATCATCATCGGAATCATTGCCGGAATTGTTTGTCAGTATGCTGTTGCATTTCGTAAGAAGAAAAATTGGGATGATGCACTTGATGTATGGGGTGTACATGGCATGGGTGGTTTTACTGGAACCATCTTAATTGGGCTTTTTGCTACAAATGCTCATTTGCTCTCTGATTCACACAGCTGGTTCCTATTAGGTGTTCAAATCATCGGTGTTTGTCTAGTTGCCTTATACGCTTATGCGCTCACAGCAGGTATCTTAAAGAGCATCATGTGTCTAACGATCATCACGACGACGAAAGAAGAACAAGAAGAAGGATTAGATTTCACGTTTTTTGAAAATAAATAAATTAAATATAGTAGAAAAGAGGAAGTTTCATGCAAGAAAGCAAAGCGAAAATTCCTGCGAAGAAATTAACATTTTTTGGCTTTTTAGCCATGACGATCTCAATGGTTGTTTCACTTTATGAGTACCCAACATTTGCGACATCGGGCTTTAGTTTGGTTTTCTTCCTGTTGTTAGGCGGTTTGTTATGGTTTATTCCGGTAGCATTATGCGCGGCTGAAATGGCAACTGTTAAAGGCTGGGAAAAAGGCGGTGTCTACACTTGGGTAAGTCGCACGCTAGGTAAAAGATTTGGATTTGCTGCTATCTTTTTCCAATGGTTTGAAATCACAGTTGGTTACTTAACGATGCTGTATTTCCTGACAGGAGCATTATCTTATGCAACAGGAATCTCTGCGATTCAAAATAATAAGTTTTTGAAATTAGCGATTCTTTTAATTATTTTTTGGGCTATTTTATTGTCTCAATTAAGAGGGACAAAATATACTTCATTGATTGCTCGGATCGGGTTTATTGCAGGGATCTTGTTACCAGCACTAGTTCTATTCGGATTAGGTATCCACTATGTGGCTTCTGGCGCACCCTTACAAACGACACTATCAATGAAAACATTGATACCTGATTTCTCAAAATTACCAACATTAGTCGTTTTTGTTTCATTTATTTTAGCGTATATGGGGGTAGAAACTTCCGCTAGTCATGCAAATGAAATGGAAAATCCTAAAAAGAATTATCCACTAGCGATGTTCGTATTAGTTATATTAGCGATTATTTTGGATACATTTGGTGGATTGACAGTGGCAACAACTGTTCCTCAACAAGGATTATCACTCAATACAGGGGTTATTCAATCTCTTGAATTTTTATTGCGACACATTGATCCTAGTCTTGCTTGGATTGCAAAAATTCTTGCTATCTTAGTGTGCTTAGGGGTTATTGGAGAAATTGCATCATGGGTCACTTCACCATCTAAAGCCTTACATGTGGCTGCCGAAGAAGGTTTATTACCCGCACATTTTGCGAAAGAAAATGCTTATGGTGTACCGGCAAACTTAATGATTGCTAATGGGATCGTTGCATCCATTTGGGCAACTGTCTTTACATTAAGTGGTGGCGGAAATAATTTATCCTTCCTTGCAGCTATGTCACTAACAGTAGTTATCTATTTGATGCTGTATTTTATGTTTTTTATTGGCTATTTAAAATTAGTTTACAAAGATGATTCATTAGAACGGGCTTATCAAGTGCCAGGTGGAAAAGTTGTCAAAACTATTGTCGCTTGTTTAGGATTATTGACTTCACTATTTGCCTTTTGTATTTCTTTTGTACCACCTTCAAGTATTGCTGCAGGACAACATGGAATCTATGAAACGATTTTAGTCATTTCATATCTCATTGTTGCAGTTATTCCTTTTACGATTTATGCATGTCGTCATAAATTTCAACATGCAAATAATAAATAAAAATTGAAAGCTGGTTATTAAAATGGATGTCAAAGAATTAGAACAATTGATTGGGAAAAATTTCCACTACTATCAAACAGGACATGTAGCAGATTATATCCCAGCGCTTGCGCAAGTAAATCCGGAACAATTAGGAATGGCAATTTATGATTTGAAGAAAAATCAATTAATCGAAGCGGGTGATTCGCAAGTTCGTTTTGCGATTGAAAGCATGTCAAAAGTCCCCGTATTATTATTAGCCATCCAAGATAATGGCATCGATAAAGTCTTTCAAACGATCAATACAGAACCAACAGGTTTTGCTTTTAACTCGATTTTGAATATGGAACTCAATCATCGTCATCATCCAATGAATCCATTTGTGAATGCTGGTGCGATTGCAACCACTTCTTTGATTGCCGGAAAAGATCCAGAGGACAAATTCAATCGTATTTTAGCTTTTATGAAAGAAATTTGTGATGATCCTCAAATTACATTGAACGAAGAAATTTATCATTCTGAATCAAGAACTGGGGATATTAATCGCTCCTTGGCTTATTACATGAAAGGTAATCAAATGATCGACGGAGATGTATCAGAAATCCTCGATGTGTATTTTAAACAATGTTCAGTAAATGTGACTGCTAAAGGGATTGCCAAGTTAGGCGCTGTCTTAGCGAATAAAGGTATTGCTCCTTGGAGTGGACAACAAATCATTACAGAAGAAAGCGCAACGATTGTCAAATCAATTATGACAACTGCAGGATTGTACGATGAATCAGGGGAATTTTCTGTTCATGTCGGTGTTCCAGCTAAAAGTGGTGTCGGTGGGGGCCTAATGGTAGCTGTTCCTAATTATTATGGCATGGGTGTTTTCAGCCCAGCATTAGATGCTTTTGGTAATAGCGCAGCTGGAATCCAACTTTTAAAAGATGTTGTCGAAAAACTCGATGTTGATATTTTTGACTAAAATTAGCGAGAAAGTATTAAGCAGAATGATGAAAGACAGATTCCTCCTTAGTTGAATCTTTTTTACTCGATGCAAAAAATGCTTCACTGTCATTTATTTATAGTTAATGATTGGTTTGTTCGGGCTGGGAAGAAGCTTTTTCCCAGCTCAGACTTTTTTATTTTGTTTTTGTAAACGTTTTCCTTTTAAGGGAATAAAAAAAATGGGTTTTAAGTAATATGTTTAAATAAGTATATATATAAATTAGAGGAGCGAAAAAGGCATGTTGGAAAATTACATTGAGCGGAATATTTCGAGAAAAGTCTATCTTTGTGAGCAATTATTTGAATTTCAAGAAATAGATATCGAATATATTGCCAAAATGTTAGGTGTGACAATGCCTACTGTGTTACACGATCTTGAAAGTATCACCGAATGTTTAGAATATTGTATCGAAGACATTAAGCGAGAAAAGCATATCTATAGAGTCATATTTAAACATGGTATTGAATTATCAGAGTTAACACAGTTTTTATATGGACAATCGTATTTTTTAAAATTTTTAAGTTATTATTTTAGAGGGCAATTCACTAGTACGGAATTATCAGATCTTGAGTTTATCTCTTTAAGTAAAGTTTATACGATCAAAAAGACAGTCTTAGATTTCTTTAAAGCTAATTCCTATTTAAGAAATAAACAAATTATCATTCCTGAATTTGACGTGCGAAATCTTTTACTTTCCTTAGTGAGATACATTAATTGGGAAGGGTATGAAAATAAAAATCATCAAGTAATAGATGCTTGTCACCAATTGATTGATTTTGTCGAAACACATTTTTTCAAACGAAGATATTCTGAGGAAGATAGATTTTTGATTGTTCGAGGAATTGAAATAGCGATTGGACGTAAAGAATATCCTCTTTATTTTGATGAAGAAGATAAAAAGTCAGCTGAAAAAAAGCCTTTATTTCATATTGTTAGCCAAGGGTTAGCTGAACAAAAAGAACATTTAGATATACAAGAAGAAGACGTGTATTATATTTTTTCGTTATTTAACACACGAAATTATACGAACGAAAATATGGAATTATTGAAAAAAGATTTTGAAGTTGTTTATACCAGTTTCATTGAAAACACGCCTTGTCTCCATGAGCTAATCGAAAAAATTGTAACTAGAATTGACAAAAATTGTAAAAATGATTTTATTTTAAAAAAATCATTTTTACAGTTTATTCGTACGATCTGGGCAGATGGTCAAGTATTTCTCCCTGATCAAATCTATTTATTAACTACTGCAGAAAAAAAACTGTATGAGGATATCATAGTTATTCTCAATGATTGGAAGGAAACATACTATCCAAAAGTAAGATGGAATCACAACTTGATCAGAAAATTTGTCAAAAGTATGACCTTGATTACAGACGAAAAAGAAGAACAACCTACTGAAATTTTCATTGTGGCTCCTAGTGTTGTAAAGCAAATTTTTTATCGTGAACTACTCATGTCCGAAATGAATGAATATACTGAACTGAATCCAATGATTTATCATTCGTTAGAAGAATTACCAGATGAATGCTTGTATTTTACGCACAGAATCGTGTATTGTGATTATACTGTATATCAATGTGGATTTGACACTGAAAACACGAGGGTGATACCAATTTCTTTGAACAGGAAATATGAGCATCTTAATACCACATGGTCGGTTGTTTCAAATAAAAAGCACTTATAAACAGCAAGAATCAAATAGCAATAATCGAAAGTGGGCGTTCAAGAAGGAAGTGAATTCTTGAACGTCACTTTTCTATTTATGAAAAACAGCCTCGCTAATTGTTTAGCCCCATCCGTGTATTGTTTTTTGCAAATTTTCAACTTGTATTGGTTGTCAAAAAAAGAGAAACATGTCTTACTAGTAAGGAGAGCAACGTACAGAGGAGGAACGACAATGACGATCTTAGCAGCCATTGATTCATTTAAAGGAAGTGCCTCATCGTTTGAATTAAATCAAGCAGCTTTGAACGGCTGGTTTTCAAAAAAAGGAAAAAAAATCAATCGCCCGATTGCTGATGGAGGAGAAGGAACAGCAGAGGCGATCTATCATGCTTTAGGTGGTCAATGGCGGGTAATCGAAGGGGTAGATCTGCTTTTTCGAAAAGTAAGTTGCAGATATTTACTCACGGTTTATGCGGGAAAACGCCTGGCAGTGATTGAATCAACTGAAGTAATCGGTCTTGATTTATTAAAGGAGCCAACTGATCAAACGATTCGATCAGCTTCTAGCTTTGGCTTGGGAGAACTTTTGAAAGATGCTTTGACACAAGAGGTTGATCAGGTGATTGTCACATTAGGTGGGAGTGGCTGTTCAGATGGTGGCTTAGGTCTGTTGCAGTCGCTAGGAGCCAAGTTAGTTGGGGCTACAGAGGGAAATCCACTGCTGACGACGAAACGAATCGAGTGGGGCAAAAGCCGTGAAAAATTCAAAAAGGTTCAATTGCTAGTTGCTGCTGATGTGACAAGTTTTTACAGTGGCCCACAAGGAGCAGCTCAAATTTACGGTAAGCAAAAAGGTGGTACAAAAACAACTTTAGCATTTCTGGACAAACAGGCAACGAATTTAACCGAACAGATAAAACAAACGACTAATATTGATTTAAATGCTGTTTCTGGAAGTGGGGCTGCTGGTGGAATCGGTGGAGCGTTATTGCTTGTCGGTGGTAAAATGGTTTCTGGTTTTTCACTTGTTGCTCAACTGATTGGTTTAGAAGAAGCCATCAAACAAGCAGATCTCGTGATCACAGGTGAGGGACGAATCGATCAGCAGACGATCAATGGGAAAGTACCATATGGTGTAGCTAAACTGGCAAAGAAACATGGGAAAAAAGTTATTGCGTTATGTGGCAGTCGCGAAAAAAATCTTGGACGATTAGATGAATTTCTGCCAAGTGTTTTTAGTATCCAGCTAGGACCGATTGAATTGAAAAAAGCCTTAAATCGTCAAGAAACCCTTGAAAAAGTAGCGATTATGACACATAATCTCAGCCGATTAGTGGAAGATGATTTATCTTAGTTGACAGTTTAAAAATAATTATGTTAACCTAATGACAAATAAAACGAAGTGAGGGATCTTGCCATTGAAAAACTAAGTCAATGATTGAAAGCTGCATTAAGGCTATTTTATTAATGAGAAAAGTGCATAAATTACATTAATCACGATGTTTGAGTGAAGAGAAACGGTCTAACGATTGCCCGTTGAAGCTTGCTCATGCAGAATTTAATGTGAAAAACACTTACTCAATAAAAAATAGCAGGCAGATTTTCAGAATTGGCGAGTTTTCATTGGTGGGGTCTCTTTTTATATCCCTTCTTTGGCGACCAGTTCTGAAAATAGGACTGGTCTTTTTTATAGGAGGATATAAATGTCGAAGATAGAAATTAAAAATTTAACTTTTGGTTATGACAATCAAGTGCTACCCTTATTTGATCAAGCTACATTGAATTTTGATACTACTTGGAAATTAGGGTTGATCGGTCGGAATGGACGTGGAAAAACGACATTATTGAACATTTTACAAGATAAACTACCTTATCAAGGACAGATTATCCATCAGCAAGAATTTAACTATTTCCCTCAAGAAATTGGAGAAGAAGCACAATTTACTTATGATGCGTTGAATGAGATAGCTGATGTCGAACTTTGGGAAATCGAAAGAGAACTACAATTAATGGAAACTGACCCAGAGATTTTGTGGCGACCATTTCACACACTGTCTGGTGGTGAAAAAACAAAAGTACTCTTAGCACTGCTTTTTGTTGATGATCAGCATTTTCCTTTGATCGATGAGCCGACGAATCATTTGGATTTAGTCGGAAGAAAACAAGTAGCTAATTACTTGCAGAAAAAAAATCAAGGATTTATCGTGATCAGCCATGATCGCGGATTTATCGATGAAGTGGTCGATCATGTATTAGCAATTGAAAAAAGCCAATTAGAACTGTATCAGGGGAACTTTTCAGTATATGAAGAGCAAAAGCAGTTAAAAAATGAGTTTGAGATTGCCCAAAATGAAAAAATCAAAAAAGAAGTCACTCGCTTGAAGAAAACTGCAGCAGAAAAAGCAGAGTGGTCCCGCTCTCGTGAGGGAGATAAGACGAAAAAAAGCGTTGGGTTTATCGATACTGAAAATCGTAGAGTGAATCGTGGTGCAATTGGCGCGGATGCCGCTCGAACGATGAAACGCTCGAAAGCAATCGTGAATCGGATGGAAACGCAAATCGGGGAAAAAGAAAAATTATTGAAGGATATCGAATATGTAGAGCCTTTGTCAATGAATGTCAAAAAAACACATCATAAACGATTGCTGACTGTGGAGAATTTACAGCTGGGGTATCAACAGCTGCTTTTTTCGCCCGTTAATTTTACGATTGACCAAAACGAATGTGTGGCGTTGACAGGGGGAAACGGTATAGGGAAATCTACGATCATCCATTATCTTTTAGACGATTTTGATGGAATAACTGCAGGTACGATCCATAAGCCTAATCAACTAACGATCAGTTACGTGCGTCAGAATTATGAAGATAATCGAGGTACGCTCAGTGAATTTGCAGAAAAGCAAAAAGTTGATTATCAAACATTTTTAAATAATCTCCGCAAGTTAGGGATGGAAAGAGAAGTCTTTCATAACCGAATTGAGCAGATGAGTATGGGGCAACGCAAAAAAGTTGAACTAGCCAAGTCGCTTTCTCAAAAAGCGGAATTATATGTTTGGGATGAACCGTTGAACTATTTAGATGTCTTCAATCAAGTCCAGTTGGAGCAACTGATTTTATCGTTTAAACCTGCAATGTTGGTTGTGGATCATGACCAAGTCTTCTTAAATAAAATAGCTGATCGACTCATTTCACTCAAATAACTCATTGTCATCAATAAGTAGTGAAACTTGTTTTGCTCATTAGTTATGTTACAATCGAGCCAGAACAAACAAAGGAGCGTTGAATAATGTTATATGTAACTAGACATGGCGAGACAACTTGGAATGCAGCAGAACGGGTCTGCGGGAGAGCGGATGCCCCATTAACAGAAAAAGGGCAAAAACAAGCGGAGAAATTGGCTGAAAAAGTTTCAGAATTACAAATCCCAGTCACGAAGATTATCCATTCCCCTTTACAACGTGCAAAAGATACAGCGCAAGCCGTTGCCGATAAACTTCACTTGCCAATGGAAGTAGATGAACGGTTAATCGAAATGGATTTTGGGGAATACGACGGGATGCCAAGTCATGAAACAATCTTTCAAGAAGCACGACAAGAATTTGCGGTGCGTTTTCCAAATGGTGAATCAGTGTTAGATGTTTATGCTCGAGTTGTTCCATTGATCGAAGAATGTCTTGCTGATGAAGAGAATGTCTACCTATTAGTTTGTCATAATGCGTTGATTCGTATCATGAACGCTTATTTCCATCCTATGCCAAATGAGACATTCTTTGATTTTTTTGTTGAAAATACGGAATTAGTTACTTTTCCTAGTAAACATGAGCTGAACACTATAAAGTCTTAACTCATTTTTGGCGGGTAGCAGCGGAGTCAAACATTCGTATCATGAATCAAAAAAATAGTTGATTTCTGAAACCGATAAGCGGAAGAATCCAAAAATAGTTTTTGCTATTTTTGTCATTCTTCCGTTTATTTACGTGGCTTTTTGTCAATAAGGACTGATGAGTTGTATAAAATCAAATAGAGGTCAGAATGAACCAATGATTGATGCGTATTTTTGTTCTGTCATTCAGCGCATGAAACACTTTTTAGTCGGTGTGTCGTTCTTTCTTTAGTTATATAATTAGCCATTAATCTTTGAAATCGCCTATCATTATCAACCAACGAAAACGCTTTTAGAAATAAAATTAATTTATTTTTATAAAAATGTTGAAATTTTATTTCACAAGAGGTATACTCTGTTCATAGAAATGAATACGGATACATCGCGTGAGGGGGAGACAGATGTTTGGTTTTTCGATTTTTATGAATGAAGCTTTAACGATAGAAAAAAAAGCTTATATCCAAAAGATGGCAAAGAATGGGTTTGATGGGATATTTACTTCTATGCATATTCCTGAAGATGATGCTAGTTTATATAAAAAACGGTTAACAGAACTAGGCGAATGTGCCAAAGAAAATCAATTGGATCTAATGGTAGATATTTCTGGAGATGCTTTAAAACATGCTGGATTTTCGATGGCAGATTTAGAGCCATTAAAAAAGATTGGCGTTACTGGGTTACGAATGGATTATCATCTTTCAAATGAACAAATTGCGAATTGGAGCCATCAAATCAAAATCAGTTTAAACGCCAGCACGATCACTCAACAAGATGTCACAGAATTACAAGTCGCTAATGCAGATTTTTCTCAACTTGAAGCATGGCATAATTACTATCCGCGTCCCGAAACTGGATTAGATCGGAAATGGTATCAAGAAAAAAATCATTGGCTAAAAGAACAAGGCTTTACAATCCAAGGTTTTGTGGCAGGGGACGAAGCCTTACGTGGTCCGTTATATCAAGGTTTACCTACTTTAGAAAGTCATCGACATGTCCATCCTTTAGCTGCTGCTCTGGATTTGATGTCATGCGATACAGATTTGATTTATATCGGTGATGGCAGACTTTCAGAAGAAGTTCAAGAACAATTTGCCATGTATCAAAGAGAACAAACAATTTTACTGCATGCTGAAGTAATTGATGCCCAGTTTTACGAGTATATTTTAGGAAACCATATGAATCGGCAAGATGAGGCAAGAGATGTTATCCGCAGTGCGGATGCACGGTTTAGAAACATCCCTCAAATTCCTCCTCGTGATACGAAAGAACGAGCAAAAGGAACGATTACTTTAGATAATGAACGATATCTTCGTTACATGGGGGAAATTCAAATTACTAAAAAGGATTTACCAGCAGATGAAAAAGTGAATCGAGTCGCTCAAATAAGCGAAGCCGAGTTACCGCTACTTGAGCAAATCCGTGCAGGGGTAAATTTTAAAATAATTAGAAGAGAAGGAAAAACAAATGAAGCAAATTAATTTAGAAAATCTAACAACAGAGCGACGAAATCAACAAACATTTGGACTTGATGAAATGAGTGTTACCCAAGCAGTTCAGCTAATGAACCAAGAAGATCATAAAGTAGCCGAAGCCGTTTCAAAAGAATTGGCTAGCATCGAACCAGTGATCCAACAGACGATTAAATCTTTCCAACAAGGTGGTCGATTGATCTACATGGGTGCCGGTACAAGTGGTCGTTTAGGTGTGCTAGATGCTGCAGAGTGTGTACCAACATTTGGTGTAGAACCTGAGATGGTCATTGGCTTGATTGCTGGTGGTGAAGCAGCCATGACAGTTGCGGTTGAAGGAGCAGAAGACTCTTTAGAGTTAGGGAAAGAAGATTTAGTAAACTTAGGATTAACTGAAAATGATATGGTCATCGGGATTGCCGCAAGTGGTCGTACACCATATGTGATTGGCGGTTTAGATTATGCTCGTACAATCGGTGCGACTACTGCTACAATTTCTTGTAATAAAAATGCTGAAATCAGTCAACATGCCGATTATCCGATCGAAGTTGATGCAGGACCTGAGTTTCTAACCGGTTCAACTCGCCTAAAATCTGGTACAGCACAAAAATTGATTTTGAATATGATCTCAACAATTAGTATGATCGGGATTGGCAAAGTGTTCAATAACTTGATGGTCGATGTGAAACCGACCAACGAAAAATTGATTGAGCGTTCAAAACGAATCATTATGCAAGCAACAGAGGTTGACTATCAAACCGCTGAGAAGTATTTTAATGAAGCAGATAAAAATGTGAAATTAGCGATCGTGATGATTTTAACCAATAGTGATAAAGCGACAGCAGAAGAAAAATTAGTTGAAGCAAACGGCTTTGTAAAAGGAACCTTATGAGGGGGAAGAACCAATGGCTAAAAATGAATTGACTTTAGAAGAACTAGCAACGCGGATCTATGCTGGTGTAGGCGGAATGGGCAATGTCGAAAGCATTGTCCACTGCATGACCCGTGTTCGAATGAAGATCATTAATGATGAGCTTGTCGATGTTGCAAAATTGAAAGCGATACCTGGTGTATTAGGCGTTGTTGAGGACGAACAACTGCAAGTGATCATCGGTCCTGGTAAAGTGAACAAAGTAGCACAAACGATGGTAGATCAAGCAGGTGTAAAATTAGGAGAACAGATTTCTTCAGGAAATAGAGCTTCTGATAAGTCGTCAGCCTCAGGAAAAGATTTGGTAAATGAGAGAGCGCAAGCGATGAAAGCTGCTCAAAAAAATAAACAAAAACCTTCAAAAATCAAATCAATCTTGAAAGATATTTCGAACATTTTCGTCCCTATGATTCCAGCATTTGTCGGTACTGGGATCGTGGCAGGGATTGCTGCGGTACTAGCAAACTTAGTGACAGCGGGTACATTAGATGCAGCAACTTGGCAACAATACATTGATATCATGAACATTCTAAAAAATGGTATGTTCAGTTTCTTAGTGATTTATACAGGGATCAATGCAGCTCAAGTTTTTGGTGCAACACCAACTCTTGGTGGTGTTATCGGTGCGGTAGTCTTATTAACAGGCATGAATCCAGAAGCGCCACTTAAAAACTTATTCACTGGAGAAGCGTTAGCTGCAGGTCAAGGTGGGATTTTAGGTGTTATTTTTGCTGTCTGGTTATTAGCAATCGTTGAAAAAAAATTGCATAAAGTTGTACCAGATTCCATTGATATTATTGTTACCCCTACATTATCATTGATTGCTATTGGCTTAGTCGAAATTTTCTTCATCATGCCACTCGCTGGTTTCATCTCAGATGGAATGGTTGGCGGAATCAACTGGGTATTAGGTGTAGGTGGTGCCTTTTCAGGATTTGTCTTGGGGACACTATTCTTACCGATGGTTATGTTCGGATTGCATCAAATCTTAACACCGATCCATGTCCAAATGATTGATGAAACAGGAAAAACACTATTATTACCTATTTTGGCGATGGCTGGTGCCGGACAAGTCGGAGCAGCATTAGCATTGTGGGTTCGTTGTAAAAAAGATAAAGAATTGACTGAAATGATCAAAGGTGCGTTACCCGTAGGAATCTTAGGAATCGGTGAACCATTGATCTACGGTGTGACACTGCCGTTAGGACGTCCATTCATTACCGCTTGTATCGGTGGTGGTATTGGTGGTGCTGTTGTTGGGATGATTGGAAATGTAGGTGCTATTGCGATCGGGCCTTCTGGTGCTGCTTTGATCCCATTGATTTCAGATGGAAAATGGTTAGGGTATGTCTTAGGTCTACTCGCTGCTTACGCAGGTGGTTTCCTAGCAACATTCTTCTTTGGTATTCCTAAAGAGCAATTGGAGAAAGAAGAATTAGCTGAAGAAACAACAACTGAAATGACACCAATGACGGAAAATACAGGAGCAGTCAGCACAAGTGAAATTTCATTAGCTGCTGTAGCTGATGGAGTAGTTGAATCACTTGAAAAGGCAAGTGATCCCGTATTTGCTCAAAAAATGATGGGAGAAGGTTACTTTGTTGAGCCAATCAATGGGCAGATTTATTCACCAGTAAGTGGAACGATCAGCTCAGTGTTCCCCACTAAACATGCGATTGGTATCACAACCGCTAATGGATTAGAAGTGTTACTTCACATGGGGATCAATACAGTTGACCTTGGTGGTACACCATTTGAGGTGAAGGTAACAGAAGGTCAGTTGGTGACACCTGATACACTTGTTGCTCAAGTCGATTTAGCAGCAATCAAAGCTGCCGGTAAAGAAACTTCGATGATGGTTTTAATTACCAATATGGAGAAAGTAAAAAATTTCGTTTTAGAAAAAACAGGTGAGACAAAAGCCAAAGCGAAGGTCATGACTGTTGAAGCTACAAAAAATTGAACGAAGTAAAAGCAGATAAAGAATAGAGAAAATTCGAGCCTGGGACCAAGTGCGGTCTCAGGCTCTTTTCTATGATTAATAAGAGGGAAAAATAATTGTAGTACCTTAGACCAAATAACTCTTAATCTAATTGATCATTCTAAAATATACAATAAGCAAGATCGCCAAATACAAGTCAATTATTATAGGCACTTGTTCAAAGCAAAATGTTAAAAAAGTTGAGAAAGAGTGTGATTCATTCAAGACAAAAAATCTATGGTAAACAGTGTAAAGGCTCATTTGGCGTTCCATCGTTTTCACTTGCGTGGGAAACAAGGAGAAACGATTGATATTGGCTCGGTACTCATGGCACTTAATTTGAGAAAATTAGGGAAACACATGAAGGAAAAAGTGTCTAAAATAAGAAAAATAAGCCTGATTTTGACATTACGTATCAAAACCAGGCTTATTATATCTTTGGTAGATGATTGTCCCAACATCGCCTATCTATTTAGCAACAAGTAATAAATGATTTTTCAAACTATCTAGTTCGTTTTCTTTCTCTTTTCCAATCATGAATTCCTCTTTGTCTATAGTTACCTTATTTACTTTTGAAATCTGAATCTCTTGTACAACATTATTGTTTTTATAAAACTTTATTTGATAGTTGAATCTTTTTTGCTTTGATGTCAGTTTCATATCATAACGTTGAGCATGTTGATCCGATTTATTAAACAGAACATTAAGGTTTCCTATTAATGTTTTTAAAAAATTGGGGTCTGTAGCTTTCCAACTTTTTTCTTTTCCTTCGTCATCTTTAACAAAAATCACTGCTTTATCGACTTCTTCTAAAGAAACCACAGGATCATTCTTTTGCTTGCAAGCACCTAAAAATAATAAATAAAACATTGAAAATAACACAACAAGAAATTTCTTTTTTTTAATGTTTTTTCACCACCTTGTTTATAATCTAGTGTCAAAAAAATATAAAATAACATATAAAAAATCTGGATATTTCTATTTTTATTATACCTTTTCCTTTTTGTTCTGTTAAGTTAACGTTTGCAATATGCTTGGTTATATTAAGATTATTTGAACTGAATAGCTTTAAAAAGAGTATGGGGAATTTTATTTCTTCCATTTTGACTAGTGATTCTCTTTCGAACTGTCTATGTTTAAGTTTTTAATAACAAATTTTTCTGACAAAAGTAATCTAAACGAAGGGGAGATCCATTGAAATAGAATTAGAATCTGATACGATAACTTTTTATAACGGAAGTCTATGAATGGGGCATCATGTGGATGACGAGTGTTTTATCTTAGCCAGAGCTTCCTAACAAGTTCACACAATAAATCACAGTGTTGGAGGTGACACAGTTTACTTCTATTGTAATGTAAAATAGTCGCAAGTGATGGATGAAGGATATTCGATAAGCGGATTACTGAATGAGTATAAAGCCTAAAAAAGAAAAACAGAGAGGAAACTTACCAACTAAGTTTCCTCTCTGTTCTCTGTTTTGATCGAATTTTTTAGAAATTATTGGTTAGCTGTTTCGACTAATTTTTGATATACTCGCTCAACATCTGCTGGGGTTCCCCGTAATTCATAGTCGGCGAGGAAAGGGAAGCCAAATTGGCTGGCGTATTGTTTAGCGGTTAAGCAATATTGATTATTAAAATTTTTGTTTCCACTCCCTACGACACCCAGACAAAGCGTATGATTGTCTTCGTATTCCAGATATTCACGCATGGTTTCTGTTAAAATTTCTGTATCACCGTTATCTAACCCATTTCCTCCATCTAAGTAAGTGGGTACAAAAGTGAAGAAAGGTTCACTCTCTTGTTGAAAGTCACTATTTTCATGAATTTCTTTTAGCGTGATTTCTGGTAATTGAGGATTTAACTCATGTTGGTTCGCAGCATATTCAGCAAGTTTTTTAGCGAAAGCTCGTGTGTTTCCAGAGATCGATATATATAGAATGTTCATTACATTTCCTCCAATTCTTGTCTCCAGTATAGCATTTTTTTATCAATTTTTGGAAAAGGTTTTCCCTAAATGAATATGCAAGATTCTTGTATAATTAGAAAAAAATAGTTACAATTATATTTCTATTAGAATTTTTATGAATAAAGTAAAACAGGTGAAGATTTGTTATACTTTTGGTAAAAGCGGTTTATTTTGGAGGATGCTTAAAATGGATACAGAGCAACAGAACAAAGGAATAGGGTTGTTTCCACTAGCGGCCTTAGTGATTGGGTCAGCGATAGGAGGTGGCGTATTTGGTATTATGACGGACATCTCCGGATCGGCTGGTGCCCCAGCTATTTTTAGTTGGGTGCTAGTTGGAACAGCTATGTTGATGCTCTCGTTATCAATCAATAATATCAATAAAAAACGTCCAGAGCTGGAAGGTGGTATTTTCAGCTATGCAGAAGCTGGTTTCGGACGTTTTGCTGGATTTATCAGTGGTTGGGGTTATTGGCTTACTTGTTGGTTGGGGAACGTAGCCTTTGCTACGTTGCTAATGAGTGCTTTAGGTTACTTTTTCCCAGTATTCGACGGAGGTCAGAATATCGCTTCGATCGTTATGAGCACTTTGTTTTTATGGGGATATGCTTGGCTAGTCAATCGTGGGGTCGAAAATGCAAGTTATGTGAACGCTATTGTAACGATCTGTAAACTTGTCCCACTATTTTTATTTATTGTTGTAGCAATCAGTACCTTTTCACTGCAACAATTTATCGATAATTTTTCTAGTGATATCATATTGAGTGCGAATGGCCAGCCCGTGCCATTTTCTAGTCAGATATTGAGCTGTATCATGGTGATGTTATGGGTGTTTGTTGGGATCGAAGGAGCTTCTGTGGTTGGTTCTCGTGCAAAGAAAAAATCAGATGTAGGGAAAGCAACGATCCTTGGTATTTTTGGTTTAATCATCATTTATGTTTTAGTTTCGATGTTACCTTATGGGACAATGTCAATGAAAGAATTGCAAGGAATCCAAACACAGCCAGCGATGGGTTATGTGTTTGAAATGATGGTAGGAAAATGGGGAGCAATCTTGATCAACGGTGGTTTGATCATTTCGCTTGTAGGTGTCTGGTTATCTTGGACGATTTTACCGATTGAAACCATGAGGAATATGGCAGATGCTAACTTATTACCGAAACGCTGGGGTCAAGTCAATAAAAAAGGTGCGCCAACATATGCTATTGTCTTAACGACGATTTGTACTAATGTTTTCTTACTTTCTTTATTGTTCACGGATAGTGCGTATAATTTTGCTTACACACTTGGGACAGCAGCGATATTCTTTACTTGGTTATTCTTAGGTCTTTATCAGATGAAACTATCTTATCAAAGAAAAGAATGGGGGCAATTCTTTATCGGCTTTTTAGCCAGTGCATTTCAAGTCTGGGCAATGCTCGTGGTTGCTTTCAATGAAGTGATGTTAGTGTTAGTACTCTTCTTACCTGGGATCTTCTTTTATTTAAGAGCCCGGAAAGAACAAAATGAGCCAATCCCTCATCTTCACTTAGATAAATTTTTATTAGTCGGTGTCACAATGATCGGACTAACAGCAATGATTCTATTTGCTACAGGCGTTTTACATGTTTAAATACACAAATATGTTAAATTAAGTCATTAAAAAAGCCAAATAAACGGTAATTCATGATTCTAATAAAAGAATCGTTAGCAAAACCGGTTATCTGGCTTTTTTTGATGTGTTCATGCACCTACTATTGTTTTGGTCTGATCAACCATTCCTGATAATGTAGGATCAATGTCCACTCGTTATTTTGATTCCGACCAGACTAATCAATAATAAGCCAACGAAAAACCAAGTGGCTAATGTCAGTTTATCATGAAACAAGACGACACCAATGATCACTGAACCAACGGCACCGATTCCGGTCCAAATAGGATAGGATAAACTCATTGGTAACTGTTTGATCGCCTTTGATAAGAGATAAAAGCTGGCGATCATGCCAATGACCGTGTAGAAAGAATAATTCAATTTAGAAAAACCATCACTCCATTTCATCATCGTAGACCAAAAAACTTCCAAGATTCCCGCTAAGATTAATTCAAACCATGCCATATTAATCACTCCATTTACACAAAAAAGAGGAGTAGCATTCCTCCAAAGACCTAATGGAATGCTTATCCTCTTAATACTACCCGGCGATAGTTGTGTCATTATTTTGTTAATTGAAAGGATAACACAGAATAAAAAATAAGGGTAGTGATAAGCTAAAACGTGAACCAATTTGAATCGGCCATTCGATTTAGAAGTCGTTTTTTGGAGGAAAACACCTATGCTAAAGTGTTATTTTAGATAATGAAGCACGTTTTTGTTTGTTTTTTGTTCATTTGTTAGTTAACAAAAATAAGATCTCAAAAAATTTGAACTGTAAACGAGTTGTTTCAATCGTAAGTGATTTTTCTAATTTTTTTATTGAATTGACTGAATTTTTAAAAAATATAATGAGATAATTGGATTTTATCTATATTTTCATGGCTTTTTGATTTATAATAAAAAAATATCTTGTAATTTTAAGGAGAAAGTCAAATGGAGAACTATCTTAGTCTTTTAGGTGTCTTGATCGTCATTATCGGTTTTGCACTAAAATTAGATTCAATTTTGATCGTAATGGTCGCACTGATTGTCACCGCATTGACAGGCGGTTTAGGAATTGAAGGAATGTTAGAAACTTTAGGAACAAGTTTTGTCAATAATCGAGGAATGGCTATTTTTATCATTATTATGTTGGCAACAGGTACACTGGAACGTAATGGTTTGAAAGAATCAGCAGCTTCGCTTATTAAGCGCTTTAAGAAAGTATCAGCTGGAATGATCATTGATATCTATGGGGTCTTCCGTATGATCTTTGCAGCGTTCAATGTCAGCTTTGGTGGAGTTGCCGGTTTTGTTCGCCCAATCATCATGCCAATGGCTTTAGGAACAGTCGAATCAAAAGGCCTGGAAATTGATCCACAACATGAGGAAGAATTAAAAGGCATGTCTTCTGCGATGGAAAATATTTGTTGGTTCTTTGGTCAAGTATTATTCGTTGGTGGAGCAGGTGCGTTGTTAGTTCAATCGACTTTAAAAGGTCTGGGTTATGAAGTGACACTAGGACAACTTGCTTTGGTTGAAGTACCAGTTGCTGTCGTTGCACTGATTGTTGCAAGTATTTATTTCTACTTAAGAGAGAAAAAATTAGCGAAAAAATATTATTCAGGAAAGGGGCAATAATATGAGCTTTTTTACAGATCCTGAAATTTTATTAGGGGATAAATTATTAGAAATATTATATATCATCATGGGGTTAGTTCTTATTTATACAGGAATCAGAAATATTAACGATAAAACGAATCCTCATCGATACGGTTCTGCTTTTTTCTGGACAGTATTAGGAATCGTAATTGCTGGTGGAAGATGGTTACCTGCGATCGTCAACGGTCTTTTGATTTTTGCCATGACAGTTCCAGCGATTGCAAAGAAAGTCAGCAAAGGAGAAAGTCGCTTACCTTCTAAACAATACATGGAAAAAATGTCTGATAAATTAGGAATGAAAATCTTTATTCCGGCATTGAGTATTGGGATCTTTGCAATCTTGTTCGCACTCTTTACTAAGCTTGGCGCATTAGTTGGTGTTGGTGTTGGTGTTTTTGCCGCAATGGTGATCATGATGTTCTTCTCACGAGACAATCGACCAACTACTTTCTTAGATGATGCTGCAGATATGCTAGGAACAGTAGGACCTTTAAGTATGTTACCAATGCTCTTGGCATCATTAGGAGCGGTTTTTACAAGTGCAGGAGTAGGGACAGTTATTTCTAATGCAGTCGGGCAAATCGTTCCCGAAGGTAATGTGAATGTCGGTATTATAATCTATGCATTGGGTATGGTTATCTTCACGGTGATTATGGGGAACGCCTTTGCAGCGATTACGGTAATGACTGTAGGGATCGGTGCACCGTTTGTATTCAGTCACGGCGCAAATCCAGCACTAGTGGGAATGGTTGCTCTGACCTGTGGGTTCTGTGGAACCTTGTTAACACCGATGGCTGCAAACTTCAATGTCGTGCCTGTGGCAATGTTAGAGATGAAAGACAAATACGGCGTAATCAAGAACCAATTATTCGTAGCGATCTTCATGTTAGTGTTCCAAATCGTTTATATGATTTTATTTAAATAAGAAAAAACTCTATAATAATAGTTAGTTTATATTGAGAATAATGGAGGAATGTAAAATGAAAGTACTAGTAACTGGTTTTGATCCATTTGGTGGAGATAAAGTGAATCCTGCTTATGAAGCAGTGAAAAAAATGCCTGATGAAATTGCTGGAGCACAAATTATCAAAGTGGAAGTCCCAACGGTTTTTGCTAAAAGCAGCCAAGTTGTGGAAAAAGCAATCGAAGAACATCAGCCGGAAATCGTCATCTGTGTTGGACAAGCTGGTGGACGTTCAGCTGTTTCATTCGAACGAGTAGCAATCAATTTAGCAGAAGCTAGAATTGCTGACAACGAAGGAAACCAACCTTTTGATACAGCGTTAGAACCAGATGGACCAGCTGCTTATTTCACTTCTTTACCGATTAAAGCAATGACAAAAAATGTCCATGAACATGGATTGCCTGCTTACATTTCGTATACAGCGGGTACCTTTGTTTGCAACGACATCATGTATCGTTTGCTTCACTTGATTGAGACAAAATTCCCGACGATTCGTGGCGGATTTATCCATGTGCCATTTTCACCTGATCAAGTGATTGATCGTCCAGTAGGCACACCATCAATGTCATTAGATGATATTGCCGCTTCTTTGACTTATGCAGTAGAAGCAGCCGTAACAAATGATCATGACATTGCTGGCAATGCAGGAACAACTCACTAATTTTTACAAATAATGTAGTGAAAAACAAATCATTGTGTCGACTGGTCGAATTAGACCAGTCGATTCTTTTTTTGAAAGGAAACATAAGTAATGAACGACTGGCAAAAGGTATTTAAAGAATGGTATCCCAAAGAAATCAATCAAGTCTATCCAATTAAGATATCAAAACAGTATACAAGTAATCAGCGTTGGGAAATCTATGAAAAGTTGACGACGAAACAACGTCAATTAGTTGATCAACATCGACGCTACTTGATCAATTCCCAATTTATAGAAGAAAATTATTTAGCAGCGACTGATTGGGTCTTTTCCGATTTTAAAATCAATCCTTTTTTTCGTACCAAACGGCGACAACAAAAATTATATTGCGAATGCGGTCGTGAATTAAAAGTGCAATATATCGTTCATTCACCAAAGACCGGTAAGATCCTTTCTTTAGGGATCAATCACTTTGCTGAACATTTACACGTAAGCCCGCAAATCGCAACATCTATCAATCAAGGAATGACTAAAGTCGATTTAGCACTAGACGAATTATTGTGGCTGAAACAGCAAAACGTGGCGTTTCCAGAAGATTTATGGCAAGAATATTGTTTTATGCTCTACCAAAATCGAAAATTAAAAAATCCCTATTTGCCTGATCAAAAACTAGTTGCCAGGGTTGTGGATTTTCGTGAAGCAGATATGCCAATTTATCTTGCTGATTATCAAGCGCTGAAACAAGAGATCTCACGTATTGCAACGCAATTAGAGGGAACCCCTAAAAAAATTCGTGGGAAGAAAGAACTATTTGAAGATTTTTCAGAAGAATTAGTGAAAGATGTCGAGACTTTTTTAACGAATTACCGAACTTTTTTGCAAAAAGACTGGGCGTTGATCGCTGTTGACGGGGGTGAACAACTATCATTGACCTTCTTTGAAACATTCATCCAGCAATTAAGAGCAACTGGACGCCAACAAACTCCAGAACAACAGAGTAAAATGACCGAATATGCACGCAAGCAGCGATTTATCCAATCCGAGGTGTATCTTTTCATCTGGCAGCAATATTGTCGTTATGGTTTCACAGAAGGCTTCTTTGATAGTATTCCTAGAGTCATGAGAAATGGTTTCTTGAAGGTCTTACGAAAAGAAAAAGAAATGAAGCAAACAGTGATAGCCAACGAAAATGTGTCACAGAAAAAGGTAGTCACCGAGGAAGTATGGGATAAAATTGCTGTTGAGTTGAAAACGAAAAAAGTGATGACCATTTTAACAGAACTAAATGAAAATGACTATTCCTTATCGAAAGAACAACAACATGCGTTACAATATTTCCAACGATTAGAAAAAGTTTTGCAAACAGAAAGTTCAAAAACTAAGCAATTATTAAAAAGACTATTGTGAAAGTCGATAGGGTAAAAATAAGCTAGCTACCACCAATCAATTGTTGGCGGCAGCTAGCTTATTTAGATAAGTACCAAGAAAAAGGGAACATCGAAACATGCTTTACCAGAAGACTGTCGATTATATTCAGATCAAAATGATCATGGCACGGTCTTAAATCAGCACACTCTTTTCATGCTCTTGCTCATATTCTTTTTCCATTTTTAGCATTCGTTCACGTTCTTTTTGGTTATACCAAGGAGAAACTGTGAAAGCCAAGACATCATTCAATAGGTAAACGGAACTATTGACAAACATAGCTAAACTAGCTGAACCATGTCTAAATGAGATGTACCACAGAACCATCTGTGCTAATCCTGAAGCCAACCACCAATAATATTGGTTATTGTAACGCAAGAAACTGATCACACCAGCTGTCAAACTGATTGAAAAGGCAATAGCATCGATCCAAGGACGTGGATCGTCTGTTAAGCGCCCAATCAAGAAACCTGAAATAGCATAAACCAGGATCGTAGCAAAAATTGCGACTAACCATGTTTTTCCATTGAACTTACGGATTTTTGCTGCCATGTTATGATTCCATTCTTTACTTAATAAAACAGGGATATCTAAGGTGATCATATAGGCGATTTGTTCGCCGATACTCAAGTAATTTTTAGCAGAAAAACCAACGATGATGAAACAAATAGCTGATAAAATTCCTAAAATACCATTAACAGATTTCGCTGCATTGATTGATAAGATACACAAGACACCAAGTGTAGTACCGATAAAAGTGATCACCGCTAACCAAGTAATAGGGCTATTCACAAGGGTCATAATCTGACACCCAAGACTAAAAAAGAAAAGATAGTAATTTTGTTGAGGCCAACCTTTGAGTTGGTGTGCTAAAAAGCGAAAATAATTTATCATTGATAAAAGCTCCTTTAAACACTAAATATAGTATGCGTTCGATTTGTTGACACAACCTATTGTATTACTTTCAAAAAATATTTCTAGTCTTTCAATTTAAAATAATATGTGTTATGATACTTTTTGCTTTGTTTTCTGGAAACATGAAAACTTTACATTGAATTGATGAAAGAATGGGAAGTCAACCGACGTAGGTGAACTTTCCATTTTTTTCTTTATAAAAAACTTTTGACCAAAGAAAATGTTAAAATATGAAAAAGAATAAAAGAGTAAAGGAGTAAAAAAATGAATTTATCTGCTATCCATCATGTCGCAATTATTGTATCTGACTATCAAAAATCACGGGAATTTTACGTTGATAAGTTAGGCTTTGAAGTAATCCGTGAAAATTATCGTGCGGAAAGAGAAGATTATAAATTAGATTTAAAGCTTGGAACAGCTGAATTAGAAATATTCGGGGTAGCTAATGCGCCTAAACGTCCAAGTTATCCAGAAGCATGTGGATTAAGACATCTGGCTTTTAAAGTGGAACAGATTGAATCTGTCATTGAAGAGCTTCGTTTAAAAGGGATCGAAACTGAGCCAATTCGAATCGATACATTTACTGGGAAAAAAATGACTTTTTTCTTTGATCCAGATGGCTTGCCGTTAGAATTACATGAATAAGTAACAAAATTGTCACTTTTTCTTTCTGTCATTCGATTTTTTTTAATAAAAAATCTTGATATGCTAGTAAAAAAAGGAAAAGGGAGACACTGATGAAGATGAAAAAAATTTTATTTGGGTCAGCTATTCTCATACTTATTGGGCTAACGGCTTCGTTAGGATTATTGACTGCTACGTTTCGTTATGATGATATTAGTGAACAAGAATATCAAATCTCACTGAAAAAAGCAGTGGGAATCTTTAAAAAAGAAACAAATAAAACAAAAGTTCAAATGGTTCAGTTTGTACCAAAAGAGGATGTCCAACAACAAACAAACAATACCTTTCAATATCTTTTCGTAGATTCTGAACAAATGCTTGTTGTCAATCCTACAACCGGAAAGCCAGCTGTTCGTTCGAGTAAATTAGCCGAAAACCAACCATTCTTTGACATCAAAAAGATCTACTCAAGCAAATCTCCTCAAAAGGCAATGAAAGAAGCTGTTAAACAAAGTGGAAAGCGCAATGCTAAAGTAAGAAGTTGGGTTTTGCTAATGAAAAGCGACAAATTATACTATGAGATCAAATTAGCAGAGGATAATGAAGAATCTGTTTTGTTGATTCGTGCCTAAAAATCAATAGCTATCATTTTTCTTTTTTACAATATAAGAGTAAGCTAAATGTGTAAAAAAGAAAGGAAGTCATTGCTATGGAAAAGATGAAATGCCCAAATTGCGGGAAAAAGTTTACTTATGAAGAAGTCAACAATGTAGTTGAACATGTTGATAAAGAAATGCCGATCGTTTGTCCTTATTGCCGGACAGAAGCTGCTCGCATCGTTTCACATGGTTATTTTGTTACCCAAAAAATCGAGGATTATTTAAAATAACTCTTTTGATCTTTATTTTTCAGTGATAGAATGAAAAAAAGGAGAGAATGAAATGATTCGTTTTGCAAAAAAAGAGGATGCTCAAGAGATTGCTCCGCTTATTTTAGTTATTTTAAATGATATGGAATTACCTTTTTTACAAAAGTATGGGAAAGAAAAAACAATTGAAATCTTAGAAGAAGCCATTATGGATCCCGATTATCGTTACAGTTATACAAGAGGAATTGTTGAAGAAATTGATGGCAAGATAGCTGGTGTAGCATTTGGCTACACAGATGAAGAAGAGCCATTTATCGATAAACCCTTAGAAGTAATTTTAGAAAAACATGGAATTACAGATAAGGAACAATTATTTGTAGATCAAGAAACATTTCCTAAAGAATGGTATTTGGATTCCATTTCCGTTTCGGAAGCTTTTAGAGGACAAGGAATAGGTTCACACTTACTTGAAGCTTTACCTAAATTAGCTAAAAAAACTGGGCGAAATGTTATTGGTTTAAGTGTAGATGAACAGAATCCTAACGCCAAAAGATTATATGAACGTCACGGATTTAAAGTAGTAGGTAAAAGGAAAATCAGTGATCATCTTTATGATCACATGCAAAAGGAAATTTAATGGTTTCTTAATTAAATCAAACTTATTATTTTTTAATAAAGACATTTAAATTGTTGTAACTATTATTTGATAAAATGTTGAGTGAAAACAAGGTTTTTCACTCTTTTTTTGTTTTGTTTTCATAAATGTCAGTTGTATATATTAAATGATAGTTGTTATAATCTCTTTTTTATGAAAATATTTTTCATTTATTTTCAATTATTCTGTAATGACGGGTCTTTTTTTAAGTATTAAAATATGCTCTATCGCTCGTCACTGGGCTTGGAGACAGGAAAGGACCGTTGAAATGTTAAGAAGTAAAATTGGGAATATATTTGGTGTTATGCTATTATTTTTAAATCTCTTTGTTGCTCTACCTGCAATAGCGGAAACTTATACGCCTCAAGATTCTGGTAGCATCTATGATGATTTAACTGGTGATTATGGAATATTAGGGATTGCTTCTCAATTCCATATATTCGCAAAAGAAAAAACGACGATAAACGCGCATACAAATGGTAATGTTGCAACAAAAGAGCTAGATGCAAACAATAATTTTGGGACAGATATCATCACGGGTGACCTCCAACTAGAAATCAACTATGTTCAAGCAACTGATTCTTTGATTGGCTCATCCTTTACTTCGGGAAATAGTAACCGAGTAAATAAATTTGTTGTAGGTTCTTCAATTAGTACAGGGATCGAAAATGATCGGGCAGTGGTGAATGGCTCAAGGATCGACCATTTATCTGCTTCAGAACTTTATCAAGATCGACCTGGGAATACTTATATTGATTTTGACACGGAATTTGCAAAATTAGAAGGAGCTTCGGAAAGTTTGATGTCGATTACTCCTGCTAAAACCTATCTTTCAAGTGATTTTCCTGATATGAATAATCGAACGATTGATGTAACAGGAATGGGAAGTTCAGATGTTGTAATCATCAATGTGGATGCTTCAGTGTTATCAATGAATACACCACTGAATATTGTAAATTCTGAAAATAAAATTTTGGTTATGAATGTCATCAATGCACCAACTGATTTCACGATCCAGTCACAAATTCATTACAATAATCGAGCAAATCATGAAACGGAAGATTTTTCTGACGCAAATATTTCATGGAATTTCCCAAGTAATGTAACGAACTTGGCGATAAATGCACCTTTTCAAGGTACCATTATTGCGCCACGAGCAGATGTCACAGCCAATCAAAATATGGATGGAACGATTATCGGAAAAAATGTTACGCTAAATGCAGCAACCAATCGTTGGGACCCTAACGAAATTTTCCTTGCTGATAATCCAGATAATTCTGGATCAAGCGATAGCAGTACGGATACGACAAGCAGTGACAGCAGTACGGACACGACAAGCAGTGACAGCAGTACGGACACGACAAGCAGTGACAGCAGTACTAACCCAACAAGTGGTGACAGCAGTAGCAACCCAACAAATGGTAATAGTGATACTGACACGCCAACTCCATTTCATATTGATCCAAGTATGAGCGGAGAGGATACCAATCAGGTGTATCCTAATAATAATGATAAAACTAATCAATCAAATGGAATGAATAGCACCATCCCACAACAAGGGAAGGGTACTGATTTAGATAGAAATGAGTTTAACAGTTCCACAAATAAAACAACTAACGTAACCGATGAATCGCGGTCAATGGATTTTCAAGATCAAGATTCGCAAGTTTTGACAAAAACAAATAGTGCTTCCAATAAATGGTTAGCAATTGTTGGTGGAATGATTATTGTGTTAGTTGTTATTGTGGGATTTATGAGAAGAAAGAAGCATAAATAAGAAGCATAAATAAGAAGAATAAATAAAGGCTCATCAAGTGTTTGACTGAGCCAACTAAAAATAAGCCTTCCTACATGAAGCGTATCTGCTAAGTTCGTTTGCTCTGACTAGCGGGTCTTGTTTCCTAGAGGATGGCTTATTTTTTCTTGAAGTTATTCTGATTATAAGAAGGAGCAAGTTAATTTGTGTCTAATCGGTAAGAAAGAGGTGTATCTTTGTCATGGTTTTTACGATATAACCAGTAGTCTAATACAGCTGCGATACAGATACAGATAGGCGCATTTTCTTCCATTGGAATATCAAGTACATAATAATCTCCAGAAAAAAGCGTTGCTTTATCCATTTTCATGATTCGTTGATTAAAATGATGGATTTGATATTGATGGTTATAGATATCTCCTTGAACTGTCCAATGAAGACGACGTACATAGTAAAAATCCCCGGGCCAGTTAAAGATTTTTTGCATCGTTCCTACTTTTTTAAAATCCTTATAAAGTTCAAAACGGGTTCCGAAAGTTAGACTCGTTTGTTTAATATGTGCCACAAGATTTCCGTTCATTGCATAAAGAGACAAAGCATCTCCTTTTGTTCCCCAACGACCAACCATTAAGAAGATGGATTTACCAGATTCATTTTTAACAACAGTCCTCGTGACACGACTGAGATGCTTTTCTTGAATGAAAAATTCTGACATCTTTCTCCCTCTTTTCTCGAAAATTATAGATTTTCGGAAATTGCCCGTAAGATTGCCTTGCCGACCCCAGACTCCAGGTTAGTATCAGTGACAAATTTTGCGTAATCTTTGACTTCGATTTCAGCATTTCCCATCGCAAAACTAACACCAGCCACTTGTAACATACTAACGTCATTAAAATTATCCCCAATCGCCATGACATCGTCTAATTCGATTCCTCGGTCATGTGCGACATGAGCCACAGCAATTCCTTTTTGGGCATTTTTGTGATTGACCTCGATATTGTTTTGACCAGACGAAGTAACAGCTAAGTCACCCAGTTCACTGATTTCTTTTCCAACTGGACCCAATACTCGCGGACCTTCCGTATGGAAACAAATCACTTTTAATACCTCTAATGTTTCGTCTTGGAGCAAGTCACGAATACTATCAACATAATTGATATGCAAAAGTTCAAGGTTGACTGAAGCCATCGCAATCGCCATTTTATATGTTAAATGGGGGAGATGACTACCGATCATTGAGGCAAAGCTTTCAATTCTTTTGGCTTGGCTTTCAGAATAAAGCCCTCGATTGGTCGATACTTCATAATAAATCTCATTTTGATCAAGGATATCTAAGACAGTTGCAGTTTTTAGAGTCGGTATTGGAACAGTGAACAAGGAGATTCCTGTTTTGTCGAAAACTTGCGCACCATTTAGCGTAATCATGGCACAATCAATGCCAACTTCATCTAAAGCCGCACGTGCTTCTTGATAATTGCGACCAGTCGCAACCATAAATTCAATCCCTGCATCATTGGCAAAGCGGATCGCTTCGGCATTTTCGGGTGATATACTCATATGGGCATCTAATAAAGTACCGTCCATATCTGATGCGATTAATTTGATCATAACTCTCATCGTTCCTTTCTTTCTCTTCTTCTTAGTTTACCATATCCAGATGACACTGCGCGCGAAGATTGCCCCTTGTTAAGAAAGAATTTGTGAGTTATCCTGATTGTTGGAGGTGGAACGATTGAAAGAAATCATTCATAACAGTTGGCAAACGATTTTAACAGATGAGTTTGAAAAAGAATACTACCAAAAGTTAAGAAACTTTTTAAAGAAAGAATATACGACTCAGAAAATTCATCCAGATATGTATCATATTTATGAAGCGTTGGAATTGACTCCTTACGAAAAAGTAAAGGTTGTGATTTTAGGTCAAGACCCTTACCATGGTGTCAATCAAGCACATGGCTTATCTTTTTCTGTGCAACCAGGGGTTAAAATTCCACCATCATTAAACAATATCTATAAAGAATTGCAAAGTGATTTAGGTATTTCGCCGGTCAAACATGGCAATTTAGTTTCTTGGGCTAAGCAAGGCGTTTTACTATTAAATACGGTACTAACGGTCCGAGAAGGTCAAGCTTACTCACATCGTGGCAAAGGTTGGGAAATATTGACGGATAAAATCATTGAAAAATTAAACGAACGAGAAAAACCAATCGTTTTTATTTTATGGGGGAAACCGGCTCAAGAAAAAATGAAAATGATTGATAAAAGTCGGCATATCATTTTAACATCTGCTCATCCTAGTCCATTATCAGCTCATCGAGGATTCCTAGGCTCTAAACCTTTTTCTAAGACCAATGATGCACTGATGGCATTAGGGGAAACACCGATCGATTGGCAATTACCTGAAACAGTGTAATAAGACAGCGTTTTCCTGTTATATGTCAGATTGTATGTTATGTGAAAGACTTCATTACTAATGGTTTTTTGACTGATACAGATAAAATAAACTGTTCTTTTTTTTAGGAATAGTGTATGATGGATACATAGAAAATATCTGGAGGTCATCTTGTGGAATTGTTTGATAGTTTGAGATTCAAAATTGTACGTCGCAGCATTAAAATCGTTTTTCCTGAAGCAACTGATGCAAGAATTTTAGGTGCAGCAGCTCGTTTGAAAGCGGAAGAATTAGTGGAACCTATTTTGATTGGTAGCGAAGAAGAAATCACAGCTGCTGCTCATGCTCGTGGAATTAAAACTTCAAGTTTTACGATCATTGATCCAAATCGTTATGATAAATGGGATGAAATGGTTGAAGCTTTTGTGGAACGTCGTAATGGAAAGGCATCCAAGGAACAAGCAGAAAGCATCTTAAAAGATGTCAATTACTTTGGTACGATGTTGACATATATGGGAATTGCTGACGGGATGGTTTCTGGTGCGATTCACTCAACTGGAGATACTGTTCGTCCAGCGTTACAAATCATCAAAACAAAACCAGGCGTCAGCCGAACAAGTGGTGCGATGATCATGGTACGTGGACGTGACCAAGAAAAATATGTCTTTTCAGATTGTGCTATCAATGTCAATCCCAATGCCCAAGAATTAGCAGAAATCGCTGTAGAATCGGCAAAGACTGCTGAATTATTCGATATTGATCCTAAAGTAGCATTAATGAGTTTTTCAACTAAAGGATCTGCGAAAGCACCAGAAGTGGATAAAGTGGTCGAAGCAACTAAAATTGCTAAAAAATTAGCGCCTCAATATGTAATTGATGGCGAATTACAATTTGATGCTTCTTATGTTCCTTCAGTGGCTCAACTAAAAGCACCTGATTCTGATGTAGCTGGACAAGCAACTGTCTTTGTTTTCCCAGAATTGCAATCTGGAAACATTGGTTACAAAATTGCTCAACGTTTTGGTAACTTTGAAGCGATCGGACCGATCTTACAAGGATTGAATAAACCAGTTTCTGATTTATCTCGTGGAGCAAACGAAGAAGATGTGTATAAATTAGCGATCATTACTGCAGCCCAAACATTATTAGATTAAGATCTAAGACTCAATGAATAAGAGTTCGTGAAAGAAGCGATCGGCTCCGAGCGTATAAGCGCTGATTTTTTTGAAACATTTTTCATGTTTTGAAAAATTTAGACTTATTGCAAGGAGCTGATGATTGAAAAACATTTATTCATTTTGACACATATGAAAAAGCTCGGGACGACCTTTGTCCCAAGCTTTTTTTTGCTTTAAAAAATTTTCCATCCACGATATACTGTCACAAAAGGCTAGATGAAGGAGTAAGTTAGAATGATTGAATTAAGTGGTTTAGATAAGACAGAAGAATTGGCAAAAGTCATCGGTGAAGTGGCACTGCCTGGGGATAATTTAGTATTAACTGGTGACTTAGGAGCCGGAAAAACAACGCTGACCAAAGGGATTGCTCGCGGATTAGGAATCGAACAAATGATCAAGAGCCCCACTTATACAATTATTCGGGAATATGATCAAGGTAGATTGCCACTTTATCATATGGATATTTATCGTGTAGCAGCTAGTGGTGCGGATCTTGGTTTAGATGAGTATTTTGAAGGAGAGGGTCTATCTGTCATTGAATGGGGGAATCTTTTAGAAGAAGCCTTACCAGAAGACTATTTGGAACTGATTTTAGAAAAAAGTGATACAGATTTAGAATATAGATATGTGAAATTGCAAGCATATGGGGAGCAAAGTGAAGCTTTCAAACAACGGATCGTGGAACAATGGAGACAAAACAATGAGTGAAGAGATCTCATTGACCATTCGAGAAGCTCAGCCAAATGATGCCAGTGAACTATTAGCAATGATGCAACAAGTAGAGGAAGAGACTGACTTTTTGGTTATGGATGAACAAGGAATGGAGCTAACACATGAAGCCTTAGCTTTATCCATCGAATATCTACAAGACAGCAATAATAATCTTTTACTCTTAGCTTGTATGGGTCAAAAAATCATCGGGGTTGTTTCTGTTAAAGCAAGCGAACAATACCGCATCTCTCATGTGGGAGAAGTTGGGATCAGCATCTTAAAGGACTATTGGGGTTTGGGCTTAGGAACGATGTTGCTTGAAGAAGTATTGATTTGGGTGAAAGAAAATGGTGTACTTTTTAGACTAGAACTAGATGTGCAAACTCGAAATGAACGAGCGGTTCACTTGTATCAAAAAATGGGTTTTGAAATCGAAGCGCTTATGAAAAGAGGGGCCCGAACAGATGATGGGGACTTTTTGGATGTCTATAGGATGTCTTTATTGATTGACTGATCTTAGATTTAGGAGGAATAGTCAGTTCATTCCTCCTAAATCTAAAGAGTGCAACATAGATTTTCTGAATCATTTGTTTATTTGACCCGTTAGTACTTTATCGGACAGGGTTAGCATTTTTTATTTCTATTTTTCGAAAAACAGTAGATTTTTGGATGTGCTTTGAAGCTGTAATGCACTGTTGCTTTTTTTGATAGAAATATGATTTATTATTGATTTCTCCCGTAAAAATTTGGTTGATAAAGGGATCTTTGTTAAAGTCAACGGTATAGTCATAGTTGACTTTTCTTTGCTTTTTTGTTAAATACCATGAAAATAAATGATCAAAACAATTTGAGACGCCACTGAATTTTTTTATAGTAGCTAATAAAGATTTACGAGCAGTTATCGTAGGATTGGAATTAGTCTCAGGATTAGAACTAACATTTTTCCAAGTGATTTTTTCATAGTATGGATCCCTCAATTTAAATATATCGTATTGACAGTGAAATAATGCTGTTTTGATAGGTGCTTTTATTGCAAGGGTAGTATCATTAGCTACTTTTTGATAGCCAGTATATACATTAAGAGGAAGTAGTTTTTTAGATATAGAGTGATCAATGATTGTCTCTAATATTTCTCTTTTTTTGATAGTTGGTAATTCTGCTTTTGTGTACTTTTTAACTTGATTGTTTAAAAGTAGTTTTTCGCAAAGAGAGGATAAATTTTTTGGCGGAATCAAGACGTAGGAGACAGGAAGTCCATCAATAGGTCTCATTTTATCAACTATTACTGCTTTATAACCAGTAGGGGCTTTATAAATCAATAATCCAGAAGCGCGAAAGCCATCTATTACTCCCATGTTGAGATCGATCTTCGGTTTTTTTAAAAGATAGTGAATTGGGAGAAGCATGAAATCTGTAGGGTCATCATCCCTCATAGTTTGAAGGACATTTGATAGTTCTTCACCATGTCCAAATGTGTAAAATTGCTTACTTCGTTCAAGGGACTGGATGAACTTCTCTTTTTTTGTTGCTTCAATAAAAAAATTATCGTGATCTTGTTTCAATGTTTCAATATAAATCGAAAGTAATAAAGGATAATTGGTTTTATCATCACTTGATATCCAATTAACATTATCTTTCAAGCCTAAGGTAAGTGCCCAGATGTCACAGAGACGGTGTAACTCATTAACGTATGGCATATGATACTCCTTTCACTTTTATTGAGTATAGTGTCTCATATCTTACCGTTGTATCGAGGACATCTTTTCAAATAATCAGAAAAAATTGGTGAATGGTTGGAATGAAGGGGATAAAGGTTAGAAAAGGCGATCAAAAAATCCATGGTTACCTGTAAAAAGCAACCATAGATTTTTTGTCTACCTGTTTTTTAGTAGCTCATTTTAGGGTAACTAATTTTTTCAAAGGATCTGTTCCAAAGTGTTTTTCTTGATAAAGTAAAATCTCTGCACAGGCACGACTGTCTTCTAATGCATCATGGTGATTCGCTAAAGTGATATTTAAATTTTCACAGACAGTATTCAATCGATGATTTGGCATCTCTGGAAATAAACGACGACTGGTTTTTACCGTACATAAAGATAAATAATGAGGTTGGAGCAAATTGTAATAATCTAAACAACCAGCTAGAACTTTCGTATCAAAAGCTGCGTTATGAGCGACGACTAAGCGGTTTTTTTGGAAATAATGTTGAATCGTTTGCCAAACTTCAGGAAATTTGGGTGCAGTACGAACATCTTCTTGATGAATACCGTGAATTTGAACATTTCTCCAGAAAAAAGGTGTTTCTGGCTGGATGAGTGTGTAATATTCATCAACGATTTGGCTATTTTGGACCATAACCAATGCTAATGAACAAGCACTGTGGGATTGATGGTTGGCTGTTTCAAAGTCCATTGCAACAAAATTCATGTGCATAAAACCTCCTTAAAAAATAAACACTAACATAAAAAGTGAAGAAAAGAAAGTGATGGATATGTAAAAAAAATCAATCAAATGAAGAAAGGCCACGCTCAAAAAAGAAGCATCTTTGCTGGTCTTTCTTCATTCTCTTTAATAAAAATATTCAGCCCTGCCTAGGATGACGATGGCTAACAATGAGATTATTTCAAGTCTAGTTCTACGGGACAATGATCGCTTCCCATAATCGAGGTATGGATTTTTGCATCTATCAAGCGTGGCTTCAACTCGTCACTAGTTAAGAAATAGTCGATACGCCAACCTGCGTTGTTTTTTCTAGCATTGAAACGATAACTCCACCAAGAATAAATACCAGTTTGTTCAGGATAGAAATAGCGGAAGGTATCAATAAAGCCATTTGCTAACAAGTGTGAGAAGGCAGTTCGTTCTTCCATCGTAAAGCCAGCATTTTTTTGATTGGTTTTCCAATTTTTCAAATCAATTTCCTGGTGGGCAACGTTTAAGTCGCCACACACAATGACTGGTTTTTGTTTTTTTAGTTCTTCTAAGTAATGGTAAAAGGCTTCTTCCCATTGTAAACGGTAGTCCAAGCGTTTTAATTCATTTTGGGAATTAGGTGTATAACAAGTAACTAGAAAGAATTCAGGGTATTCAAGTGTGATCAAACGTCCTTCTTGATCATGTAAATCAATGCCCATTCCATAAGAGACATTTAGTGCGGGTTCTTTGGCAAAGATCGCTGTGCCTGAATAGCCTTTTCTTTCTGCATAATTCCAATATTGATGATAGCCAGGTAAGTCTAATTCGATTTGACCGGCTTGTAGTTTGGTTTCTTGAAGACAGAAAAAGTCGGCATCTAATTCATGAAAGACGTCTAAAAAATTTTTATTGACGATTGCACGTAGGCCATTCACATTCCAGGAGATAAATTTCAATTAAATACGCATCCTTTCTTTTGGATCTTAGATTAGCATTTGTGGTTCTATTGTACCTTATTTTACTAAAAAATAGTGTAAGATAAGAGTAATGAATGGATTGGAGGAACGAACATGCGAATTGGTGTGATTGGTGTGGGTAATATTGCAGAAAAAGCGTATTTACCTACTTATGCAAAAAATCAAGGAAAGATTGATTTCTACTTTGCGACTAGAAACAAAGAAACGAAAAAACGAATCCATGAAATGTATGGATTTGACCATCTATATGAATCAATTGATGAACTACTGTCTCAGGATATCAAGGCTTGTATGATTCATGCAGCCACAAAGGTACATTATGAATTAGCCAAAAAATGTCTTGAAAATCAGGTGCATGTGTATATCGATAAACCACTCAGTGTTGACCTTAATGAAATCAACGAATTACAAGAACTGGCAGATAAAAATCAAGTTGTCTTAATGGTTGGATTCAATCGACGTTTTGCTCCAATGGTCGAACGTTTGAAACAAGTCCCCGAGAAGCGGCTAATCCAGTTACAAAAAAATCGAATTGCAGCTCAGGAAACAACGGAATTTGTGATCTATGATTTGTTTTTACATCTTGTTGATACGGCGGTATATCTTTTGGACGAACCGATCTTGCGTACGAAATATCAGATCCGTGAAACAAAAGAATTTTTGGAATTTGCGGTTTTACAATTGGAAACAGCCCATCAAACAGCAATTTTAACAATGGATCTTTTAAGTGGAGCAAATAGCGAGAACTATCAGATCACTAGTAAAAGTGGTACTTATGAAGTGGCGGAATTAACGGATATGACGATCCAACGAGCATCTGGTATCGAAATAGAAAAATTTGGCGATTGGGAAAGTACGTTAGTCAAACGCGGTTTTGAGCCAATGGTTCAAACATTTTTCGCAGAGATTAGCAAAGAAAAACCTTCAATGGAAGGATTGAAGCAACAAGGAATCATGCAAAGTCATGCACTTTGTGAAGAAATGCTACGCAAACATACAAGACAACAAATGTGAGGGAAACTGGCAAGTTTGTTTTAAGCGTGATAGAATAATGGGGATGTTTGATATAGAAAGGAAAATCCTCAGTGAATAAAGAAGACTTAGTTAAAAATTTACCAGCACTCAATCTATTGTTTGATGAACCATTGATGAATTACACGTTTACCAAAACGGGCGGTCCAGCGGATGTTCTCGTTTTCCCAAAAACACAAAATGAAGTAAAAGAAGTAGTGGATTATTGCCGAACCCATGATGTACCTTGGATGGTTTTAGGTAATGCCAGTAATTTGATTGTTCAAGATGGTGGGATTCGTGGCATGGTGATCATGTTGACTGAGATGAAACAAATCCGAGTTTCTGGGACGATGGTCACAGCTGAAGCTGGAGCAAAATTGATCGATACGACCTATGCGGCGTTAGATACTTCTTTAACCGGGTTTGAGTTTGCTTGTGGCATTCCTGGAAGTATCGGAGGCGCTGTTTATATGAATGCAGGTGCCTATGGCGGTGAAATCAAAGACGTATTAGCAGAAGTGGATGTTTTATTAGCAGATGGTACGTTGAAAACTCTAACCAACGAAGAAATGGCGTTTTCTTATCGACATAGTAAAATCCAAGAAATGGATGCAGTCGTTTTAGAAGCACGTTTCCAATTAACTGCAGGAGAGCATGAAGTAATCAAAGGGCGGATGGACGAGCTGACTGAATTACGTCAATCGAAACAACCATTGGAATATCCTTCTTGTGGGAGTGTATTCAAACGTCCTGTGGGGCATTTTACTGGTCAATTGATCCAAGAAGCTGGATTACAAGGCTTAAAATGGGGTGGCACTCAAATCTCTGAAAAACATGCTGGCTTTATTGTCAATATTGATCATGCGACCGCTACGGATTATACAGAATTGATCGCGCATATCCAAGAAGTGATCAAAGAAAAATTTGATGTGTCTTTGGAAACAGAAGTACGCATCATTGGCGAAGCAAAAACAGTGGATGCAAGCATGTAACCATTGCTAGTTGAATGAACTAGCCATCAATGACTACAGTGAGATGTTCAAACTTTTGTGATAAAACAGATAGAAAGAGCTATTCTGTTTAGAAAGGAAGCTAGCTCATGCTAGATAAACATGTTCCTTATGCCGAGATTTGGATGACTCGTCCATTAAGTGACAGTCTCCCTACGCAATCTTTAGCGACTGGGTATCATTTTGAGTACTACCGTCTAGGCGATGAAACCGAATGGGCAAGAATCGAACAATCAGTCGGAGAGTTCGCAACAGAAACAGAAGCACTTGCTTACTTTCAGAGAGCTTTTTTACCTTATCAAGAAGAACTTCAGCAACGAATGCTTTTCGTTGTAACTGATACAGGTGAAAAAATCGCGACTTGTACCGCTTGGTTCAAAAAACGGAGGGATGGAAGCTATCCGCTTTTTCATTGGCTGGCAGTAGATCCGAGACATCAAGGAAAAGGGATTGCCAAAGCATTAACGATCGAAGTATTGCGTATTTTCCAAAAGCTGGTATCTCATGGACCAGTGTATCTGCATACGCAAACTTGGAGTCATCCTGCCATTCAACTATACCAAAAGCTAGGGTTTACGATTATCGCTGAGAATTTTGATGGACGTCCGAATAGCGAGTATCCCTTAGCAATGGACACTTTGGAAAAATTGAATATAAATGCTAAAAAAGACTAACATTCTTTTTGTGGAATAACCGTGATAATGGAAAGTAGAATCAGCTATTTTCTGTGATCATGGTTATTTCGGCTTTCTTTTTTCCGACCTACTGGTTTCATTTCAAATAGGTTTAGGCTGAAATGTAAGAATGTATATATAACTATAGGATACAATTATGAATGGAAAACAGTTATTTAGGAAATGAATGACCTGAAGAGGTAAATCTAGACTATAATACATTTAATATTTATTAAAGCTTTGAGAAAGATGAGCCAAATGATATTAAAGGGAGCGATATCATGAAGAAAACAGAAGAAATCAATCAAATTATAGTGGAATTATACGACTTGATTCTTAATAAAGAAGTCAAAGAAAGGGAAAGAGTATCATTAATCGAGGCTAAAAACAAACTAGAAAAACAAGAATATTTTCCAAGAGTAATGAAAGATCTGGAATATCAACTACGCCCTTTAGCGATCAAGAGTCAATTGACACCACCAGTCGCAGCTTTTTATTTAAAAATTTCTACGATAGGGCGATTTGAACAAGAATTAGGTCGAGGATTAGCTTCGACGCCTATCGCTTTTGGACCATTTTTTCAATAAATATCCCCTGAAGCGTGGAACCACTGCTAGCTGGTTTATCTGATCTCTTTAATAAGTGTAAGTAGTACAATTCCTGAACACACTTTATTTGTTTTTATACCCATCAAAAAAGCCTAGGACGTCCTTGCCCCAGGCTTTTAATAGTAGACAATTTTTCTTATACTAGTTTCTAAAGTTATCGATAGAATCACATAAAGAATAATTGATAATAAAATTTTGTTTATTTCGAAGGTGCTTTTCTTCTTTCAGTTCGTGATTCTCTCTTTTTTCTGGGGATGAAGTTACGGATAAAAGTAAACTTCCGATAATCATTCTGACTATAAAGATATCCAAAGATACTAAACGTCAAGGCTCCAATAAAATTGACGAATAGGTCTTTCATCGTGTCAATAATCCCTATGTCAAGATAACCACCAGAAATCACATATTTTTCTGTATTTCCAGCTGAATCTTTATATTCCACGATGGTTTGCTCGATATTAGGGATCGAGTGGACAGTATTGCCATCTTTACTTAACTCCACACTATTGATTTGTTGGACAAGGCTATCTTTTTGCATGTCCAGTTGAAATATATGATCAGCTGAAAATTCAACAAATTCCCACATCACACCGACTGTCATTGAAAAACAAAATGAAACGATAGCTAACAATAATGGTGTTAGATTCATTGTTTTCGTGTTTTTGTTCAGTAAGTAGACAAGTGAAAAACCAACCCCACCAGCTAAAAAACCAGTTAAAGCATGTAAGATAGTATCCCACATTGAGAAATACCCGTAGAAGTCACTTAATTCTCCTAAAACAGTTGAACTAAAAATAAATGAAATAATAATGATTTCTAACATATTCGGGATTTCGATCTTTAACATTTTTTCTAGAAGATAAGGAATTTCAAATAAAACTAGAGTTAGCAATAAGAGAAAAGTATTCCCCATATTTTGCTGAAAAATTTGATCGACTAACATTACTGTAACGATGACCCGTAGAAGAATATAAAACGCATGGGTAATTCTTCCAGCGGTTTTGGTACCATTCATAAAAAACATTTTCAGATAGTTCATAAAATAACTCCTTTATCTATAGTAAAGATTATACTAGGGTAAAAGCGCAAACCAAAATTATTTGTACCAAAACGCCTAAATGAATAAGAAAACAGCCAACAAAAAATAGCAAAAATAGTTATCTAGAGATGCTAGATGAAAAAGTCATTGTTTATTGATAAAAAGAATAAAAAAATAGTTGGAATTGTGAATTTTTTCACTTAAAATAAAGGAGTACTAAAATTTAGGAGGAAAAGAATGAAAAAAGTGCTAAAAAGTTTGGTGGTTATTACATCAGTTTTAACAATGGGAGCTTGTAGTGCAGATTCAAAAGAAAAAACGACGACAAGCACGAAATCATCTGAAAAAACAGAGGTATCTTCAGGTGCATCGGAACAAACGTATACCAACCCAGCTGAAATGAAAGACTCTTATGATATTATCATTGTTGGTGCAGGTGGAGCAGGGATGACAGCTGCGATTGAAGCAAAAGATGCTGGATTGAACCCAGTCATCTTTGAAAAAATGCCAGTAGCAGGTGGGAATACCTTAAAATCTTCAAGTGGAATGAATGCATCAGCCACTAAATTCCAACAAGCTGACGGAATCAATGACTCCAATGAAGCGTTCTACGAAGAAACATTAAAAGGCGGAGGTGGCACCAATGATCAAGAATTACTACACTACTTCGTTGATCATTCAGCCGCTGCGATTGATTGGTTGGATCAAAATGGAATCAAATTGGATAATTTAACAATTACTGGGGGAATGAGTGAAAAAAGAACCCACCGACCTTCAGATGGCTCAGCTATCGGTGGTTACTTAGTTGACGGATTGTTAAAAAATGTACATGAACGTAAAATTCCTATTTTTGTTAATACAGATGTAACTGATATCAAAGAAAATAGTGGTAAAGTCAATGAGGTGACTGTACAAGTCCAAGGCGAAGAGCCAAAGGAAATCAAAGGGAACGCAATTGTAGTGACAACTGGCGGGTATGGTGCCAATCAAGAAGTGATTGAAAAATACCGTCCTGATTTAGCAGGCTATGTCACTACTAACCAAGTAGGCTCAACCGGTGATGGAATCACGATGATTGAAAAACTAGGTGGTCAAACGGTCGACATGGATAAAATCCAGATACATCCAACAGTCCAACAAGATGAAGGCGTCTTGATTGGTGAAGCTGTTCGAGGTGAGGGAGCTATTTTAGTCAACCAAGAAGGACAACGATTTGTGAATGAATTAGATACAAGAGACAAAGTTTCCGCAGCTATTACAGCTTTACCGGAAAAATCTGCTTATTTGATTTTTGATCAAGGAGTAAGAGATCGAGCAAAAGCAATTGATTTCTATGAGCAAAAGGGTTACGTGACTTCAGGAGATGATCTGGCAGAATTAGCTGAAAAAGTAAATGTGCCTGCAGACAATTTGGCTCAAACACTTGAATTTTGGAATAAAGCAGTCGATACTCAAAAGGATGACGCTTTTAATCGGACGACAGCGATGGATAATGGGCTGACAGAACCTAAATACTATGCGATCAAAATTGCCCCAGGTATCCACTACACAATGGGTGGCGTGAAAATCAATACGAAGACAGAAGTGTTGAATAAAGAAAATCAACCGATTACTGGGTTGTATGCTGCTGGTGAAGTAACTGGGGGGCTACACGGGAACAATCGGATTGGTGGTAATTCGGTTGCTGAAATTATTATCTTTGGACGACAAGCTGGACAACAGGCAGCAAAATTCGTCAGTGAAAATTAAGAACGTAAATATAAAGTAAATGGACGGTCAATTAGGAGAAAACTAGCATGTCAAAAGTTAGTTTTCTCCTATACTTTTATCAAACTGTGAAGAACATGCGATCATGGTTCTACTCCTTTACTTTGAATAAATGATTATTTGATAGAAAATAAGTGACTTTTGCAGGTCGTTCCAGATGATAATAAATAAAAATAGAAACGAGTGAAACGAATGAGTCAACAATTATATTCTTTCTTTTTGATAATCGCATTCGTACGATTGTATGTATTAAAAATTTCAAGTAAGCATGCGAACCAATTATTACATGAAGGAGCGATTGAGTATGGAAAAACAACTACAAAATGGTTAGCTATCTTACATACGCTGTTTTATTTTTCTGCTTTCTTTGAGGGAAGCATTCAAAAAACACAAATTAATTGGGTCAGCTGGATTGGATTTTGTCTCATCCTATTTTCGTTTATCATGCTCTTTTGGGTCATGAAATTATTAGGAAAATATTGGTCAGTGAAATTGATCTTTGAACCAGATCATCAATTGATTGAACATTGGTTGTTCCAACGGGTCAAGCACCCCAATTATTTTTTAAATATTTTACCTGAATTGATTGGAGTCGTGCTTCTTTTTCATGCTTATGTGACACTCATTATTTTTATTCTTCCTTATAGTCTCTGTCTCTATCTACGAATAAAAAAGGAAAATCAATTAGTTGCATCTATTAAACAGAAAGAAATAAAGCAGTCATAATAAACTAGCTAAATAAAAAAAGCCGTAGAATCCAAAAATAGTTGCTCCTATTTTTGAAATTCTACGGCTTTTTTTTGATTGCTATTTGCATTTAAAAGTTGGTTATTCTGTTATCGTCAAAATAATCTTTCCGATATTCTTATTCGCTTCCATATATTCATGAGCTTCTTGGACTTGCGCCAATGTAAAGGTACGATCAATAATTGGTTTGACTCGTTGGTCAGCTAGATAAGGTCCAACTACTTGCATAAATTCTTGAGTCAATTGAGCTTTGTACTGATCACTTCGAGGAGTCAACAAAGTGCCGATCAATTGGATTCGTTTGGTGATCAAGGTAGCTAAATCAATCTCTGGTACAATTGTTCCACCTAACATTCCGATCAATACCCAACGTCCATCAATAGCAATAGAAGCTAAATTTTTCTCCCAATAAGAAGCTCCGATGAAATCTAAGATCACGTCAACACCTTTTCCATTGGTAATTCTTGCTACTTCGGTTGAAAAATCCTGTGTTTTGTAATTGATCTGTTCATCTGCACCAAGTTTTTGACAAAAAGCTAGTTTTTCTGATGAACCAGCAGTGACGATGACGGTTGCCTTAGTAAGTTGTTTTGCTAGTTGGATGGCTGCCGTTCCCACACCGCTCGCTCCAGCGTGGATCAAAACAGTTTCACCTTCTTGTAAATTTCCTAGCCAATAGAGTGTTTGGTAAGCTGTTAGAAAAACTTCTGCAATACCAGCCGCTGCAACATTATCCAATGTATCGGGCAGTAGAATTGCACGGTCAGCTGGCATCACTGCGTACTCGGCATAACCGCCTAAATTGACTAACCCACATACCCTTGTACCTGGTACAAAATCTGGGTTATCACTTCGGTTTTCAACCACTTCTCCAGCTACTTCTACGCCAAGAATTGGGTAAGGAGTCTGTTGATTCGTTGTTTCTCGACGCATGATGTCCGTTCGATTGATTGCCGCTGTGTGGACTTTTATGAGTAATTGTCCTTTTTCCGCTATTGGTTTTGGTGCATCGATCTCTTGTAGTACTTCGGCAGAACCGGGATGTTTGATCGTGATGGCTCGCATTTCTTATTCCTCCTCGACTATTTGCTGCAACGCAGTTGAAATTTCCTGCGTTCCTTCAGATAGTACTAGCGTTGTTTTAGTTATAGTTGGTTGTTCCACTAAAGCTGTCAAAACAGCAGCTACTGTTTGACGAGAGACGGTTTTAGCAGTGGCTTCGGTTGGTTTTGCCAGTTGGACTGTAGTAACTTCTTCATTTGTCAATGACACTGGCTGGATGATTACATAATCTAAAGTTGTTTGTTGTTTCAGCCACTCATCAGCATAATGTTTCGTAATGTAGTAATCAATCATAGAATCTGGCCATTTGCTGCGATCCTCGGCAAAAACAGCACTAATCATAAAGTAGCGAGAAACATGTGCTGATTCGGCCGCTATCATTGTCTTGATCGCACCGTCTAAGTCGATCTGCAATAAGTTTTTCCCTTGCGAACCCGCAACAAAAATAACGAGATCACAACCTTTAAAAGCATCTGCCATTTCTTCAATTGTCCAAGTAAGATCGAAAGAAACATAAGTGACATTATCTTTTTTTACTAAAGATTGAGTTGCAACCTCACGTACACCTGCTGTCACTTGATGTCTAGTAGTTGCAAGGTCTTTGATTAAATGCCGACCAATTTGGCCATTAGCACCTACAACAAAAATTTTCATTTTAATCATCCTTTCTTATAATAATCACTATCAATCATAACACTAAACAAAAAAAATGCGAGAAGAAGGTCGTGAACAGAGCGTTCTGACCTGAGCACTCACCAAGTAGAAACTGCGACGAGTAATCGCAGGAGCAATAAGGAGGAAAATCTCGAAACAGCTTTTCATGTTTTGAGATTTTTCGACTTATTGCCGAAGGGTCAGCTCTGAAAACGCCGTGGATAAGGTTGTGAACAGCATTGAGGACTTAGAAGACAATAAGAAAGAATTTTTTAAAATAGCTTCACATATTTTGAAAAATTCAGGCTTATTGCCGAAGATCAGCTCTGAGAACGCCGTGGATAGGATAATAAACAGCATGGGGAACTTAGATGGGACAAATCCAGGCTTGCTCCAAGGAGTAGAAGCTTTCATACTGTTGATGATTTTTAAGTAAAAAACATCCATCTACCAATTTCAACAAAAATTGGGATGGATGTTTTGATTCAAAGAAGATCATGTTCGCTATCAGCTAATTGTCTTATTTAGGTTGGGGTGTCGCATGATCAAACGAAGCAAGACACTACCAACAGCGACTGTAGCAATTCCAGCGATGATTCCTTCTGGAACACCACTCGTAAAGATAACAGCTAAAATAGCAGTATATAACGCATGGATACTTTTTCCGACCACTTGAGCATAATCTTGTTGGAATAAGAAATAGATCATATTCATCACTAGGATCGTATTCACGAAAGAACCAGCTAAGCCTGCTAAAAACAAAGAAACTCCTTGGAATTTATTTTTACTTAACTTTAGTATTCCTTTATAGACAAAATAGGGAACAACACCAATCAATATCCGTGGAATAAAAGCAATCAACAATGCTTTCAAACTTCCATGATCTGTACCAATCACTGGAATGAATGGAGAGAAGACGAATGACAAAGGTGTTTGAATGACCGTACTACGGATCATACTAATCAAGCCGAATGTTCCTCCTAGAAAGCCACCTAAACGTGGGCCTAAAACGATTGATGCAATGATCACTGGGATGTGCATGGTCGTAGCGTTGATTGGACCAATAGGAATAAACCCAAGCGGTGTGACCGCTAATAAAATCATGATTGCTAAAAACATAGCAGTCAAAGCAAAAGTACGTGTGTTTTTCATAATGACTCCTTTTATATTAAGCGTTTCTTTCATTAATCAATTGTACCGTTTGATCAATGATTATTTGGGTATCAGCTAAAGCACCTTTGCCAAAATCACCACAAGCCAACAACGACTCTCTTGGCTCGATTTCTTGATAGCCGATTGATTTTAACTTATTTAAATTCCTTTGATTGAGCGGATGTTGATACATATTTGTATTCATTGCAGGAGCAATCAACTTCGGAGTATCTGCAGGGAGTGCCATTGCAACTGTTGAGAGCAGATCATCTGCTAATCCATTTGCTAATTTACCGATAATATTAGCCGTAGCAGGAGCAATCAAGAACAAGTCTGCTTGTTTTGCCAGTTCGATGTGATTAATCACTGAAGGTTCTTTTTCTTGCATGACATCGGTATGGACGGCACGTTTTGATAAAGATTGTAACGTAAGTGGCGTGATGAAGTGAGTGCTGCTTTCTGTCATGATCACGTCTACTTGGTAGCCAAGTTTCACGAGTTGATTGGTAATATCCGCACTTTTATAAGCAGAGATACTGCCAGTAACCCCCAATAGAATTTTTTTCATAATTGTTTACTCCTTTCATTCCCTGCTAAAATCAAGCTTAACTTTTGTGTTTTAAGAAATAAATCAGAGAATTCTTTTCAGCGTTTCATTGGTTAAAGGAAACTGGTTCTATTATAACCGATGCTAATAATTTAGCAATTTCTTCCTTGGACTGAGCTTCTTTGATTGTTCCGTCTGCCCCTAATAGATAGCCGTGATGGTTTGTTCCGTCGATTTGTGTCAGATCATTCGCAAGGATGTAGTCTACCTGATTCTTCATGATGCTTTTTTTGGCGACTGCTAAAAGTTCTGTTTTTGAAACATCGACTAATAACTTAAAGCCGATGATGGTTGCTTCTGGTTGCCATTTTCTTAGATAGCTGATGATCTTAGGCGTTTTTTTCAAGGCAATTAACAAGTGTTCTGTGTCAGAAGAGATTTTTTCAGCTTTATTAGGATTTATTTCATGGTCTCGGAACCATGAAGAAAGGTGTTCTGGCGTTAGCGGTGTTTGGTCAATGCTCTGTGCCAATTGTTCTTCAGATAGGCTAAAAGCAGGAGTGAAATCGCTCACTGCCATACTATGGATGATGGCATCATAAGAGTCACTTGTCAGTAATCTTTCCAAAGTTTCAAATAAATCTTGAGTGGACTCGATTAGATGAAAGCGAATATTGTCCTGTGACGTTGGCTTGACAGCACTGTTTGTCGTGACATAGTCGATCGTTACTGTTGAATCAGCTACCAATGTTTCAGCAATCTTTTTACCTAACTGCCCAGTCGAATGATTTGTGATTGAACGGACTTGATCAATTTTTTCGCTTGTGCCACCAGCCGTAATCAATATCTTCATTTCATTTCACCTACATTAACTAGTGTTCTTCCCTGATGTTGCCCAGCTAACAATCCTTGAATCACTTTGGGCAATTCCTCCAAGGCGATTTCTTTAACGAAAAGATCATCAGCAATAGCAAGATCAGCTAATTGTTGCCATAAGGAGAAACGTTTTTCATGCGGAACATTGACTGAATCGATACCGATCAACTGGATATTGCGCAAAATAAACGGTAATACAGTAGTGGTCAATTTGATTCCTCCAGCATTTCCACATAATGTCGCAGCACCATCATAGGCGATCAAAGGAAGGAGTTGGGTCAATAAGCCCCCACCAACCGTATCAATGACATAATCGATTTGTTGCTTTCCTAAAGGTTTTGTCTTTTCAGGAAGAAATTCATTTGGGGATAGGACTTCATTCGCTCCTAATTTTTTTAGCCATTCCACCGATTCTTTTTTGCGTGAAAGAGCGATGATCGAAGTAAAACCCAATTTTTTTAAAATTGCCACAGCGGTACTGCCTACTCCGCCAGATGCTCCGGTTACAACAATACGGTCACTCGTCTTCATCCCTTTTGTTATGAGGGCGTTCACACATAAAAGTGCAGTAAAGCCAGCAGTTCCTAATACCATTGCCTGACGAAGTGACAAGGTTTTCGGAAGTGGGATCAACCAATCACCAGAAACTTTCTGGTACTGGCTATAGCCTCCAGGTTGAGTGACGCCCAAGCCATAACCAGTTAGGAGAACAGAATCATCTGTTTTGAAACGTTCATCTCGACTTTCGACAACGGTTCCTGAAAGATCAATCCCAGGTGTCATAGGATAAGAGCGGATGACCCCACCAGATTCACTACTAGCTAGTGCATCTTTATAGTTAACATCAGAATAAGCAACTTTGACCAACACTTCGTTCGCTGATAAAAGAGGCATTTCCTGGTCAATGATCGAAGTATGAAAATGCGGAACATTATTTACTTGAAACGCTTTAAATTTATTCATGTAAAAACAGAACTCCTCTCAAAATTTTTCTTTTATCATACCATAAATCAATCTATTTTATGGTGATTCGCTGATGATTAGTGACTAAAAAAAGTGAAACTTATTCTTTCAAATAAAAAAGATGTTTTTCTTGAAATTTAAAATAAAAAGGGTTGTGTTTTTGATCAAAATTTGTATACTAGTACGAGTGAGAGTAAACTTGATGTTTACTATTAGAAAACTTCATGGAGGAGGAATGAGATGGAAATAGGTGAGAAGTTAAGAAATTTACGTATCCAGAAAAATTTGACACAAGAAGAATTAGGTGAACGTACGGATTTATCAAAAGGCTATATCTCTCAATTAGAACGTGACTTGAGTTCGCCATCCATGGAAACATTTTTTTCGATTCTTGAAGTATTAGGTGTTTCCCCTGAAGAATTTTTCCATCAAGAAACAGTGAATCTACAAGTTGTTTATTCTAAAGAAGATCATACCGTTTATTTAGATGAAGAAAATGGTTATCAACTAGAATGGTTGGTCTCTGATTCGAATGAAAAAGAAATGGAACCTGTTTTACTGACATTCAATGAAGCAGGAGAGTATAAATTATTTGAACCTTCTTTATCAGAAACGTTTATTTTTGTGTTAGAGGGGGAATTAGAGTTAAGCTTAGGTGAAGAGCGATATATTGCCAAAGCAGGTCAATCGATCTATTACCAAGCAACAAAGCACCACCAATTGAAGAATCATCAATCAAAACGTACGAGGGCATTGATTGTCGCTACTGAATCGTACTTGTAATTTTAGGGGGTTAAAAAGTGGGAAAACCAATTATTTCATTTGATCAGGTGGTCAAACGCTATGATGATGAAACGATTTTGAAAAAAGTGAGTTTTGAGATCGAACAAGGGAAATTTTATACCTTATTAGGTCCTTCGGGTTGTGGAAAAACAACGATTTTACGAATTATTGCTGGTTTCACAGATGCTACTGAAGGCGAAATGTATTTTGAGGGAAAACGATTAAATGATGTGCCAGCTAATAAACGGCAAGTAAATACGGTTTTCCAAGATTACGCCTTATTTCCTCATATGAATGTATTCGACAATGTCGCTTTTGGATTGAAAATCAAAAAAATGAATAAAGTCGATATTGAGAAAAAAGTCAAAGATGCACTTCGCATGGTGCAACTTCCTGGGTACGAAAATCGAGAAATTAGCGAAATGTCTGGTGGACAAAGACAACGTGTGGCTATCGCGCGGGCTATCGTTAATGAACCTAAAGTATTATTGTTAGATGAACCTCTGTCTGCGCTGGATCTGAAGCTGCGAACGGATATGCAGTATGAATTAAGAGAGCTGCAACAACGTTTGGGAATTACATTTATTTTTGTGACACATGACCAAGAAGAAGCTTTAGCAATGAGCGATGAAATCTTTGTGATGAATAAGGGGAAAATCGTGCAGAGTGGAACACCTGTCGATATCTACGATGAACCGATCAATCATTTTGTGGCTGATTTTGTGGGTGAAAGCAATATCGTTGATGGTGTGATGATCGACGATAATCTTGTAGAGTTTGTTGGCAAACGATTTGAATGTGTTGATGGTGGAATGCGTCCCAATGAACCAGTTGAAGTCGTCTTGCGCCCTGAAGATTTAACGATTACTACCCCTGATAAGGGAAAACTGGTTGTGACTGTTGATACGCAACTGTTTCGTGGGGTCCACTATGAAATTGTCTGTTACGATGAGCAACAAAATGAATGGACGGTTCATTCAACGAAAAAAGCAAAAGAGGGTAGCAAAGTTGGTCTAGCCTTTGATCCAGAAGATATCCATGTCATGCGTTTTAATGAATCAGAAGAAGAATTTGATGCACGACTTGATAGTTATGAAGAGTAAGGAGGAATAGTCAATGAAAGCAATGCGTAGAATCTACTCTGTTCCTTATGTACTCTGGCTTGGTCTATTCGTGATCGCACCAGTTTTGATGATCATTTACCAATCTTTTTTTGATATGAATGGACACTTTACTTTAAATAATTATGCTACTTTTTTGACGTCTAGAACGAATCTTTTCATGGCGTTAAATTCTGTTTGGTATGCCTTTTTGATCACCTTTTTTACATTAATCATCAGCTATCCGACTGCTTATTTTTTAACTAAATTAAAACATAAACAGTTGTGGTTGATGCTGATCATCTTACCAACATGGGTGAATTTATTACTAAAAGCTTATGCGTTTATTGGTATTTTTAGTATCCATGGAAGTGTGAATCAATTTTTTGAATTTTTAGGGATTGCTCCAAGACAAATTTTGTTTACCGATTTTAGTTTTTTATTTGTGGCAACTTATATCGAGATTCCATTTATGATTATGCCGATATTCAATGCATTGGAAGAAATGAATCCGTCATTGATCAGTGCTAGCCGTGATCTAGGAGCTAATAATTTTGAAACATTTCGCCGAGTAGTATTCCCATTGTCATTGAATGGTGTAAAAAGTGGGATTCAAGCAGTGTTTATTCCTTCACTGTCATTGTTCATGTTGACACGACTGATTGGTGGAAATCGTGTGATCACTTTAGGAACAGCAATTGAACAACATTTTCTCGTGACTCAAAATTGGGGGATGGGTTCGACGATCGGAGTTATTTTGATTATTGCAATGTTTATAGTGATGTTGCTGACGGGTGAGAAGAAGAAGGGAGGCCGCGCATGATGAAAAAATTTAAGTGGTCTTACCTTTACCTCTTTATTGTTTTTCTACTATTATATTTGCCTATCTTTTATTTGATTTTCTACTCCTTTAATGACGGTGGTACCATGAACAACTTTACCGGTTTTACTTGGGACCATTATCAGGCAGTTTTTGAAGATACACGATTGATCATTATTGTATTGAACACTTTTATGTTAGCCTTTTTATCGGCACTGATCGCAACGATTATCGGAACGTTTGGGGCAATGGGGATTTACTATACTAAAAAACGTCAAGCAAGAACGACATTACTAAGTATGAATAATATTTTATTAGTTTCACCAGATGTAATTATTGGTGCCAGTTTCTTGATTTTCTTTACTTTTTTAGGCTTTGGATTAGGTTTCCAAAGTGTTTTGCTTTCTCATATTGCCTTTAGTATCCCAATCGTTGTATTGATGGTATTACCTAAATTACAAGAAATGAATGATTCGATGGTTGATGCCGCTAGAGATCTAGGTGCAAATAATTTTCAAGTCGTAAAAAATATTATTTTACCATTCTTATCTCCGGGCATCATTGCAGGCTACTTTATGGCATTTACTTATTCATTAGACGATTTTGCGGTGACCTTTTTCGTGACAGGTAATGGATTCACTACGTTGTCAGTAGAAATCTATTCTCGTGCTCGTCAAGGAATCAGTTTAGAAATCAATGCGTTAAGTGCATTAGTGTTCCTATTTTCGATGGTTTTAGTGATCGGTTATTATTTCATTAGTAAAGAAAATCGTTCAAAAAAACTGAGAAAAAATCGCCGAGGACGTGAGGAGGTCGCACGCTTACGATGAAAAAATTACAATCACTGTTTGTGGGTATCGTTGTGATCATCTTGATCTTGCTCTTTGGTGTACGGCAATTAGAACAAGCAAGTGGAATGAGTGGAGCAAAAATCGTTACGATCTATAATTGGGGCGATTACGTTGATCCTAGCTTGATCACAAAATTTGAAAAAGAATATGGGTATAAGGTCAATTATGAAACGTTTGATTCCAATGAAGCCATGTTTACTAAGATCCAACAAGGTGGCACAAATTATGATATAGCCATTCCTAGTGAATACATGATCCAAAAGATGATCAAAGAAAAATTAGTGCTTCCTTTAGACCATTCCAAGATCAAAGGATTAGCGAACATTGATGAGCGCTTTTTGGATTTAGACTTTGATCCCCAAAATACCTATTCGATTCCATACTTTTGGGGAACCTTGGGGATCGTATATAATGATAAAGTTTTCAATAAAGAGGAAATCCAGCACTGGAATGATCTTTGGAAACCGAAATTAAGAGATAGTTTGATGTTGATCGATGGTGCCAGAGAAGTGATGGGGCTATCGTTGAACAGTTTGGGCTATTCGTTGAACAGCAAAGAGATGGATCAATTGAATGCAGCTGCAGATAAACTGAACAAACTAACCCCTAACGTCAAAGCGATCGTAGCTGATGAAATCAAAATGTATATGATCAATGAAGAAGCATCCGTCGCAGTAACTTTTTCTGGAGAAGCAGCAGATATGATGTCTGAAAATGAACATCTTCATTATGTGATCCCTTCAGAAGGTTCGAATTTATGGTTTGATAATATTGTGATGCCGAAAACAGCCAAGAACAAAGAAGGTGCGTATGATTTCATCAACTTTATGTTGAAACCAGAAAATGCTGCCCAAAATGCTGAATACATTGGCTACTCAACACCTAACAAAAAAGCGAAAGCTCTTTTACCAAAAGAAATTTCCCAAGATGAACAATTCTATCCCTCTGATGAAACCATCTCTCATCTAGAAGTTTATGAAGACCTTGGACCTAAGTTTTTAGGAATCTATAACGACTTGTTCTTAGAGTTCAAGATGTATCGGAAAAGCTGGTAAAACTTAGTGAAATTGGGAGAAAATCAATCTTAAAATAGCCTATTTCACGTACTTTCTGATACTCAGTTTTCCAATTTTCTACCAAAAGCGTCTTTTTAGGCGCTTTTTTTGTGTTATTTTATCTTTTCTACCAGCGATTTTCTACCAGAGAAAATAGACGAAATAGTGATGCAACAAGTATGATATGTTTTTGATAGGCATTGGTTGGATTAGTCTAAAGCCTGTAAGGTAACTTACAAATAAAAGCCTATTTTTCAGTCGCCTTTTGGTGGCTATTTTTTATAGTTGATATAATGAATATGAATAGAAATAGGTTGTTTTATCAACTATAATTATATTGTGATGTATGAGACATTCTATTGTATTTGTATTCTATCCTTTACATAAATCATCTAACAAAGAAGGTATAGTTATGTACTCTGTAGAGTTCAGCAAGGAATTTTCCGATGTATTTTCTGAGAATCAATCAAAAAAATACCAAGAAATAATCGTATATAAAGTGAATGAGTATTTGACACATAATTTTTATCGCATCAAACCTGTCCATTCATCTGCAAAATACTCTATTTATGAAATGAAAATCCATTTAGGAAAGGAAGATTTTCGAATTGCTTTTAGAATAGATGGCAAAAAGGTGCAAGTTTTTTATATTAGTCGAACGTTGAAAAAATTTTTATTTGATAAGGAAGTAAATAAGTTGGTTAATCGATTCAACAAAAATCAATGGCTAGTCGATGAAGAAAGTAGAAGTGCCGTAAAATGAACATGATTTATAAAAAGCAATTAAAACAATATTTGAAAAAAACATTTAAGTCAAAGAACTGTTTCGCTTTAAAAATTCTTACATTCAAAAAAGATCGCTATGTATTTATCTGTTATAACCAAGATCAATACACGATAGTTGAAGATGGATTCGAAAAGAATAGGTACCAGTTTGACTCTTCAGATGAAGCAATGAAAAAAGTAATGAAAATAGCAGATATTGAATTTAAAAATAGCTATAGACTTTATATACAAACTAAACTTAAACAATGACTCTCATTTGTTTTATCTTCTTGAAAGGAATGCTTTATTATAAATAAAAAACGACTCAAAATGAGTCGTATAAATCAATTATTGTAATAAATCATTAATTTCTTTAAATTCTTTATCAAGTTCTTTTTCATCATATTTCTCATATTTACCAGCTTCATGAAGAATTTTTTTAATTTCATGAATCGCTTTTCGTTCAACTAACCATTTTTTTAGGTTATGTTTTTTTTCTGGATTTTCAGATAACGTATCAAGTTCGTCTAATTCTTTATCCAGTTTATTAACCGTAGCAATAATTTTGTCTAAAGTTTTTTCTTCTTTATGTTCTAAATTTGACATTTATCTTCACGTCCTTTTTATTTGATAATTCAAGTATAAAATGTCAATATATTTTTTTCAAATAAAACTCTTTAGATATGTTTTATTGCATAAGTAAGTAGAACTAGTTCCCTCTATCACACTATACGATAAATCAATTTAGTTAAAAATATCCTCTTTGACTATCGTACTACTGTGATCAGTTAGGGTTTGCTAGTAAGCTATTTACTCAAAAATGCCTTGATATCAGAATTTTTGGTGTTTATATGAATTGATAGAAGTCAATTTTAATCTTTAATCAAGATGCTAGAAATTAACATTGAACAGAAGAATAGAGTCATGCTATAATAATCGTGCAAAAAGGAACTGCGTCAACAGTTCCCTTTTGACAGCACCGCTAAAGACGGTGGCAATTAAACTAAATATTTCAAAAAGAAATAGCCAGTCTTCTCGCTAAAGTGACGGCTATTTCTTTTTGTCATGTTTAAGCATAGATACAACCAAGCCAATCAAAGAAATGGTAAACATACCAAACCTAAGAATGGTTTGAATTGTCTCATATGCGGACAAAAAGGCATCTCCTTTCTCTAAAGTGTGGGATTATGTGCATAAGCACCACCTCGCTTTCAGAATGGAAAGCCACCGTCATTAAACTTTACTGTCATAAAGGATTATAGCATATAGACTTAGTTATTTTCTTGAAAATCCAAAAAGAACTGAGTCTATTTTTTTGTTTGAAAATAAAAAAATAGAAGGGATAATGCGTATTGAAAAAAACAAACCAACTCACTTATCAAGTGTTAGTCAATTTTAGATTTTTTTGGCTAACTATTTTTTAACTATTTAATTAGTTTAGTTATTGACAAACAAAATAAATGGTTTATCATTTATTTTGTTGATATCGATATAAACTAAGTAAGTATTTTGGAGGTCATCTTATGAATAATCATGAAATCTTAGAAAATCTGTTAGAGATTGCGCATCAACCGTTTTTGATTTTTGCCTATCAAGTGGAAGAAAAGACAGACAATGCTTTTGAAACATTAAAAATTTTAGTGGCTGAGGACGATGTGACGGCAGGACGATTAGCTGAAGTGCTAGATATTAAACCGTCTAGTGTGACACAAATCATCAAAAAATTAGAAGAGGCTGGGACGGTCATGCGGGAAAAATCAGCAACGGATTCCCGAGTGACTTTGGTCAAGATTACTGATAAAGGTCGAGAAAGTCTGCAAGAGCGTGGTTCAATCAGTACAACGTTAAAAGATGTCTTATTTAAAGGTTTTGCAGAAGAAGAGTTAGCACAATTGAATACCTACCTTGAACGAATGAATGAAAATATCAATCGTCCTGAATTTCAAGAAAAATTAGCTGAAGTTTTCGGCGATGATCAACGCTGGGAACGATTCAATAAGATGAGTGCGCATTTTGGCAGAGCACGTGAACAGATGATGGATCGCAGTGGATTCGGTGGTTTTGGTCGAGGTGGCTTTGATCGAGATGCCTTCGATGGACGATTTGATAGACATTACGGTGGCTTTGAAGGATGGAAGAAAGGACGTAGAAAATAATGGCACAAGGTGGAGGCGGAAGACCCGTTAGTATCTCGATGAAACAAACGAACACAAGATTTTCTTTGAAAGAATTTCTTGGTTTAATCAAACAAACAAAACCGCGCTATCCTTTACTGGCGATCGGCATGATCTTATTAGCAGGTTCATCAGCTGTACAAGTTTATGTTCCTAAATTGGCGGCTAATTTAGTTAATCATTTTCAAGAGGGGATCGATTATGCTTTATTAGGAAGAGTCGTGGGGATGTTCGTTTTTTCAGCTGTAATTTCAGCGATTGGTGGGACGGTTCTAGGAATTTTTGGCGAAAACGTCATTCAAAATATGCGAAAACGTTTATGGAATAAATTAACGATACTGAAAGTCACCTATTTTGATTCGGTGAAGGCGGGTGAGATGTCCAGCCGAGTAACGAATGATACGACCCAGGTAAAACAACTGTTGGCTGTGACGTTTCCACAAACGATTGCGAGCATCATTACCGTAATCGGGACTGTTTATATGATGATCCGAATGGACTGGCATATGTCGCTAGCCATGGTTATTGCTGTTCCCGTCGTTATCCTATTGATGATTCCTGTGATGACCTTTGGTTCAAAGATCAGTCATATCCGTCAAGATGCTATGAGTCATTTCAATGGAATCGCAACAGAAACGTTGTCTGAAATTCGTTTAGTAAAAACGTCGAATGCCGAACAACAAGCACAAGAACGGGCAGCAAATGAAGTCGATCGTTTGTTTCGCGTTGGTAAAAAAGAAGCAGTCTTTGATGCTGCAATGCAACCAATCATGATGATGGTTTTTATGAGTATGGTCTTTGGTTTGCTAGCTTATGGAATGCATCGTATTGCGATTGGTGCGATGACGATCGGGGTATTGATGAGTTTTCTCATGTATCTCTTCAATCTGATCGGCGCGATGCCAACGATTGCCACGTTGTTTTCTGAAATGGCAAAAGCTGCTGGTTCGACACGCCGTGTACAAGAATTATTGAATGAAGTACCTGAAGACTTTGAATCTGGTGAAGAAGTGGATTTATCGAACAAAACATTGTGTGTTTCTAACGTGGACTTTGCTTATAGTGATGCACCTGAGGAACCGATTTTAACGAATGTGTCTTTTGAAGCTAAACCTAACGAGATCATTGCTTTTGCGGGTCCTTCTGGTGGAGGGAAATCGACTACATTCAGTTTATTAGAACGTTTTTATGAGCCAACAGCAGGTACGATCAAATTTGGCACAACGGAGATCCAAAAGATCAAGTTGTCCAATTATCGTAGTCAAATTGGCTATGTTTCCCAAGATTCTGCTATTATGGCAGGAACGATCCGTTATAATTTAACTTATGGATTAGCGGATACTTACACAGATGAGCAGCTTTGGGAAGTGTTAGAATTAGCCTATGCACGTCAATTTGTGGAAGAGATGCCCAATGGTTTAGATACAGAAGTGGGCGAGCGTGGTACGAAAATTTCTGGAGGCCAACGGCAACGACTGGCAATCGCTCGAGCGTTCTTAAGAGATCCAAAGGTCTTGATGTTGGATGAAGCAACAGCAAGTCTTGATTCTGAATCAGAAGCAAAAGTCCAACAAGCCTTGGCAAATCTGATGAAAGGTCGGACAACATTAGTGATCGCACATCGTCTATCAACGATCGTGGATGCTGATAAAATCTACTTTATCGAAAAAGGAAAAGTAACCGGTTCAGGAAAACACGCTGAGCTTGTTGAAAAACACAAAACCTATGCCAAATACGTAGACGAACAATTTAAAGTTGATACATTGCAAATTGCCTAAGTGTTAAAAAGCTGAATCCTTTTATCTTACTGAAAGAATGCGAAGAATCTAAGAGAAAGAAGAAATACTTTTTTCTGTTCTTTTTATTTGGTTAAACAATTTTCCGCGAAATAGATAATCAGGTTTAGAATGTTTAGGATATGTTTGATAAACTGAGTATCAGACATCTTGAATCCTCCTATGAATTGGTTCGTTAAACTAATTCTAAAGGATTTCAAGGTGTCTTTTTTTCACCGTTTATTCGTTTTTAGAGATACTAGAAGAGACTGAGACAAGTTTTGGCTCAGTCACACAAAGTATAGACACAAAAGAGAAGGAATTACATACAGGTATAAAAATCTATCATCTGATCACAATTTAGTCGTTTTGTCATCTATTTCATTGGCAATTGTATTTGAAAAACGACTCCTCTAGGTTCCCAGTCCCTTACGGACAGTTTGCCTTTATGCTGAGTGATGATTTGTTTGGCAATTGCGAGACCAAGACCATAGCCACCAGTTTCTTTAGAACGAGAGCGGTCTTCGCGGTAGAAGCGTTCAAAAATTCGTCTTTTGTCTTCATCGCTGATAGATGGCCCGTTGTTTTTGACTTCAATCAGCCAATTATCGTTGGAGATTTCAGATTGCAGGACAATTTTTTCTTTAGCTTCTGTGTATTTTAGCGCATTGTCCAGCAGAATAACTAGAACTTGGTGGATACGTTTTTCGTCGACTATCACTGGTTGATCGGCAAAGTTTTCCAAGACAAAATATTGATCGTTTATTTCTGCGATTTCCTGGAAGGGCTGGGCTAATTGACGAATAAAGTCTTTGGGATTAACTGATTCTTTCTGCAGAAGCAACTGATTGGAATCACTGCGTGCCAAGGTTAGCAGGTCTTCAGTCAGGCTTTTCATTCGCCGTGTTTCATTCAGGGCTTGGGCAATTGGTTCAGACTCTTCCAAGATGGTGTGATTGGGTCGGGTGAACAATTGCTGCAGGCTGTTTTGAATGATTGCTAGTGGCGTGCGTAATTCGTGAGAGGCATTTTCAACAAATTCCTGTTGTTTGCGACATGAGAGCATGATGGGTTGCATATTCATTTTTGAAATGTAAAAGCTTATTCCAATCGAAATCAGCCAAAAAACGACCATACAGATAATCAGTGTTGTCTTGAAGGTTTTCATGGAGTCTGCGATTTGATTGGTATTGGCTAAAAATTGAATATAGGCGATGTCTCCTCCTTTATCTGCTTTGATTGTATACGAATGAAAGGAAAGTTTTTGGCTAGAATAGCCTGCATTTTTTAAACTTAATGCTTGAACAGAATCGAGATTTTTCTTATCTAAGGTTAAATTTTCCAGTTCAGTGAACCGTCCACCAATCGTGTCTTTGTTGAGAATCGCTCCTTCTTTTGACCATAAAATGATCTGAGTATTGAACTGATTATTGCCTTCTGGTCCATTCTCTCTCAGCTGATCGCCCGGCATTTGTGCCAGAAAGGGATTGCTTTGTTGGTACCGGTTGATTTCCATCTGAATAAGATGTTTATTCTCCGCCATTTGAGTTAGTGACAGGTCTGTCTGGCGGTAGGCCGAGCTTTGCAGCAGCTGTAGAGTTATAAATCCTAATAATAGGAAGATACCTGAGAAAGCGGCTACATTTAAGAAGAAAAATTTTAATCGTTGTTTTCTTGATATTTCGGTATTCAAGCATTAATCCTTTTGTAAGATGTAGCCGACATTTCTCAGTGTTTTAAAGAACTGATCTGCACCTGACGGCTTCAAATGTTTTCTTAAGTGACTCATATATACTTCTACAACTGTAATGGTCGTATCGGAATCAAATCCCCAAATCCGATCGAAGATTTGCTCCTTTGTTAAAATCACGCCCTTATTTTGGATGAAATAAACCAAGAGATCAAATTCTTTTCCTTGAATTGATAAGATCTCATCGTCGATGGTTACTTCTTTCGTCGCAAGGTTGCAGGTAATATTTTTATAGACGATTTGATTCTCAGAAAACAATCCTAACGAACGCTTCAATAACGCTTTGACCCGCATAATCAGTTCTTCGCGATAAAAAGGTTTCGTCAAATAATCGTCTGCACCTTTTTGAAATCCAGTGATTTTGTCTTCTAGGCCATCTTTGGCAGTTAGAATCAGCACAGGGGTTTGGATATTTTTTTCCGTAATTCTGCTAAGATTTCGTAGCCGTTTTTCCCTGGCAGCATCAGGTCCAGCAATATTAGATCATAAACACCAGTTTCTGCTTCAAATAAGCCTTCTTCCCCATCATAGATCTGTGTGATCTCACCTAAATCCGACAAGATTTCTTTTATATTATCTGAAAGTGTCGCTTCATCTTCTACTATTAAAAGGTTTATCATTGATTTTCTCCTTTTTCATCTATTACTTACTCAGTTTACCACGCTTTCCTAAAACAACCTTAAAAACTTTTTTATCTCGTTTAAGCTTCGGTTAAGCCAACTTGCCTATTCTATAAACAGACAAATGAAGGAGGAACCAAAATGAATTATATCAAACGGGCGATTCAAAGCCTTTGGGCAAAAAAAGGACGCAGCATCATTATGATCACCGTCTTTTCCGCCATATTAATTTTTGTATTAGCGGGGTTAACGATCCGCAGCGGCGCTGAACTGGCGACCACGAATGCGAAAAAAAGTGTCGGGGCGACCGTCACCTTATCAACGAACCGAGAGGCAATGTTCAAACAGCAATCAAATTCAGATTCAGATGATGAAAGCAGTCGTCCAGATCCAGGTAGCTTTGAACAGACACCCGTCAACTTGAGTGATGCAAAAAAATCGCAGAATTAGCGAATGTTAAATCGTATTCATTTGAAGCAAGTACTTCAGCGGATAAAGGCACAGGGATTACACCGATCTCGAGTGATAGTGACAGTGAAGAGGAATCTTCGGATGAACAAGCTGTTGGATTTGGTGGACAGAAAGCACCTGGTGGGATGAGTCAAGGGGATTTCCAAATTAAAGGTGTTTCCGAAAGTAATTCTTACAGTGATTTTTCATCAGGAACAGCTAGCCTAGTTGAAGGCAAGGCAATCACTTCGGATGATGAAGGGACGAATAATGTACTGATCGAGCAAAGTTTAGCGGAAGCGAACGATCTAAGTGTCGGGGACAAATTTAAGATTAAAGATACCGATGATAAAGATGTTGAAGTTACTATTAAAGGTATTTACAAAACAAGTGATTCTGGCAACAGTATGAGTGCTCGCTTCAACTTTATGAATCCAGCGAACACGATTTTTTCTTCTTATACACTGGTTAACACCTTAACTGGATCGGAAGGAAAAACGATCGATTCGGCAGTTTATAACTTAGATGATCCCAAAGACATGGACAGCTTTGTAGAAGCAGCGAATAAATTGATCGATACGGATACATTCAGCTTAGAAACCAATGATCAAATGTATCAGCAAATGCTTCAACCATTGAATAATGTATCAAGCTTTGCGAAGAATATCGTGATTTTAGTAGCCGTAGCCGGAGTCATTATTTTGACATTGATTATTATGCTGTCGATTCGTGAACGTAAATATGAGATCAGTGTATTACTTTCATTAGGTGAATCACGGGTCAAAGTTATTTCACAATTTTTCGTTGAGATTTTTGTCTGCATGATCTTCGCTTTAGGGATCGCTGCAGCTAGCGGAAATGTTGTTGGCAATGCAGTCGGCAACCAGTTGTTGAGTCAGCAAACAACTTCGCAAAATGCAGATGGACAAGAAGCGAATACGGCAGGAAACGGCGGTCCAAATCAAGGTAACCAAGGACAAGCACCTGGTGGCGGAAACGGTGGTCCTAGTGGTGGTCAAATGGGAAGCAATCCATTTACACAATCAAAAGAAATTCAAGAACTAAATATTTCAATGCAGCCAACCGAGATTTTAAGTCTTGCAGGAATTGGGCTGGGGATTAGTTTATTCTCAATTGTCCTTTCATCAGCAGGAATTCTACGACTGAATCCGAAGAAAATATTGATTTCCTAATTAAAGGAGGAATTTTTAATGACACTATCAACAAAAGATTTAGGCTACTGGTATGAAGACAACCGACGATTATTCGAAAATGTTAATTTAACTTTTGAAAAAGGCAAAATGTATGCAATTTTAGGTACGAGCGGTTCAGGGAAAACGACTTTTTTATCCCTGATCGCAGGATTAGATACACCAAAAAGCGGAGAAATTCTCTATGACGACAAATCGTTGAAAAAAATTGGATTGCGGGAATATCGTCGTAAAGATGTATCAATTGTGTTCCAAGCCTATAATCTACTGCCGTATTTATCGGCAGTAGACAATGTGGTAACAGCGATGGAGATTGCTCAAAGCCAACAGACAGATAAAAAAGCCTACGCCTTAGCGAACTTGGAAAAAGTCGGAATCACTAAGGATTTAGCAGATAAAAAAGTTACGATGCTATCTGGTGGTCAGCAGCAACGAGTAGCAATCACTAGAGCCCTATGCTGTGAACACGATCTAATCGTTGCGGATGAACCGACTGGAAACTTGGATGAAGCAACTTCCAGCGAGATCGTTAAACTTTTCCAAGAGATTGCACATGAGCAAAAGAAATGTATTATTTTAGTCACCCACGAACAGGATGTCACTAAAGGCTGCGATGTAGTGTATGAACTGAAAAATCAAGAATTCAATCAAGTATCTTAAACAAACAGAATTTTGGTGCAACTAGTATGAATGAGTAGGAAATGAATAGAGGAGACTGAGAAAATTTTTGCTCAGTCTCTCTTTTAGTAATAGTCGTTTTTTTTAGGTTGAAAGGAATAAAGTGACCTATTAATAAAAAGAATAACAGATATAATTCTTGTAAAAGAGCGATAGATAGGAGTGTTTAGAATGGGATTGTCTCAATGGCTTAGAAAAAATTTTTCAAATAATCAAGATAAAGAAGTAAATGAAATGCTACTTAAGCTAAATAAAAAGATTCATGAACCGAAAGACTTTTGTCCGGCGACTACAGCATTAATCCGCTTGTATGCACTAGAAAAAAAAGCAGAAGAAGTAAATAGTGGTGAAACCAGTTATGAATCTCATACTGAAGCCTTTCATAAAGAAATACAAGTCCATAGTCAAGAAAAGATTTATTTAACAGATTATTTAAATATCTGGCTACAAATAAATGAAGCAAAATTACAGGAATATAAGTTGGATACAATGTTCGAGAAAGGAAATTTAAAGGAAATCAAAGAAGAACTAGCGAAGAATATAAAGATAAAAAGTGAAATTTTATCGCGGTGTTTGGGAGGGGAAATTACTAATTATCGGCTAAATCAACAAGCTTATCAAGAAATGTTTGGGCGAATAAATCCTAAAGGCTGTCAAAGAAACAAAGTGGTAATTGATTTTCAAGTAACAAAGAAGATCACTGATTTCTCATTGAATAAGGGGAGGGATCAGATGGAGAGTCGGACAAACCAAAAAACTCAAACGAATGGATGCCAAACGATGGAAAGTATAACTGATAAAATAAAGGAACCCAGTTTAATCGAAACAAAGGCACAATCTAGTGAGACAAAAGTTCAAGAAAATTTAGGTAGAGAATAAACAAGCACTTTGAGATTGCTTTGATAGTGTGCGTTGTGATAAGTGAAACGCCCTCGAAACAGAGGGTACTGTTTTGAGAGCGTTTCTAGTGCAGAAATGAATATTTATTTATCTGTTTTTATTCATTTTCATATTCTTCAAGCTCAATACTCAAATCTTCCCATTCAGAAAGTTTCGTTTCTTGAGATTGGCGAGTTGCTTCGAGTGTTTGATTCAATTCATTTAATTTGAGATGGTCATCCAAATTCTCTGGGGACACCATTTGCTGTTCTAGTGACTCGATCTGTTCATCTAAAATAGCTAATTCTTCTTCAATTTGAGTGATTTTACGTTGTAAACTACGTATCAGCTTTTGTTGCTCTTTACTTTGGAAATAGGTTTTCTTGTTCGTAGAAATATGCTCTTCTTCTGGTGTTTTTTCAGCTAACAGCTCTGCTATCTCCGCTTCTTCTTGTTTCTTTTCCAAATAATAATCATAGTCACCTAAATAAACTTTACTACCGTTTTCCGATAATTCGATGACTTTTGTGGCAATCCGATTGATGAAATAACGGTCATGAGAGACAAACAACAAAGTACCATCATAATCAATCAAGGCATTTTCTAATACTTCTTTATTATCAATGTCCAGGTGGTTGGTTGGTTCGTCTAAAATCAAAAAGTTTTCTTGATTCATTGCGAGTTTTGCAAGGGCGACTCGGGCTTTTTCACCACCGCTTAGCAAGGGGATGGTCTTTTCTACATCTTCACCAGAAAATAGAAAGGCACCCAAAACGCTACGAATTTCTTTTTCGGGAGTCGTTGGATGTTCATCCCATAATTCAGCTAAAATAGTTTTGTTGGTGTGTAAGTCTGCTTGACCTTGATCGTAATAGCCGATCGTCACATTGGTTCCTAAATGTTCTTTTCCACGGATAAAAGGCAACTGATGGATGATCGATTTTAAAAGCGTGGATTTACCAATACCATTGGGGCCGACCAGTGCAATGGCTTCTTGACGCCGAATATCAAGATTGATCGGTTCAGACAAAACTTCATTATGATAACCAATCGCAGCATCTTCGATTTGTAATACGACATTTCCTGATGGTTTTGCTACATTGAAAAGAAAGTGAGCTTGTTTTTCGTCTCCTTGAGGACGGTCAATCCGATCCATTTTCTCAAGGACTTTTCTGCGACTTTGGGCTCTTTTCGTCGTAGAAGCGCGTACCAAGTTGCGTGCGACAAAATCTTCCAATTTATGGATCTCAGTTTGTTGTTTTTCATAGGCTTTCCATTCAGTTGCTAATTGTTCAGCTTTCATGTCAAGATACTTCGAATAATTCCCTTTATAGTGGCGCATTTTTTTTCGATTTAATTCGTAAACTTCTGTTGCGACTTTATCTAAGAAATATCGGTCATGGGAGACGATCAGTAAGGCACCAGTATAACTTTGCAGGTAGCCTTCTAACCAAGAGAGAGTCTCAATATCTAAATGGTTGGTTGGTTCGTCTAAGATCAAGATATCTGGATGTTGGAGCAACATTCTTGCTAACGCTAAGCGAGTGCGTTGTCCGCCAGACAATTCATTGATTTTTTGATCATAAAAAGACGGATCAAATTTAAAGCCATGCAAAACAGAGCGTATTTCATTTTCGTAGCCATAACCGTTTCTATCTGAAAAATCGTGTTGTAATTTATCGTATTCTTTCAAAAGTGACTCATAGGAAGGTGTATCAGGTGTTCCTTCACTAATCAAGATTTCAAGTTCGCGCATTCGATTTTCCATTTGACGGATTGTTTCGAATGATTTAAGCATTTCATTCCAGACTGTTTCTGCTGAATCTAACCCAGTATCTTGTGCCAGATAGCCTAAAGTAGCAGCTTTATTTTTAGCAATTGTTCCTTCATCGGGGCGTTCGATTCCAGCAAGGATCTTCAAAAGTGTTGATTTTCCTGCTCCGTTACGGCCGACTAATGCGATCCGAGCCCCTGTGCTGATTTCTAAATGGATATTCTCAAATAAGATCTCTGCACCGAAGTGACGAGCAATTTGATTGGCTTGTAATAATATCATGGAATCCTCTTTTCTACTTTGTGAATTCTCTAAGAATAAATCTCTTTTTCAACTAGTAGTCTACCATAAATTCCTTGATACTGCGAGGTTCAAAGAAATGATAAAAAAATGAATAAAGAATAAAATTTCACAATATCCAAGCAATCAAATTGATTTTTTCCTATATATACTGATATGATGGATAAATCAAAGTAAACTTAAAGTAAAAGTGGAGGTAATTAAGTGAAAGATCATGTTATTCCAAAGGCAACAGCCAAACGTCTACCTTTGTATTACCGTTATTTACGAATCTTAAATAATGCTGGTAAGAAAAAAGTATCATCAACTGAATTAAGTGAGGCTGTTCAAGTTGACAGTGCAACGATTCGCCGTGATTTTTCATATTTTGGAGAATTAGGAAAACGAGGCTATGGCTACGATGTTGAAGACCTCATGCATTTTTTCGCAAAAACATTGAATGATGATCAATTGACTAATGTGGCGTTGATCGGTGTCGGTAATTTGGGAAGTGCCCTTTTAAAATATAAATTCCATCAAAGTAACAGTATCCGTGTAAGTTGTGCATTTGATGTCAACGAAGCAATCGTTGGACGGATCGTGGATGGGATTCCCGTTTACCCTATGGAAGATATGTTTGAGCAAATCAAGATCCAACAAATCGAAGTAGCAATATTGACGATACCAGCTGAGCGAGCACAAGAAGTAGTTAATCGGTTGACTGAAGCGGGCATTAAAGGTATCTTGAATTTTACTTCTGCTCGATTAAATGCGCCAGCAGACGTGTTGATTCAAAATGTTGACTTAACGAATGAATTACAAACGTTGATTTATTTTCTTCATTCTGATGCATCCTTGCAAGCGACTGAAGAAACTGAGTAACGAATGATTCAGATGACCTGGTTGGTTTACTAAACAGTCTCAAGTGATGAATGATCATTTTAGAAGTCGTGATTTCCGAAATTGATGTCTCAGTTTTTGTGAAATTTCGGCTCTTTTTTGTGGTCCGTTTGGTGGGTAACCATCTTCTTGTCACCGAACAAAAGTTCCTATATAATCATGATAGGGGTGAGTGAGATGGAATTACAGTTTCCTTTACATAATGATACATCTAGAAAAATCATTCATATCGATATGGATGCTTTTTTTGCCTCTGTCGAAGAACGGGATCATCCAGAATTTAGAGGGAAACCCTTAGTTATTGCCAGACATCCGAGTGACACTGGTGGTCGAGGAGTGGTTACTACAGCGAATTATGAAGCAAGAAAGTATGGCATCCATTCAGCGATGAGTGCGCAAAAAGCATATGAATTATGTCCGCAAGCCATTTTTAAACCAGGCGATCATCAAAAATATAGTGAGATCTCACAAATTGTTCGTGAGATTTTTTACCGATATACGGATATCGTTGAGCCTGTCAGTATTGATGAAGCCTATCTTGATGTGACGAACAATAAACGCAATTGTAAATCAGCAATCAAAATTGCTCGTTTGATCCAAAGAGACATTTGGGAAGAGGTAAAACTGACCTGCTCGGCAGGTGTGAGCTATAATAAGTTTTTAGCGAAATTAGCCTCAGATTTTCAAAAACCTAAAGGCATTACTATCGTTGCACCTCAAGACGCATTGACGTTCCTAAAGGCATTACCTATTGATAAATTTCATGGGGTAGGAAAAAAAACCGTCCCTAAGATGCATGAACTTGGTATTTTCACTGGAGAAGATCTTTATAATTGTACAGAGATGATGTTGATCCAACAATTTGGAAAGATGGGCTATTCGCTTTATCGAAAAGTAAGAGGTGTCCATGATGCACCAGTCAATGTGACAAGAGAAAGAAAATCTGTAGGAAAAGAGCATACTTATGGTCAGCCACTACAAACGGAAGAAGCGGTATTAGCACAATTACAACAATTAGCTGAGAAAGTCGAAGAGTCGTTGAAAAGAGTCCAGAAACATGGAAAAACCGTAGTGTTAAAAGTGAGATATACGGATTATACGACAGTCACGAAAAGAGTCACTTTACCTGAGTATATCTATAAGAAAGAAGCGCTCTTTTATCAAGCAAGTTTGATTTGGGAAGAAATTTTAGGGATTGAACAAGGCATACGTCTCTTGGGGATCACGTTAACGAATTTAGATCCCATGACTTATGAGAATATTGTGTTACCTTTGTGGGAATGAAAAAACAGTAGAAAACGTGTTGGAAATCAACATACGTTTCTACTGTTTTTTATTCAATAAGGAGTGGGAGGACCTAAATGAACTCCTGTTTTTTGATTTGTTCATACGATTCTGTAGCATCGCTGCATTTTTCCCAAATCACTACTCTATTTTCGGCTAGCGATTTTTTGACATCGATGATGCGTTGATTACTACTACCGCGAAACTGTAGTTTTAAATCCTTTTTACTTAGTTCAAAACGTCCATCAACTAAGATATCGATTTTTTCTAAAAGAGCTAACTTGTCTTCGGAGTCTTGAAGTAGTTCGTCAAAAGTATAACCGGTCCACGACCAGATATCTTTGGTCTGACCAAATTCTTGTCGGATACGCTCAACGACTTGGAGACAGACGTCCGTGTTTAGAAAAGGTTCCCCGCCTAAAAGGGTCAGTCCTTGAACGTAATCATGGCGGAGATCGGTAATGATTTGTTCTTCCAGCTCTGGTGTGAAAGGTTTACCATAGCGGAAGTTTTGCGCTGCTTTATTGAAACATCCTTCACAAGCAAATAAGCAGCCACTCACATAAAGACTATTTCTTACGCCTTCGCCATCCACAAAGTTAAATGGTTTGTAATCAGCAATGTAATTTTGGCTGTAATCTTGTGCCAGCCATTCTTTAGGTTTAGGATTTCGCATAAAAAAACTTCTTTCTAACATCAAAGTATGAAAAATTTACTTAAAACTCAAACCAGTTTCACAGCAAGCAGTCTCAGAAAAGATAATGGACTAGCCTCAAAAAAATGCAAATAAATCGAACGGTCACGGTTCACACACCGTTCGATTTATCGTAGTCACGCTGTGAAAGGGGATTGTTTTCTAAGGAATAACGATCGCTCTATCTTTATTCTTAGAGTAAATTAGAACGAAATAGTAGAGAAAGATTACTTCATATGTTTGACACGTGAAGAGATCTCCTTGTGACGACCGTGAACCATTGGGCGTGCTTGTGGGTTACCTAAATAGCCACAGGTTCTTTTAACGACGTCACAAGTTTTTGGATCATGATTGCCGCATTCGGGACATTCAAAGCCACGTTCGGTTGGTTTGAAGTCACCTTCAAAGCCACATTTGTAGCAATGATCAATTGGTGTATTCGTTCCTAAATAGCCAACTTTATCGTAAGCATAATCCCAAACGGCTTCTAATGCTTTCGGGTTTTGTTGAAGCATTGGGTACTCACAGTAATGGATAAAACCACCAGAACAATACTTCGGATAATCTTTTTCAAAATCTAGTTTTTCAAACGGAGTTGGGTTTTTACGAACGTCATAATGGAAACTATTCGTGTAATATTCTTTATCAGTGATGTTTTCGACTTCGCCAAATTTTTCTGTATCTAAACGGCAGAAACGATCAGTTAAGCTCTCACTAGGTGTAGAGTAAACGCTGAAATGATATCCATATTCGTCACCCCAAGCATCTGCTTTGGCTTTTAATTCCTTCACGATATCAAGGGTAAAATCTTTTGCTTCGGGATTGTTTTCCCATTCCCCACCATAAAAAGCAGAAGCCACTTCGTAAAGACCGATATAACCTAAAGAAACCGTTGCACGACGATTTTTGAATAATTCATCGACAGCATCTGTTTTTGAGAGACGTTTACCGAATGCACCATACATATATAAGATTGGTGCGTTAGCAGGGATCGCTTCTTTACAACGATCGACACGATAAACTAAAGCATCTTTCATGATGGCTAAGCGCTCAGAGAGGATTTGCCAGAATTTTTCCTGATCGCCTTTCGCTTCGATGGCAATACGAGGTAAGTTTAGTGTGACCACACCAAGATTCATTCGTCCAACGTTCACTTCTTGGCCATTTTCATCTTTCCAACCTTGTAAAAATGAACGACAACCCATAGGTACTTTGAAACTACCGGTTAATTCAACGATTTTGTCGTAGTTTAAAATATCAGGATACATCCGCTTAGTTGCACATTCCAGAGCTAATTGTTTAATGTCATAATTAGGATCAGTCGGGTTCAAGTTTATGCCATCTTTTAATGTGAAAATCAATTTAGGGAAGATAGCTGTCCGCTTTTCGCTGCCTAAGCCATTGATCCGATTTTGTAAGATTGCTTTTTGAATTTCTCGCTCAAACCAGTTTTTTCCTAAACCAAAGCCAAGAGAAGTAAATGGTGTTTGACCATTTGAAGTAAAAAGAGTATTGATTTCATATTCTAGACTTTGCATCGCATCAAAAATATCTTTTTTGGTTTTTGATTTCGCATACTCTACTCGACGTTCAGGTGTTTCGATCCATTCTTCTGCATCCGCTAAATGTTTTTGATAATTCAGTTCAGCGAAAGGAGCAAGTAATTCATCTGTTCGGTCAGCAGAACAACCACCATATTGACTGGAAGCTACATTTGCAATGATCTGTGAAATTTGAGCAGTAGCAGTTTGAATTGATTTTGGTGATTCCACTTCAGCATTTCCAATTTTGAATCCGTTGTTCAACATTCCTTTGAAATCGATCAAACAACAGTTTGTCATTGGTGTGTATGGATGATAATCTAAATCATGGTAATGGATGTCGCCTTTTTGATGCGCATTTGCGATATGTGGGGGCAACATTTTCAAACCGATGGATTTTCCAACGATACCAGCGGTTAAATCTCTTTGAGTATTGAAGACATTACTATCTTTATTTGCATTCTCATTGACAACTGTTTGGTCTTTATTGATCAATTTTTTGATCGAAAAATTGATATCTGTGGCTTTGCTTCTGGCAAAATCACGTTTTGTGCGGTAATTGATATATTCTTCTGCTAATTCATATTCGTTTTTTTCTAAAAGAATGTGTTCAACGATATTTTGGATCTCATATATTTTAACGTTGTCGGTAAAGCGTCGTTTGATTTCTTGAACGACTAAATCCACGATCGTTTGAATTTTTTCATAAGTAAGTGGAGACAATGAGCCATGAATTTTCTTTTCAGCTTTGACTAAAGCCTCATTGATTTTTGTTTCATCAAATTCGACACGTCGACCATCTCGTTTAATGATTGTTATGTTTGATACTTCTGAATGAAGGGGATCTGTTACTTTTTCTTCAATTTGTACACTCATTTTATTCAACTCCTGCTAAATTCTTCTTGTCTATCATAAAACAAAATCCACGAAGGAGCAACTAAATACTAGCTATATATAGTATGCAAACAGGTGTATAAACGGACAACTATACTATATGTTGTATATATTTCTTTGTGAAAAAAAGTGAAAACGTAAGTTTATAGGATTTTTATTTTGAATATACCGCTTTCGTGAATAAAATAGATGAATAAAAATTTTTTTAAAAAAAAGTTATGTCTGTGAAATGATAAAAATCTAAAAAGAAATGCTCAAATGCTGTAAAGATCAGAGAAAAAAACCAAAGAATATGCTAATATGCTGGTAAGTGTATCAGTGTGGCGAGTAAGCAAAACCCAAGGAGGAAAGCCATGGATAAAATGATCGAGGTAAAACATGTAAGTAAAAGCTATGGAAATAAGCTTTCGCCGGTAAAAGTACTTGATAATATCTCTTTTACAGTAGAAAAAGGAGAATTTGTTGGCATCATGGGTCCGAGTGGTGCTGGAAAGACGACTTTGATGAATATTCTTTCGACGATCAATCTACCAACGATGGGAAGTGTGTTGATCCAAGGAAATGAGATCACTAAAATGAAAAATAATGAATTGAGTGACTTCCGTCGCAAAAAATTAGGATTTATTTTTCAAGAATTTAATTTGATCGATACATTGAATGCGAAGGACAATATCTTACTACCATTAGCGGTGGAACGAATCTCGAAAGAAGAGATGGAAAAAAGTGTGTTGCATGTTGCTCAATTATTAGGGATCGAAGAAATCTTAAAACGTTATCCAGATGAATTATCAGTTGGTCAGAGACAACGGATTGCGGCTGCTAGAGCATTAGTTATTCAACCACAAGTCATTTTTGCTGATGAGCCAACCGGGTCTCTGGACTCGAAATCAGCCACCGAGTTACTAAATTATTTAACAACGATGAACCGAGTAGAAAAATCAACTATCTTATTAGTAACACATGATCCGTATACAGCCAGTTATTGTGATCGGATTTTATTTATCAAAGATGGGGTGATTTTCTCTGAAGTAGTTCGCAGAGGTTCAAGAAACGAATTTTTTGAACGGGTGATTGATATGCAGGCGACCATTGGGGGAGGTGGAAAACTCAATGCTTTATAAGTTGGCTGCGAAAAGTTTTCTGCGACAGTCAAGAGGGTATCTCGTTTACTTTTTTAGTCTAACGTTATCAACGATGATCTACTATTCTTTTAGTACGATTTCTTATGATCAATTATTGAACCGAAGGACACAGCAAGATTCTTTATTAAATGTTTTTTTTGGTATTGGTAGTTGGATTATCTTAATCGTATTACTTTTTTTTGTTATTAGTGCAAATCGTTTTTTCTTTAACCGCAGACAAAGAGAGATTGGGATCTATCAGTTGTTTGGTGTGAAGAAAACCCAAATCTCACTGATCTATGTATTGGAAACAATGGCTATTGGATTATTCGCCTGTACAGCAGGGATTATTTTAGGAATCATTTTCTCAAAATTATTTTCTATGATCTTGATTCGCATGATGAACTTGCAAATCACGAGTCTTTTCTTCATTTCTGTGCCATCGATTTTTGAAACATTTCTGTTGTTTTTTTTGATTTTATCTGTTGTTTCTTTGTATTCATTATGGAAAATCTGGCGCTATCCGACGATTCGAAATTTTGGCGAATACGATCATTTGGAAAGTAGCAAGTTAAGAGTTCGGACACGCCATCGTTTTTTAGGAACACTGGGTTTATTGCTGATCTCTAGTGGTTATTTCTTTGCGGTCCACTATCGGGAATTTGCTGCTAAACTTTTTATTTTTACGCAAGATCTTCGCTTTCCTTTCTTATTATTTGTTCTGATCCTGCTGTTTTGTGTGATCGGGACATATCTGTTCTTTTGTTTTTCCCTACGTGTGTTAATTGATTTGGTGAGTCGTTCTCGAATTAAGTATCGAGGGATCAACTTCTTGCTGATCGGCAATACGCAGATCCATCTGCTGAAAAGCTGGCGGATCAATTCGTTGATCACACTGATCATGGCTCTAGCTTTAACGATGATTGGCGCAATGATGAGTGCGACTGTCATCATGTCTCGAAATGTGGAGATGGTCTCACCGGTATCTTATCAAATGGATAAGGCAACAGCCGACAAGCTGCGACCGCTTCTTGCAAGTGAAGGGCAAACGATCACAAAAGAAATGACGATCAATTACAAAGTAATTGGAAGTTACTATAATGATAAGTTAGACGGGATTTCTGAGGAAAAAGTATTTCAATTGGTAAATTTGATTCCAGAAAAAGAATATCATGCCTTTCGACAATTCAATCCTAAAATTCCTAAAATTGATTTAACATCGGATAACAGCACTGTGGTATTAGATAGTATGAAAAATATCTTTAGAAATTTTTCAATGTATGATTCAACATTCTACTTGCCTGATCAAACTTTAGATATTCAAGCAACCTTACCTAATTTTTTAGGAGATGGTTCGTTGAGGTATTTCGGTCCGACACTCGTTGTCAGTGATGATTATTTTGCTAAAGCATCTGGACTAAACTATCAAGTGGTCAATTGGAATGTGCAAGGGGGAGATCAGGAAAAAATCATTGAACGTATTTCTAAAGAGATTCCTACAAGTTATGAGAACATCATTTATTATGATTATGAGATCAAAGGAGAGTCTATAACTGGAACGATTCATAAAAATGAATCGCACCAAGAAAAAGCAGCTTCAGATCAATCTTCTGATGAATACAATAATGAAGATTCACGTCTTAACTTTTCTGCACGTTTCCCATTTAAACGGACAGTTGAACAAGGAATTGGTTTAATGGCGTATGTTTCGATCTTTATTGGAATAATTGTTATTGTCACGACTGGAAGCATGCTGATGGTTCGTCAATTAGCAGAAGCAGAAGAAGAACGAGAGAATTATCAATTATTAACGAAATTAGGGATTTCTCGAAAAAAAGTGAAGCGAGTCATCTTTGGACAAAATGCGATCATGTTTTTCCCACCAATTATTTTGGGGAGTATGCATACCTTTTTTGCCATTGAAGTATTTACTCAATATGTCGATACAGCAAATTATGGGTTAGCATATCTGATTTGTGGCTCACTTGTCTTGATCTATATCTTGTTTTATTACATCACAAGTGTCTTATATTGCAGGATTATTGAGGAGTAAATCAAGCTATATTTAAATGATCAAAAGGTTAGTACTTTGTTTTTTTAATTTGAATGAAGAAAGACTTAAACGATTGGTTACATAGATCGTTTAAGTCTTTTTAGCTTTTTAAAAAAAAATCTTTATTTATTTGAGGTGATGCTTATATTATAATAACCGTCTTTTTGTAGTTAATCTAAATTGTGACAAAATTGTTAGCAGAAAAGCGATTACTGTTAGGAAAACAAATGTTGTTTTTTAAAAAGAATGGGTAAAATTGTTTTGAGATTCGATTAGGAGGGAAATATAAATTGAAAAATTGGTGGAATAATCCTCAATTTAGGTACTGGGGCACGTTTGTGGTACGAACATTATTGTATAGTGCAATTATTTTTATGTTGATTTATTTGTACCATTATAAAAATGTCCAAGGCGGATCTTTTATCTATAATGAATTTTAGGAGGAAGACGATGGATATTCAAACAATCGTTGAATCAATTGATTTTTTTGGTCAAACGGAACCAGATCGGGTCGTTTATCAGACAGAAACCACAGAGCATACCTATGGGGAGCTAAAAAGAAAGTCCGATGCTTTAGCAGCTTATTTAGACAGAAATCTACAGAAACAGGGACCAATCGTGGTTTTTGGAAATCTAGAGTTTGAAATGATCGTTTCTTTTCTGGGGGCCACCAAAGCCGGTCATGCCTATCTTCCGATTGAAGAACATACGCCGAATGAGCGAATTGAATCAATTCTTCGAGTAGCAAAACCAGCTTTGATCATTAGTGTCGGTGACTGGCAGATGGAAACAGATGGTATCCCAGTGATTTCTCGGGAAGAATTAGCAACGATCACGAAAAAAGAGAGTCAATACGAAGCAACACATCCAGTTAAAGGTGACGAAAATTATTACATTATTTTTACCTCTGGTACTACAGGTGAGCCCAAGGGTGTGCAAATCAGTCATGATAACTTATTGAGCTTTGTTCGTTGGACGATCCAGGAATTTCATCTTGAACAGGGTCTACGTTTCTTATCACAAGCACCATTTTCGTTTGACTTATCTGTTTTTTCGATTTATCCAGCACTTGTGACAGGAGGAATGTTAAAACCCTTAGAAAAAGCGGTTATTCAAGACTTTAGACAATTATTTTCTACTTTAGCAAAGTTGAAATTAGATGTCTGGGTGTCAACTCCTTCATTTATCGATATCTGTTTGATGGAACCCACTTTTGATGCGGAACATGTACCAGATCTAGCCACTTTCTTGTTCTGTGGGGAAGAATTAACCAAAAAAACAGCGCAAGAATTATTAAAACGATTCCCTGAAGCCCGTATTTATAACACGTATGGACCAACGGAAGCCACGGTTGCTATTTCAAGTATCCAAATCACTCAAGGTATTTTAGATCGCTATGAACGTTTACCGATTGGTTATATCAAAGAAGATACCGAGGTTCAGATTGTGAATGATCAAAAAGTGCAACCGGTCAATCAAACAGGCGAAATTATTATCTTGGGTCCTAGTGTCTCCAAGGGGTATCTGAATAATCCAGAAAAAACCAAAGCTGCTTTTTTCAAGAAACAGGATCAACAAAGTTATCATACTGGCGATGCTGGGTTTCTTAATGAGGAAGGTCTTTTGTTCTATGAGGGACGAATGGATCAACAGATAAAACTTCATGGGTATCGTATCGAATTAGGAGATATCGAACACGGGCTTTTGTTAGATGAACGGATTAAACAAGCGATAGTTGTTCCAAAATACCAAGGAACTAAAGTTCAACAACTAGTTGCTTTTATTGTATTAGAAAAAAATTCGCCAGAACCAAGTTTTAAACTCTCTAAATCAATTAAGGAAAAATTGGCACATTCGGTCATGGATTACATGATCCCTCAAAAAATCAATTACATTGATCTTTTACCACAAACGGTGAACGGGAAAATCGATCGGAAAAAATTAATAGCTGAGGTGAATCCTCAATGACCTTTCCACATATGATCCCGTACGCAGAACCTTATTATTTTCTGCTGTTAATCAACGGTTTAGTACCGATCGTGCTATCATTGTTGATTCGAGGGAAAAGATTGCCAATTTATCAAACACTCATCACCTTGCTTTTCTTATTCATCAGTTTTGGTGGTGTCTATTGGCAACAAGGTGTAGCCTTGATTGCATATGTTGTTTGGCAGACATTATTAGTTTGGGCTTACTTCGTTTACCGTCAAAAGGAAAATCAAGGTATTTGGTTTTACTTAGCGGTGATCCTAGCGATTTTCCCATTATTTTTAACAAAAGTCACACCGTTTTTTGCCCATGGGAAAGAATCTTTTCTAGCTTTTCTAGGGATCTCCTATCTAACCTTTAAATCTGTTCAGATGATCATGGAAATTAGGGATGGATTGATCAAGAACTATCAGCCTTTTCGTTATATTCAATTTTTACTCTTTTTTCCAACGATTTCATCTGGACCAATCGATCGCTATAGAAGATTTGAAAAGGATCAATGTCAGCCGCCTGCAACTGAGAAATATCTGACATTATTAGAAAAAGGTATCCAAAATATTTTTCTAGGTTTTTTATACAAATTTATTATTGGCTATTATTTGGGTCAAGTGTTGTTACCAATCGTTTCCAAAGCTGCCTTGCAACATGGTGGTTTTTCTTGGTCATTAGTAGGATATACCTATGTGTATAGTTTATATCTGTTTTTTGACTTTGCAGGCTATAGTTTGTTTGCGGTGGGAACGAGTTACTTGATGGGGTACCAAACACCAATCAACTTTAACAAACCATTCTTGTCTTGGAATATCAAAGAATTTTGGAATCGTTGGCACATGACGTTATCATTTTGGTTTCGAGATTATGTTTATATGCGCTTGATGTTTTTCTTGATGAAGAAAAAATGGTTCAAAAGTAAAATTGTAACCTCGAATATTGGTTATTATGCATTATTCCTATTGATGGGAATCTGGCATGGTCTAACTTGGTATTACATCGTGTATGGGTTGTATCATGCTACTTTGATTTGCTTAACCGACGTTTGGCTACGATTCAAGAAAAAACATAAAAAACAACTACCATCCAATTGGTTTACTCACGCTTTTGCTGTCTTTATGACTTTCCAAGCAGTTTGTTTTAGTTTATTGATATTTTCGGGCTTTTTAGACCAACTATTGTTTAAGTAAAGCAGATGATTATCTAAGACTTAAAAATGATTTATTTTACATTATGATTATTTAAGGAGAGATTATATTATGGAAGAACAAATTTTAACTATTTTAGAAGACATTACAGGAACAGATGAAATAAGAGAAAATCGAGAGCTTGATTTGTTTGGTGAAGGATTGCTGGATTCACTTGCTTCTGTTCAATTATTAGTCGAATTAGATGGACAATTAGATGTTCAAGTCCCTGTTTCTGAATTTGATCGTGAACAGTGGGGCACACCGAATAAAATCATTGCACAAGTACAAGAATTGAAGGGATGAGAATGAAAAAGAAATTATTTGCTATTTTCGGTCCAATCCTTTTAGCCTTTGGATTGATAGCAGTTTTTTTCACTTCTTCGTATCGTGTGGATCTAACCGACCCAACAGTCATAAAAAAAGCTTCTACATCCATGTCCGAAAATGTGTTAAAAGGAGATACCATCAAAAACGAAGCCTTAGCTGAAAAAAAATATGTTCCTTTTTTTGGTTCAAGTGAACTCAGTCGGATCAGTCCGTTTCACCCATCCGTCTTGGCGGAGAAATACCATCGTGATTATCGTCCCTTCTTATTAGGGGCACCTGGGACACAATCATTAAGTCAGTATATGATGATGCGCTCTGCAGGAGATGATTTGAAAAATAAGAAAATCGTTTTTATCATTTCTCCACAATGGTTTGTCAAAGATGGCGTAAAAAAAGATTATTTTGATACGTATTATTCACAGTTACAAACCCTTGACTGGCTGTTCTCATTGAAAAAAATCACTCCTGCTGATCGTTATTTAGCTAGAAGACTTTTACATTTTTCTATCGTTAAAAAAGATGAAAAATTGACGGAAATGTTACAAATGATCAAAAAAGGTCAACTTCCTTCTGTTGAAAAACGAAATCAATTGCGCTTGAACTGGAATATTTTAAAAAGAGAAGATGAAATGTTCAGCAATATTGGTCTGAAAAGTAAACAAGACAAAATTGATCAGGCAATGAAGCCGTTGCCTGCTAATTATCAAGAAAAAGTTCTGGCAAACCTAGCGGAAAATATTGGGAGAAAAAGTACAAGCGACAATTCTTTTGAGTTAAAAAATGATTTTTATAAAGAGCGCATTCGTCACCACTTAAAAGAGCTGAAAAATTCTCAAAAAAATTGGGATTATCGTTTTTCACCTGAATTTTCAGATTTTCAATTAGTCCTACAGCAATTAGCCCAAGAACAGGCAGAAGCATTATTCATCATTCCACCTGTGAATCAAAAATGGAGTGATTATACTGGGTTATCTCAAGAAATGCTTCAAGGATTTGCAAAGAAAATCAAATTTCAATTGCAGAGTCAAGGCTTTGATCGGATCGCAGATTTTACAAAAATGGCTGATCAACCTTATTTCATGGAAGACACCATTCATTTAGGTTGGAAAGGGTGGCTAGCAGCAGATCAACGGATTAGACCGTTTTTAGAAAACCAACAACAACCAAGTCACTATCAATTGGATCCATCATTTTATAGTAAAGACTGGCAAAAACATTCACCAAATGATTTAAAAGAAAACCAACAGTAATGGAGTTTCGAACACGAAGTGCATAAAAGAAACGCTCGTTTACTGCTGTCAGTCCATTTAAGAGAAAATAGCGATTGCTATCGTATGCATTATGCAAAAAAGCCAGGATTATTGAAAGTTATTCGGTAAACTTTCGAGGAATCCTGGTTTTTTTCTAACTGAAAAAATCGTTCTGCTGAAAAGCACACCTAATAAATGGTATAATCTAGCTATCAATACGAGAAATGAGGGAGACGTTTTGGATAAAAAAGAAGAACAGTTATTGATTGATCTGACTTCAGCCAAAGGAGTACCAGGCAATGAAGAAGAAGTGAGACAAGTCTATAAAAAGTATGCAAAAGACTTTGCGGAAGATATTTTTTATGATGGTTTAGGTAGTATTATCGCCAAACATGGTTCTGGTGGTGGACCTAAGATTTTTATTTCTGGTCATATGGATGAAGTGGGATTTATGGTAACTAAGATCACTGATAAAGGTTTTTTGGAATTTCAAACATTAGGTGGTTGGTGGGGACAAGTGATGTTAGCCCAACAAGTGGAAATCAAAACACAAGCTGGGAAAGTGATCCATGGCGTGATTGGTTCGAAACCGCCACATGTTTTAACCCCACAAGTAAGAAATAAACCGTATGATATCAAGGATATGTTTATTGATATTGGAGCAACAAGTGATAAAGAAGCAAAAGAATGGGGTATTCGCCCTGGCGATATGGTAACCCCATATATTGAGTATAAACGGTTGAATGGCGGTAAATTTTTACTAGCTAAGGCTTGGGACAATCGCATCGGTACAGCTGTTTCATTACGAGTTCTTGAGAATTTAGCAAAAGAAGGACATCCCAATGTTTTATTCGCAGGGAGCGATGTGCAAGAAGAAGTTGGCCTTAGAGGGGCACGCACAAGTACGCACTTAGTGAATCCAGATATCGCCTTTGCTTTAGATACAGGAACAGCTGGAGATACACCGGGGATGACGCCAAAAGAAGCGGATTCGATTTTGGGTAAAGGTCCACAAATCTTGATTTTTGATGCTTCAATGATTCCACATAAAAAACTGTTGAATTTTGTGATTGATGTGGCGGAAGAAATGGATATACCATTCCAATACACCGTCATTACTGGTGGTGGGACAGACGCAGGACAGATGCATTTGACAAGAGATGGGGTACCGTCTGTGGCGATTACTGTTCCGGTGCGGTATTTGCATTCACATACTTCAGTGATCCATGAAGATGATTATTTGAATACTGTGAAATTAGTGACGGAATTAGTGAAGCGATTAGACCACAAAACAGTTGAAAAGATTAGGAGTTATGATTAATGGAAACAAAGTTATCACTTTCAGATTATCGCAAAAAAGCTCGAGCTAGCCTTGCGCAACAATGGGGAATCAATGCTTGGCTAGTCTTTCTTTCGATGTTTGTTGCGGGTTTGATTCAAATGTTTTTTGAGGGATTTTTTTTCGTAGATAGCACGCAACAACAAATAGTTAGCTTTTTACTAGAGAATTTCCTTTTATTTGCTTTTTCATATGCCTTATATTACATTGCGCTGGTAGTTGTTCGCGGCGGCAGAGCAAAAAGTAATTTATTGTTTGCCGTCTTTCAAAAAAAATATTTTGGACCTATTTTAGTGATTAATTTGATCAATGTTGTGATCAATTGGATCATTAATGCCCTTGTTTTATTACCAGGTTTTTTGATTGGTGGTGTCAATACTTATACACAATTACTATTTAATTCAAACACAATTTCAACAGATGTGTTATCAGGGAATGCTTTGGACATTAGTTACGTTTTGACCACCCTGCTCATGACCTTTGTTTCTCTTTTGTTGATGAGTATTGTGGGCGGATTGTTTCAATTTGCGGCTTGGACTAAATTTGATTACCCAGAACTTTCAATCATCCAGTGTTTGCAATACGCGTGGTATTTATTAAAAGATCGTTTAGGTACTTATATCCTATTACAACTTTCATTTATCGGGTGGTACCTTGTTGGAGCCCTAGCCTTGTTCTTTGGTTTATTGTGGGTTATCGCCTATGTCAATGTGACCATTGCAGGTTTTTACGAGCAAGCAAGACTTGAAAAAGAACCCCCAGCTACTTATTTTTCATAAAACATGAGAGAGGTTTCACAGAAAAAACAGGATTCTATTACATTGATTCTGAAAGGAGAACGATCATGAAATTAACTGTATTAGGTTGCTTAGGCGCCTATCCATATAAAAATCAAGGAACGACTAGCTATTTATTGCAGTCAGCTGGCTTTAACCTACTGATCGATGCTGGTAGCGCCACCTTGATAAAATTACAAGAGCATCTTGAACCGTTAGAACTTGATGCGGTTATCTTGAGCCATTACCATCATGATCACATCGCTGATCTAGGTGTATTGCAATATTATTGGCAACTACATCCTGAAAAAGAACCAGGAGCTATCTTGCCAATCTATGGTCATACTAAAGACACTTTTCATTTTGATGAGTTAACAATGCCAAACGTGTCAGAAGGACGTGGCTATTTTGAGGCAGAAGAATTGAAAGTAGGTCCTTTTTTAATCACGTTTATGGAAACCATCCATCCAGTGGTGTGCTATGCCATGCGGATCGTCGAAGAAGCGACTGGCAAAGTCTTTGTTTTTACAGGTGATTCCGGCTATTTGGAAAGTTTTGTAGAATTTGCTGAAAATGCAGACTTATTTCTAGCAGATACTTATCTGTTTGCTGGTAATGAACGACACAAAGCGCACTTTACGTCAAAAGAAGCGGGGGAACTTGCGAAAGCAGCAAAAGTCAAAAAGCTAGTATTGACCCATTTACCTCAATTTGGGGATCTTACACAATTACAGAACGAAGCGCAACAAGCTGCGGGTGATACAGTAGAAGTAGCACTAGCAAAAGTCGATAAAGTATTTGATATCTAGGAGGAAGACAATGATTTTTGTACCGAATGACAAGCATGATCCACGTATCAATCTAGCAATTGAACAATTTTTACTCCAAGAAATGCCTGTTGATGAACCGATTTTATTGTTTTATATCAATGAACCATCTATCATTATTGGGCGTAATCAAAACACGATCGAAGAAATCAATCGAGATTACGTTGAACAACAGGGCATCCATGTCGTTCGTCGTTTAAGTGGCGGTGGAGCCGTCTATCACGACTTTGGAAATTTAAACTTTAGTTTTATCATGCCTGATGATGGCGATTCTTTCCGTGATTTTGCTAAAGTTACTAAGCCAATTATTCAAGCTCTTCACGAATTAGGGGTATCTGGAGCGGAATTAAAAGGCCGAAATGATTTAGTGATTGATGGTATGAAATTCTCTGGTAATGCAATGTATGCAACGAATGGTCGAATGTTTGCCCATGGAACTATCATGTTTGATTCTGACATCAATGAAGTGGTCAATGCGTTAAAAGTAAAAAAAGATAAAATCGAGTCCAAAGGGATCAAATCGATTCGTTCTCGTGTGACCAATATCAAACCATTTTTACCTAAAGAAAGACAAGAGATGTTAACAGAAGAATTTCGTGATGAAATTCTATTAAAAATATTCGGAGTAGCAACGTTGGCAGAGGTTAATACGTATCAGCTAACAGACAAAGACTGGATCAAAATCAACGAAATCTCTGATCGCTATTATCGTAATTGGGATTGGAATTATGGGAAATCACCTGATTTTAACTTTTCGAGACAAAAGCGGTATCCGATTGGTTCGATCGAAGTCCATCTGAATGTGTCACATGGTTTGATTGATGATGTGAAAATATTTGGTGACTTCTTTGGGTTAGGAGAGATAAAGGACGTCGAAGAAAAACTGATTGGACAAAGATATGATAAATCAGTTTTAAGTGATGTAGTAAAAACGATTGATATCAAAAAGTATTTTGGTGCGATCGAAGCTGAAGATTTTCTTGCTCTTTTATATTGATCGAATGTTAGTCATTAGTCAAAAACAGGGAACACCAATGATTGGTGTTCCCTGTTTTTTATCTTTTTTTGAGAAAGAGAACGAATATTATTTTGTCCGCTCAAACCTTCATTCAATGAATCAATTTTCCAATCTGCCAAAGACATTATATGCTTTTCTTGGGATTTGTTTTAGTCAATTGGATGATTAAACGATCTACCTGACTATCTTTTTCCTGAGTCAACGTTCCTGCATAACGTTCCGCCACATCTTGGATTATTTTTAAATCAAACTGTTCTTGTTCAGCAAAGTTTTCGGTAATTCCTTGTGAAAAGAGATTTGTTTCATAGTTTGCGCTATGTTCACAACGAATCAATAGTTGATTTTCTTTTTCCTGCATCGATAAATAAATTTTTCGATGTGTTGGATCTTCAATGGCATGTGTTTCTCTAAAAGAATGTTCTAAGACATGAATCAGTATTTGGGTCAAGTCATCATCATTGACGGTCAATACTTCTGGTAGTTCGGCTTGAAACTTCACCTTGATATTTCGCTTTGATGCAATCTCTTGATAACGAGCTAAAATAAGATTAGTGAGTTGGTGAGAGGAGTAAGAGAAAATAAATTCAAAATTTCGAGCATTAGTTAAGATAGTTTGCACATAATTTTGTACTTCATCGGTTTCTTCTTCCTTGACCAAATGTTCTAAGTTTTCCATAGTCTGGATAAACTCAGTTCTTAATGTACTGATTTCTTGAATGTGATCACGTAGCTGATCATAATGTTGTTCAAGTAAATCCGATTTTGTTTTCAAGAAATTAACAGTTCGCTGATGCTTATCAAAGCTGATGATGTACTCGATAATATTATAACAAATGATAATAATCAGAATTATCATAAATAGAATAGTAGACCAATTAATATTTGCATTATAAATACCTAATGATGGTTGGATATAAAGCATACAATGGAAAATGGCAATCAGCACAATCCACGGTGTACAAGCAATGAAAAAACGATTATTCCGATAGGCTTCCCCAACACAGACAAGGGAAGTAACTAATGTACTGATTACACTAACCGTATTAACAATGGGCATTAGTTCAGTTAATTCTCCTACTGTCATCAATGAATAAATAAGGACACCTATTTGGATGGAGACTTGCAGAAAACAAAAGAGACCATATATTTTTTGATAATGTTTCATTCGGGATAAATAATACAATACCAGAAATACTGAAGTTAAAATAGTAAATGTATCAGATAAAATCGAATGGACGATTGGTTCAAAAAGGATGCCGCTTAATATATCTTCAGAGATTGATTCAACCCCTAAGACTAACGCAAAACAACTGAGAATGATCAGTGAAATATCTAGTGTCTTTTTTTTGTAAAGCTTAAAAATGGCGTACACCAATATCCCAATTCCTAAAAAGATGGCAATGATCATGGTAACTACTTGAGGAACAGATTGGGAAAAAATAAAGCTGATGATTGGTCCCGTATTTCCAACATAAACTTTTGGTGGAATACCCGAATAGTTTTCATATGGTGAAGTAACTTCGATTTTTAAGTGTTCACCAGCATAATGTGTAGGCAGATCAATAACTGCCAAAGATAAACCAGGATGAAGTTGGTCTTGTTCATTTGTTCGATCATATAAAAGTTGATCATTTAAATAAACTTTTATCCATTGGTTGTTTCCCCGAATCACTAAGTTCGAATCGTCCATCTCTTCTTTTAATATAGTTTCCATCACAAAAGTTTCATTTCTTTCAACTGTTGGAAGGTAACTAATATAATGACTATCAAAACGAAAATCAGGTTCATTTTTTAAGTAAAATTCCCATGAATTTTTTATTTCTTTGACCTTTCCACTATCAGAAGGAGTAAAAATATAATAAAAGAAATATACTGTTATCATTAAAAATAACGTTGATAATAGAATAGTGAAAAACCATTTTATCTTTAATGAGTTCGCTTTTTTAAAATATTCAATGTTATTAAAAAAGTTCATAATGTGTCCTTTCTAAAAGTAACATTTTTTTTAGGGTAAACGTTTTTTGTTTTCTAGTCAATCATAAACCTGCATAAAGTTAGATAACAAGAGTTATTTTTTAGATTTTTTTTAAAATTCTTTCAATTCGTTGTAGAAGAAATAGAGTTAAAATTGATAAAATTAAATCGTTATTATATGATGGGAAATAAGAAATGAGTAAAGGGAGTGGAAACTAGTGCCATTTTATAAAAAAATAACCTATATTAGTTCAATTACACTGATTGTTATTTTAGCGATCATTTTGAGCATTATTTTACTTCCTAAAATAGCTGGTCTATCAACCCATATTATTGAAGATCGTGGTATGAGTCCTTACTATAGCCAAGGAAGTTTGATCTATGTACGTCCGAAGAAACCAGAAGAATTGTTGGTTGGTGACGTGATTACGTACTATGAAAACTCAGGAGAGCAAATAACCACCCGACGAGTGATCGCAGTGGAAAAAGACCATCAAGACTTTTATACTAAAGCAGATAGTTCTACGCAGACCGAATCCGGTGTAGTGGGGAGAAGATACATCATTGGAACGCCCATTTTTCAGATTCCCTATATTGGCATTCTTTTATCAAAGTCAGCATTTACTTGGATGCGCTGGCTATTTTTTACCATCGCCTTTTGTTTGACCGGTATTACAGCTTGGAATATGCTAGATGAATTTGAAAAAAAGAAAAGTTTCAATCGGTTTTTTACTCATAGCCAACGAAAAGGAAAGTGAGTGTAAATTTGTTTGCAACTTGTGGATTTGTCAGGTTCTTCGTATAATAATTTGGAAGAGGAGGCAGATTATGCGTAATGAAATGATGCATCGTCCGGTAGTAAAAGAAGAGTTAGTTGATTTTATGCGGACAAAACAGAAAAAACTGTCTGGAGAGCTTGGTTTGATTGAAGAAGAAGCCCATTTAGCGGAAGTACCGATCATTCCCCATGAAACAGTCGTATTCATGCAGTTTTTATTAGGGCAATTAAAACCAAAGAATGTTTTAGAAATTGGTGCAGCTATTGGTTTTTCTTCTAGTTTGATGGCTCAATTAATCAGTGAAAAAGGTCACGTCACGACGATCGATCGTTTTGATGTTATGATCAAAAAGGCCAAGGCAACTTATGAAAGACTTGGCTTAACCGAAAAAGTTACTTTACTAGAAGGACAAGCGGCTGATATTTTACCAGAACTAACTGGGCCTTATGATTTTATTTTTATGGACAGTGCCAAATCGAAATATATTGAGTTTTTACCAGAATGTTTACGTCTGCTAAAAAAAGATGGCGTATTGATGGTTGATGATATTTTTCAAGGCGGAACGATTTTATTGCCTGATGAAGAGATTCCTAGAGGTAAACGTGCCATTCATCGTAAATTAAATGAATTTTTACAGGTCGTCATGACCCATCCAGACTTGACTTCCACATTAGTGCCGCTAGGTGATGGTGTGATCTTGATAACTAAAGAAAAAGAGCAAATTCATCTACCTTAAGAGTATTTACCTTGTTACGACAAAAAGCTTGCTTTTTGTCGGACACTAGGTAAAAGAGGAACGCTTTCTATTGAGCAATCTTTTTTATTGATAAAATAACTATTTCATATTGACAGAACCAAAATGATTCTATATAATTATTTTTGTTCCGAAAAAGCTGTCATAGTAGCTCAGCTGGATAGAGCATCCGCCTTCTAAGCGGACGGTCGGGGGTTCGAATCCCTCCTGTGACGTAAAAAAAACCAAAACCGGTAGAAACGAAAGTTTCTACCGGTTTTTCTTTGTTCTGGTAGTTGGACCAAATGGGTACGTAGCAAGTATTCTTATGATACACAGTCTAATCAGGTAGGATTTTCTACTTACTAGGTATGTGTTAAAAAAGAATATATTGGATGTTTTTCTAAGTAAAAGGAGTAGTTAAAATTTTTACTCTACAAATTCATACATTCGTGTATTTTAACTTCGTTTAAGCAGAAATCAGTCCATCCTCTATAGGTGGATGATGTTTGGTATCAGGGGATCCAAGGTTCTTATAATATAATCGCTACAAGTGTGTTTGTTTTTTTATTTTTGAACGGTTCGGCTATACTTATTCTAAGCCGATAGGCAGAAATGAATAGGGGGAGAAAATATGTCGATTATTTCACAAATTATCATTACATTAGTTGCAATTGAATTTTTTTATATCATGTATTTAGAAACCTTTGCTACAACTTCTAAAGCAACTGGCAGAGTATTTAAAATGAGTCAAAAAGAATTAAGTAATTCGTCGGTACAAACGTTATTTAAAAATCAAGGTGTTTATAATGGATTGTTAGGTATTGGTTTATTGTATGCCATTTATATTTCGTCTGCACCAAAAGAAATGGCAAGTTTGTTATTGATTTATATTGTACTGGTCGCAGCTTACGGTAGTATCACTAGTGACAAACTAATTATTTTGAAACAAGGTGGTCTGGCAATCATTGGATTACTGACTCTTTTGATTTGAGTTAATCTTATTTTATAAAAATTTTCATGAAAACGCCTATAACTTTGTGAAAAAGCTGACATGAGTTAGAAAAATATGCTATTCTAGTAGTTGCGTGTTTCATAAAATTTTTATAAAAAAGGAGTCTCTAGGTTGTTCAAAAAGTATATTTTTTTACTAAATGAAGAATTTGACGGATATGATCGTCAAAAATTCCAAAAAGATTTATTAGCTGGTATTACTGTAGCTGCAGTAGCTTTACCTTTAGCGTTGGCGTTTGGCGTGTCCAGTGGTGCAAATGCTGCGGCAGGATTAATTACAGCGGTTATTGCTGGACTTATTATTGGTGGCTTGTCAGGTGGTTTTTATCAAATTTCAGGACCAACAGGCGCAATGGCTGCGATCTTGATGTCGATTGCAGCTACTCAAGGGATGTCCGGGGTGTTACTGGCGACATTTTTAGCAGGACTATTATTGCTAGTGGCAGGCATTTTTAGATTAGGAACATTGACCTCTTTTATTCCAGCTCCAGTGATTACTGGATTTACCTCGGGAATTGCTATTATCATTGCCTTGGGTCAAGTGGATAACTTGTTTGGTGTCCATTCAGAAGGTGCAAATGTGATTGAGAAGTTTCTCAGCTATCAGACCTTTGGCTTTTCGATAAATTTTTCCTCCTTTATTATGGGATTATTAGTGATCATCGGAATGATTATCTACCCCAAAAAATGGGCTCAAACTATACCAAGTTCTTTGATGGCAATTATTCTTGCAACGGTTGCGATGTTCTTGTTTCACTTGCCGATAGCAACCGTGGGAAAAATTCCACAGACGTTGATCAGTAGCGATCGCTTAACGTTTGCAGCCTTTCATCTTGATTCTTTAAAAGAAGTGATGGTGCCAGCGATTAGCATTGCCTTGCTTGGCATGGTGGAAAGTTTGCTCTGTGGTGCTTCTGCGGGACGAATGGCAAACAAACCATTGGACAGCAACCAAGAACTTGTTGCGCAAGGAATCGGAAATCTAATTTTACCATTTTTTGGAGGCATTCCAGCGACAGCTGCGATTGCCCGAACAAGTGTGGCAATTAAATCAGGGGCACAGACTCGTTTAGCTGGTATCATTCATGCTTTGGTTTTGTTTTTATCTATGATTATTTTTGCACCAATTATGTCAAACATTCCTATGCCAGCTTTGGCAGGAGTGTTGATTGTTACTGCTTGGCGCATGAATGAATGGGAAACGATCAACGTCTTGTTCACTAAGAGATATTGGTCTGGCATCTTATTATTTTTGATTACTATGGGATGTACCGTGATTTTTGACTTAAGTATTGCGATCGTCATCGGCATTATCGGTGGCTGTATTTTCTTTGTGATCAAAAGTGCGGCAATCACGATCTCGGTTGAAACAATCGATTGGGAACGAATGGATTTGCCAGAAACGAAAAAATTAGATAATTGGACAGTTGTCTATATTAGCGGACCACTCTTTTTTATGTCTGCTGAAAAATTAAAAAATACATTAGCTGATCTAAATCAAAAAGAGGGGATCATTTTTTCTATGCGTGGTGTTCCAAGTATTGATTTAACTGCCCGGGCTGTTTTTGATGAGTTTCAAGAAAAAGCTGAAATGCGAGAACAAACGATTATTTACACCTCGCTACAACCAGAAGTAGAAAAACAACTACAGCATTTATGGCAAAAAGCTGGCTTTGAGCAACACCAAACAGTAGCGCATGCACTCTCAGCGCTGCATGAACAATATACGTAATCAGTCATGAGCAGGAGAAATGTTTTTGAGAAGCAGGGCAAACAAAGTGTTTTTTGCAGTGTTTAATTAAAATAAGCTATAAAAATTCAAAAATCCCGAAACAGCTTTTTTCTGTTTCGGGATTTTTTACCTATGGAAGCTGTGGCTATTGATTGCTAGGATCTTTCTCGAGATAGTTTGCTAAGGTAAGCCAGTCTTTGCGGATCACGTCAGCTAATGTTCGATTGTAAAAAATAGCTGCAGGATGGAAAAGCGGGAGGATCTGGTAGCTTTTATCACTCCACTCGTAAGCATCTTTTTGTTGATTCAGTTTTAAAATAGGCCCAGTATAAAGCTGACCATGATTTTTAGAGATCGTATAAGCAGAACCTAATAACCGTTGCAAACCGATATTGCCTAATGTAGCAATCAAATGGGGCTCGACATGTTCGATTTCATAATCTAGGATCGGCGCATGAGCGAATACTTCCGCTTTCGTTGGTGTCCGATTCGGATAAACAGTTTCTGCTTGCTGAGTTCGTTTATTGAGTCGTTGGACTGTCCGATAAGGTCGACTTCTGACTGCACTAGTAATATAAACATCTTCTCTTGTCAAACCAGCTAGAGCAAGAGTTTGCATTAGTTCTTTGCCTGCTTGTCCGCTAAAAGGAATATGATTATCGATTTCTGTTTTGCCAGGAGCTTCACCTACCAGCATCAGTTTTGGGTGGAGTGGGCCTTGACCAGCAACGAAACCTTCTACCGCACGACCTTGCATACGAATCGTTGCTTCTTGAACCAATTCATCAGGATAGATCATTCGTTTACCTCCTTCGTCTTCACTAACATTATAATTAGCAAAAGTGAAAATTGCGATTGATTGACTTAAGAAAAGTTCTAGAATCTAGAGTTGACGAATGCGCTAGTTTCTGGTAATCTAGTACTGTTGTAATTGTGGACTCCACAGCTACAACCGCACAGAACGAGTTTGTAAGTACAGGTAACTGTCACTCTGGATGGCGAGTCTAAGTCTATTATAAGGAGGTGCTTTATAGCATGTACGCAATTATTAAAACTGGTGGTAAACAAGTAAAAGTTGAAGTTGGACAAGCAATCTACGTTGAAAAACTTGACGTTGAAGCAGGTGAAAAAGTTGTTTTTGACGAAGTTATCTTAGTAGGTGGCGAAACTACAAAAGTAGGCGCTCCAATTATTTCTGGTGCAACTGTTGAAGGTACTGTTGAAAAACACGGCAAACAAAAGAAAGTCGTTACTTTCAAATACAAACCTAAAAAACATTCACACCGTAAACAAGGTCACCGTCAACCATACACAAAAGTGGTTATCGACGCGATCAACGCTTAATTAGCGCTTGAGAAAGAAGGCCTGAATAATGATCAAAGGAACATTTAAACGTAATGACGCTGGTCAAATCGTTTCATTTACTTTGACAGGGCATGCTGATGCTGGTCCTTATGGGAGTGATATCGTCTGTGCAGGAGTTTCTGCATTAGCGATCAGTACTGTCAATGGGATTGCCTCATTAGCTGGTTTTGAACCAATTGTCGAAATGAATGAAGAAGAGGGCGGTTATTTATATACCGAAGTCACTTCAGGATTGACACAAGAGCAAAACAATATTGCCGAGATTCTATTAGAAAATCTCTTGTTGGGATTACAATCGATAGAAGCTGAAAATTCAGAATATATCCAAATTAAAACAATTAATGATAAATAGGAGGTGCAGACCATGTTGTTATCAATGAATCTACAATTCTTTGCCCACAAAAAAGGTGGCGGTTCTACATCTAACGGACGCGACTCAGAATCAAAACGTCTAGGTGCTAAACGCGCTGACGGACAAACAGTTACAGGTGGATCAATTCTTTACCGTCAACGCGGTACAAAAATTTATCCAGGTGTGAACGTGGGTATTGGTGGAGACGACACTTTATTTGCTAAAGTTGACGGAGTAGTACGTTTCGAACGTAAAGGCCGCGACAAAAAACAAGTGTCTGTTTATCCAGTAGCTCAAGAAGCTTAATGAACAGTTAGCTCTATCCCTTATTACGTAAAGGATAGAGCTTTTTTTATGACTTTTAATGAAAACGGTTGACAAAAAAGGTGCTTAAACATAAAAATCAATACCATTCTTTACTTTTTTATTCAAAATCCTGTGCTTATCATTAGTTAAAATGGAAATTACATATTAAAAAACGAACGTCATTCTAAATGATCGGTTAAAAAAATAAAAAACGTTTCCCGTTTGAAGTATAACAATATATGAGTGGAAAAAATCACTACTATTTGTGAATGTGGTATTGTATACTAGGATTAAAAAAGGAGTGATGAATGAAAAAATGAATTTAAATAACGTTTCAAAGCGTTTGTACAAATGGGACAATTTAAAGGCTTTATTAATTTTCCTGGTTGTAGTAGGTCATTTAATTGATCGGGCGAATCAAAAGAGCGACTTGTTAATGAAAATTAACTATTGGATATATATGTTTCATATGCCAGCATTCATCTTTGTTTCTGGTCTATTCAGCAAGAATACAATTCGCAACAAAGATTTCCGAAAAAGTTTTAGATATCTCAAATGGTTTTTCATTTTAAAAATTATATTTTTGATTAGCACTTTTCTCTCTTCAGGTTCTTTAAGCTTTTCCTTTTTAACAGAAAGCGGACTGCCATGGTACTGTTTTGCTATTTTTGCTTTTCAATTAATCAGCATGGTTATTGATGGATATGACAAATACTGGGTGCTAGGCATAGCTGTTGTAATTGGTTGTTTGGCAGGATATGATGCAAATTTGGGAGATTTTCTATGTTCTTCAAGAATCTTAACTTTCTTTCCATTTTTTTATGCTGGATACTTAATTGATTATCAAAAAATGTCAAATTATCTAAACAATTTTAAGATCAAGTTGTGCGCGTTGTTCCTTTTGTCAGGAAGTTTTTTTGTCGTTTATTTTAAGTTATATGGCACCTCACTGACGATGGGATTTTTGACCGGTAGAAATGCTTATGCGAATGTAAGCGAATTAGTAGGTCTTTATGGTGGTTTTTTCCGATTTATTTACTATATTGCAGTCTTCCTTATAATCAGTAGTTTGGTTGCTTTGATAAGTAATAAACGACTGTTTATTACGAGTTTTGGAGAATTATCCTTGATCATATATATGTTGCATATACCTATCGTCAGAATAGTGAATGATAAACTTCATTTGGATTTGTTTATTAAAAGTTTTGGTCTACCGCAGAGTATTACGATTCTAATAGTAACTATATGTATTTTCTTTTTGTGCAGAATGGAGTGGGTTCATAAGCCGTTAAACAAAATTCTCTATTTTAATGTTCCTGAAAAAACAGATAATTCGGTAAAAGGAAATGGGTATTTTAAAAGCTTTTTTTATGACCGTACTTTGACCATACTTGATAGTAAAAATGAAGAATAATTAGATGGTATGATGAGCGTATTATTATAGAAGACAAGTGTTTAGGTTATACGATCGGAGTTAATAAAAGTTCACTAGAAAATATTGAATTGGAAGTGATTGTTTATCCGAGCACTCAATAAACAGAATAAATTGAATAAACAATGAACTAAACTCAATGAAAAAAGTTCTCTCTCGTTGATTAAGAGGAGAGCTTTTTTTTCTGTGTTTCATTACAATAGATAAAATGGTTTATCGGCGCAAGCACTTCGATCCGATCATTTTAAAGAAAAGCTTTAAGTTGAAGGGGACGTTTTTGGATAATTCTAATGAGACAAAGAGTAGCTGATCCAGTCAATACTTCTTTTAATAAGAGATATTTACTGTAAATAGTTGACGAAATGGAATTAAATTTATAGTATTATGTTTTGAAGCCAGTTAATGAAAAAGGGGCGAAACCAAATGGCGAAGCGCATTGATCGAATTTATACGTATGTCAAAGAAAAAACGGCTCATCTAAAACCGATTGAATATGATCAAGGGGTCACAACGAAAGAGATAGCTGAGGTTTTAGGAATCCAACGGACCAATAGTAGTAAAGATTTGAATCAGTTGGTACGTGAAGGAAAATTGTTGAAAACCGATGGACGACCTGTACGTTACATATATCAAAAAAATGTTGCCTATGAACAACCGACCGCCAAACATGTCATAAGCTATAAAGAAGAAAGAGTACCAGTAGAAAAAGCAAGGATTCAGATTGATACGAAAGATATTTTTGCTAAGATCATTGGCGCAAATGGGAGTATGAAAAACTCGGTTGAGCAAGCGAAAGCCGCCATTTTATATCCGCCGAGAGGTCTGAATTGTTTGATCACTGGACCAACTGGATCGGGGAAAACCTACTTTGCACATGCGATGTTTCATTTTGCCAAAGCCAATCACGTCATTAGTGAAGACAACGAGTTGATCGTCTTTAACTGTGCCGACTACGCTAATAACCCGGAATTATTGATGAGTCACTTGTTTGGGTATGTCAAAGGTGCTTTTACTGGAGCAGAAGAGGAAAAAACCGGAATCATTGACCAAGCAGATGGAGGAATGTTGTTCCTAGATGAAATTCACCGGTTACCACCTGAAGGGCAAGAAATGATCTTTTACTTCATGGATCATGGTACCTATAGTCGATTAGGAGAAACAACAAAATCTCATGAAGCAAATGTTCGGATCGTGGGAGCGACAACTGAGGACCCTGGTTCTTCTCTATTAGAGACATTTGTTCGAAGAATACCGATCAATATCAAGTTGCCATCTTTTGAAAAACGCCCTGCAAATGAAAAAATCGACCTGGTTAAAATTATGATCGCCCATGAAGCTAACCGTATCCAGCGGCAAATTTCGCTAACTGAAGATGTTGTTAAAGCGTTGATCGGTAGTGTAACCTATGGGAACATCGGTCAGTTAAAATCGAATATCCAATTGATTTGCGCTCGTGGTTTTTTAAATCATATCAATTCTCCTGAAATTTCGATTACGATCGATGATTTGACGGAAGGGATTAGAAGTGGATTGATCCAATTAGCAAGTAATCGAGTAGCGATGTCCGAACTATCGAAGCTATTGGAGCCCAAAATTACGGTGTACCCTAACGACACAATCATGAAGATTCAATCTGATTCTTATGAACTACCCTATAATCTTTATGACATTATTGGGGACAAAGCAGCGCTATTAAAGTCTGACGGATTAGATCAAGAAGCCATCAATCATTTTATTTCAACGGATATCAACATCCATTTGAAATCTTTTTACAAGGATCATGGATTCTCATTCAATGCCGATAATAAACTAGCTGAGTTTGTTGATCCTAAAATCATCGAAGTCACCAATCAAATATATATAATGGTAAAAAATGCCTTGCCATATGAGTTTCAGCAAAATTTTATCTACGCAATGAGTCTGCATATCAGTTCTTTTTTAAAAAGAATCAATATCGGTGAAGAGCGCCATACGAATGATAATATACGTGAAATGGCAATTGATTTTCCAGTGGAATATGAAGTAGCGAAAGAAGTTAGAAAGTATATTGAGGAGTATTTCCAAGTAACGATTCCAGATAGCGAAGATTACTATCTCACTGTCTTGCTTGTGTCGCTAAGGGCAAATCAAGCAAGCGGTCGTATTGGGGTAGTCGTGGCAGCACATGGTAATAGTACAGCAAGCAGCATGGTTCAAGTGGTCCAACAATTATTAGATGCAGACAATGTACGAGCGGTCGATATGCCATTGGATATGGATCCTAAAACGGCGCTTAGTCGGATCGAACGAATGGTGCAAGAGGTGGATGAAGGCAGTGGAACGATCTTATTAGTGGATATGGGTTCGCTTGCTTCATTTAATTCTCAGATTCAGCGAGATACAGGAATTCCTGTGCGGACAGTTGACATGGTGACGACCTCTTTGGTATTAGAGACGGTTCGCAAAGTTTCTGTGTTAGGTACGGATTTAGATATGTTATACGATTCCTTGAAAAATTTCCGTGGTTATGCAGAAATTTCGATGGAAAAAACACCTGAACCGACCGCACTCAGAAAAAAAGCCATCTTAGCTATTTGTGCATCTGGTGAAGGAACCGCACAACGAATCAAAGAATTGATCGAACGTTCTGTAAGTAAACGGCAAGATGTCGAGTTGACTGTTTTGGCACTCTCTGTTTTAGAATTGGAAAAAGAATTGCCTAAATTAATTGAAAATTACCAAGTCATTGCGACTACTGGAATTACAGATCCACAGATTGCTGCGCCGTTTATTCCATTGGAGCGGTTTATCGATCAAAATATCGAGTTGATTTTAGATCAATTATTGCTTGAGGCAGAATTAGATGAAACAGAAGAAGTGCCATTGAGTGAAGAAACTGCAAAACAGACTTGTGTGAAATTTATTGAACAAAATTTTACATTTATCAATGGAACCAAATTGATTGATCCTTTATGGAATTTTAGTGATCAAGTGTCTGAGAAGCTATCGATTGAGAATCATGGATATAGTTTTAAAATCAATTTAGTTTTACACACAGTGGGGATGATTGAACGGATTTTATTAAACGAGCCATTGAATGTTGAATCAGACGAACTGGAAAAAGCGATGGAAGATCCATTGTTTTCGTCTATCCAACAATTGTTATCCCCGTTGGAAAAGACCATCAGATTTGAAACACCTTCATCTGAAGTTTATTATTCATTAAAGCTGATTCGTAATGAATTGGCAAAAAATGAATACACTAAATGAAAAATACACAAAAAAGATACACTGTTATTAGTGTATCTTTTTTGTGTATTGCTTCGAAACGCCTTAAAACCCTTTAGTGTATTGATAAAAAGTTGGCACGGTTCTTGCTTTTATATAAATGTGCCAATAGATGGTTATACACACAGAAAATGAGAGGGGTTTCTGTGAAGTAGTTTAACAAAAGGAGATTTGCTGATGGATATTCGGTTAGCGCGTATAGATGATCGTTTGATCCATGGACAAGTTGCAACGGTCTGGTCAAAATTGACCGGCGTGGAACGCATCATTGTTATTAGTGATTCAGTAGCCCAAGATAAATTGAGAAAGTTTCTTTTAAAAGAAGCTGCTCCACCGGGGATCATCGCAAATGTGATCACGGTGAAAAAAATGATTCAAGTTTATCAAAGCGGTTTACTAGCAACGACGAAAGTGATGCTTTTATTCACTAATCCTCAAGACGTTGAGAAAATTGTCTTAAGTGGTGTACAGCTGGATTCATTGAATATCGGTGGGATGAGTTTTTCTGAGGGGAAGACGATGATTACAAATTTTGTGTCAGTCGACCATAAAGATATTGCATCGTTCCAATTCTTGAATCAGCAAGGTGTAGAATTAGAAATTCGCAAAGTACCCGCAGATAGAAAGATCCTTTTGATGGAATTACTAGCAAAAGCCAAAAAGGCATAATATTGTTGTTGGAAAATGGTCAAATTCATCTGTTGTAATGGTTAGCAATTATTTTAATATTTGATTTGTTACAACAAAAAGAAGTAGGAGGTATAAATATGGTAGGGATTATCCTTGCAAGTCATGGACAATTTGCTGAAGGTATCTTGCAATCAGGTTCAATGATTTTTGGCGAACAAGAAAACGTCAAAGCAGTCATTTTAAAACCAAGCGAAGGTCCAGATGACTTGAGAGCCAAATTAGAAGAGGCTGTTGCTTCTTTTGATAATCAAGACGAAGTATTGTTCTTAGTTGATTTATGGGGCGGAACACCGTTCAATCAATCAAACACATTGTTTGAAGAACACAAAGACAAATGGGCAATTGTTAGTGGTTTGAACTTGCCTATGTTGATCGAAGCTTATGCGTCACGTTTTTCAATGGAATCTGCTCAAGAAATTGCAGCACATATCATTGAAACAGCAAAAGATGGTGTGAAAGTGAAGCCAGAAGAGCTTGAACCACAAGAAGCACCAAAAGCAGAAGTTTCTGATGGACAACCTAAAGGTGCATTACCTGAAGGAACAGTAGTTGGCGACGGTAAGATTAAATATGTTTTAGCACGTGTTGACTCACGTTTATTACATGGTCAAGTTGCTACTGCATGGACAAAAGCTGTTCAACCAAATCGGATCATCGTTGTTTCAGATGCTGTATCAAAAGATGATTTACGTAAGAAATTGATCGAACAAGCTGCTCCTCCAGGGGTTAAAGCAAACGTTATCCCAATTTCTAAAATGATCGAAGTTGCTAAAGATCCAAGATTTGGGAATACAAAAGCTTTGCTATTGTTTGAAAATCCTGAAGACGTGTTGACAGCTGTTGAAGGCGGCGTTGACATCCAAGAATTAAACGTAGGTTCAATGGCCCACTCAGTTGGGAAAGTTGTCGTAAGTAAAGTTTTATCAATGGGCCCTGAAGACGTAGAGGCGTTTGAAAAACTAGAAAGCAAAGGAGTTAAATTTGATGTACGTAAAGTACCAAATGACTCTCGCGACAATATGGACGAAATTCTTAAAAAAGCTAAGTCTGAATTATCTAAAGCATAATTCAAAAAACTAATATTTATAGGAGGCTTATCATGTCTATTATTTCAATGATTTTAGTCGTATTCGTTGCCTTTCTAGCAGGGATGGAAGGGATTCTGGATGAATTCCAATTTCATCAACCTCTAGTGGCATGTACATTAATAGGTTTAGTAACAGGTAACCTTGAAGCAGGTATCGTATTAGGTGGTACTCTTCAAATGATCGCTCTTGGCTGGGCAAATATCGGAGCTGCTGTAGCACCAGATGCTGCATTGGCATCAGTTGCATCTGCAATTATTTTAGTATTAGGTGGTCAAGGTGTTCGAGGCGTTCCATCAGCTATTGCTATCGCAGTACCACTTGCTGTTGCTGGTTTGTTCTTAACAATGATCGTACGTACAATCGCTGTTCCTATCGTTCACTTGATGGATGCTGCTGCTGAAGAAGGTAACATCCGCAAAGTTGAAATGTGGCACATCATTGCAGTATGTTTACAAGGTATCCGTATTGCAATTCCTGCTGGAGCATTATTATTCATCCCAGCTCAAACTGTTCAATCTTTCTTAGAATCAATGCCTGCATGGTTAACAGACGGTATGGCTATTGGTGGGGGAATGGTTGTTGCTGTAGGTTACGCATTAGTAATCAATATGATGGCAACTAAAGAAGTATGGCCATTCTTCGTTATCGGTTTTGTTGTAGCTGCAATTACTCAATTAACATTGATTGCCCTAGGTGCTTTAGGTGTTGCTTTAGCTCTTATCTACTTGAACCTTTCTAAAATGGGAGGCTCTTCAAATGGTGGCGGAGGAAGCAACTCAGGTGACCCTCTAGGCGACATTTTGAATGACTATTAATCTTGAAGGAGGAAAATAAAAATGGCAGAAGAAAAAATTACTTTATCTAAAAGAGACCGTTTAGCTGTTGCATGGCGTTCTACCTTCATTCAAGGTTCATGGAACTATGAACGTATGCAAAATGGTGGTTGGGCTTTCTCAATGATCCCAGCAATCAAAAAATTATACAAAACGAAAGAAGAGCGCACAGCAGCTCTTAAACGTCACTTAGAATTTTTCAACACACATCCATATATTGCTTCACCTATCTTGGGTGTTACGCTAGCATTAGAAGAAGAACGCGCAAATGGCGCTCCTGTTGACGATGTAGCGATCCAAGGGGTTAAAGTTGGTATGATGGGACCTCTTGCTGGTGTTGGTGACCCAGTATTCTGGTTTACTGTTCGTCCGATGTTAGGAGCTCTTGGTGCTTCTCTAGCAATGGGTGGTAATATTCTTGGACCAATCATCTTCTTCTTAGGTTGGAACATTATTCGTTGGTCATTCATGTGGTATACACAAGAATTTGGTTACAAAGCTGGTTCTAAAATCACAGATGATTTATCTGGTGGATTATTGCAAGACGTAACAAAAGGTGCATCTATCTTAGGGATGTTCGTATTAGCCGCCTTAGTACAGCGGTGGGTATCGATTAAATTCTTGCCAGTTGTATCAACTGTTAAGTTAGATAAAGGTGCTTACATTGAGTGGGATAAATTACCTGCTGGTGGCGAAGGAATCAAGAGTGCTTTTGAACAAGTAAACAGTGGTCTAGCACTTAGTCCTGAAAAAGTAACAACTTTACAAGATAACTTAGATCAATTGATCCCAGGGTTAGCTGCTTTAGCATTGACATTACTATGCATGTGGTTATTGAAGAAAAAAGTTTCTCCAATTGTCATTATCTTAGGTCTATTCGTTGTCGGTGTAGTTGGCCATGTTGTTGGTCTTTTATAATAAGAATCTAGCTCGGGCGTAGCCCCGAGCTTTTTTTATCAAAAAGTGGATGCTGCTTGAGATTTCAACATTGAAACGATAGTATACTAGATAGATAAAATAATAGGAGTGATTAAATGGTTCAATCAATCAATACAAAAGTTGATTTGGTAATTGATGCCACTGCGTTTACTGGTTTGACTGATTATGGGAAAATCATGATTGGAGACCGAGGATTCGAATTTTATCATGCAAGAGACACTCGGAAATTTGTTCAAATCCCTTGGGAAGAGATTGATTACGTCATCGCATCCGTTATGTTCAAAGGAAAATGGATTCCGCGCTATGCCATTCAAACAAAGAAAAATGGTACATATACATTTTCTTCTAAAGAACCCAAAAAAGTACTTCGCGCTATCAGAAAATACGTAGATCCTAGTCGTATGGTTCAATCCTTGAGCTTTTTTGATGTAGTGAAACGTGGTGTCAAAAGTATCTTCAAACGCAAGTAGAAAAACACGAATGGATGCTCTTCGCAGCATGTCATTCGTGTTTTGTTTTGTGTTTCGCTTTTTCTTTTGTGTGCGGTGTCATTATCTAGGTCAGCTTCAACGCTGGTTCAATCATTTGCTCCTAATAATTTTCCTATGCTAGAATGAAACTGTAAAGAAGGAGGTTATTAGTATGGGTTGGATATGGACTTTAATCGTTGGTGCAGTCATCGGAGCCATTGCTGGAGCAATTACCAGTAAAGGAAATTCTATGGGTTGTATCACAAATATCATTGCTGGATTGATTGGTTCAAGTATCGGTCAAGCAATTTTTGGTAACTGGGGACCACATGCAGCTGGTATGGCACTTATTCCATCAATTTTAGGCGCAGTTATTTTAGTGGCAGTTGTTTCATTCTTTTTTGGGAAACGATCATAATCAAATAGATTAACGCTTAGCCAATAGTTTTGCAGATAGAAGTAAATAGTTAAGGCAGATCTGAAACTGATTTGTCTTAACTATTTTTGTTTTACTAAGTTTATTAAGAAAATTTGTTTTATCTGCTGTGTCAGAAAGAAAATTTGCTATAATAGAAAAAAGAGAGCAAAGAAAGAAGGAATTTCATTTATGATGCTACGAGTAGAAAAATTGCGTAAAAAGATGCAAGAAGAAAATTTAGATTCATTTTTGATCACTAGTCCATACAATCTTCGTTATTTGACTAATTTTACTGGTACGACAGGCTTAGCGGTCATCACATTGGAAAAAGCCTTTTTTATTACTGACTTTCGTTATACCGAGCAAGCAGCAGCTCAAGCTCAAGGATTTGAGATCATCAAAAATGTAGGACCGATTTTTGAAGAAGTAGCTGACTTAGTTCAAAAAGAAGGACTACGTGAACTTGGTTTTGAAGAAACAACTGTTTCCTTCTTAGAATATTCGGTATTAGAAGAGATCATTGATGCGCAACTGATTCCTATTTCGGGCATGATTGAAGAACTTCGAGAAATCAAAGACGAAGAAGAAATTGCGATTATTGAAAAAGCTTGTAGTATTGCAGATTTGGCATATGACCATATTCTCAAGATGATTCAACCGGGAATGACAGAGATCGAAGTTGCCAACCAATTAGATTTTTATATGCGTTCACTTGGAGCGTCAGGTGTTTCTTTTGAAACAATCGTTGCTAGTGGTTTACGGTCAGCTATGCCACATGGAGTTGCTAGCAAAAAAATCATTGAACAAGGCGATTTGATCACAATAGATTTTGGATGCTACTATGAAGGTTATGTTTCTGATATGACACGAACATTTGCGATTGGTGACCCAGGAGAACAATTAAAAGAAATTTATCAAATCGTTCTTGAAGCCCAACTAGCAGTTCTGGAAGTAGCTAAACCAGGAGTTACCGGTAAGCAACTAGATGCTGTAGCTAGAGATTACATTACGAAACATGGTTATGGCGAAGCTTTTGGACACTCAACAGGACATGGAATTGGCTTAGAGATCCATGAAGGACCCAATGTTTCAGTTCGAGCTGAGAAACAATTTGTTCCAGGAAATATTATTACCGACGAACCAGGCATTTACTTACCAGGTATCGGTGGCGTTAGAATCGAAGATGATTTATTGATTACTTCTGATGGAAATCGCGTGTTGACGCATTCACCAAAAGAGTTGATTATTTTATGATGAGCGTAGCCTAAAGCATCATTCACTCAGACTTTGTTATAGAAAATCACTTGATTTAATGATACACTATAGAAGACAGCAAGCTTTGAAAACAAAGCGTAATTTGTTTGAGAAAAAGACTCTCAAATAGGCAAGTGAACAGTTTACCTTTATACATTTCGAATGAAGAATAAGTGAAAGAACGGTTCATTCGTAGGCAACAATCTGTGTAGAGGCAAAAGGAGGAATAGATAAAATGGCAGAGGACAAAAATTTAGTTTTGAATGCGACTCAAGAGCTTGGTGAAATTGTCATTGCGCCAGAAGTCATTGAAGTGATTATTGGTATCGCTGCTTCAAAAGTAGAAGGCGTTTATGGGATGCGTGGAACATTTGCCAGCAACGTAACGGAATTATTAGGGCGTGCAGCGCATGGTAAAGGTGTCTATTTAGTAAATGATGAAGATGGGTTAAAAGTAGATCTTTATTGCTATTTAGAATATGGGGTTTCTGTTCCCAGAGTAGCGATGGAAATGCAAGAACGCGTGAATCAGCAAGTTCTTTTCATGACAGACATTGCTTTAGCAGAAGTCAATGTTCATGTGGTAGCAGTCGTACCGGAAAAACTAGAACAACCAGCAATTGAAGAACTTTTTGAAGACGAAGAGGAAGAAAATGAATAAAGAATTATCAAGACACGAAATTCGTGAAATGGCTTTACAAGCATTATTTCCATTAGATTTTAATGCTGATTTGACCAAAGAAGACGCAATTTTCCATGCAATTGAGTTGGATCACAAAGAAATGATCAATGAAGAGGAGTCAGAGTTTGTTCCTGTTTATTTAGATACATTGGTTGGCGGTGTGTGTGCGAAAAAAGGCGAATTAGACCAAACCATTGAGAAGCACCTCAAAGGAAACTGGCGCATCAATCGTATCTCTAAGATGGATTTGATCATCTTGCGTATCGCCATCTTTGAAATGAAGTACATTGAAGATGTACCATTTGCAGTCGCATTGAATGAAGCCATTGAATTAGCCAAAACTTTTAGTGATGATCAATCACGTAAGTTTGTCAACGGTGTATTATCTAATGTTTTAAAAGAGATTGAAGCTGGGGCATAGTCCCAGCTTTTTTCTATGAAAACAAGGAAACAGGTTCTAAAAGCTTGTTTATCTATGGTAGAATGAAAGCACAAAAAAATCTGGGAGTGATCGTATGGCAGAATTGATTAATGGAAAAGAACTAGCTGAAAAAATGCAAGCAGAGATTGCGATAAAAGTGAGCGAATTAAAAACAAAATCGATCTCCCCCGGATTGGTCGTTTTATTAGTAGGAGAAAATCCAGCCAGTCAGGTTTATGTACGTAATAAAGAACGTTCCGCAAAATCAATCGGGATCCATTCAAAAGTTGAACGTTACCCAAGCACGATCTCTGAAGAAACGTTGTTAGCTGAAATCGAAAAATATAATCAAGACCCAAATTTTCACGGGATTCTTGTTCAGTTGCCATTGCCAAAACACATTGATGAAGAAAAAGTCTTATTAGCAATTGATCCTAAAAAAGATGTAGATGGTTTTCATCCAATGAATTTAGGACGATTATTAGCTGGTAACCCCGATAAGATTCCTTGTACGCCATATGGCATCATGAAAATGTTCGCAGCTTATGATATCAATTTGGCAGGGAAGCGGGCGCTGGTGATCGGACGTAGCAATATTGTAGGGAAACCAATGGCACAATTATTATTGATGGCAGATGCTACAGTAACGATTGCTCATTCAAAAACGGCTAACCTTGCTGAACTTGCAAAAGAAGCTGATATTTTAGTCGTAGCGATTGGGCGAGGCCATTTTGTTACTAAGGAATTTATCAAACCAGGCGCAGTGGTGATCGATGTTGGTATGAATCGTGATGAGCATGGGAAATTGATCGGTGATGTAAAATTTGATGAAGTAGAACCTTTAGCAAGCTATATCACTCCAGTGCCTAAAGGAGTAGGACCTATGACGATTACGATGCTGATGTATCAAACCGTGCTGGCTGCTGAAGCAGGTGAGTAGATGACACAAGAATATTTAACAGTAACCACATTAACCAAGTATTTAAAAAGGAAATTTGATGTAGACCCTTATCTTGAAAGGGTCTATTTAACAGGTGAAATCTCGAATTTTCGTTTGAGAGCAAATGCACATCAATATTTTAGTTTAAAAGATGACCATGCAAAAATCTCAGCAATCATGTTCAAAGGTGCATTTCAAAAATTACGTTTTCAACCTAAAGAAGGGATGAAAGTATTAGTTGTCGGACGGATCTCTCTTTATGAAGCTTCTGGTTCTTATCAGATTTACGTTGAACACATGGAACCTGATGGTGTAGGAGCGCTATATCAAGAATTAGAAGAACGAAAAGAAAAATTGCGAAAAGAAGGTCTTTTTAAGCCGGAACATAAGCAAGCTCTTCCACGTTTTCCAAAAAGAATTGCAGTTTTGACCAGTCCAAGTGGTGCAGTTATCCGAGATATCATCACAACTGTCAAAAGACGTTACCCCATCGCCCAACTCGTCCTATTCCCAACGGTGGTGCAAGGAAATCAAGCAGCTGACAATATCGTTGAAAATATCCGTCGTGTTGAAGAACTGGGAGATTTCGACACGATGATCATTGGACGTGGCGGCGGATCGATTGAAGACTTGTGGCCATTTAATGAAGAAAGAGTAGCACGTGCCATTTTTGAAGCACGAACACCTGTGATTTCTTCAGTTGGGCATGAGACGGATACTACTATTGCTGATTTAGCAGCAGATGTACGAGCAGCCACACCGACGGCGGCAGCTGAATTAGCTGTTCCTGTTTTATCTGAAGTATTGTTGAAGCTGAAAGAACGGCAAGCAAGGCTTGAACAGGCCTTTTTGCGTCAAATTCAACGCAAACAAGAACGTTTTGAACGAGCAAAACAATCATATGTTTTCCGTCAACCGGAACGTCTGTATGAAGGACAAACAATTAAGCTTGATCAGTTCAAACAGCGCTTGTTCCAAGCGACACAACAAATTTATCATTTGAAAGAAAAACAAACGGTTCGCTTGAACCATCAGTTGGCACAAGTTGCACCGACTTATCGAGTGAAATCTGCCAAGCAAGAAACAGACTACTTAGAGAAGCGGTTAGCTGAAAAAATGGAACAATATATGCAGAGCCAGCAGCAACGTTTCCAACAAGCGATTCAATCATTAGATTTGCTTAGTCCGTTGAAAATCATGGGGCGAGGATACAATTACACAACAATCGAAGGTCGTGTCGTGAAAAGTGTGACAGAGATGAAGCCTGAGGATACGATCACGATCCATTACCAAGACGGACAAGTAATTGCTACGGTACAAGAAGTAGAAGAAGGAGAATGATCAATATGGAAAATCCGACATTTGAGGAATCATTACAAGAATTAGAAAAAATTGTCATGGAATTAGAACAAGGTGATGTACCTTTAGAATCTGCTTTAGATGCTTTTAAACGAGGAATGGAATTAAGTAAGCATTGCCAAGATACTTTAACTAAAGCTGAAAAAACTTTGACGAAAATGATGTCAGAGGCAAATGAAGAAGTTACTTTTGAAGGAAATGAGGAAGCATAATGAAGTTGGCTGATTTTTCAACGATCCATCTATCTTCTGTAGAAGAAGAAATTGTTTCTTTTCTAAATGACTACACTTCTGATGAACAGTTGAAAGAAAGTATGCTTTATTCCGTTCGCGCTGGAGGCAAACGGATTCGTCCTTTGCTTTTACTTAGTACAGTAGCTGCGTTTGGCGAATCGATCAATACAACAACTTATCAAGTAGCAGCTGCTTTGGAAATGATCCACACGTATTCGTTGATTCACGATGATCTTCCGGCAATGGACAATGATGATCTACGCCGCGGGAAACCAACAAACCATAAAGTCTACGGGGAAGCACTGGCTATTTTAGCAGGAGATGGGTTATTGACAGGTGCCTTTCAACTCATCAGTATGGCTCATTTAGCAAACTCACCAAAACTTTTACTGCTGCAACAATTAGCAATCAATGCGGGAACCCAAGGGATGGTTGCTGGTCAAGCAGCGGATATCGAGGGAGAAACAAAACAATTAACATTAGAGGAATTAATGTTTATCCACGAAAGAAAAACTGGTCGCTTGATGCACTACGCTTTATTAGCGGGAGGAGTATTAGCAAACCAACCGGAGGAAGTTTTAGCTAGCCTACAAAAATTAGCCAGTCATCTAGGCCTTGCTTTTCAAATTCGTGATGATCTGCTCGATGTGGTTAGCACGACTGAAGTATTAGGTAAAACAGCTGGTAAAGATGCTAAAATGGAAAAAACGACTTATCCAGGTTTATTAGGTATCGAAGAAACAAAAAGCGCACTTGAAAATGAGATTGATGCGGCGAATCGAATGATTGATCAGTTAGAACAAACGGTATGTTCATTCGATGGACAACTTTTACGTCAATTAGTTCAGCAATTCAGTGTATAGAAATGGAGAAAAAAATGGAAAAAGAACGCGTAGACGTTTTAGCAGTCAAACAAGGCTTGTTTGAAACGAGAGAGCAAGCCAAACGTTCAGTTATGGCTGGTTTGATCTATAACGAAAAAAATGAACGTTTCGATAAGCCAGGGGAAAAAATCCCTGTAAGTAGTGAATTACAGATCAAAGGCAAAAAATTACCTTATGTTTCTCGTGGAGGATTGAAATTAGAAAAGGCACTAAAGGTCTTTGATTTATCTGTAGAAGGTAAAATATTATTGGATATTGGAGCATCAACGGGTGGTTTTACCGATGCGGCTTTACAAAATGGTGCAAAAATGAGTTATGCTCTGGATGTTGGGTATAATCAATTAGCTTGGAAAATCAGACAAGATGAACGAGTTGTAGTAATGGAAAGAGCGAATTTTCGTTATGCCAAACCAGAAGATTTTCAAGAAGGAACCCCAGAGATTGCCGTCATCGATGTATCATTCATTTCTTTACGTTTGATGTTAGTACCATTACACGAAATTTTAGTTGACGGTGGCGAAGTGATTGCTTTGATCAAACCACAATTTGAAGCGGGGAAAGAAGCAGTTGGCAAGAATGGGATCGTTCGTGACCCTCAAACGCATGTACAAGTGATTGAGGATATTTTACACTTTGCTGCGATGCATGGGTATGATGTATTAGATTTAAGTTATTCGCCAATAACCGGTGGAGAAGGGAACATTGAATTTTTAGCCCATTTGAAAAAAGTTTCTGATCAAGGAACGTTATCACCAGATGTGGCACCCGAAAAGATCGTCCAAGAAGCCCACAACCAGTTTAACCACAAATAATGACGGGCAAGCAATAAAGAAGACAGCGGATTCTTCTTTATTAAGCGTTTGAATTGAGCTATCATAGTAAGGAAGAATACGTAAAGGAGCGAAGAACGTATGCGAAAAAAAGATCGGCATCGTTTGATTACCCGGCTACTAAATGAAAATGATATCAGAAAACAAGAAGAATTTGTGGAGATCCTGAAAAACAAAGGGATTTCAGTGACGCAGGCAACGATTTCCAGAGATATCAAAGAACTCAAACTCATCAAAGTTCCTGCAGCTGATGGAGGTTATCGCTATAGTCTTCCTGCAGAAACTACTGAAGACGTTAGTACAAAATTAGAAAAGTTATTGAAAGATGCATTTGTGGCTGTTGATCAAATGGAAAAATTTGTCATTTTAAAAACTTTACCAGGCAACGCTTCTGCTGCGGCTAATTTAATTGATAAACGATATAAAAAAGAATTGTTTTCCATCATTAATGATGACGATAATGTGTTGATGATCACACGAACAGAAGAAGATGCAGTTGCATTGAAAATGGATTTTTTACATTACCTTTGAGTTGAGGAGTGGTTGCCTTGTTACAAGAGATCAGTATTACTAATTTTGCGATTATTCCGGAATTGCATTTGTCTTTCCATAAAGGAATGACAGCTCTAACTGGCGAGACCGGGGCAGGTAAATCGATTATCATTGATGCCCTTGGATTACTGGCTGGTGGTAGAGGCTCCAGTGATTATATTCGCCAAGGAGCCGATAAGTGTATCTTAGAAGGGTTGTTTGAATGGCCAAGTCAAGAAGGATTTACTGAATTGATGGAAGAACTGGGCATCGAATCAGATGGTGATAACTTGATTGTTCGTCGTGATATGGCATTAACGGGTAAAAATGTCTGCCGAGTCAATGGACATATTGTTACGCTGGCAAACCTTAGAAGGATCGGAAGTTATCTAGTTGATATTCAAGGACAAAATGAACACCAGGAGCTATTACAACCAGAAGCCCATTTAAATTTATTGGATCGTTTTGGTGATCGTACTTTTCAACAACAAAAGAAAAAATATCAAAAAGAGTATGCTATCTATCGTGAGCTCGAACGAAAAATGCGGAAAGTCCAACAAAATGAAAAATCATTTGTTCAACGGATCGACATGCTTCATTTTCAACAAGAAGAAATCGCAGCAGCTGATTTACAAGTTGGCGAAGAGGAACAGTTAAGCGAGGAAAGAGAAAAATTAAGCAATTATCAAAAGATCGTGGATAGTTTTGCTAGTGGTTATAGTGCATTGAGTGCGGGAGAACCCAGTAGTGTGGATAACGTTGGTTTAGCTGTTTCTGAACTACAAAGCATTGCTCATCTAGATAATGAATATGAAGCAATCGTTGAGAATGTTCAAAGTGCTTATTATTTACTTCAAGATGCCATTGGTGACATGAGTCGCCAAATCGATCTGTTGGAATTGGATGAAAACCGATTAGAAGAAGTCAATCAACGGCTTGAATTGATTCGTCAGTTGAAACGCAAATATGGGGAGTCAGTGGAAGCAATCCTTGATTATTACGAAGAAATCACTAAAGAACTGGATTCTTCTGATTTCTCAGAAGGTCAACTAGAAAAAATGCAACTGGAATTAACTAAAAAAGAAACGTTCTTGCAAGAACAAGCATTAGCACTGCATAAAACAAGAAAAAAAATTGCTAAAGAACTAGAAAAATCAATCTTAACGGAATTAAAAAGTCTATATATGGAAAACACTGAGTTTGAAGTCCGTTTTTCATCTGAAAAAAATGGACAATTAGATGCTAATGGATTGGACCAAGTGGAATTTTACATAACCACAAATCCTGGAGAACCATTGAAGCCATTAGTAAAAGTTGCCTCGGGTGGGGAACTATCACGTATGTTGTTGGCGTTAAAAACTATTTTTTCTTCAGAACAAGGTGTGACTAGTATCATTTTTGATGAAGTGGATACAGGAGTAAGCGGCCGAGTTGCCCAAGCGATTGCAGATAAGATCTCACAGATCTCATGTCACTCACAAGTTTTGTGTATCACCCATTTACCGCAAGTCGCTGCAGTTGCCGATTTTCAATACTATATTCAAAAAGAAGTCATTGATGGGCGTACCCAAACATCGGTTACCGAACTACAACCCACACAACGAGAAACCGAAATTGCCCGAATGTTAGCTGGAAGTGAAATTACCCCATTAACAGTCGAGCATGCCAAAGAATTATTACGCTTAGCAAGTAAATAGAAAAATAGGTAGAAGCCTGAGCAGTCTAAGAGAAGAGGATATCTTAGAATGAACAGTTATTTGACTCAGAGATGCTACTTGTATGGCAGCAACTAAAACGACACTTGGCTTTCTTATAAAAAACGAACCATTAGCAAGCGAACATTCTTTCCTAGCAAGGTAAAAAACAAGTCCCGCACTTCTTTTTGGGAAGTGCGGGACTTGTTGGTTTTTAAGCCATTCTTACATGACACTCATAACTGCAGTCAAGACAACTGAACCAATCGTTAAGATCAACATGGTCCAAACAACGAATTTAGTGATTTTTGAAAAAGTACTTGTTTGTTTATTCTCGCGCATAATTTTTACCTCGAAATTTTTTAGTTGTCTTTAGTTTAACTCCTTTTACTTTTCTTCACAAGGGGACGGTTACAAAAACTTTCCCTTTTTTAAATAATAAGCAGTAGCGATACTGATAAAAATCATCAGTAGAATAATCCATAAAAACGCATCGTCCCTTCCTGCAATAGGAAGCTTGATATTCATTCCATATAGACTACCAATGATGGTCGGGATCGTTAAGATGATCGTTAGAGAAGTTAAAATTTTCATAATATTATTTAGATTATTAGAAACAATCGCTGAAAAGGTTTGATTCATTTGTTCAACTAGTTTTAATTGAATTCGAGCGGTAGTGCGTGATTGTTCGGTTTCAATAATCACATCATGGAGATGATTTTTTAAAGCGTGGTTTTCTTGAATCGTTTTGTTTTTTACTAAGGTTTTTAAAGTGGTCAAGTTAGCCGTGGTTGCTTCTTTGAAATAAACCAAGCTTTTTTGGATATCCATGATTTGATACAGTTGACTATTTTCTGTTGAGACACGCAATTGTTTTTCCAAAACATCGCATTGCGATTGTAAGGTGCTGAGATAAGTATTGTAGGAAAAAGTAATTTGCCACAATAATTGCATGAAGATATTTAAGTTGGCTGGTAAATCATTTTCAGCAAAAGCTTGACTAAATACTTTTTTCAAAAAGAGTGGTTCATGATTCGTAATTGTGATAAGCTTTTTTTTAGGTGTCACAATAATAGAAAAAGGGTAAGTATCTACTTGAAAATAGCCGCTTGGGCTTGTTTTTGGAAACGGGTATTGCAATAATAATAACGCTGGTTTTGTTAATTTGGTCTGATTAAATTCTTCTTCTCGTGAATTTTCAGCATCGTCTAAAATAGAAGTAATGTAATCAGACGGAATTTGAAATTGGTGTGTGATTTGTTGGATTTCATCTTCACTTGGACGTTCGACGCAATACCAAATCGTATCTGCTGTTTCTTTTTGAGTATTGACCAATTGTCGATCCTCGATAGAAAAATACTTGATCATTTTTGAACCTCCTAATACGCTCTTTCATCTATTATAACGAATATCAGAATAGAACACAGTGAAAGAGCTTGGAAAATGGGATTTGCTAGGAACAGGAAAAAGGTAGTATTAAAGGAGTGGACTCATACAATTTGGATTAGATTTTTATCTAAGAAGTAAAAATAGTAGAAAACTTTATAAATTTAAAATAAATGAAATAGTTGTGTAAAATACATCAGGTATACTTGAACCAACTATGAAAGGGAGTTTTGTTAGATGGGCACTTTTACGCCACTTGTTTTATTTTGGTATATCTTTCCAGCCATCGTGTTGTTTGGCTGTAATTTTTTAGTGAAAATTTTTTCATTAGATCGTCGTTTTAAAATCAAAGCGCCTGATCTTGCCGTTCCTTTTTTATGGGGAGGGATGCATGCGTTGTCACGCAATTCTGCGACAGTTTCCTTCCTTCCTTTCTTTATGATTTCACTTTTGTTGATGGCGATTTGTATCGCTGTATTCCAGGCGTATTACTATGATGAAATTATCTATTCACGTTATCTTAAAATGACTTGGCGTCTTGCTTTCTTGTTAACAAGTGGTTTTTATGTCGTTTTAATCGTCTTAAATCTTCTCTCGTATCTTTGATAAAAAGCCAATCAAGCTGTAAAAAGACTTTTTAAAGACTTTTTACAGCTTGATTCTTAAAATTTTTTTTACTAATAAAAAAGTTATTCTCTGATTTCCCATAAAAGGTGGTAGAAAGTGGGGGATTGTGGTAGACTAATTTTAGTTAGTGGAGAGATGGGGGTAGTTTCAATGTTCATGGGCGAATTTCGGCATAATATTGATACAAAAGGTCGTATGATCGTACCTTCAAAACTTCGTGAAGAGTTAGGTGAACAATTCGTTCTCACGCGTGGATTAGATGGCTGTCTTTTTGGCTATCCAATGAAAGAGTGGGCGAATTTAGAAACAAAACTGAACGACATGCCTTTAGCGAAAAAAGATGCTCGAACTTTTGTGCGTTTTTTTTACTCGGCGGCCACTGAATGTGAATTAGACAAACAAGGACGGATCAACATTCCCAGTACATTAAGAAACTACGCTGCTTTAACGAAAGAATGTGTTGTCATTGGTGTATCCAATCGAATCGAGATTTGGGATGAGGCACGATGGCAAGAATTTTCTGAAGTGGCAGCAGAAAACTTTGATGAAATTGCTGAAAATATGATTGATTTTGGACTATAAGAATAGGAAGAGGCTGACTAATGACTGAGACATTTCAACACTATACAGTCATGTTGAAAGAAACGGTAGATGGCTTGAACATCAAACCAGATGGCATTTATGTAGACTGTACACTAGGCGGTGCCGGACATAGTGAATATCTTTTGAGCCAATTAAATACAAACGGGCACCTTTATGCATTCGATCAGGATCAAAAAGCCATTGATCATGCAAAAGTACGGTTAGCCCCATACATTGAAAAAGGTATGGTTACTTTTATCAAAGCGAATTTTCGTGAATTAGAAGCAAAGATAAAAGAGCATGTTCCTCAAGTCGATGGTATTTTGTATGATTTAGGCGTATCTTCTCCACAATTAGATGAAGCTGAAAGAGGTTTTAGTTATCATCAGGATGCTCTTTTGGATATGCGTATGGATCAATCAGCACCTCTGTCAGCGTATGACGTTGTTAATGAGTATTCCTATAATGAATTAGTAAAAATCTTCTTTCGTTATGGCGAAGAAAAATTTTCTAAACAAATTGCTCGAGAAATTGAACGAGTAAGAAAAATCCATCCGATCCAAACAACTGGTGAATTAGTAGAAATCATTAAAGATGTGATTCCTGCACCAGCAAGAAGAAAAGGTGGACACCCAGCTAAACGAATTTTCCAAGCAATAAGAATTGCAGTAAATGATGAATTAGGTGCAGAAGAAGCTTCATTAGAACAGGCGATTCGGCTATTAAAAATCAATGGAAGAATCAGTGTGATCACCTTCCATTCATTAGAAGATCGGATTGTCAAAAGTATGTTCAAAGAATACAGTACCGTTCAAGATTTACCACCCGGATTACCGGTTGTTCCTGAAGAATTTCAGCCAGAGCTGAAGTTGATTAATCGAAAACCAATTCTTCCATCAGAAGAAGAACTAAGTGAAAATAATCGATCACGTAGTGCAAAATTACGGATTGCTGAAAAAATACGAGTGAAAGAGGAGTAGCGTAATGGCAGAATTAAAAAAAGTCCAAGAATATCCATATGATTTACCAGAAGTGGTTGATCAACCAGAACAACAATTGCCAGATTCAAATCAAGAAATCGTACGCCCTCAATCACCGGCTAAACGCCTAAAACATATTTCTGTTTTAGAAAAATTAGCAGTAGTAAGTATTATTTTTTCAGTGATCGCACTATGTGTCTTAACAGTCATGTTACGAACAAATATTAGTGGTGTCGAAAAAGCAATCACAACGATTCAAACAGAGATCACTCAAAAAAATCAAGAAAAAACTAGTTTAGTACAGGAAAAAAATGAATTATCACGTACTGAACGAATCAAAAAAATCGCAGAAGAAAAAGGGTTGTCAATCAATGACGACAATTTAAGGAAAGTGAAGTAAATGAGTCTTAAAAATAAATTCCGGCGGTTTATGGAAAAGAAAAATCTAAATCCGACGAACAATCGCAAAAAAGTAGGTATCATTTTATTTGCTACGAGTATTGGATTGTTCTTTTTATTTGCCGTTCGTTTTTCTTATATCGTGATCGGTGGTCACGTGGCAGGAACCTCTTTGGCAGAAAAGACCGAACAACTTTACAAAGGGAGCGAGGTCGTAAAAGCAAAACGAGGAACGATCTATGATCGGAATGGGGTCGCTTTGGCAGAAGATGCCACTTCTTACTCAATCAAAGCAATCCTTTCAAAAACTTATACTTCTGGTGACAAAAAATTGTATGCCGAAGAAAAGAACTTTGACAAAATCGCCGAGATACTAAATAAAAATCTCTCTATAGAAAAGAACGATGCCTTACAAATCTTAAAAGATGGCGCCAAAAATAATCTATATCAAGTTGAATTTGGTTCTTATGGAAAAAATATCAGTCAAGAGACCAAACAGAATATAGAAGACGATATGAAGAAAGCAGGAGTAGTCGGTCTGTATTTTGAAGATCATCCCGCACGGATGTATCCTAACGGCGAATTTGCTTCCCACTTTATCGGCTATGCTGTTCCAGATAAAAATGAAAATGGCTTAGTTGGAAAGCTCGGACTAGAAGCTGCTTATAATGATATTTTAAGTGGTAAAAATGGGAAGATCGTTTACCAAAAAGACAACTACCAAAATCCTCTACCAGGAACAGTGGCAGAAGAAGTGAAAGCAGTTGACGGACAAGATATCTATACGACGTTGGATAGTCGTTTACAAAGTTATCTTGAAACGCTTATGGATCAAGTGAATGAAGAATACCAACCAGAAGAATTAACAGCCATGTTGATGAAAGCGAAAACTGGAGAAATTCTAGCAATGGGTCAACGACCTACTTTTAATCCTGAAACGATGGAAGGCTTAACCGGCAAGGATGCTGTTTGGCGTAATTTCTTAGTGCAAGATAGCTATGAGCCTGGTTCAACTATGAAAGTCTTCACGACTGCAGCAGCGATCCAAGAAGGGAAATTCAATGAGAATGAAACGTACCAATCTGGGAAAATAAAAGTTGCTGATGCGACGATCAACGACCACGATTTTGGAGCAAAAGGAGTTCTTACGATGCGACAAGCGTTATCTTGGTCAAGTAATGTTGGGATGGTAATGCTAGAGCAACGAATGGGCGGTACTTGGTACAACTACCTACAAAAATTAGGTTTTGGTCAAAGTACTCATTCAGGTCTAGATGATGAAGTAAATGGTGCTTTGCCAACGGAAAATATCGTTGACCGCGCAATGAGTTCTTATGGACAAGCGATTGGTGTTACAAATTTCCAAATGATGAAAGCTTTCACTTCCGTCGCAAATAATGGAACGATGATCCAACCACGCTACATCAGTAAAGTTGTAGATCCTGCAACGAATGAAGAGCGTACAACGCAAACGGAAGTATTAGGGCAACCATTTTCAAAAGAAACGACCGAAAAAGTACGAGAATATATGCGTGACGTAGTTGAAAGCGAAAATTATGGTAGTGCATATGGGGTATATAGTGTGCCGGGTTATAATGTTTCAGCTAAAACTGGTACGGCACAGATTGCTTCTGATAAAGGTGGGTACCAAACTGGTGATACAGCATACTTATATTCCATCGTCGAAATGGTTCCATCTGAAGATCCAGAGTATGTTTTATACATTACGATGAAACATCCTAAGACTTACGATCGAATGGCTTTAGCTAAAATCGCTAATCCATTGATGAAACGTGCGATGGACTTCCAAGAAAGTGAAGAAGAAAATTCACCAGAAGCAAAAACAGAAAAAATCACTGTAGCAGATTACCGTAATCTAAGTGCTGACGTTGCCGCAGCAGATGCACAGAAAAGTGGATTGCAACCTATCGTTGTAGGTGATGGGGAAAAAGTGAAGAAACAATCTACTGCAAATGGTGATCAATTGATTTCTGGCGAAAAACTGATCTTGTATACAGGCGGAGAAAATCTAATGCCTGATGTCACCGATTGGTCCAAAGCAGATATTATGAAGTTAGGGAAAATCTTAGGGGTTGAAGTCACCTTCCATGGCGATGGTTACTGTAAGGAGCAAAGTTTAGCACCCTATGAAAAAATCACTGATAAAAAATTAAGTTTTACATTAGAAGAATAAGAATAGAATTGGGAGAGAAAAAGAGTATGGAGTGGACACAAGCATTGATTCCTATCGTTAGTAGTTGTGCAATGACTATTGCAGCAATGCCACTATTTATTGGGTATTTTCAAATGAAAAAACAAGGGCAGGCGATTCGTGAAGAAGGACCAAAATGGCATAATGTAAAAGCCGGAACTCCAACGATGGGTGGATTGGTGTTTTTAGTTGCAGCAATATTAACCGGAATTTGGGTTGGCGCTTGGCAAAATCAGTTGACGCCTACTCTTTTCATCCTACTATTTGTTTTAGCTTTATATGGTGTGATCGGATTTTTAGATGATTTCATTAAAATCTTTAAAAAACGAAACATGGGGCTAAACTCTAAACAAAAACTGCTAGGGCAGATCATTGGCGGGATCATTTTTTATCTTGTCTATCGTTCAGAAGGCTATCCTGGTACGTTAAATTTCTTTGGAATAGAGTTGCCACTTGGACTATTCTATGGGGTATTTGCTATTTTCTGGCTTGTTGGTTTTTCAAACGCGGTTAATCTGACAGATGGGATTGACGGATTAGTTGCTGGACTAGGAACGATCTCTTTTGCAACGTACGGAATCATTGCTTGGCATCAGCAACAATATGATGTCTTAGTTATTTGTTTAAGTATGCTTGGTGGGTTACTTGGCTTTTTTGCTTATAATCGTAAACCAGCCAAAATATTCATGGGCGATGTTGGTTCTCTGGCATTAGGTGGATTATTGGCAGCAATTTCTATTATGCTAAACCAAGAGTGGACATTGTTATTAGTTGGTTTGATTTATGTTATGGAGACAGCAAGTGTAATGCTTCAAGTTACTTCTTTCAAATTAACAGGAAAACGTATCTTCAAAATGTCTCCTATCCATCATCATTTTGAAATGTGTGGTTGGTCAGAATGGAAGATCGACATCATTTTTTGGTTAGTAAGTATTGTAACTTCTTTAATAACACTATGGTTCATTTGGTAGGAGATGACAGGAAATGAAAAAAATTTCAACATATGAAAACAAAAAAGTCCTTGTTCTTGGATTAGCGAAAAGTGGATTTAGTGCGGCCAAACTGTTACATGAGTTGGGCGCACTTGTCACTGTTAATGACGGAAAGCCGTTTGATGAAAATCCAGAAGCACAAGAGTTGCTATCACTGGGAGTCAAAGTGATTGCTGGAAGCCATCCGATTGAATTATTGGATGAAGAATTTTCTTTGATGGTGAAAAATCCGGGGATTCCGTATAGTCATCCATTTGTTCAAAAAGCACAAGAACTGGGTATTCCGGTAATTACGGAAGTGGAATTAGCTTACGAGGTAGCGGAATGTCCGATTATTGGGATTACAGGAACAAATGGTAAAACAACAACAACAACTATGACAGGCTTGTTATTGAACGCTGGTGATTTGCCAGGAACAGCTCGCCTAGCCGGGAATATCGGTTATCCAGCTAGTAGTGTGGCGCAAGAAGCAACAGCTGACGATAAAATCGTTATGGAACTATCTAGTTTCCAATTGATGGGAATCACTGATTTTCGTCCCCATGTAGCAGTAGTAACCAATATTTATGAGGCTCATATCGATTACCACAAAACGAGAAAAGAATATGTAAAAGCAAAATGGCATTTACAACAGAATATGACAGAGAAAGATTATTTGATTTTGAATTGGAATCAAGAAGAGCTAAGAGAACTCAGCAAAAAGACTAAAGCAACGGTGTTACCTTTTGCGACGGAACAAAAACTACCTAAAGGTGCCTATTCTTTAGATGGTAGTATCTACTATAACCAAGAAAAAATCATGGATATTACAGAATTGGGTGTTCCTGGTTCACACAATGTTGAGAACGCACTAGCTGCCATCTCAGTTGCTAAATTATATGGTATCTCAAATGAAGCGATCAAAAATGCTTTACACCATTTCCATGGAGTACCGCATCGTACACAGTATGTGGGGGAATTTCAAGGAAGGAAGTTTTATAACGATTCAAAAGCCACTAATATTTTAGCTACTAAAATGGCATTAAGTGGTTTTCAGTTAGATCAATTAGTATTAATCGCTGGAGGTCTGGATCGGGGAAATTCATTTGATGAGTTGATACCAGCTTTAAAAGGCATCAAAGCGTTGATCACTTTTGGGGAAACTCAAAATAGATTAGCGGATGCCGGCAAGAAAGCAGGTATCCCTGTGATCAAGGCAGCTGAAAACGCAGAAGCCGCTGTACCGATCGCCCTTGAATTGAGTGAAGAGGGTGATTCGATCTTATTGTCCCCAGCAAATGCAAGTTGGGATCAATACCCTAATTTTGAAATTAGAGGCGAACGGTTTATGGAAGCTGTCAATAAACTAACTATACAAAAGTAGAAACGAGCGAGAATGAATGAAAATTTTGGTTACTGGTGGCGGAACTGGCGGGCATATTTATCCAGCACTAGCCTTCGTCAATTATGTAAAAACAAAAGAGCCGAATACTGAGTTTATGTACGTTGGAGCGCAAAGAGGCTTAGAAAATAAAATTGTTCCTGAGACCGGGATGCCTTTTCGTACGCTAGAAATACAAGGATTTCAGCGGAAACTTTCGCTACATAATCTGAAGACTATCCAACTTTTTTTAAAAAGTATTCGAGAAGCAAAAAAAATTTTAAAAGAATTTAAACCAGATGTGGTGATTGGGACTGGGGGCTACGTGTCGGGTGCAGTAGTCTATGCGGCATCTAAGTTAGCGATTCCTACGATCATCCATGAACAAAATAGTGTGCCTGGCATCACCAATAAATTTTTAAGTCGCTATGTGGATCGAATCGCACTTTCTTTTGAAGATGCTGCTCCATTTTTTCCTGCAGAAAAATCGTCTTTGATCGGTAATCCTCGGGCGCAAGAAGTTGCGGATATGGATAAATCGAAAATTTTAGCCACTTATGGACTTGATCCAGAGAAAAAAACAGTCTTGATTTTTGGTGGTAGTCAAGGGGCTTTAAAAATCAATCAGGCAGTAACAGAATTTTTAATGTCGTTCGATCAGGAATACCAGGTTCTGTATGCCTCAGGCGAACGCTATTATAAAGATATACAAACGAAAGTTCCTGCTTGTGCCAATGTCAGCATACAGCCTTATATCAATAAAATGGCAGAAGTAATGGCATCAAGCGATCTATTGGTTGGTAGAGCAGGTGCGACTTCGATTGCTGAATTAACAGCTTTAGGTTTGCCAGCTATTCTAATTCCAAGTCCTTATGTGACGAATGACCATCAGACAAAAAATGCAATGAGCTTAGTCAAAAACAATGCAGCGAAGATGATCAAAGATGACGAATTAGATGGACGTTCCCTAAAACAAGCGATTGAAGAGATCATGACTAATGATCAATTACAAAAACAAATGTCTTTAGCTTCTAAACAGCAAGGAATCCCAGACGCATCAGAAAGAATGTACGAGCTAGTAAAATCATTAATTCAAAAATAAAGGTGGTGTGGTCTTAGTGAGTAAGAAAAAAAAGCCAGACAAGCTGCCAAATGAATCTGAGGGTGAACAAAATCTAACTCCTTGGCAAAAGGCCAACCGGAAATATTTGGCAGAACACGAAAAAAAGGAAGAACAAAAAGAAGAGCAAAAAGAAGAAAAAAATGAAAATACAAATGAGCCGGCAGCATCCACTTCCGCTACTAAAGAAGCAGACTCAGCGGAAGGTGAGAAGCAAGAAGCAACCGCTTCTGATCCAATGAAAAAAGGGGACTCTGAGCCATTTGAAAAAATTGAACAACCAAAAATTGGTAGTCCTTATAATGGCTCTTTTTTAAATCGGCTACCGAATCTGAAAAATCAACGAAATAAAGTTCTTTATCGAAGACTGACTTTTATTATTTCAATCCTAACGATCCCACTGATTTTTTTGATTTATTATGTTTCCCCTTATAGTCGACTGCAAGGGATAACAGTTTCAGGGAACCAAATGATTACGAGTCAAATAGCCATTGCCGACTCTCATTTGGCAATTGATGGAAATGTTTGGAGTCAGTATTTCCATAAAAACCAATATCTTGATACATTGAAAAAAGAACAACCAAGAGTAGAGAGCGCACAATTGCATTTTAAGTCAATCAATACTTTTGAGTTGGCTATCAAAGAATACAAAGAGATTGCTTTAGTGATGAAGGACGGCGAATATTTTCCTGTAATCGAAAATGGAAAAGTCTTAAAGGAAAAAGTAGCAAATCCGACTAAGAATTTACCAATTCTAGAGAATTTCACAGATAACGCCAAAATTAGTCAATTGGTTAAAGAATATAATCAATTAACTTCAGAATTACAAAAAGCAATTTCAGAAATCAAATATACACCAAAAGAGAGCAATAAAAATTTGATCCAACTAAATATGAATGATGGGAACCAAGTGATCGTCAATATTCAAAATCTAGCCAGTCAAATGAAATATTATCCACAAGTCGCTAAAGAGATGAAGGAAAAGGGCGTCATTGATATGGAGGTAGGGATTTTCTCTTATCCTTACAGTGAAAGCAAGAAGGAGAATGGCGGAGCAACAGATTCATCTGTGCAGACAAGTTCTACCGAAAATCTCACAGGACAATCGGGAGCATCAAGTGATCAGTCAGACCAATCTTCGGAATCAGTTGAGTCAAATCAAGCAGGTCAGTCAGAGAATACAAGTGAATCTAGCCAAATCGATGACAATTCAAGTTCATCGTCTTCAGATTTAACCGAAAATTAATAAAACAGTTTTAAAAAGTGATAATCTACTTTCTAAAAACCGGTAATTTATGGTAGAATTGAAGGCAGTGAATATATCTATTAAAGTATATTTAAAAACGGACGTTAGTTGTTCGCTTGTATATGGAATAGTAAGTAGGAGGGAATCCCGTTCATGGCAAAAACAGGAATGTATGTAGGCCTTGATATTGGAACGACATCTGTCAAAGTTGTCGTGGCTGAATATATCGACAGCCAAATGAATATTATTGGAGTAGGAAACGCAAAATCAGAAGGGATTAACCGCGGCATTATCGTTGATATCGATAAAACGGTCCAAGCGATACAACGAGCAGTAAGACAAGCAGAAGAAAAAGCAGGGATACAGATCAAAGGGGTTAGTGTTGGTCTACCAGCAAACTTGCTTGAAGTGGAAAATTGCCAAGGAATGATTGCAGTAAACGGGGATTCGAAAGAAATCACCGATGAAGATGTCAGAAACGTGGCTTCAGCTGCCCTTGTTCGTTCAATTCCTCCTGAACGTCAAATCGTATCAATTTTGCCACAAGACTTTACCGTTGATGGATTCGAAGGAATCAAAGATCCTCGTGGAATGATCGGTGTCAGATTAGAAATGTATGGCTTGTTATTTACTGGGCCAAAGACGATTGTTCATAATATCCGTAAATGTGTAGAAAATGCAGGATTGGTTGTCAATGAATTAGTCATTACACCATTAGCTTTAACAGAAACAATCCTTTCAGATGGAGAAAAAGATTTTGGAACGATCGTGATTGATATGGGCGGTGGACAAACGACAACAGCTGTTATGCATGACAAACAATTGAAGTTCACTAGTCTAGATCAAGAAGGTGGCGAGTTCGTCACAAAAGATATCTCGATTGTGTTGAATACGTCATTCAATAATGCTGAAGCGTTAAAAATCAATTATGGGGATGCTTATCCAGAACGTACTTCTGCAAATGAAGAGTTTCCAGTAGATGTGATCGGTCAATCTGAACCTGTTAAAGTGGATGAACGCTATTTATCAGAAGTGATTTCAGCCCGTATGGAACAGATTTTCAATAAAGCCAAAGAAGCGTTAGACCAAATCGAAGCACTAGAGTTACCTGGTGGTATCGTACTAACTGGTGGTGCTGCAAGCCTTCCAGGTGTTGTTGATCTGGCACAAGAGATTTTTGGTGTGAATGTTAAGCTATATGTACCTAACCAAATGGGACTTCGTAATCCAGTCTTTACTAATGTGATCAGCATCGTGGATTACTCAGCTAACTTGAGTGAAGTCTATCAATTGGCTAAAATTGCTGTGACAGGTGAAACAGTGGTCGCGCATCACACAACTGTAGAACAAGAAGTGACATCATATGATAATGATAGCTATGATGTTCCAGAAGAAACGGTCTACGACGAACCTGAACAAAAGAAATCAGACGAAGATGTAACAACTAAAATTAAAGGTTTCTTTTCAAAAATTTTTGATTAATTCATCCTGGGAGGAATAAAATATGGAATTCTCAATTGATAATAATATCAATGACGGCGCAGTAATCAAAGTCATCGGTGTCGGTGGCGGCGGTGGAAATGCTGTTAACCGTATGATTGAAGAAAATGTAAAAGGTGTTGAGTTCATCACTGCCAACACAGATGTCCAAGCATTGAAAAATTCAAAAGCTGAAACAGTTATCCAATTAGGACCTAAATATACACGCGGACTAGGCGCAGGCTCTCAACCAGAAGTTGGTCAAAAAGCTGCCGAAGAAAGTGAACAAGCTTTACGCGAAGCCTTAGATGGCGCTGACATGATTTTCATTACTGCAGGTATGGGAGGCGGAACTGGTACAGGTGCTGCTCCAATCGTAGCAGGAATTGCTAAAGAACTTGGTGCTTTGACTGTCGGTGTCGTAACTCGACCATTCACTTTTGAAGGACCAAAACGTGGCAGATTTGCTGCTGAAGGTATCGCACGTTTGAAAGAAAACGTCGATACATTATTGATTATCTCAAACAACCGTCTTCTTGAAGTAGTTGACAAGAAAACACCAATGTTAGAAGCTTTCCGTGAAGCTGATAATGTATTACGTCAAGGGGTTCAAGGGATCTCAGATTTGATTACAGCCCCAGGTTACGTTAACCTTGACTTTGCTGATGTGAAAACTGTTATGGAAAACCAAGGAACAGCGTTAATGGGTATCGGTGTAGCAAGCGGTGAAGAACGTGTGATCGAAGCGACGAAGAAAGCTATTTCTTCTCCACTTCTTGAAACATCAATCGATGGAGCTGAGCAAGTCTTGCTTAACATCACTGGTGGATTAGACATGACTTTATTTGAAGCTCAAGATGCTTCAGATATCGTAGCAAATGCTGCTACAGGCGATGTTAACATCATTCTAGGTACATCAATCAATGAAGAAATGGGCGATGAAATCCGTGTAACGGTTATTGCAACGGGTATCGACGAATCAAAAAAGGAACGCAAGTCTAGTCGTCCGGCTAGACAAACACAAATGCAATCATCTACTCAAAAAACAGTTTTAGATATGGATCAAGCAAAACCAATCTCTGCTGAAGAAGAAAATAGCAGTTTTGGTGACTGGGACATCAGACGTGAACAAAATGTCCGTCCTAGAGTTGAAGAAACGAATTTTGAACCTATCGAAAAAAAAGAATTTGATACATTCAATCGTGAAGAAACAAAAGCAAAAGGTGACGATGAATTAAGTACACCACCATTTTTCCGTCGTAAAAAATAAAGGAGGAAGAGCACATGATTGCTGACAACTTGCTAAAAATCGAGCAAGAGATTCAGGACTCGTGTGCTCTTGTTCATCGTGATCCGAAAGAAGTCACACTAGTCGCTGTCACCAAATCAGTGGATTCTGCTACGGCAGAAAAATTGATTGAACAGGGTGTAAAAAACTGCGCAGAAAACCGCGTAGATAAATTGTTACAAAAAAAACAAGATTTAGTTAATTATCCTGATGTAAAGTGGCATTTAATTGGTAATTTGCAGCGTAGAAAGGTAAAATTGATTATAAATGAAATTGATTGCTTTCACGCATTAGACAGTTTGAAATTAGCAGAAGAAATACAAAAAAGGGCAACAAAACCCCTCGATTGTTTTGTGGAAGTGAATGTATCTGGTGAAGCATCCAAACATGGTTTTTCGCCAGAAGAGCTGGTTCCTTTTATCGAATCTTTAGTTGCTTTGTCTAAAATAAAGGTTGTTGGTTTAATGACGATGGCACCTAAAGAGGCTTCTGCTAAACAAATTCGCAAAGTATTTGGAACGCTGAAAGAATTGCGTGATCTTGTTCATTCGAAAGGTTTTTCGCATGCACCATGTACGGAATTAAGCATGGGAATGAGTCAGGACTTTCAACTGGCAATCGAAGAAGGTGCCACATTCATCCGTGTAGGAACAGCGCTATTCAAAGACGAGGAGGAACAATAATGCCACTTTTAAATAGAGGTGCGATTGCTAATTTTTTCGGATTAGCTGATGAGGAAGAGTACGAGGAGTATCCTGAAACATCTAAGCCGGCTGTAGCACAGCCTACAACAAAAAAGAAACCAATACAGCCAACACAATCTCAAATGAGCCAGCCAAGAGCTGTCTCAAAGCCACGTGCGCAACAAACAACACGTCCTGTTGCTCGTGAAAGTGTAGCGGCAAATGAAACAAAAAAAGTGATTGAATTACATCAAACACCAGCTAAAAAAACACGTAAAGAAGAAACAGCAAAAACTTCTTTTACACCTAAAACAAATTTAGCTGGAAAAATTACGGTCATGGAACCACGAGCTTATTCTGAAGCAATGGCTATTGCTAAACGAATCATTGCTGGTGAAGCAACATTAGTAAATTTCCATTTAGTAGAAGAAAAACAAGCGAGAAGAATCGTTGATTTTTTAACTGGCACTGTCTATGCATTAGATGGTGACATTAAGCGAGTAGGTGACGAGATTTTTCTATGCACGCCAACTGGAATGGAAATCGATAGTTCAACAGCACAATCTTTTGCAGACGTGAACCTATTTGACCTATAAGAGGAGGAACGACAATTTATATTATTTTTATATTACTTAATCTGCTGGGACGAGCAGCCTACTTTTACAGTCTTTTGTTAATGGTTTATGCACTTTTATCCTGGTTTCCAGGAGGATATCAATCAGGGATTGGTCGCTTTTTAGCAAAAATCTGTGAACCGTATATCCAGTTATTTGATCGGCTTCCACTTCGATTTGGTGGAATTGATTTTACGATTCTAGCTGCGATCTTGATTTTAAACTTAGCAGTACAAGGTCTTCAACATATCGTTTTATGGATAGTCATGGCAATTTATTAAAACGATCAAAGGAGTAGCTGATAGGAGGGGAAAATATGGACGCAAATGTTTATCAGCATTTCCGTGCAGATGAACGTTCTTTCATCGATTCAGTAGGTGATTGGATCGAACAGGTACAAGGGCAATATGCACCTTATCTTACTGACTTTCTTGATCCAAGACAATCCTATATACTAGAGACGCTGATCCGTCAAGATAGTGAATTACACTTTTCATTTTATGGCGGTTATGAGCAAGCAGAACGGAAGCGATGTTTGATTTTTCCTGACTATTATGAGCCTACTGACGAAGATTTTGAGGTGTCACTTTATGAAATCCATTATCCGAGTAAGTTTGCTAGTTTGACTCATGGAAAAGTATTAGGTACATTGGTTGGTACAGGTATCAAACGAGCTTACTTTGGTGATATCATTTCTGATGGTGATCGTTGGCAAGTGTTCATTGCAAGAGAAGTTGAACAGTTTGTAGCAACGCAAGTAACAAAAATCGGCAAAGTCTCTGTTCGGATGGAGCCAATCAAGTATACGGAATTACTTGTGCCAAAAGATGGTTGGACACAAGAAAGAGGTACAGTGACTTCATTGAGACTAGACAGCGTGATCTCGGAGATTTATAATATTTCCAGACAGCGTTCGAAGCAGCTGATTGAGTCTGGAAAAGTAAAAGTAAATTGGACAGAAAATACACGCCCTGATTTTTTACTTGAGTTATTAGATATCGTTTCGATCAGAGGATTTGGTCGAATCCAAATTCAAGAACTTGAAGGAAAAACTAAAAAAGAAAAATACAGGGTATTATTTGGTGTATTACGTAAATAAAACAAAAAGGTGGTTTACACATGGCTTTAACTCCATTAGATATCCAAAACAAAACATTCCCCACAAAAATGCGGGGATACAATCAAGACGAAGTAGATGATTTCTTAGATTTAGTTGTTCGTGACTATGAAGAAATCACGCAACGAAACCGTGAACTTGAAAAAGCAGTGAAACATTCAGAAGAAAAATTAGAATATTTCAATGAACTAAAAGATGCATTGAATCAGTCAATCATCGTGGCACAAGACACAGCGGATAAAGTTAAAACAAGTGCAAGTAAAGAGTCCGAAGTAATCGTGACATCTGCTCAAAACAAAGCGGATGAATTAGTGGCTACGGCTGAAAAACGTGCGCACCAATTAACGACAGATGCGGAAGAAAAAGCAAGACAAATCCTAACAGATGCAACTGAAAAAGCAAAACAGCTAGCAGTTGAAACAGAAGACTTAAAGAAAAAAACACGAGTTTTCCACCAACGAATCAGCTTGATGTTAGAATCTCAATTAGAACAAGTAAAAAGTCCAGAATGGGATGAAATTTTACAACCTTTCTCAAGCTATGTGTCAGATAGTCATGAAGTGATCAAAGAAGTTTTAGCAAAACAACTTGACAATGAAAATCAAACTGATGTAAACTCAGACACAGGCATCATGGAAGCACCAATGACTGCATTTGATACACAGGCGATCGATATTTCGATCATTCCTGGTGATGACGAAGAGTAGAACAGAAAAGCATTTTGTCATTCTTTTCAGCGAGCCGATGATAGTGGAAGTTCGGCAAGACCCTGCAAAGTGAAAGATCCTCTACGAAAATTGTTTCTGAAATAGGAGTAAGAAACAACGGTTGACCTCGTTATTGGTTTTTAAGAGTTACATGATCATGTAACTGAATTTGGGTGGTACCACGGCATGTTCGTCCCTTTGGATGAACATGCTTTTTTGTGTTCTTTAAAATGATGAAAGAAGGAGCGTAACTGGTTTATGAAAATGAAAGAAACCTTACAACTAGGTAAAACAAAATTCCCAATGCGTGGTAATTTGCCTAATCGTGAAGCGGATTGGCAAAAAGAATGGGAAGAAAATAAAATTTATCAAAAAAGACAAGAATTAAATGAAGGAAAGCCAAGTTTCATCTTACATGATGGACCTCCTTATGCAAATGGAAATATCCATTTAGGACATTCATTAAATAAAATCAGTAAAGATATCATTATCCGTTCAAAATCAATGTCAGGATTTCGTGCACCTTATGTTCCAGGTTGGGATACTCACGGTTTACCGATTGAACAAGTATTAGCCAATAAAGGGATCAAACGAAAAGAAATGACAATGTCAGAGTACTTAGAAAAATGTCGTGAATATGCCCTTTCACAAGTCGACAAACAACGAGAAGATTTCAAACGACTAGGAGTGGCAGGCGATTGGGAGCATCCATATGTCACGTTGGATCCTTCTTACGAAGCGGCACAAATCCGTGTTTTCGGTAAAATGGCTGAAAAAGGCTATATCTATAAAGGATTGAAACCAATCTATTGGTCTCCGTCAAGTGAATCTTCACTTGCTGAAGCAGAAATCGAATATAAAGATGTGAAGTCTCCTTCTATCTTTGTGGCTTTCAATGTGAAAGATGGCAAAGGGTTGTTAGATGAAGATACAGCTTTCGTTATTTGGACAACTACGCCATGGACATTACCAGCAAACCAAGGGATTGCAGTAAATCCAACTTATACGTACGTTTTAATCGAAGCAGATGGACGTAAATTTGTCGTTGCAAAAGATTTATTAGAAAAGGTTCAAACTGAAATCGGTTGGTCTGATGTTCAGGTGTTGAAAGAGATTGCTGGTCAGGAAATGGAATACATGACTGCTTGGCATCCGTTTTATGAGCGGGAATCATTAGTCATCTTAGGTGACCATGTAACTTTAGACGCTGGTACTGGATTAGTCCATACAGCACCAGGTCACGGGGAAGATGACTATATTGCAGGAAACAGATATAAATTGCCAGTAGTTTCTCCAGTGGATTCAAAAGGGGTTTATACAGAAGAAGCACCAGGATTTGAAGGGGTCTTTTACGACAAAGCGAATCCAATGATTACTGATTTGTTACAAGAAAAAGGTGCTTTATTAAAACTTGACTTCTTTACGCATAGTTATCCTCATGACTGGCGTACGAAAAAACCTGTGATTTATCGTGCTACACCACAATGGTTTGCATCAATCGACGATTTCCGACAAAATATTTTAGAGGAAGTAGAGAAAGTAGATTGGATTATTCCTTGGGGGAAAACACGTCTTTATAATATGATCCGTGATCGTGGCGACTGGGTTATTTCACGTCAACGTGCATGGGGTGTGCCATTGCCAATCTTTTACGCTGAAAATGGGGAAGCAATCATTACGCCGGAAACGATTGAACACGTAGCGCAATTGTTTGCTGAACATGGTTCAATCATTTGGTTTGAGAAAGAAGCGAAAGATCTTCTTCCAGAAGGCTTTACGCATCCAGGATCACCGAATGGACAGTTTACGAAAGAAACAGATATCATGGATGTTTGGTTTGATTCAGGTTCTTCTCACGAAGCAGTCTTGCGTCAACGTCCAGAACTATCATTCCCAGCTGATATGTATTTAGAAGGTTCTGATCAATACCGTGGCTGGTTCAATTCAAGTATTACTACAAGTGTGGCAATCAATGGGGTTGCACCGTATAAATCTGTCCTTTCTCAAGGGTTCACTCTGGATGGCGAAGGGCGTAAGATGAGTAAGTCGTTAGGTAACACGATCTTGCCAGATAAAGTGATCAAACAATTTGGCGCGGATATCTTACGTTTGTGGGTAGCTAGTGTGGATTATGAAGCAGATGTACGTGTATCCATGGATATTTTAAGCCAAGTAGCAGAAGTTTACCGCAAAATCAGAAATACGATGCGCTTCTTGATTGCAAATACTGAAGACTTCGATCCACAAAAAGATACGATTTCATTTGAAGAATTACGTTCTGTAGATAAATATATGACTATCCGATTGAACGAAGTGATTAAAGAAATTCGTGAAGAAGGATATGAGAAATATAACTTCATGCACATCTATCGTACCGTAATGAACTTTTTAACAGTAGATCTATCTGCGTTCTATCTGGATTTTGCTAAAGATGTTGTTTATATCGAATCAGAAAGTGATTACCAACGCCGTTGTATGCAAACTGTGTTTTATCAAACAGCAGTAGCTTTAACAAAATTATTAACACCGATTATTCCACATACTGCAGAAGAAATTTGGTCTTTCTTAAAAGAAGAAGAAGAGTTTGTTCAATTAAGTGAACTTCCAGGTTACCAAGAGTATCCAAATCAAGAAGAATTGATGGATACTTGGGCAGCATTTATGGACTTCCGTGATAAAGTGTTAAAAGCTTTAGAAGAAGCACGAAACAATAAATTGATCGGTAAATCTTTGGAAGCGAAGTTAACGATCTATCCAAATGAACAAGTTCGTGGATTGCTGACAGCTGTGGATGCGGATATTCCACAATTGTTGATCGTGTCACCAGATTACTATGAAGTGATGTCAGCTAACGCAGAAGTACCAGAAGCTGCGGTGAAATTTGATGACGTAGCCATTTTAGTAGAAAAAGCTGACGGACAAACATGCGATCGTTGTCGTCAAATCCGCAAAGACGTAGGCGTTGATGAAAAATTACCACACTTATGTGGACGCTGTGCGCACATCGTTGAAGAAAACTATCCAGAAGCAGTGGCAGAAGGATTTGAATAAAAATTTGGTCATGTTTGGTGACTAAAGGAAAGTTATCTAAAAAACATCAAAGTTAGTAAGAGTTACTAGCTTTGATGTTTTTCGTTTTAATAGAGTGATTTCATTATCCATATAGAGCCGAGAGGAGCCAAAAAGTCTGGGATATTAATCAGAACATAACTGATTAATATCCCAGACTCTTAATATTAGTAAATTTTTACTTTTAAACGTTATACACAGCTAGTCTTCTAGCTTTCCACGATCACGGTACCAGTCATCTGGTTGCCAGATCCATTCAAACCCATCTTTTTCCAGCAATTCAAATGCAGCTTCTGGTCCCATTGTTCCAGCTTTATAATTAGGGAAGTCAGGTTCCACTTGATCCCAAGCTTTACGAATGACATCGACGATATGCCAAGATTGAGCAACTTCTTCCCAATGTGAAAAGTTTGTACCATCACCTTTTAAAGCATCTAAAAGCAGCTTCTCATAAGCTTCAGGACTGTTTTCAACCATTTCAGCGCTATTGCGGTACTCTAATCTTCTAAATTCAGTGTTAAACCCTTGTCCAACCTCTTTTCCATTTAATGTTAAAGAGAAACCTTCCGTTGGTTGGATATAAATCGTTAAAACATTTGGTGGTAATGTCCTATCTTCACAAGGTTCATCTTCGACCGAAGTTTTAAAAACATTGACTGGGACTTGTTTAAAGACGATATTGATCCGAGTTCCTTTTTCTGTCAAACGTTTCCCAGTGCGCACATAAAAGGGAACACCTGACCAGCGGAAATTGTCAATGACAAACTTCCCAGCTACAAAAGTTTCGGTAGTAGATTCAGGATCTACTTTATCTTCTTCACGATAGCCTTTAAATGTATTACCATCTAACTCACCAGGTGCATATTGCCCACGGATAAAGTTTTTTAATGCTTCAGATTTTTCATAGATTCGCACAGCTTTCAGTGCCTTGATTTTTTCTGCACGAATTTCTTTTTCAGAAAAGGCGACAGGAGGTTCCATCGCTAAAAGTGCTAGTACTTGTAGAATGTGGTTTTGGACCATATCTTTTAAAGCACCACTGTGATCATAGTAGCCACCACGATCTTCAACACCTAAAGCTTCACCGAATGTAATCTGAATATTATCGATATAGCGATTGTTCCATTGTGATTCAAAAATGTTATTAGCAAAACGAATTGCTGAGATATTTTGGATCATTTCTTTACCTAAATAATGATCAATCCTAAAGATATCTTGTTCAGGGAAGACTTGACGGATCTTTTCATTCAGCTCGAATGCAGATTGATAATCTGAACCAAATGGTTTTTCGATGATCAAGCGATTATAACCATTTTCAGTAACGATATGTTGCGATTTAAGATGAGAAACGATCGTACCGAAAAATTCTGGAGACATGGCTAAATAATAGATGCGATTGCCAGCTAATTGGTAGGTTTCATCTAAGCGGTCAGCTAGGTCTTTTAAAGTATTGTAGTGGGTAGAATCATTTACATCATGTGATTGATAGTAGAAATGACTAGCAAATTCTTTTGCTTCTTCTTCAGTCGGATTCAAGGACTGGATCGTCGAAGCGACCACTTCACGATAATGCTCATCGCTCCAAGGTCTACGAGCAGTACCGATTACTGCAAAATGTTTTCCTAGATTTCCTTTTTTATAAAGGCGGAACAAGGAAGGATACAATTTGCGTTGTGCTAAATCACCTGTACCACCAAAGATTGTAAATAAGACATTTTTTTCATTAGCCATATGGGTGTACTCCTTTATAATTTGTCGACAAAAATCGTACTGGCTGCTTTAAAGCTGACAGGGATTTTCTTTTGTTGATTTTGGATTGTGATCGGTCCTTCATAAGCGGCAACATCTACAATCTCGTATTCTTCATCAATGTTTAAGTCAATCGTCACAAGATAGTCCAATAGTTCTTTTTCATCCAACACTCGAGCGATGCGAACTTTAGAACCAACTGGATAAGACTCTAATGTTTGTCTACGTTCTTCATGAACCACTTGTTCTTTTTTAGGAATAATTCCACCATGTGGACAGTGCATAGGATGATTCAAATAGTCTTCTAAATGGTCAGCAAGTTGTTCTGAAGTCACATGTTCCAACACTTCAGCATCATCATGGACTTCGTTCCAGCTATAATCTAAATGTTCGACTAAAAAAACTTCCCATAAACGATGTTTGCGAATCAAACTACTTGCCTTTTGTAAGCCAGTCTCCGTAAGTTGAACTCCTTGATAAGGAGAATGCTCAACGAGTTGTTCTTTCACAAGTTTGGAAATCATTTCGCTAACAGAAGCTGGGGACACAGCAAGACTGGAAACGATTTGTTTATTATTTACTTTTGTCGTGTCTCCGCCTAATTCCAAAATGATTTTCAAGTAATCTTCTCGATTTGGTGTCATGTTTAATCATCCTTTCATGGTATGAAACCATCATTAGTAAGTTTATCAAAAAAAACATCAAATGACTATTTTTCTAGACAAAAAACGTAAAATAAACGAAGAAATACAGAAAGGTAAATCAATGATGAAGGGAATGAAAAGAGTTTGGGATACAGGACTTGCTCTAAAAGTCGTTCAAGAAGTGGCTCTATCAAAAATAAGTCGAAGAATTCCAAAAACAGGAGGAGATTTTTGGAAATTCTTCGACTTATTTCTCAGAGTTAGCCGCTCTTGTCACACCCTCTTTTGAGGAACTATTTTGTTTTGTCAACGTATAAGAAGTATCGGATGATTCATCATAAAAGGTCGTATCACTGTATGATAGGATCAAATAAAAACCATATTGATCTCGCAAGACGAGTTGCTGTGGAGTTAGTTCGACCAATTCCGTTACTAAGGAGTGACCGTTGATAGATAAATCAAACGTTTCTGTGACCAGTAGTTGTTGTTTTTGTTGATTTTTATCTATAAAGGTCCAGGTTCCATGGTATTGCGTTGGATCAAAGTCTTTGGTGGTTGGCTGTTTCTTTTTCAGAAAGAATTTTCCAAATAAAATAGCAAAAAATGCAAGGATTCCATAAAGTGTTTTTTTACGTATCATACGATTGTCACTCCTAACCTCTTTTAATTCCAACGATCATTTTCTGTCAGTTTCATTGTACCTAAAAAAAATAAAGATTTCTCTAGGACTTTCGACTGGTTTTTCAAGAGTTTTTTGTGAAATTATGGTAGGATACATAGTAGGAAGAAAGGTGACCGTTTTTGAAGTACCAGCAAGTAGAAATCGCTTTTTTATTGAACGACCGAATCGTTTCATCGCTCATTGCTTGAACCAACAAGGAGAAGTGATCGTAGCCCATGTGAAAAACACTGGAAGAGGTAAAGAAGTCCTGCTTCCAGGAGCGAAAGTAGCGGTTGCATATACACCTAGTATAAAACGGAAAACAGATTATGATTTAATTGCTGTGAAAAAAGGGGATAACTGGTTCAATATCGATAGTCAACTTCCCAACCGTTTGGCATTAGAAGGAATTTTATCTGGAACAATCCAGTTGCCATCGTTGATCGGAAAAATCGTTAAGTTCAAGCGTGAAGTCCGCTATCGACAGTCCATATTTGATATTTATTTAGAAACAGATTCAGGACAAAAAGTGTTCGTCGAAGTAAAGGGAATGACTTTAGAAAATAAAGGAATTGGGGCGTTTCCTGATGCGCCAACGTTACGAGGTTTAAAACATGTGAAAGAATTAGTGGAAGCGCGACAGGAAGGCTATGAAACTTACGTGTTGTTTATCGCACAGTTTGAACACCTTCATCTGGCAACAATCAACGAAGCAATGCAACCGGAGTTAGCCAATATCATACGCTACGGACAGTTAAACGGCGTGAATGTTTTAGCCTATAATTGTCAGGTAACAGCGGATTGTGTCAATTTGAAACAAGCCATACCATTTGATGTAGAGGCATCGTTTGAAGACCCGAATAAATAGAAAGAAGGTAAATGAAATGATCAATTTAGGAATTATTGGTACCAACTGGATCACCCATCAATTTGTGCAAGCAGCATTAAGCACGAAACAATATGAATTAACAGCAGTTTATTCGAGACATTTAGAAAAAGCACAAGAATTTGGCGCCAAGTATGAGGGAGATATTGCCTATGCGACAGATTTAGAAACTTTTTTTGGTCTGGAACATCTTGATACGGTATACATTGCTTCGCCTAACAGCCTGCATTTTCAACAAGCAAAACAAGGCATTTTAGCAGGGAAAAATGTCATTGTTGAAAAACCGGCATTTAGTACGCCTAAAGAAATGGATGAGATCATTCATCTAGCGAATGAGAAAAATGTTTATTTTTTTGAAGCTGCACGAAACATCCATGAAGCAGGATTCAAAAAAATTGCTGATTATCTTCCATTGAAAGATGAGATCCTCGGTGCCAACTTTAGTTATATGAAATATTCTTCTCGTTACGATCAAGTACTAGCAGGAGAAGTACCAAATATTTTCTCTACCCGTTTTTCTGGTGGTGCGCTGATGGATCTGGGCGTTTATCTCGTTTATGCTACGATAGGATGGTTTGGGATGCCTTCAGAAGTTCACTATTTCCCACGAAAGATCTCAACTGGTGTTGATGGATTAGGTTGGGGGATCTTGCGTTATGAGACCTTTGATGTCACGATTCAACCTGGTAAAATCGGGGATTCTTACTTACCTTCAGAAATCTACTTTAATTCAGGAACATTAGTCATGAACGGGGTCAATGCGATTGAAAAAGCAGAGTTCCATGATCGAGAACATCAGGAAATTGATGCATTAGCAATTACCGCAGCTGAAAATCCCATGGCAGAAGAGGCAGCTGATTTTGCCAATGTGATCAATCATCCAAACGATCCAGCTTGGGGATTACGATATGAAGAATGGATCGAACTTGCTCGCAATGTGAACCAAGTAGTTTACGATCTTAGAATAAATGGTGGCATCAAATTTGATGCCGATAATGAGGACGATTTTTAAAATGAATGAATTTGTAAAAAACTTTCCACAAGCTTGGCAAGAAAAATGGCAGGAAAAGGGATTTCAAACACCCTCTCTGATCCAACAGGCTGTTTTTCAACCGCTTAAAGAAAAAGAATCAATTATTGGTATTTCACCAACCGGCTCAGGCAAAACATTAGCTTATCTTTTACCTTTGCTGCTGAATGTCCCTAAAGAGGGGGGAAGTACTTTACTAATCCTTGTTTCTTCACAAGAATTAGCAATTCAAGTCGCAGAAGTGGCTCGTGAGTGGTCAAAAGGATTGGCATTAAAAGTCCAATCACTTGTGGGCGGAGCTAACGTCAAAAGGCAGATCGAAGGTTTGAAAAAACGACCAGAAGTCTTAGTAGGGACTCCTGGACGGGTGCTGGAATTGATGAAGACCAAAAAATTAAAAGCTCATCAGTTGCAAACGATTGTTTTTGATGAAGCAGATCAATTGTTTGATGAGGGGAATCGTTCATTAGTGGAACAAATTTTGCGACAAGCCCCTGTGGACTATCAATTAGTATTCTTCTCAGCAACAGCTGATCGCTCAATCAGTAAAATTGAAGAAATCACAAATGCTTCCATCCCAGTTGTTGATGTCACAAAAGACGATGACTCTAGAAAAGGTCAGCAACATTACTATTTAAGGATACCACCTCGTAAAAAAGAAGAGTATTTGAGACGGCTTGCTTATGTCACAGATTTTCATGGACTAGTCTTTTTCAACCAACTCAATGAATTAGGGACAATGGAAGAAAAATTACAATTTCGTGGTGTTTCAGTTGGCAGCTTAGCTTCCGATCAAAATAAATTGTTACGTAAAGCAGCACTTGATCAATTCAAGGATAAGAAAATCACGATGTTGTTCACGACTGACGTAGCAGCCAGAGGATTAGATATCGAACAATTACCTTATGTTGTGAATGCCGAAATTCCCTTAACGGAAGAAGCTTATCTGCATCGTTCAGGGCGAACCGGACGGATGGGGAAAGACGGAACCGTGATCACGTTTGTGCAAGATCATACAGTTAAAGAGTTGAAAAAATTAACACGTCATATGGCGATTGATATGGAAGAGATTTTTCTTCATGGTGGACAATTAGTCAAAGAATTGCCACAAAAAGAACTCTCACAAAAAGAAGAAGCCAATGACAAAAACACAAAAAAAACTGCTCCATTTGGTCCTTCGAAAAAAGAACAAGTTGAAAAAAATAGTACGCCAAAGAAAAAGCTTAAAAACAAACAAAAAAAGCAGAAAAATAAAGGAGCAAGGCGCAAATAAGCGCCTTTTTGTGTTATTATATTGAAAACGTAATCAGCGTTATTTGAGGATAGTGGGGGATTGTATGAACGAAAGACAAGAAGAAATATTGGATCTATTGCATGAGAAACAGCAAGGATTGACGGCAAGTGATGTGGCAAAACATCTAAAAATCGATCGAAGTAATGCAAGTCGATATCTCAGCGATCTCTATAAAGACCGCTATATTATCAAAAGTTCCGGCAGACCAGTCGTCTATTCATTGCCTCCGCAAAAAACAGCCTCTGACAAAGTTCACGTTGATGCATCGACCCAAGTGACGTTTGATACACTAGTTGGTGAAAATGATTCTTTGAAAGTAAGCATCCAGCAAGCTAAGGCAGCCATATTATATCCTCCTCGAGGATTGCATACAATCATTTTTGGTGAGACAGGAACGGGTAAATCGATGTTTGCAGAATGTATGTATCATTTTGCGATTGATTCTGAAATGCTCTCAGAAGATGCCCCTTTTGTTTCATTTAACTGTGCGGATTATGCGCAGAATCCACAGTTACTGTTTGGACATATTTTTGGAATCAAAAAAGGAGCTTATACTGGGGCATCGCAAGATAGTCAAGGGTTGATTGCGAAAGCGAATGGTGGGATCCTGTTTCTTGATGAAATTCATCGTTTACCACCAGAAGGACAAGAAATGTTGTTTACTTTTATTGATAAAGGGGTCTATCGTCCGTTGGGAGAAAGCGCCCACGTCCATGAAGCATCTGTTCAGATCATTGGAGCAACCACCGAGTCATCCGAAAGTTTTTTGACAACCTTTAATCGCCGAATTCCTATGGCAATCACATTACCAAATCTGGCTTCTCGTTCATTAGATGAACGTTATGAAATCATTTCTTTATTTATCAAACAAGAAGCCAATCGTTTGAATCAACGTATAGATATCGAAAAAGAAGCCATTTTGGCATTTATGCTTTATGATGCAGAAGGAAATATCGGACAAGTCAAGCGTGATTTGAAATTAGTATGTGCGAAGTCATTTTTACATTATCGGACACATAATGAAGAAAAACTGATTATTCGTAAAGAAGAACTGTCTCTCCAAGTACAAAAAGGGTTGTTGAAAATCAAAGAAGTACCTGAACGTTTGGATCGCTTTATGGATAGTAAGAGTCAATACCTGACTTTTGAGCCTGGTTTTGCTGATGTTGTTTGGTCACAAGATCCAGAACGAAACATGCAGGTCTATAATGATATCGAAGAAAAAATGCTTTCTTTATCAGAAACGGGTGTCGAAAGTATTGATTTAGAAACTTTGATCTCGAAAGATGTGGATGCTTATTTCCAAACTTATGTCAAAGAGTTGACAAAGAGTACGATTCCAAAAGATCTGTTGCCAGATGACATTTGGCGATTAACCAACGAGTTATACGATGTTGCAGAAGCTAGGTTGGATCGAATCTACAATGAAAAAGCTCGATTTGCCTTTGCCCTTCATTTGCAAAGTACATTGGATCGGGTCAAAGAAGGACACATGATTGTTCATCCTGATCTCAACAACGTACGCAAAAATTTTAAAAAGGAATTTCAAGTAGCCATTGATTTATCTACGATCATTGAAGAAGAACAACAAATTGAAATTCCGTTTGACGAAATTGGTTTTATCAGTATGTTTCTTTCCATTAATCTTGGCGAAAGTGAACCAGTAAAAGAAAATAAAGTTGAGGTCTTAGTTTTGATGCACGGCAGACAAACCGCCTCAAGTATGTTGGAAATGGCGCAAGAATTATTAGGAACGAAATTAGGTACAGCATTTAATATGCCGTTAGCCATGGAAGTCCAAACGATGTATGAAGAAGTGCTGGCTTATGTTCAAAATCGTCAGGCAAGTCTGACGAATGGATTGATCTTACTGACGGATATGGGTTCTTTAAATACCTTTGGTGACTTGATTTTTGAAGAGACTGGAATCAAAACGAAAGCAATTACAATGAGTAGTACGATGATCGTGATTGAGGCATTACGGATGGCGAATGTTGGGCGGAGCTTGGAAGATATCTATCAAAGTATCCAGATTTCCTTTGAAACGATCGTCAAGGACCAATTCAAAGAAGAACAAACTGAGACCTATGAACGTAAAAAAGCGGTGATCGTTACTTGTTTTACTGGGGAAGGTGTAGCAGCTAAATTATACCAACGGATTGTTCCTGTAATCGACCAGAAAAAGGTCGAAGTGATCCAAATGCAGTTTTTAGAACGAGAATCATTTAAGCGACACATTGATGCATTATTAGAAGAATATGAGATCAAAGCCATTGCGGGCACGGTAGATGTGGATTACCAAAATATTCCGTTTTTCTCAGCGTATGATGTCTTCAACGATGAGAAATTGAATATGCTCAAGCGGATCGCTGATGATGAAGTTCCAACTGCCAAAATCGTTGATTCATTAAAAGATTCTTTAAATTCGATTTCTTCGGTAGAGCTTTTGATCCATTCTTTACAAAAAAACATCCAGCAAATCCAAACGGATCTCTCAATTATAGTAGAGCCAGGAGTAGATATTGGGATCGTGATTCATTTAGCCTTTTTACTGGATGGACTGATCAAGCATGAGAAGACCCGAGAATTTGAGAATCTGTCTACTTTCTCAAAAATTTATCGTTTAGAAATGGACATCGTTCGAACGAATCTTATTGGATTGGAACGGAAATATCAGGTGAATATCCCAGAAAATGAGATTGCCTTCTTAACGCAAATGTTTATTGAAAATAAAATTAAAAAATAAAACACACTAATCTATTTTTTTACACAGATATCACCAGTGTGCGCACAGAAAAGAAGGACCAAAGGCTATGAAAACGCTATTTTGGTTCTTTTTTTGTTTGGCATGCTTCTTGCATTATAAAAATGTGTAAAACAAATTAAAAGGAGTGGAGAAAATGGCGAAAAAAACGATTATGTTAGTATGCTCTGCGGGGATGAGTACAAGTTTGCTAGTTACGAAAATGCAAAAAGCTGCAGAAGAAAAAGGAATGGAGGCAGATATTTTTGCTGTTTCAGCTTCAGACGCTGATAATAATCTTGAAGCAAAAAATGTCGATGTCTTACTTTTAGGACCTCAAGTCCGGTTTATGAAAGCTCAATTTGAGCAAAAATTAGCACCGAAAGGGATTCCGCTAGATGTAATCAATATGCAAGATTACGGCATGATGAATGGTGCAAAAGTACTAGAACAAGCCGAAAATTTGATGCAATAAATCTATAGGAAATGGAGGAAAAAATGTGGAAGATCAACAAAATCTCGAAGCCATCATGGGACTCATCATGTTTGGTGGTAATGCCAAGAGCGATGCAATGGAAGCGATTTCTGCGGCTAAAAAAGGTAATTTCGAGTTAGCGGATCAAAAAATAATGGATGCAAAGGAATCATTAGTCCAAGCCCATCATTCACAGACGCAAATGTTGACACAAGAAGCACAAGGAAACCATGTTCAGGTCACGTTATTGACCGTACACAGTCAAGACCATTTAATGACGTCGATTGCTTTTACTGATTTAGCAGAAGAACTTATTGAACTTTACCGAAGAATCAATGTCGAATAAAGACAGATGAACGAAAATAGAACCTTCTTTTTTGAACGGAAGAAGAAAAAATTTTGAACGGATTTTTTTAATTTGGTATGAGGAAGCAATTCTTTATATAAACAACTTATAGGAGGATATAAAAATGAACGGATTAACAAATTGGATGGAGAAATACATCCTTCCGGTTGCCGCAAAAATTGGTGCGCAGAAACATTTAGTTGCTTTGCGTGACGCTTTTATCGGTACTTTACCTGCAACAATGGCGGGATCAGTCGCTGTAATGATCAATGCAATTATTCGAGATTTACCACAGCAATTTAATAGTACGTATGCAGATAGTTTAGCAGCGGACAAAGGAATTTTTGCAGTATTAAATGTTATTATTGGAATTAATGGATTTGTATGGAATGGAACTTTAGCAATTGCCGGCTTGATTTTTGCCTTTTCTTGGGGATACAATCTTGCTAGAGCTTATGGGGTCAATGACCTAGCCGGAGGGATCGTTGGTCTGGCAACTTTGATCCAAGGAATTTCTTTTGGTCCTTCATTGTCAGCCGCTTTGAACGTGAATGTTCCGCAAAATATCGTTGATGCCATCAATGGAACAGAATTAGGGGCAACGATCGCGGATGGAAATTTATCTGTTGGTCTTTGGGGTTGGCTAAAACTTGATCATTTAAATGGAAACTCTTATTTCACAGTCATGATCATGGGTGCTATTTCTGTCATTATTTTCTGTAAATTAATGTTAGCCAACATTACGATCAAAATGCCAGATTCTGTACCACCAGCAGTATCGAAGGCTTTTGCCGCAATTCTGCCAGCAACGATCGCTTTATATGTCATTGCTATTATTAATTATATCGTTGGTCGTATCGCTGACGGACAATTGATCATTGATTTAGTTCAAAAATATATCGCTGAACCTTTCTTGGGATTATCTCAAGGGATCGGTGCTGTTTTGATCGTTACGGTCTTTGTTCAGATCTTCTGGTTCTTTGGTATTCATGGACCAAACGTGTTAGCTCCAGTTTTAGAAGGAATTTGGGGTCAAGCACAATTGATCAATATCGATATTTTCCAAAAAGGTTACAATGGCAAAACAGGAACACCTGCAGTCTTAGATGCAATTGAAGATGGTAAGGCTTATATGTGGGTTCGTGGATCCTTTGATGCCTTCGCTTGGTTCGGGGGTTCTGGTGGTACGATCGTTCTATTGATTGCTATTTTACTCCTTTCTAAACGTGCTGATTATTTAACAGTTGCTAAATTGTCGATCGGACCTGGTATTTTCAACATCAATGAACCAGTTATGTTTGGTTTGCCGATTGTATTGAACGCTATCATGTTCATCCCATTCTTATTAGCACCTGTTGTTGCAACAGCTATAGGTTGGGGAGCAACTTACTTTGGTTTGGTCGCCCCAGTATCGCAACAAGTCACATGGGTTGTTCCACCATTCTTACTCTCGTTCCTAGCTACCGGAGCAGACTGGCGTGCGCCAATCGTGACATTAGTATGTATGATCGTGACTTTCTTGATCTGGGCACCGTTCGTTATCTCAGCGAATAAGATGGATCCAGCAGCAGGCGAACAATAAAAATCAATGAGCAGAAGCATTTTTTGCTTCTGCTCTCTAAACAATAATCTAGGAGGAACTAAAATGATTTCAATCGCAAGTGCCATGCAACAAGATGCTATCAAAGAGTTATTAGAAGGTTACAATGAAGATGGCTTTTCATATACATTTAAAGAAAAACAAGGGATCAAATTGTTTTTTGAGACGAGCGCACAAGATAAAGAAGCAGCAGCACAAAAAGCAAAAGCATTAATCAAAGCACAACCATGGGGCACTGTTTTATATTTTCAAGCAACAGCAGTTTAACTGGTTGTAAGATAGGAAGGGTTCAAAATGATGAAAAACGGCTTATTTTTATGTAGTATTGGTTCACTGATCGTATTGTATTGTTTAAATCCTAGTTCGCAAAACTATGATTTGTATAGTATGGCTACAGGACTATTTCTGGCAGGTTTAGGTATACATTTCTTTTTAAAAGGGAAAAAAAGAGAAGAAGCAAAGGGGAAAAATAGCTAATGGAAATCGTTAAAACTTTAAATATTCCAGCATCCTTTTTCTATGATAAAGTGATGGACTCTGTCCTTTTTGATGTACGTAAAGCGACTGGAAAATCGGTTACTCGTAAACAACTTAAAAACCTTGAATACGTCAAACAATTCTCACAAAATAGCCGCGCTCGCATCAAGATCGAGGAAGTTATTGAAAATCAGTCGTATAAATTTCGAACATCTACCACAAAAAATGATTATGTCGTCCATTATCAAATCAAAGCGTTAGATGATAAAACCTGCGAAGTACGTTATACGGAACAAATGCAATCATATGGGATGCTACAAAAATTGAATGATATGATTTTAGGAACGATGTTGATGTATTTTAAAAAACGTCGCTTCAAAAAAATGTTAGTAATGATCGAAGAAACTTACTAGTAAAAAACTAATTGTGGCAAGAAGCAGTTGATTCAGCTAAATAGTGATTTATTGAAATAACATTTTTATTTTGATAAAGTGACTATGGTTGGATCACTGAACTTGACACAATTTTTTATTGTTTTTGATGGAAGGGGTAACAAAAATGGCAAATGAAGTAAAAGAACTTGGTGTTGCTTATCAAGAAGCGATGTTTGAACTAGCAACCTATGCATTTAATGCGCAGGATACACCTGCAAGACGTGAACGATTCAAACTGATCGTTGAAAATTCATGGAATTATGGTTTTTTTGACGAGGAAGAGCAACTCACTAGCCAAGTAATGGCGACGCCTTTTTCTGTTGAATTTTATGGGCAACAGTATTTAATGGCAGGAATCGGTTATGTAGCATCTTATCCTGAAGCTAGGGGACAAGGCGGGATCAATCAAATCATGGAAAAAATCTTAAAAGATTGCCGTGAAAGAAAAGTAAGTCTTTCTTATCTTGCTCCATTTTCTTACCCATTTTATCGTCGCTACGGTTATGAGCAATTGTTTGATAAAATCAATTATCAATTGGATAGTCGAGATGTAACGAACGTGAAAAAGACGGCTGGCAAAATGAAACGAGTGACTTTTGAACAAGCAAGAGAAGTCATAGAAATGATTTATAAACAAATGCCAGCAAATCAGCGTGGTGGATTAAGTAGAGAAGACTGGTGGTATACTTATAAGTTTAAGCAAAAGACAGATAATCATTATGCGCTGTATTACGATGAATCTGGTCAAGCAACAGGATATGTGGTTTACCAGTTAACGGCACCAACATTTGTAGTAGTGGAATGGGGCTATTTGAGTCATGAAGCCTTTCAAGGATTAGTGAGGTTTGTTAGTTCCCATAGTGGGGCGTTTGCTTCTTTTGACTATGCTTGTGGTTATTCAGGTAGTGATCAAAATTATTTGCTTAAAAATCCTTTTGCACAAATGACGATCACGCCATATATGATGGGCAGAATTGTTGATCTTGAGTTGTTTTTGAAAGACTATCCTTTCAAAAAACAAGCGCTCACTTTTGCTTTAGAAGTAACAGATGATCCTTACGCACAGTGGAATGAAGGGATCTTTGAGATCACTGTATCAAATGCAGAGGTGAAAATTGAAAAAGTAACAGAAACAAAATTACCAACCATCAGTGGCACCATCCAACGCATGACTCAATTATTAATGGGGTATCGTCAGATGGAAGAACTTGTTTTTTACAATCACATCCAATTGTCAACTGAAGCTCTATTAGAAATGGCGCCATGCTTTCCAAGTCAGCAACCTATTCTAAATGATTATTTTTAAAATGAACGTAAAATATTTGTTGCTCAACACATATAACGCCCTCCAAGGTTTTCGACGAATTCTTGGAGGGCGTTATCGTATAAAAAGCTATTTTGAAATTTTTTCGATATCATTCTGAAAATCAGATTGCTTTTTTGCCACTGATTTATCTCATTTCTCTACAGCAAATCTTCTTTTTTAGTAAACTTGAATTTGCGACTTTCTTTTTTCTGAGGTTTTTCATCTTCATGCTGTTTAATGGCTTCTTTTGATAGTTGTTCTCGTTCTTTTTTAGAAGCATCAAAGCGTTCAGCGTATATTTCTTCTTTTGGTTTGTCATTCATAAATAAAACCTCCCTCATCACTTGTTAGATAACTCTATTTTATCACTCGTCAAAAGCTAGTGGAAACGTTTTGCTTAGGAAGAAAAATGATTTTTCTAAGAGAAGCTTGCATGTGCTCCTTAAACAAGCTAAAATAATACTATTGAGAACTTGTTCCTGTAGCTCAGTAGGATAGAGCAATCGCCTCCTAAGCGATAGGTCGCTGGTTCAATTCCAGTCAGGAACGTTAAAAACCTGTAACCGTTGTGGTTCAGGTTTTTTTGTTTATGTGGGACCAAGATAGTTTTCTACGCTACATTCGATTTTTCTGGTGAGTGAAAGACAGCTTTTCTAAATTTTTTTGATAAAGGAAAGGTAAACATACAAATAAGCAATAATAACTGGCTCAAAGTGATGATAGTTAAGCAAACTGTTTGGTATTTGACCAGTAAATAAAAATGGATGCCTAATTCGATAATATTAATCAAGATAAGGTACAAGTAGTATTGTTTCTTTATTTTACATTGATAAATACAGTAGAAACTGAACCGATAATCTAAACAAACCAAAAATAGCAAAATGAATTTGTGGATTGTTGTGAGCAGGTCATGTTGATTAGCTAAACGATGAAAAAACAATAACGCAGTTGGCAGAGGGATATAAAGCGTTAATACTAAGACAAAAAAATAAACAATAAAATAAACAATAAAAGGCATACTATCTCTCCATCATTTTTTCTAATTTTTAATAATAAATGTTGTTTTTGTCAATCTTATCAAAAAACAGAAAATGTATTAATAGAATTTCGTGATAAATAGTATAAATAATTTTTATAAAAAACTTGAACAACAGGATCAAAAAATCGCTTATTCGACCATCTTTCAGTGAGTAGCAGGGAAAAGTGTTGTCTGTAATAGAAATAATCATCACAAAAAAGAGAAGAAGTCTGTAGTACCCCAAAAAGTTAGACCAAAAATCTAACTTTTGGAGGTCGTTTAAGATTTCTCCTCTTTTTTTGTATCGTTTTATCAGATTAAGCCCAGTCACCATTTCTAAATACTGGAACAGTAGAACCGTCTTCACGGATACCGTCAATATTCATTTGGTCAGAACCAACCATAAAATCAACATGGGTTTGACTGCGGTTAAGACCAGCTTGCACAAGTTCTTCATCGGTCATTTCAGTACCACCTTCGACACTAAAGGCATACGCAGATCCTAGAGCTAAGTGATTCGACGCGTTTTCGTCAAATAACGTATTGTAAAAGATAATACCCGATTGAGAAATTGGCGAAGGATCGGGAACGAGTGCTACTTCTCCTAATGAGCGTGCGCCTTCATCAGTATTGAGCAAGGTTTCCAATACTTCTTGACCTTGTTCAGCAGAAAAATCAATGACTTTTCCAGCTTCAAAAGTAAACTTCATCCCTGAGATGATCGTACCTGCATAGCTCAATGGTTTTGTACTAGAGATATAACCATCGATCCGTCGGTAATCAGGTGCAGTAAACACTTCTTCAGTAGGCATATTTGCCATGAATTTTTCTCCACGGGAGTTGTAACTTCCTGCGCCTTCCCAAAGATGATTTTTTGGTAGGCCAATGACGATATCTGTGCCAGGGGCAGTATAGTGCAGGGCAGTAAACTGTTCTTGATTTAATTCAGCAGCTTTTTTCGCTAATTTTTCATCATGTTCTTTCCAAGCCTGTACAGGATCTTCCTCGTAAATACGAGTTGTTTTAAAAATTTGATCCCATAATGCATCCAGTTGTTCTTCTTCTGGTAAATCTGAGAAAACTTTAGCTGCCCATTGTTTACCAGCCGCAGCGACTACAGTCCAGCTTACTTTATTTGCTTGGGTCGCTTTTCTTAGATTCATCATTGCTTTGCCAGCGGCAGTTTGATACGTAGCGATTCGTTTTCCATCTACGCCACCAAAAGCATCTGGATCGGCAGATACAACACTGATTCGGCTAGCACCTTTAGCGATCCAATCATCAGTCTGATCAATTTTATATTGTGGAACAGTTTCAAGACGGTCTTGTGCAGCGTAAGAAAGAAATTCTTTTTGGATCACGTCGTCCGTCCATTGTACGATCACTTCAGCTGCACCTAAACGATAGGCTTCTTTGGTGATCAAGCGAGCTAATGGGGCTTGATCGACGTTGATTTGTAAAACAACTGTATGGTCTTTTTCGACGTTTACGCCGGTTTCAACAATTAATCGTGCATATTTTTCGAGGTTCTCATTAAAATTTTCTAACATAATCCATTTCCTCCTAATGTTTCATCCAATAGCTATTTGTATGATAACATTTAATTCTTTTAGAGACAATCTGCCAGAATCGTAAAATAAAAAAATGGGTGTTCTTCTAAATGATGTCTAAAATTTATAAAATTGATTGTTTTTAAAGTAATTTTTTAAAAATAAAAAAACAAGTTGTGCATAACAAAATAATCATGTTACAATTAAATTAATCAATAGTGGAAGCGTTATAAATAATTTCAAGGAGATTAAAAAAATATGGCAAGAAAAAAGACGATCACAAAAGATCAGATTTTAGCAGCCGCTTTTGAAGTGGCTACCACAGAAGGATTTTCAAAATTTACGGCAAGGAATATTGCAAATAAAATGAATTGTTCGACTCAACCGATTTATCTTGAGTTCAAAAACATGGATGATCTGAAGCAAGCCTTATTTGCTCAGATTTACGAGTACTTGAAGCATGAAGTGTTCCCAGTTGTACATACAGGAAATACCATTATCGATTTAGCTGTAAACTATATTGATTTTGCCAATCGAGAGAAAAAATTATACAGTTCTCTGTACTTAGAAGAATATGGTGGGGAAAGGGAGATGCAAAACTTCTCTTATAATTATTTTGTCGAGACGGTCAAGAAAGATCCAGAGTATGCTGATCTATCTGCGGAACAAATTGAGTCTTTGCATAACACAATTTGGATCATCGCTACAGGATTAGCAGCACTGATGTCTTCAAGTATCATTCATCCGACCAAGGAACAAATTGAAAAAATGATCCAAGATAGCATCAATGCGACACTAAATACGAAAGAAACGATCTAAGTGAATTAAACAAACTACTTGAAGTATTTCTCGAAAGTCTTTCTCAAACATACACATTGATTTTTTGAAATTAAAAAAGCTTCTAAAAACATGATAAAAAGAACGTGTGATGCTAACTCTCTCCAGCATCACACGTTCTTTTTATCAAATAATTGAAGTTTTTCCAAAAGTTCTCAGCTGTGAGCTGACTGATTTGGCCTATAATTTTGAAACAAGCGCCTTAGCAAATGCTTCGAGTTTTTCGATGTCTTCTTCTTCAGCGTTTAAATCAACTTTAACATTTTCTGTTCCTTTTACTGCTCCTGTTTTCGCAAAGGCAGCATCGAAGTCATCTACGGACTTACAAAATTCATCATAAAAAGTGTCTCCAGAACCACAAACGCCATAGATTTTTCCAGACAAGTCAAGTTCTTGTAAATCTTCATATAAGTCTACGATCTCATCTGGTAAGTCACCATCATCGTATGTATAAGTTGCGACGACACAAATATCTGCATCCTCAAATTCATCTGCATCCACTTGAGTACACTCATTGATTTCAACATCAATATCTAAATTTTCAAAAGCTTCTGCTACGATATCAGCAATTTCTTCTGTATTGCCAGTCATACTTGCGTAAACGATTTTTGCTAAAGCCATGGGTTGCCTCCTACTTATTGATATATGATCCTCTAACATTTACAGATTATACCAAAACCTTTACTAAAAGAAAACAAGTCATGTGAAGAGAATCTGATTTGGCGAACGACCGGACACTATGGTAAAATGAGGAAGATTTGTAAAAAGGAGACGAAAATATGATTACATTGAAATCAGCACGAGAAATTGAAACAATGGCTGAGTCTGGCGCGTTGTTAGCGGATGTACATAAAAATCTGCGAGATTTTATCAAACCAGGCGTGACGAGTTGGGATATTGAAGTTTTTGTTCGTAACTATATTGAAAGCCATGGTGGGATTGCGGCTCAAATTGGATTTGAAGGCTATGAGTATGCGACTTGTATTAGCATCAATGACGAAATTTGTCATGGATTTCCACGTAAAAAACCGCTGAAAAATGGCGATTTAGTGAAAGTGGATATGTGTATCGATTTAAAAGGCGGCATTTCTGATTCTTGTTGGGCTTATGTAGTGGGAGAGTCAACACCGGAAATTGATCGCTTGATGGAAGTGACAAAAAAAGCTTTGTATCTAGGAATCGAACAAGCGCAAGTTGGGAACCGAATTGGCGACATTGGTCATGCTATCCAAACTTATGTTGAAAGTGAAAACTTAGCGGTTGTCCGTGACTTTATTGGTCATGGTGTGGGTCCAACGATCCATGAAGAACCTGCTGTCCCTCATTATGGTGAAGCAGGAAAAGGTCTACGGTTAAAAGAAGGGATGGTTATTACCATTGAGCCAATGGTTAATACTGGAACTTGGAAAATGAAAATGGATCCAAATGGCTGGACTGCTTATACAAGAGATGGTGGCTTGTCTTGCCAATATGAACATACACTGGCAATTACGAAAGATGGACCAAGAATCTTAACTTCTCAAGGTGAAGAAGGTACGTATTGAGAAGCTAGATCAATAAGGAGAATTTGATGAAATTATTAGGGAAAATAAAGCAAAACGAAAATTTAATGCGTTTTATTGCAACAACAAAAAAACGGATCACTGATTCAGAAATGGGTACCACGTCAGTTGTTGTGGCGTATTATTTATTATTGTCTTTATTTCCCCTAATTATTGCGTTTGGTAATATTTTGCCATTTCTAAAAATCGATCAAGAGACAGTATTGACTTATGTGCGGCAAATCATCCCTGAGACGGTCTATCAGTTTATCGGTCCTGCAATTCGAAATTTGTTAACGCAAAGTTCCGGTGGCTTGTTGTCGTTATCTGCTTTAGCTGCTTTGTGGTCTGCCAGTCAAAGTATCAACGCTTTACAAATTGCCATGAATAAGGCTTATGGTGTAGAAAATAGAAAGAATTTTTTGATCGTCCGTTTCTTTTCATTAGTAGTGATTTTGCTTTTCATGATTGCGATTAGTGGAGTAACGATTTTTTTAGGACTGGGTCAAATGATACTTGAAGCGCTCCAACCGATTTTTAATTTTTCTGGCAATGTGATCATCCAGTTCCAAACTTTGAAATGGCCGATTACCTTAGTTGTCTTATTTATCATTATGTTTTTGATTTATGTGATAGTACCGAATGCGCAATTAAAACTAAAAGCAGTGATTCCGGGAACGATTTTTGCTACTGTCGGCTGGATGTTGCTATCTCAGGTGTTTGGAATCTACGCAAAATACTTTGCAACAAGAGTCAGTGGATACCAAATCATCGGGAGTTTCATCGTCTTGATGCTATGGCTCAATTTTGCTGCTACAATCATTATATTTGGCGGAATCATCAATGCTGTTGTGCAAGAATACATAACAGGTAACGAAATCAAGAAAAGACGAGTTTCTACAAATAAATGGTGGATTCGTTTCAAAAATAAATTTTCTCATAAAAAAAAATAGAACTGCGAGTTTTTATTGCTTGAGTGTTTTATAATAATTCTAGACTCTTAATTAAAGTAGGTGCCAATATGCTTGTTTCATTTAGTATGGTTGTCAAATTTTTTTTAACAATCTTGTTATCTTTAGTACTAACGCCCATATTTAAAATTATTTCTGTCCAAACCGGAATGGTGGATAAACCGAATGCGCGACGTATTAATGAAATACCTATGCCTTCAGCTGGGGGACTACCCATTTTTATTTCATTTGTCGTATCCACCTTATTGTTTTTTCGTGACATCATTCCCAAATTTTATATCATTCCTATTTTACTAGCTTCCTTAGTGATCATTCTAACGGGAGTACTGGATGATAAATACGAGTTGACGCCTAAACAAAAGTCCGTCGGGATCTTATTAGCAGCGTTGATCGTCTATTTTGTGGCAGATATTCACATTGATTCAGTAACATTGCCCTTTTTTGGTTATATCGAATTGGGTTGGCTGAGTTTTCCTGTGACCATTTTTTGGATTTTCGGTATCACTAATGCAATTAATTTGATTGATGGATTAGACGGCTTGGCAACCGGAATCTCGTTGATCGGGTTGATTACAATTGGTATTATCGGATATTTTTTCCTACATGCTTCTACAGTATACATACCAATCGTCATATTCTGTTTAGTGGCAAGCATTATTGGCTTTTTTCCTTATAATTTTTATCCTGCCAAAATTTACTTAGGAGACACTGGGGCATTGTTCTTAGGATTTATGATGGCTGTTCTTTCTCTACAAGGTCTGAAGAATGTAACATTTGTTTCTTCTATCTCATTATTGATTGTGATGGGCGTTCCAGTAACAGATACTTTTTTTGCGATTATTCGCAGAAAAGCGAACCGTGTCTCTTTTTCTACAGCAGATAAAAAACACCTACATCATCGATTATTGAGTCTAGGTTTTACGCATAAAGGAGCAGTTTTGACCATTTATGCTATGGCATTGATGTTTTCATTTACTGCCATGATCATGAACTATACTGGGCGTCTCGGTTCGATTGTTTTGATCGTTTCGATGCTATTTGCGGCTATTTTATTGTTTGAGTTGATTGGATTGATCAACGAGAAGCATCAGTACATTCTTAAAACTTTACGTTTTTTAGGCAATAAAGAATATCGAATACAAGTCATACAGAAATATAAAAGGAAATGGACTAGACACTAATGAAAATAAATCAAAAACAACCGATTTTAATTAGCATCGTAACGGCTAATAGTCAAAAGATTTTTCAAACGTTAGATACGCTTCTAGCCAGCATAAATGACCAAGCCATGGTTGAGATCTTGATTTTCGATAATGCTTCGTCGATTGACTACCAAGAACGATTGAAAGAATATCTAAAGTATCCGTTTGTCAAAATCTATTTTAATCAGGAAAATAAAGGATTTGGTTATGGACATAACCATAATTTATTAACGAGTGACTTTTCTTATGCTGTGATCTTTAACCCAGATATTCTGGTGGATCAGCAGACAGTCGTTGACTTGGTCAAACTTTTGCAGGAACATCCAGAATGTGCCATGTTAGCACCTAAAATATTGAATGAAGATGGTACGACACAACATTTGATTCGCCAAAAATTAGATGTATTCGATTATGTATTGCGGTTTATTCCGGCTCGTTTTGTCAAGCAGTTGTTTGCTCAACGTTTAGCAAAATTCGAATGCCATGATTTGTCAGAAACAACCAATAGCTACGTGCGTATGATCTCTGGTAGTTTTATGGTCGTTGATGTCAATAAATTTAAAAAAGTCAACGGGTTTGACAATCGCTATTTTATGTATTTTGAAGATAATGATCTTTGCTTAACTTTTGAAAAAGCAGGAGAAAAACTCCTTTATACGCCGTTATACACGATTGTTCATTTATATGGAAAAGGTGCTCATCGCAATTGTAAACTTTTTCGTATCTTTTTACAGTCAATGGTGAAATTTTTCAATAAGTGGGGGTGGACTTTCTTTTGACCATACCCAAAATAGTAGTCGTTATCGTATTATACCAGCAGCGTTTTAGTCAATCGCCTTCTTTTGATCTGCTCATGAAAGCTGTCAAAGAGAAGAAGATTCAACTGGTTGTTTATGATAATAGTCCCGTTAAGCAATTGGAGCCATTATTAGAACAAGACAAAGATATAAGCTACTATCATGATCCATCAAATCCTGGTCTGGCTACGGCTTATAATTATGCGTTGAATCATGCGCAGCAGAATATTCGCTATTTCGTTACACTTGATCATGATAGTCAATTGACTGCAACGTATTTTGATACGCTTTTAACGATTGATTGGACAGATGAATTGGTTGCAGCCGTTCCGTTAGTTTATGCTGGAAGCAACCAAATATCGCCTGTTTTTGCGGATCGCTATATCAATCGTCAAGTTGAAAAGGTTGATCGATCACAGCTCAGTCAAAGACGAATCATGGCGATTAATTCGGGCGCTGTTTTTTCTATCAAATTTTTAAAGGAAATTGGCGGTTTTAATTTAGATTTTCCCCTTGATTTCTTGGATCATTGGCTTTTTTGGACGATCTATCAGTTCAAAAAGACGGTTTTTATCTTACCTGAAAAAATGGAACATGATCTTTCAGTTCTTGATTATCAGAAAGTTTCTGTTACAAGGTATCAGTCGATACTGAAAGCTGAAAAAACTTTTTATCAAAATTATGATAAAGAAATGTTACTGCGTCATCGAAAACAATTATTGTTACGTACAGTAAAACAATTTTTAACAGTCAGAAATCGTAAAATATGGCGTTTGACATTACAATCATTTACTGAAAACTGAAGGGTGTGAATTTGTGCAATCAGTTTGTATGGCTACCTTTAATGGTGGCAGATATTTAAGAGAACAATTGGATAGTATTTTAAACCAACTGACACTTGAGGATGAATTGATTATTTCAGATGATGGATCGACAGATGAAACTTGTCAAATTATAAAGGAATACACGCAACTAGACAATCGAATCAAATTTGTTGAAGGACCAAGGAAAGGTGTCATTGCCAACTTCAACCATGCCATTCAACAATCTAAAGGTGACATCATTTTTTTAGCAGACCAAGATGATGTTTGGCTACCTAATAAGGTGGCTAAGATCACCGCATATTTTGAAGAAAATCCGCAACAATTAGTAGTAGTGAGTGATCTAGTGATTGTGGATGGTCAACTCAATGAGATACACGCGTCGTATTTTTCCTATCGGCATTCCCGAACAGGCTGGCTCAATAATTTGATTCGGAGTAATTATATCGGTGCCGGCATGGCTTTTCGATCTTCATTAAAGAAAGAAATAGTACCAATTCCTTCTGAAGTACCAATGCATGATATGTGGATTGGAATGTTAGGTGGAACTCGTGTTGGGTTTATTAGAGAAACATTGACACTTTATCGTAGACATGATTTTAATGTGAGTGAAATCAAAACAAACACTAAACTAACCCAAAAAATTACCTGGCGGTTGAATCTGATCAAGGCGCTTGTGAAGAGAAAATGGTTTGGAATTAATAAAAGATAGTTAAATCGTTAATAATTCCATGACAAATAACAAGTTTGATGAGATAATAACAAGGTGAATTTTAAATTGAAAAGGAGAATTTATACTCATGAAGGGAATCATTCTTGCTGGGGGAAGTGGTACACGCTTATACCCTCTAACTAAGGCAACTTCAAAACAGTTGATGCCAGTCTACGATAAACCAATGATCTACTATCCAATGTCTACACTAATGCTAGCGGGTATCAAAGAAATCCTGATTATCTCTACTCCTCAAGATACACCAAGATTTAAAGAACTGTTTGGTAATGGGGCAGAGTTAGGATTACAAATTGAGTATGCAGTGCAAGAAAGTCCAGATGGGCTAGCACAGGCTTTTATTATTGGTGAAGAATTTATCGGTGATGATAGTGTGTGCTTAGTTTTAGGAGATAACATCTATTACGGTGGTGGCTTATCTAAAATGCTTCAACGCGCTGCTTCTAAAGATACTGGAGCAACAGTGTTTGGTTACCACGTTAATGATCCAGAACGTTTTGGTGTTGTAGAATTTGATGAAAAGATGCAGGCTCTGTCAATCGAAGAAAAACCTGCGCTACCAAAATCAAATTATGCAGTAACAGGGTTATATTTTTATGATAATGATGTTATTTCGATTGCGAAAAACATCAAACCTTCTGAACGTGGTGAATTAGAGATCACTGATGTAAACAAAGTCTATCTAGAAAAAGGAAAACTATCTGTTGAATTGATGGGTAGAGGTTTTGCTTGGTTAGACACTGGCACGCATGAATCTCTTCTAGAGGCATCCACATTTATTGAAACGATTGAAAAACGTCAAAATCTCAAGGTAGCTTGCTTAGAAGAAATCGCCTACCGAATGGGATATATCACTAAAGAGCAATTACTTACATTAGCTCAACCGTTGAAAAAAAATCAATATGGTCAATATCTTTTACAGTTGGCCAACAATTAAGGGAGTCTGAAGTAATGAAAGTAACTGATACTAATTTAACAGATGTGAAGATCATTGAAATGGATGTTTTTGGTGATCATCGTGGCTTTTTTACCGAAAGTTATTCCAAAGCAAAATTTGTTGAACATGGTTTAGATTTTGATTTTGTTCAAGATAATCATTCATTATCGGCAGAAGCTGGTGTTATCCGCGGACTGCATTTCCAAAAAGGAGAAGCAGCACAAACGAAATTGATTCGGGTAACTTCTGGTGCTGTTTTAGATGTGATTGTCGATATTCGTAAAGGAAGTCCAACCTATGGTAAATGGGAAGGCTTTATCTTATCTGAACACAACCATCGACAACTTTTGGTGCCTAAAGGTTATGCTCATGGATTTGTGACATTGACACCAAATGTCAATTTTCTTTACAAATGTGATAATTACTACAATGCACAAGCTGATGGTGGGATTGCCTTTGATGATCCAGACTTAGCGATTGATTGGCCTATCGATCTTTCCAAAGCGATTATGTCTGAAAAGGATCAGCATCATCCAACTTTAAAAGAGTTTGAAGCAGAAAATCCATTTGTTTATGGTGAAATTTAGGATTGCAAGGAGAATTTTTATATGAAAAATATCATTGTTACTGGTGGTGCCGGATTTATCGGCTCAAATTTCGTCCACTATGTGGTCAATCATCATCCAGAGGTTCATGTTACGGTGTTAGATAAATTGACTTATGCTGGGAATAAAGAGAACTTAGCAGGGCTACCTAGTGACCGTGTAGAATTGGTCGTTGGTGATGTTGCGGATGCAGAATTAGTGGATCGTTTAGTCAAAGAAGCAGACGCCGTAGTCCACTATGCAGCAGAATCGCATAACGATAATTCGCTAAAAGATCCATTTCCTTTTGTCCAAACCAATATTATTGGTACGTACACCCTGTTAGAAGCTTGTCGTAAATACAATGTTCGTTACCATCATGTATCCACCGATGAAGTGTATGGGGATTTACCTTTACGTGAAGATTTACCAGGTCATGGAGAAGGCGAAGGGGAAAAATTTACAGCTGAAACACCTTATAATCCATCAAGTCCATATTCTTCAACTAAAGCGGGCTCTGATCTATTAGTGAAAGCTTGGGTTCGTTCATTTGGGTTGCAAGCAACGATCTCAAATTGTTCAAACAACTATGGACCATATCAACATATTGAAAAATTTATTCCTCGTCAAGTTACTAATATCTTAAGTGGTATACGTCCAAAACTATATGGTGAAGGAAAAAACGTTCGCGATTGGATCCATACGAATGATCATTCATCTGCGGTTTGGTTGATTTTGACTAAAGGAAAAATCGGTGAAACTTATTTGATCGGTGCCGATGGGGAAGAAGATAACAAAACAGTCATGGAATTGATTTTGGAACTTATGGGACAACCCAAAGATGCTTACGACCATGTCAACGATCGTGCAGGACATGATTTACGTTATGCAATTGATTCGACAAGGTTACGTGAGGAGCTAGGTTGGCAACCTGAATTTACCAACTTCCGTGATGGTTTAGCTGATACAATCAAATGGTATGAAGAACACCAAGATTGGTGGAAGAAAGAAAAAGAAGCTGTGGAAGCAGCCTATGCCAAAAATGGTCAATAAATGATGATAAGCCGGATTTAAGGAACTCTCAAAAAATTCGGGTAAAAAAGACACGCATGAAGTTGTAAAACGTGCAGAAAAAAATTAGTATAAAAATAGGAATTGTTTATTGGCAATTGTAAGGGGAGCTGTGACAGATGTTGCAGACCCCTTTTTAAAACAAAAAAGAGGAGAGATCAGAATGTTCTTATTAACCGGAGGAAATGGTCAACTTGGAACGGAATTACGCCATTTATTAGATGAAAAAGGAATGGCTTATGTGTCAACTGATGCTGCTGAGCTGGATATTACTGATGCAGAAAAAACAATGGAGTATATTACAAACTTAAAGCCAGAAATTATTTTTCATTGTGCAGCGTATACAGCCGTTGATAAAGCAGAAGAAGAAGGCAAAGAATTAGATGAGAAGATTAACGTTGATGGAACTAAAAATGTGGCATTGGCTGCAAAAGCAGTGAATGCTAAATTAGTATATATCAGTACAGATTATGTCTTTGATGGCAAAAAGAAAGACCAAGAATACCGCGAAGACGATCCAACTAACCCATTGAATGAGTATGGTCGCACAAAATTATTAGGGGAACAAGCGGTTCAAGAAATCTTAGAAGACTATTATATTATCCGTACTTCATGGGTATTTGGTGTTTATGGACATAATTTTGTCTTTACAATGCAACGTTTAGCCGAAACGCATGATCGTTTAACTATTGTCAATGATCAATATGGTCGCCCAACTTGGACTCGAACACTTGCTGAATTTATGGTATATGTGATTGAAAAACAAGCACCTTATGGCGTATATCAGTTATCCAATGAAAATAGCTGTTCATGGTATGAATTTGCCAAAGAAATCTTAAAAGATACGGATGTCGAAGTAGCACCAGTCACTTCAGCAGAGTATCCACAAAAAGCAGTTCGCCCACAATATTCTGTGATGAGTCTAAAGAAAGCAGAAGATCTAGGCTTTGTCATTCCGACATGGCAAGAAGCATTAGCAAAAATGTTGGAAGCAGCTGAAAGTTTGAAATAGCAAACTTGTTTTTCCGTAAAAAAAAGAACAAACTAGAAATTGGAGAATCGCATGGAAAAACAAACAAGACGCGCGCAACGAACAGCCGTGAAGCCTGAGCGCACAGATCATTCTGTTTTTGATGTCTTTCTAAAACTTCGTTACCTCATCGGATTGCTAGTCATTGTAGTTATTGTGACGTTTAATTTGAATGGTAGTTCATTGGGTGTATGGGATAAATATGTATCGCAACGAGATGACGGAAAGAAAACTGATGTCATCTTCGGGCAAAATAGGGAAGTTCGTTCAGATGAATGGCTCGTGCAAACACCTTTTTATCTTTCACAAGCTGAAAATGACTATCCTTTAGTAAATCCCGATTATTCCTTAAATGGACAAAATATGATCATTGCTTATAATTCTCCTGTTAAAGATATCACAGTTATTGGTAAACCATTCAATTGGGGATTCTTTTTCTTGGGAAGAGATCGTGGGCTTTCGTTTTATTGGGCAATGAAATTAGTGGTCATGGTTTTATTGGGGTATGAAGTTTTAATGATTTTGACAAAAAGAAAAAAAGCTTTATCACTCGTAGGCGCCTTTGCCTTAACTTTCTCACCAGCAGTCCAGTGGTGGTTCATGCAACACGTGGGAGATCTGATTTTCTTCACATTAGGACTAATGGTTGCTTTTTATCATTATTTTTACCAACATCAAAAAAAATGGGTACGAGCAATGATGATGAGTTTGATCGTCATATTTGGTCTAGGTTTTATCCTGGTGATTTATCCAGCCCATCAAGTTATGCTTGCTTATTTACTTGTCTTTTATTTTGTTGGGTTATTGCTCTATTATGGGAAGCGAATCACTTGGGATTGGTTTGATGCAGTACTGATCATTGGGGCAATATTATTTATAGGTGGCGTACTGATCCACTTTTGGTTAACCTCTAAAGATGCGTTACTGGCTTCTTTAAATACCTTATATCCAGGAAAACGAGTAAGTACAGGAGGAAAATGGCATTTAGGAGAGTTCTTTTATTTTCTGACAAACTGGAAAATTTCGTTTAAAGATATCAATTTTTCTAATAATTCTGAAGTTGCTCTGTTTTATCATTTCTTCCCGACCGTCTTTTTAGCAAGCCCATTTGTTTTATTTGGTAAAAAAAATAGTGAACAAAAACTGTTTGGACGGATTTTAATGCTCTTTTGTCTGTTTTCAATTTATTGGATTACTTTAGGATTACCAAAATGGCTCGCTGAACTCACTTTATTATCTTACGTGCCACCTTTTAGAGCAATATTAACCTTTAGTTTTGCAGCTTGCCTCTTAACCATATGGTTTATTGCCTATATTTGGCAAGAAGATGTGATCCCAACATGGTATAAATTTTTCCTATTGTTGGCGAATGCGGGAATCTTTACGTATGCTTTGGTCAATTCCAAAATGACAAAATACTTTACCGAATTTGAGATCACTATGATCGTGATTGTTGGTACGTTAATCCTGGCATTTATTCTGTTCCGACGTTGTCGATTGTTCTATCTTTCGTTTATCGCTTTGATTGTAGCTTCAGGTTTCTTTGTGAACCCAGTTGTAGAAGGAACTGGTGCGATCTTTGAAAAGACTCTGGCAAAAGAGATAAAAGCAATTGATCAGGCAGATCCACAACAAGTATGGTTAACAGAAGATGAGCTGTATAACTTTACACCAACATTAGGCGTAAAAGCTTTTAATTCGGTACGCTTTTATCCAGACATGAAGGCATGGGCTAAAATTGATCCAGATAAAAAATATGAAAAATATTATAATCGATATGCCCACACACGTGCCTTTATTGCTAAAGAAAAAACTTCATTTGTTTTAGATCGTCCAGATATGTTTTCTGTGACCCTCAACTTTAAAGATGCTGAAAAGCTTGGAATCAAATACGTGGTCAGCAAACGCCCGTTAACTGATTATAATCAATTGTACCAAGCACAATTCACTCAACTATACGGTCCTGATAAAGATGGTTATATGATTTTTGAAGTAACCTATCCTGAAAACGATCCATCTACAGCCAATAATGCTGTGAATAATACGGATAACCAAGTAGATGAATGGTCGTATACAGGCGGTTGAGAAAGTAATTATTAGGTATTGAGTAATTGATATGGGAGTGTAAGGAAGTAAATTTCTTTACTGCTTCTTCTGAAATTGCTCAGTACCTATTTTTAGGTTCCATGTTTTTTCTTTTAAAAAGACTGGATGAAGCACTAAAAGTGAGTTTTTTATCAATTAATCTAAAAATAGCATTGCCGTTTGTTTTTAAAAAACAGTATAATAAAACAGTATGAAAGGAGGATGGAGATTATTCAGACGGTTATTGGAAAATTAATAAATAAAATGAGTGTTGGATTACTGATTCTATTTCTTTCTGCTATTTATTTTGTATGGACAGCAGGCCTAGGCAATGCTCAAGCGCTTTTTTTATATGACAACAGTGCGCAATTTGTTACGTTTGGCATTGTCATTTTATTTATTTTAAACGTATATAAAGGACGAAGAGCTGACTTTATTTTTTTAGCAGCGGCAATGCTTATTTATTTTCTGTTTGATCATTTCCGTGAAGTAAGAGCAAGTTCTATGAATGTAGATCTTTTGATCCCGCTAATCATAGTCTTTTGTTTGACGGTTAAATGGATTCAGTTTGATAAGTTAGATCGTTCGATTTTTATTTTAGTATGTTATGTCTTTCTTGGCATTACGTTATACCGCATTTTTACTGAAATAAAAATTCCTGATGGTGAAAGTATTTGGTTGCCTGATAATAAAGTTTCCGATATTTGGATCAACACGAATACGATTGGTAGTACTTTAATGACCCTCTCCTTACTGATCAGTGGGTTTGCCAGTTCATTTGAGCGCTGGTATGTTCGGGTATTCGTTGGATTTCCGAGTGTGATTGCTGGGATTATTGGTATCTGGGTCTGTCAATCAAAAGGTGCTTTAGTTGCGATGATCGTATTTGTTTTACTGGATATTTGGCCAAAACAATTGTTCAAAATAATACGAGCGCCATTTTTAGCCTACATGATTGTCACGATTTTTGCGTTGCCAGTTTCTTACTTAGCAGCTCATTCCGAGCATCTAAATCTCTTTACTGGTCGTGAAGAAATTTGGTTGAAATTCTATGAGACTATTTCAGAAAAAAGCGAACAAGTCTGGGTTGGAATGAAACCGTTCATTTTTCAACGTGGAAATCAATTTTTAGGAAATCACAATAGTTATAATTCATTTTTAAATCTATATGGATTGCTGGGTGTCATCATCGCAGGGGTACTAGTCTTAATTTATGTAGGTCGATTGACCTTAAAAGCAGATTTATCGAATGGACAAGTAACCTTTTTATGGGCATTCTTTGCGGTGATGATCCAATCCTTTATGGAAGATACTTTAACTTCTTTTCCGTGGGTACCTATCATCTATCTGTTATTGGGAATGGCAAGTCACCGGTATGATGATTTAAAAAACGTTGCAAGCAAGCGGAAAATAGCGAATCAACAAACGAGGGAAACGACAGACGGCTCTTTATCAAGAGTAGCACGCCGACATTAAATATTTAGATAAGAGCTAGTTGAAACAAGTTATTCTTGGGTCAGCTAGCTTTTTGCTTCATTGCAATTAAATTATTTCTTATGTAAAATAAAAATGTTAGCGTAAAGTTGCTTAATAGAAAATTAAGAAACTAAGAATATCACAGTCCGTGAGTAAAAGTGTGGTAAAATGGCACATGACTGTAATTAACAGAATTTGCTTGGAGGAACACAAATGTTTAAAGATCTGTTTTTATTTATGAAGGATATCTACCAGAATAGAAAGCTCTTGCTTCAGTTTTCAGTGAATGACTTTAAGTCTCGCTATGCGGGCTCTTTTTTGGGAATTTTATGGGCATTCATTAATCCTGTCTTTACCGTATTGATTTATTGGTTGGTCTTTGGTTTTGGATTAAAGGCAGCGATGACAGATGGAAAATATCCTTTTATTGTTTATTTGATTACGGGAATGATCCCATGGTTCTTTTTTTCTGACGCGTTTACATCAACGACGTTAGTTTTCAGAGAATACACTTATTTAGTAAAAAAAGTTGTATTTAATATCCGCATTTTACCAACTACGAAAATTTTATCGAATCTATATGCACATCTTTTCTTTATTTTCGTTGGTTTAGTGGTGGTTATTGGACATGGAATCTATCCAACTTGGATGACGCTCCAACTGATTTATTATTTATTCTGTATGTGTGCTTTTTTAACCGGCTTAACATGGTTGACAGCATCAATTCAACCATTTCTACCAGACATCATGCAATTGATCACGATTGTCCTACAGTTGGTTATGTGGACATTGCCAATCCTTTGGAGTCCAAGTCAGTTCAATCCAGTGATCGTTCAAATCTTAAAACTAAACCCACTTTATTATGTCGTGCAAGGATATCGTGAGTCTTTCTTAGGACAAGCTTGGTTCTGGGAACACGGAATGTATACTCTCTATTTCTGGGTATTTACGCTAGCTATCTTCGTTATTGGATCTGCTGTGTTCCGTAGATTGAAACCACATTTTTCAGATGTGCTGTAAGGAGTATGAATATGACTGAATATGCGATTAAATTAAAAAACATTACAAAATCTTATAATATGTACGCAAAACCATCTGACCGTTTTCGTGAAGCTTTGAATCCCTTCAAAAAATCTTACCATGACGTTTTTTATGCGTTGAAAAATATCAATGTGGAAATTAAAAAAGGGGAAATGATCGGTTTTGTCGGAGAAAATGGTTCGGGAAAATCCACCATGCTCAAAATCATTACTGGCGTTTTGACGCCCACATCTGGAACAATGGAGATTGAAGGGAAAATATCTGCACTATTAGAACTAGGTTCTGGGTTCAACCCCGAATATTCTGGCTATGACAATATTTATTTGAATGGCATGGTGTTAGGCTTTTCTCGTGAAGAAATCGATGGAATGGTCGGAGACATCATTGAATTTGCTGATATCGGCGAACATATTTACCAACCAGTAAAAACATATTCCAGTGGGATGTTTGTTCGTTTAGCCTTTGCGGTAGCTATCAATGTCAATCCAGATATCTTGATTGTCGATGAGGCTTTAGCTGTAGGGGACCTTGAGTTCCAGTTGAAATGTATGGAAAAATTTACTGAAATCAAGAACTCAGGTAAAACGATCTTATTCGTTTCCCATGACATCAGTTCGATCCGCCGTTTTTGTGATCGATCCTATTGGCTAAAAAATGGTGAAGTGGTTGAATATGGGGATACCATGGATGTCACAACGAACTATGAAAACTTTTTAAAGAAAAAATCAGTCAAAACAGTTGATCGAAATAAAAATCAAATGGAACGTTTTGCAGCGCCTGACATCGTTGATGTACTGAGTGCGGAATTATTGGATAAAGAAAAAAATCCTGTTGACGTGCTTGATCAAGGCGAAACACTGTATGTCAAAGTAACCTATGAAGTAAAAGATGATTCGATCAAGAATCCTGTTTTAGGGATTGCCTTACGAACTGTCGATAATTTTTACGTTTGTGGTTTAAATACACTGTTGGACGGCATCAAAATCCCTTGGAAAAAAGGCAAAAATGTTTTCTATTTAGAATATGAAAAACTAGGCCTGCTAGCTGGTGAATATTATTTTGATGTGGCAATTTTTGAAGAAAATGCCACCGTACCTTTAGTTTACAAAACAAAATATATGAACTTATTTGTTAATGGTTCATATATTGGGGAAGGAATCGTGGTCTTAGACCATAAATGGGAAGAAGGTTATCTAGCCGATGAAGTATGATTTTGAAATGGACTTAGATGAACAAAGTAGTGTAGGGAAAATTGCTGCCCAAATTAAACCAGGCAGCAAAGTCTTGGAATTTGGACCGGGAAACGGCCGATTGACCAAACATTTAATCGGAGCCAAAAATTGTCAAGTAAGTATCGTCGAATTAGATAAAGAATTATTCGATTTTGTCAGTGAATTTTCACAAGATGGTTTTTATGGAGATATTGAAAGTTTTGAGTGGGCAAACTATTATGCAGGGCAAACCTTTGATTATATCCTTTTTGCCGATGTTTTAGAACATTTAGTGAACCCAGCTGAAACATTAAAAAAAGTGAGAGAATTTCTCAACGAAGATGGAGAAATTTTAATCACATTTCCGAATTTAGTCCATAATTCTGTGCTGATCCATTTATTCAACAATGAGTTACCATGGGCTTCTTATGGCTTATTAGATGAAACACATAATTCTTTTTACACACACGAAGGTTTTAAAAAAGTGTTTGAAAAAGCTGGTTTATCTATTAATATTGAGGATTACCTTTACTTAGCTGTCGGAGACACAGAATTAAATTCAACTTATGAAGAATTACCCGAAGCAGTTCGCTATGAGTTCAAAATGCGACCTTTCGGAGAAGTTTATCAATACTTCTTTTCTTTGAAAAAACACACTGAGAATAGTCACATCTCACAACCACAAAATTCGAATTATGTTCGAATGGTGGAAGTGATCCAAAAGACTGCAAACAAAGAAGTCTCCCAAAAATATCCTTTCAACAATTATACGGGAGAAAACCAAACATTGACTTTTCCAATTGCCGGGGATGTCGAATCGGTCATTTTTAAATTTGCTGATCAACCAAGTTTTATCGAATTTAGCGGGGAATTGGCGGGGAACAAAATTGATTTCATCCAATCTAATGCAGTAATCAAAACACAAAATGATTGCTATTTATTTGATGGTGAAGTAACGCCACAATTTACTCTATTTGGTGTCGCAGGTCAAGAATTGACGATCCATTGTCATTATCGGTTTATCGGGGAATTGACACAAACCATGAAAGAACTACTTGAGGCAGTCAAACCTTTAGCGCAGATCGAGCAACGTCTAATGGCACAAATCACTTCGCTGAAAAAAGAAAATGAACAAGTGCGATTGACAAATGAAAAATTAGCTAACGAATTACAGATGACGACTGACCGTTATTGTAAACTGATAACTGAGGAAGAATTCGCAATTAAACCAAGAAACCGCAAGCTTCGATCGAAAGAAACAGCAAAGAAAATTCAAGCAAAGGCGATTTCTCTATGCGTGGATAGCAAGCATTGGGATCCAGAAACGAAAATTTTGACAATCAATGGTTGGGGAATTTCTAACGCACAACGTCAGCCGTTATCCTATAAGTTATCTGTGAACCAAGCACCATTTTTTCAAGCCTTGCAGTTTGAACGGCCAGAAGTAAATGAGGCGGAACAATTGCCAGCGGGAACAAAAGCTGGTTTTGAATTGCAAATAAGATGTGAACGAGAAAAATCTTTTTTAATTGAAGCTGTTGCTGAAAATGGCGAATCCTGGTTTATCGAGATATAAGAACGAACTTATTTTTAATAAAGGAGAACAAAAGCTCGTGCAAAAAAAAGAGATTGCTGTATTTATAGACCGAATTACTCGTGAAAGAGCAACTGGGGATTTATTGATTGTTGGCTGGGCGGTTGATGAGGTGACGAAAGAAATTCCGATCATTAAAGTCGATAAGGACAAAGTATCTGCCGAAGTCACCAATGTTGTTCGTTTGGATATCAATCATTTATACAATATGGATGTGAAAACACCGAGTGGTTTCAACATCCGATTATCTGGAAGAATGAGAGGTAAAGCGATTTTAGATTTCCAAACAAAATCCCATCAAAATGGGATTGCGGTGAAATTGAATGGTCGTTATCCGTATGACGATGGCCTTGAAACAAACTGGGAAAAGAAAAAAAGATTGCTTCAAAAAGGATTCAATTATGCACGGACACACGGAGTGAAAAAAGCGATCCGACGTGTCAAGTTTGAAATGAAACCAGCTTCTGTGGATTATACCGAATGGATCAAACGTCATGAACAGTTTGATCTCCAAAAGCAACGTCAAGATGCTAAAGGATTTGAATATCGTCCATTAATCTCAGTACTTATGCCAGTCTACAATGTCGAAATCAAATGGCTGGAAAAATGTATTGATTCTGTTTTAAAACAAACGTATGATCACTGGGAACTATGTATCAGTGATGATGCATCAACTGATCCTAAAATCAGAAAATGTTTAGAAAAGTATCAAGCTAAAGATCAACGAATCAAAGTCGTTTTTAGAGAAAAAAATGGGCATATCAGTCTAGCGACCAACTCTGCTTTGGAAATGGCAACAGGAGAGTTCATAGCGTTGTTAGATAATGATGATGAACTACCGCCTTATGCGTTGTTTGAAGTCGCAAGCGTCTTGAATCAGCGTCCTGAACTTGATGTCATTTATAGCGATGAAGATAAGATCGATGCAGAAGGTCAGCGTTTTGATCCTCATTTTAAAGCGGATTGGTCACCAGATACTTTAATGGGCAATAATTATATTTCACATTTAGGGGTTTATCGTACCAGCTTAGTTAAAGAAATCGGTGGATTTAGAAAAGGATATGAAGGTTCTCAAGATTATGACTTGGTACTACGAATCACTGAGAAGATCCCAGCTGATCACATTTATCACATTGATAAAGTACTGTATCACTGGCGCACGATTCCGGGATCTACTGCCAGCAATGGTGAAGCGAAGAGCTATATTTATGATACTGGAGTCAAGGCATTGACTGATGCACTCGATCGTAGAGGAATTAGAGGAAAAGTCCGTCCTGGACGAATCTCTGGTTTCTACGAGGTCAATTATGAAGTGCTGCAAGAAGACTTAGTTAGTGTCATTATTCCCACTAAAAACGGATATGATGACTTAAAACTATGTATCGACTCAATTATTGACAAAACAACCTATTCCAACTATGAGATCATTGTTGCTGATAACGGTAGTACCGATCCTAAGATGCAGGAACTATTTAAGGAATACCAGCAACGACTAAACGAACGTTTTATAGTGGAATTGATCGATATACCTTTCAATTATTCTAGGATCAACAATCTAGCGGCAGAAAAAGCAAGTGGCAAATATTTATTGTTCTTAAACAATGATACGGAAGTTATTGAGCCTGAGTGGATGACCAATATGGTTGCCTATGCGCAATTTGATCGAATTGGCTGTGTCGGTGCCAAACTTTATTACCCAGATGATACGACACAACATGCTGGTGTGTTAGTTGGTATTGGTGGCGTTGCTGGTCATGCGTTGAACAACTATGACCAAACACACTGTGGTTACTTTGGTCGGTTAGTCATCGATGTCAATTACTTAGCGGTAACAGCTGCCTGTATGATGGTCAAAGCCAGTGATTTTCATGCGGTCCATGGCTTTGATGAAACATTAGCAGTCGCTTTCAATGATGTGGATTTATGCCTGAAAATTTATGAGCTAGGTCGATATAACGTTTATGCCCATCAAGTTGAACTTTATCATTTTGAATCAAAATCAAGAGGCTATGAAGATACGCCTGAGAAGCAAAAACGTTTTGCAGGTGAGATAAAGAAAATGCAAGTGAAATGGCCAGGATATATCAACCATGATCCTTTTTATAACGATAATCTGACAAAAGAAGGAATTGGAGATTTTTCATTAAGACCAGATTAATTAAGAAATGAAAATAGAAACTATCATGCAATCAGTTAAGAAAGCATGGTAGTTTTTTTTTCGTAAAATGAGATATTAAAAGCAAGCGTTATAATTGTAGAGCAGTAGTTTTTTGTAATTCTGTTACAATTTGTTTATTCACTAGGCTTTTAAACCCTGCTATGGTAAGATAATAGGTGCATTATTTTGTGATTAGGAGTGTATATATGAATAAAAATGGGGAATGGAGTGCTGCAAGACGAATATTCATTATTTTAATGGATGTTTTGATGTACAATGTAGCCATATATAGCAGTTTCTTACTGAAATTTCATGGGGAAATACCCATGCGGAATTTTGAAACTTTTCAACATTCAGCAATCTTTATTTCTGTTATATTTATTGCCTTGAATATCTTATTGGGCGTATATGTTTTTTATAATCGAACGGTCAGCGATATCGTGTTTGTCACGGTTATTGGTCAAGTCTTAATGACATTGGGGATCATGGTCGTCACCTTTGCTGGACGCTGGTTTGCTTTCCCACGAGGCGTAATTTTACTGTCATTTGTGCTAGCGACCATTTTATTGAGTCTTTACAGAATATTAATCTATAAGTTGTACTTGAAAGTCAGTCGTGATAAGAAAGTCGTGATCGTTGGATCAGAAAAAGATGTGGCACCGGCCATACAAAATTTCAGTTCTAAAAAAAATAATAAGCATAAAGTAGAAGCGGTTGTCATCGATCACTACTATGAAAATGTGAAAAAAATGATTGATCAAATGGATATCGTCTATCTGGCTTCACATATTGAAGAAGCAGAAAAAGTAAAAATCTATCAACTAGTGACAAAAAATGAGAAGAAATTATTTCTCAATACGACATTTGAAAACTTAACGATGATCAATCCAAACATCATGAACTTTGAAGATGAAAGTATTATTGAAGCTTCAGGATTCAGAATTCCACCAGAATATGAATTATTCAAGCGGTTGTTTGATATTATCGTTTCGTTGATTTTACTGATCATAGCCTCACCTTTCATGTTATTAACTGCTATTTTAGTAAAAGTTACTTCACCGGGTCCGGTTATTTATAAACAAATTCGGATCACTAAAAATCAAAAAGAATTTTCAATCTATAAATTTCGCTCGATGACTGCGACTGCAGAAGCCAAATCAGGACCTGTTTTGGCTAAGAGCAACGATGCTCGTGTCACTCCAGTGGGTAAATTTATCCGAGCAGTTCGTTTTGATGAATTACCACAAATCTTTAATGTATTAAAGGGAGACATGTCGATCGTTGGTCCTCGACCAGAACGTCCTTTCTTTGTTGATCAATTCAATGCGGAAAATCCTTATTACTATTTGAGACACAATGTACGTGCTGGGATAACGGGTTATGCGCAAGTTTATGGGAAATACGTATCAGATTACAACAGTAAATTACGGTTTGATTTACTTTACATCAAGAAATATTCTTTATTGCTCGATTTAAAAATATTATTACAAACCATTAAAATTCTTTTTGATAAGATGTCTTCTCAAGGCTTGGAAGAAGATGAGAATGTTCATTCATTGGCAGAGATTGCTTTTCCAAAAGAGAAAATCTTTCGCTAGTTGAGAGGTAGTGAAAAATGAGTAACCCAAAATTTAGTATCGTCATACCCATTTATAATGCTGAAAGCACGATTGCTCGTACGATCGCATCTTTAAAAGAATTTGATTTTACTGATTATGAAGTTTTGTTAATCAATGATGGTTCGACAGATCAAACGGAAGCAATCATTACGAGACTTATTGAGAACGACCCTAAATTTCGAGTGATCACAACGGCTAATCAAGGGCCTGGTTTAGCAAGAAATGAAGGGATTATGCAAGCCCAAGGAACTTACATCTTATTTTTTGATGCGGATGATACGCCGAAAAAAGAAGTTTTATCTGATTATGACAAGCTTTTAGCTAAACATCCAGACACCGATTTGATCGTTAGTTCATTTATCTTTCGAACGATGGACGGAGAACAGATTATTTCAGAAAAAGAAAATTTAGTGACGGAGCATCATTATCAAAGTCATGATAGTTTTATAAAAGACATGTATCGATTAATGAACGATCAGTTGATGTATGTAGTTTGGAATAAATGTTATCGAAGGGATATTTTAAAACAGAATCAGCTTCTTTTTAAAGGATACAATAGCTGTGAAGACCGTATTTTTAATTTGCATTATTATAAATATTGTCAAAATGTCCTGATGAACCCGAAAATTTCTTATATTTATGAATTTGAAGGTGGCAAAGGAATCACGAATCAGTACCGTCCCAATAAATTTAGTACCTTCAAAGAGTTCTACCAATTAGCAAATGAAGTGACGAATGAAGTCGATAAGCCAGGAATGGCAGCTCTCCATTTAAAAGGAACGACGTCGGTCATCTTTTCTATCTATGGCACTTCGACACGGACAGCAAAAGAAAAAAAAGCTGAAGCAAAGCAAATATTAACGGATCCAACTATTGTTGAGGCGAAAAAAATTGCTTGCACCGACTCTACAGTAAAAAAAGTAACGAAGCAATTGTATAACCTGCCTTGTTCATTCTTTTTAACTGCTGTACGCATCGGAAGTTTTGTTGAAATAAAGATGCCAGGATTGATGGCAACACTAAAACGAGTGTATTAAATAAGCGACCGGAATAGCAGGGTGATATCATTTGCTTTTCAATCGAAATAAAAAAGCAGTGACAGCTGTCATGGCTTTATTCTCACATTTATAAAAGTGTTAGGATAAAAGTTTCTTCTAACACACTATTTATTCGAGTTTGGGTCTTTAGGTTTTCCTTTTGACCCACACTCTTTTTTTGCAAATTTAGACAGATTCTATTTCGGATAAAAAAAATAGTTATGATAAAATAAAAATAGAGGGAGCTGTAAGTATGTATAGTAATGATCCTGAATTAAGAAATGTCCAGCAGGTAGTGTTAGAAATCGCTCAATATTTTGTCGATTTTTGTAATAAACACGACCTACTTTGTTATTTTTGTGGTGGTGGCTGTATTGGCTCTATCCGTCATCAAGGTTTTATTCCTTGGGATGATGACTTGGATTTTTTTATGCCTAGACAAGATTATGAAAAAATAAAAGAACTATGGCCAAAATATGCTGATGTTGAACGCTATCCGCTATTGGTTGCTTCTGAGAATTACAATGATCATAATTCATTTATGACCATTCGAGATGCAAATACCACATTTGTCAAAACGTATCAAGAAGGAATGGCTATTCCTCATGGTATACCGATTGATATTTTTCCTTTGGACGGTGCGCCTGAAAAAAGTGCGCAACGGAAAATCCAAAAAATGTGGGCGCTCGTTTATGCATTGTTTTGTTCTCAGGTTGTGCCCGAAAAACATGGAGGAATGATGGCAACAGGTAGCAAGGTGCTTTTAAGTACGTTCTCTTCGCCCAAAATTCGCTATAAGATTTGGCGTTTTGCAGAAAAACAAATGAGTAAGTACTCATTCGGATCGACACCTTATGTCACAGAATTATGTGTCGGACCTAAATATATGGGAAATATTTACCATTTGGAAGATTTTAAATCAGCGATTGTTGTTCCCTTTGAAGAGACAAAAATGCCAATTCCTGTTGGATATGACCGCTATTTGAAACAGGTCTTTGGTGACTACATGCAATTGCCCCCTGAAGAAGAACAACAGCCTCATCATGAAGCTGTTCTTGTTGATACTAAAAAAGCTTACAAAGTAAACGATACAGTATGAAGGAGAAAAGAGATGAAACGGATTTTTTCTGGTGTACTTTTATGTACATTATTATTAAATAGCTCTATTTCCAATACTTATGCAATTGAAAATATAGCTAAAACTTCTCAATCTAGTCAAGAACAGAAGGCTATGAATGAAGTGGGAACTGAAGAAAAGCAAATGAACGACTCGTCTGATTCAGCAACACTTACCACAACTAACGATACAAAACAATCGGATAGTTCGACAACTACGGAAACATCTACGGCTGAGACTTCTTCGACAGAATCCAGTATGACCAGCAGCTCGACAATCCCCACTCAAGAAAGTACCAGCACTTCGGGTTCCGAGACCGCCAATTCTACGAGTGATTCTACCGAGGTCCAACCAGATGCTAGTCAAGGTGATTCAAGAGAAGATGCTGAACTCGGGAAAAGAGGGACAAACCATAAAAAAGGTACTTATGCCATGCAACCGTCTGGCAGTCAGTATGGGATTATGACGAGAATGAGGGAACCTGATAGTGTATATGCCGATAATCCTAATTTACCAAGAAAAGACTTCATTGATGTCGCTAGTTGGAATGGAACAATCTCTGTTGCTGAGTATCAAAAAATTAAAAGTTACGGGGTTACGGGAGTAACCGTCAAGCTCACTGAAGGAACATCTTATACTAATCCGTATGCGCAAAGTCAAATCAACAATGCTAAAGCTGCAGGACTAAGCGTGTCCGCTTATCATTATAGCTTGTATACATCTGTCCAGACGGCTCAAGCAGAGGCAAAATATTTTGCACAAGCAGCGTCAAAATTCGGTTTGCCCAAAAATGCGATCATGTTCGATGACGCAGAAGACCCAAACTTGATTTCCAACGGACGCGATACGCAAAAAAATGCTCTGGCTTTTAATCAACAACTAAAAAATCTTGGGTATTCTAATGCTGCACTATATCTTAGTAGAGGCTGGCTAGATAGTGGGTACATCAATCCTGCTCCCTTTAATAAAGAACGTATATGGGTCGCACAATATCCTTATACTCCAACACAATCGATGCAGTGGAACAATGATTATGGCGCTTGGCAGTGGTCGTCTAAAATGTATTTCCCAGGTTTGGCTAATTATCAATCACGTCCCTTTGACATGTCGATGATTTACAGTTCTTTTTTTGGAACGCCAAATACAGGAACCGGACCTGACCTAAATAAATATTATACGACAAATCCTGGAAGAGTCATCCTCAAGAAGGATGATTGTTTTTACAATGATGTGAATTTTACCAGTCCTGGAATGACTGTTAAAGAAAATACTTTAGTTACTGTGAAAAGTATTCAAACAACCGCTAGTGGGATTCCACGCTTATTTACAGATCACGGTTATTTAACAGCAAATAAATCATATGTTGTAGCGGCTCAAAGCAATATTGATTCTTATTTTACAACGAATCCTAAAAAAGTTCGTTTGAAGACCGATGATTATTTTTATGCAGATACAGCTTTTACCCAGCGTTTAAATAAAGTCACGAAAGGTACAGTGGTGGAAGTAGAAAGCTTAGCTTACACGGACTCTGGTATTTTCCGTTTAAAAACAAAAAATGGCTATTTGACTGCGAATAAAAATTTGGTCGAACAGTATCGTGATATCTCTGATATGTACTATATGACAAATCCAGGACAAGTCATTGCTCAGACAAATGATCGTTTTTACCAAGATGTCGAGTTTACAAAACCAGGAGAATCAGTCTCAGCTGGTACGGTCATCAAAGTAACGGGAATTGAAAAAACAAAGAGTGGAATACCTCGATTAAAAACAAATAAAGGCTTTTATACAGCAAATAGAGACTACGTGATCGCAACTGTAGCATCAATTGATAATTACTATACGAAAAACCCTGTTCGAATCGTCATGAAAGCCAATGATACTTACTATCGAGACACAGACTTTCTCCATAAAGGAAAAGCAGTGACGAAAGGATCGCTTGTATCTGTTACAGGTGTCGTATACCGTGAAGGTCAAGTACCGCGATTGCTTACGCCCGATGGCTATTTGACGGCTAATAAAGAGTATGTGCAAGAAGTGCCAGATAATATCTCAAACTATTATTATAGTAATCCAGGATATGTGGTCATGAAGACAAATGATACGTATTATCATGATGTCAATTTCAGTCAAAAAGGGGAGGCAGTCTCTAAAAATGAATTGATTGAAGTCCAAAATGTGGTATTTACAAGTGGTGGAATCCCACGGTTAAAAACGGCAAAAGGCTATTTGACAGCAAATAGAGGTTATGTAACACAATTAGTGAGTGACAGTGATAATTACTTTATCGAAAATCCAAGAAAAATTGTTATGTTGAGGGATGATCGCTATTATTCTGACATAGACTTTAAACAACCAAGTACCGCAATTGCGAAAGGTACGGTGATCGATGTCTTAGGTATCGAGTATACAGCTGGTGGAATCCCACGATTAAAAACCAATAAGGGATATGTTACAGCTAATAAAGGGTATGTTACAGCTGCTGCGAATGCAAATGATAATTATTTTGTGACGAATCCTAAAAGAGTTCAACTGTTGATGAATGATTACTACTATAAAGATCTCAGTTTTACGCAAAAAGGAGCTGCAATTAGCAAAGGAACGATCGTAGAGATCCAATCAATCGAATATACCCCATCAGGACTTCCACGATTAAAAACAGCTGATGGTTATGTGACTGCAAATAAAAAGTATGTTCAAAAAGTAAACTAAAAATAAATAAATCAACACATCAATCGAATGTTCTATCATTCTTTTGATGTGTTGTTTTTTTGTATAATACTTATATTTCACCGAGGCTCAGTGGAAAACATTGAAAGTTATTGGCAGTTGTGAGAAAATGTAAAAGGTTAAATATGGTTTTTATTGAACGGATAGTGAAATAATAGGCAAGTTTTCAATACCTATTTAGTATAAATACACATAAAAGAAAGGAATTTATCTCATATGATTACAGCTATAATTATTGCCGGTGGCGTTGGCAAACGAATGGGGCAGGATATACCAAAACAATTTATTAATATCGAGGGGAAGCCCATCATTATTTATACATTGGAGTCATTCCAACACCATCCACAGATTGATCGAATTCTTGTTGTATGTAAATCAGGTTGGGAAGAAACCATGTGGGCTTATATCAAAGAGTTCAATATCAGTAAAGTCCAATGGGTGATTACTGGCGGATCTAAAGGACAAGAATCAATCAATAACGGTGTACAATTTTTAAAAGATTATTCAGAGGATGATGACACAATTATCATTCATGACGGTATCCGTCCATTGGTGGATGAACTCGTCCTATCAGATGTGATTGTGAAATGTAAGGAATATGGAAATGGTGTGACTTCATTACCGTATAATGAACAGATTTTTATTAAGAAAACCGAAGAAACGACACAACAATATGTGGATCGTAATACGTTACGACGTGTTTCAACACCACAAGCATACCAATATGGTAAATTACTATCTGCTTATAATCGGGCGGTCAAAGAAAATATTGGAATGACAGACTCATCTTATACCAATACGATGATGGTGGACTTAGGTGAAACCTTGTATTTTGCGGCTGGTTCTGATAAAAATATCAAATTGACCACAACCGATGATTTAGAGCTTTTCAAAGCATATTTAAAAATGAAAGATTAGGTGAAGAGGATGTCTTTAATAAATAATCCACTATATAAAGATGATTTGCTGAAGGTAGTCGAACATACTCCTGATTTAAAAAGTTTGGATGGTCAATCTTTACTCATGATTGGTGCCTCAGGTATGATTGGTTCTTTTTTAGTCGATACGTTAATGTTAGCAAACCAGTATTTAGGGGTTAATATTAAAGTATATGCAATGGGAAGAAATCGTCAAAGATTGGAAGAACGATTCTCTCCGTATATCTCTGATCAAAATTTTGAGATCATCGAAGGAGACGTGACAGATCCGTCGCCTTTTTCTATTAAGGCTGACTATATCATCCACGGTGCAAGCAATACCCATCCAAAAGCTTATGCAACCGATCCAATTGGCACGATTATGACGAATCTTGCTGGTACAGAACAAGTATTGAAACATGCTGTAGCAACAGAACCGAAAAGAGTGCTTTTCCTTTCAACTGTAGAGATCTATGGCGAAAATCGTGGAGACGTTGAAAAGTTTTCGGAAGATTATTGTGGTTATATTGATTGCAATACTTTACGTGCCGGCTATCCGGAAGGTAAGAGAGTCAGTGAGTCCCTTTGTCAGGCATATATTGCGAAGCATCAATTAGATATTGTGATTCCAAGATTATGCCGTACATTTGGCCCAACGATGCTGTTATCTGACTCTAAGGCTTCTTCTCAATTTATCTTGAATGCAGTGCATGAAGAAGATATTGTATTAAAGAGTGAAGGAAACCAGTATTTTTCCTATATTTATGTAGGTGATGCTGTTTCAGCGATGCTTCATCTCCTTATTCACGGTCAGAATGGAGAAGCTTATAACATCTCTAATGACAGTTTTGATTTGCATCTAAAAGAGCTTGCTCAAAAACTTGCTGAAATTAGTGGGAAGCAAGTCATTTTTGAATTACCTGATGCAATTGAACAACAAGGCTTTTCTAAAGCAAATACGGCTATTTTAAATAATGAAAAAATTAAAGATACTGGCTGGTTCCCGATCTTTAGTCTAGAAGAATCACTGAAGCATACAGTACAGTTAGTTAAGGATGAAATACATGTGTGAAATTAGTATCATCGTACCTGTTTATAAAGTTGAAAAATATTTAAAAAAATGTGTAGATTCCATTCTCGCTCAGACTTTTTCCGATTTTGAACTGATTTTAGTGGATGACGGTTCACCTGATAATAGTGGACGTATTTGTGATGACTATGCAAAGAAGGATGCTCGTGTACGGGTCGTCCACAAACAAAATGGTGGATTGAGTAGTGCAAGAAACGCGGGAATCGAAGTAGCCAAAGGAAAATATTTGGGCTTTGTTGACAGTGACGACTATATCGCAGAAGATATGTATGAACTTTTATATAAAGCAATCATCAAAGAAGAGGCAGACTTATCGATCTGTGGTATTTATGATGTCTACGAGGGAAAAGATCCGATAATCAAACCCACAATCAAAAAAACAGTAACCGCTGAAGAAGCGTTATTATTAATTTTACAAGGAAATATCATCTCTGTTCATGCAGTGAACAAACTCTATAAGCGAGAACTGTTTTCAACTATCCGCTATCCAGAGGGAAAATATCATGAAGATTCTTTTATTATTGTAGATTTATTGAATCAATGCCACAAAGTAGCCATTGACTCTGAACAAAAGTACTATTATTATCATCGTCTTGGAAGTATCAATACAGAAAGTTTTTCAGAAAAACAATTTGAATTTATTGAAGCTTGGGAAAACAATGAAATAAAGCTCAAAGACCGAAGTCAAGAAATCAAAAAAGCAGCACATCAACGTGTTTGTTTTGCTAACTTTTTAGTTCTCGATAAGATTATAGTAGCAAACGTAACGGATCGTCCGGAAACAAAAGAAATCGTAAGTTATTTAAGACATAACTTTCGATTCATTATGGAGAATGAGATATTTACCAAGAGTCGTAAGTTTTCTACATTACTCTTAATGATTAGCTTACATTTATATAAGTTTCCAGTAGAATTTAGAAGGAAACATATAACTAAAACTAAAGATTAACCGTTACGGTGATTGATCTTTTATACTAATGGAGGATAAAATGTTTACTAAATTTTCAAAGCAATTCCATAGTATAGGACAAAAAATAGCATTGCCCTATATTGTTTTTTTTGAGCTTGTCTTAATCTGTCGGATGGTTAGTGTTTATTCCACACTACCACCAAAAATCGATTCCATCTTTTCGATGATTATCATGTTATTATCAGGAGTCATTTTCCTTAGCCACTTTTTACCAATGATTCTCGAAAAAAAGAAAATAAAAATTGAATATTGGTTAATTGTTTTTATAGTGATTCTAGCAATCAGTACATTGTTGAATCGAGAATATGCTTTCACGGAAAACATCAAACTGATTATTTGGCAATGTATCTTTTTCTTTTGTGTATTTGAAGTGGGAAGAGAAAATAACAAAAAACTATTTACTGTGTTTGAAACGATTCTTTTAGTTGTTTGGTCTGCACTTGTCCTATTTTCTCTTTATTTGTTTTTTGCTCGTGTAAGTTTTTCTACGCCAGTTAAATCATTGTATTATGGCATGCGAATCGGTTTTTTTGAAAATCGTCTTTATGGGATTTTTGTTGATCCAAACTATGCGACAACTATTTCATTGGTTTGTATTATTTTTGCCCTTAGAAAAGCTATTTTTAATCAAAAGCTATGGGTGAAAGTTCTTTCTATTTTTGTTATGTTTGTTCAATTTAGCTATATTTCTCTCTCAGGTTCAAGATCTGGTATGATCCAATTGGTAGTTGCGGCCTTTTTTGGTGTTTTCTTCTTTTACTTATTTTATCAGTCGAAAAAAAATCAATCGTTAGTATTGAAAGTAGTAGGAGCAACAGTCCTAGCTGCGATTAGTTCAGCCGTTGTTTTTGGTGGCGTATCATTGATGAAAACAGGTTACGTCAATGTAGCAAACCGTGTGGAAATCACAAGTCCTAAGGTCGTTGACTTTTTTGAAAAAGATTCAGAGAAAAAAATTCCTGACGAAAAATTGGTCACTACCGAAAGACCGGATGTTGTTGAAAATAAAGATATTTCTAACAGTCGTTTTGCTTTATGGAAAAGTGCAACTGAATTGATGCGACTTGAACCCATTTTCGGAACAACACCAAAAGGTTTTGTGGCAATTGCCAAAGCTAAAATCCCAGAGACTCATATTGCTAAAACGGGGCAAACACCTCACAGTGCCTTTTTCTATCTATTAGCAGCAACTGGTATCTCTGGAACAATTGTTTTTGTCCTATTTTTACTATCAAAAATGTGGCAGTCTTTGCGGATTCTATTTGCTACAAAGCAAAAAAATTATCTGGAATTTCTGATAGATAATCAAATTGTGTTGATCATCTTAGTCTCTAGTTTATTGATTACTGAAATTATACTAACTAGACGTTCTGCAACATTTATTTTCTGGTTGTATTTAGGAAAACTTCAATATGATTTCGATCAACAAAAACAATTGAACAGACTGGAAAAATAATTAAGGTAATAGGAAAAATCCTTGCAGAGAAACAAAGGATGCAAGGATATTTTCTATTATTGGTCAATTTGATGATCAAAGGCAAATAAATATTCCCGTTCGTTAGTAAAAAATTTAATTGGATATAGGAGACTTCTTATGAGAGAATTAACAATGGCAGAGGTACAAAAAAAAGCAGTTGATATTTTAGTTTATATTGATAAAATCTGTCGTGAAAACAACCTAAAATATACCATATTTTATGGAAGTCTGATTGGTGTTGAACGCCATCAAGGTTTTATCCCTTGGGATGATGATATTGATATCGTGATGCCCCGACCAGATTATGAAGAATTGCTTTTGATCTTAAAAAATGATACAAATTACAAGTTGTTGTCCTTTGAAACAAGAGAAAATTTTAGATATCCATTTGCAAAAGTGATTGACCCAAAAACTGTAGCTAAAACAAAGCAGTTTTTTAGTGGGGAAGAACCTGATTTAGGCGTTTTTGTTGATATTTTTCCTATTGACGGCATTCCAGATTCTGCTACAGAACGTCAAGCTTTAAGAGAGACAACAGAGAATTATCGTCTAAACTTAATGGACACTTTGGGATTAGCTTATGCTCGAAGCTTTGATTTTTTGAAAGCAATCGTAAAATTAGTAGTGCGTTATCCTCATCATAAAAAATTATTGAAAATCGGAGATAATGTCTATTGGCAAAAAAAATATCAAGAAGCTGCTAAAAAAATCCGATTTGGAGATACGGACACATGTGGTTATTTAGAATGGATCCATATTGATTGGGGTGTTTTTCCAACGCAATGGTTTACTGAATATGAAGACGTCGAATTTGAAGGACACAAAGTAATGGCTATCAAAAATAGAGGAGATTTTCTTACATTGCGTTACGGAGATTACATGACAATGCCACCGGAAAATGAACGCGTGACACACCATCCGTATAACTTTTACGAAAAATAGCCTCTCGAAATGGTTACAAAAAGTAAGACGAAACAACAAAGTAGCATCTTTAATACTATATCTTAGAAGGAGTGAAGTAAATGCGTGAAAAACTGCAAACAACTGTTGTAATGGCTACATATAATGGCGAAAAAAATATTATAGAACAGCTCAATTCTTTGAAAAATCAATCTCAAAAAATTGATGAAGTTATCATAAAAGATGATTGTTCAACTGATCAGACAGTCAATATTGTACGAAGATTCATTGAAGAAAATCAGTTACAGGCTACCTGGCAATTGATTGTTAATGAAGAAAACGTTGGATGGCGAAAAAACTTTTTTAAACTGCTGGATCTAGCAAGTAAAGATGTTGTGTTTACTTGTGACCAAGATGATATTTGGCATGAAAAAAAGATTGAAGAAATGAGTCGTACTTTTGCGAATCAACAAGTTCAAGTTTTAGTATCAGATTATCATGAATTAGTAGAGCCAGGTGGTTTAGCAGAAGAGTTAAAACGGGTTGATACAGAAAAAATAGAGGGACAATCAGAAGAACGAGTGGTTTTTAATGAAAACAACTTATTCCTAAGACGTCCAGGCTGTGTCTATGCTATTCGCCAAAGCTTTATTGCGAATGTGATGCTTTATGCTTCAAGAATGGAGAATGCAGTCCATGATATGTCCATGTGGGGAAGTGCTGTTTTAAGCAATGGGTTATTTCTCTTAAGAAAACCGTTGATTGAATGGCGTAAACATGGTCAAAGCTCTTTTAAAAAAGAAATTGACCAAGCAAACAAAGTAACAGCCTACCAAAAAAGACTAAATACGTTACGACGAAGATTGCAACGTGTACATGCAGCCAATAACTATTTAGCTAATTTAACTGATATAGATGATTTTGAGAAGAAACAAAAAATGCTCTTGTCAATGATTGATGAACTAGAAATGCGTATTGCTATATTGGAAAAGGAACAGTTATCAACAATTCTTGCTTCTTTCTTCCGCTATAAGCGTAAATTTTATTTTGGTACTGATATCTATCATCTTATAAAATATAAGTCAGGAAAGTGAGGTATCAGCATGAACCATAAAGCAAAAGCTGTCGCAAAAAATCTATATTATACCGTAGCAGCTAACTTTGCTACATTAGGTATTTCTGTCCTTTTAAATTTATTTGTTCCAAAATTATTAGGAGTGACTGAATATAGTTATTGGCAACTCTATGTCTTTTACTCTTCTTATGTAGGATTCTTACATTTTGGTTGGATTGATGGTATTTACTTGAAAATCGGTGGAGAAGAGTACAAAGACATTGATAAACGTTCTTTAGGATCGCAGTTTTGGTATTTAGCGATATTTGAATTTTTTGTTTCGATTTTCGTTATTTTATGGGCTTACTTCTTTATGCCTGGAGAATACCAAGCACTGATCTTGATTTTGACAGCTGTTGTTTCTGTAGTGACCATCGTTAAAACATTTATTCTCTATATTTTCCAATCAACAAATAGGATTAAAGAGTATGCCCAGTTATCAAGAAATGATCGCTATTTATATGTTGTCTTAATCGGTATATATTTTGCCACAGGTGGGCGGGAATTTTACTGGTTGATCATTATGGATATCATTTCAAAATTAGTGATTACAATTTGGGGAATGACCCGAATAAAAGATATGCTGCAAGTTAAAATGATTGGTCTAAAAGAACTAGTACCTGAAATCTTAGATAACATTAATATTGGTAGCAAATTAATGTTGAGTAGTATTGCTAGTATGTTAATTATGGGTACGATCCGTTTCTTTGTTCAACAACAATGGTCAATCCAGACTTTTGGTAAATTATCTTTTACTTTAAGTATCTCTAATATGTTTTTGACCTTTATCAATGCGGTGGGGATCGTCATGTTCCCGCTTTTAAGAAGAACAAATCGAGATCGTCTTTCCTCTTTATTTCAAACACTAAGAGGTGTATTTGTTCCTTTGACGTATGCTATTTTGATTTTTTATATTCCAGCAAAAATCGTTTTAGGCATGTGGCTACCTGAATATGAAGTTAGTTTAAGATTCATGGGGATCTTATTTCCAATCGTTATCTATGAAGGAAGAATGTCCTTATTAATCAATACCTATTTGAAGACATTGCGTAAAGAAAAAACGATTCTAATGGTAAACGTCTTGACGTTGACCTTATCCTTGCTTCTTTCTCTATTCGTCATTTTCATCATAGGGAATTTAAACTTAACTGTCGGATTAATACTTGCTAGTTTAGCATTCCGTTGTAATTTAGCTGAATTTTTCTTGTGTAGAGATATGAATATTAAAATTGGTGCTAAAATGTTTTTAGAAACCTGTCTAACTTTATTATTCATTTTTAGTAATCTTTGGTTTGATGGCACTTATATGAGTATGGTTGCCTATATTGTGATATATATCATTTATTTAGTGATTGTCCATCGTGGTTTTTTGAGCGACTTAAAAGATTTGCGATACTTAGTCAAAGATCATTAATATAAAGAAGACAGTGAGGGACTGTGACAAAAGACTTGTCACAGTCCCTTATTCTTGCAAAAGGTGATAGAGAAATACATTCTTGACCAACTTCTGCCAAGGCAATAACAAAGAAGTAGCGTTTAAATAAGAAAAATATTATCTACTATTAGAATATTTTATGCATGGTATGGTTTTCTTGTTAGACAGGAGATAACTATTGGAAAGGGAACAATTAGTCTATGATCGCTCTATTTAGGGCATATATATAAGATAGTATTCTCAGAATAAACGTGTTACACTAAACTTATCTTTTATGTAAATCAATAATTGGAGTGAAAATAGTGGAAAAAATATTGATTACCGGTGGGGCTGGTTTTATCGGTTCTACCTTAGCCAATCACTTAGGTAAAGAAAATGTAGTGATTGTTGTTGATGATTTATCAATGGGAAAAGTAGAAAATCTTGAGATGGATAGAAACATCACGTTCATCGAAGGTGATGTAGCGGATTCAGTATTGATGGAAGAAATCATCCGTGCCAATCAATTTGACTACATTTTCCATTTAGCGGCAGTTGCTAGTGTGGCAGATTCGGTTGCCCGACCAGTAGAAACACATCGAGTTAATTTTGAAAGTGTGCTGATGCTGTTAGAATTGGTCCGGAAATATCAACCAAACTTAAAACGAATCGTATTTAGTTCTTCAGCAGCAGTTTATGGGGATGAACCAACTTTACCAAAAAAAGAGGAATCCATTATTCGTCCATTAACCCCTTATGCAATCGATAAGTTTGCAGCTGAACAATATGTTTTGGATTACTGTCATTTATATGATGTTCCAGGAAGTGCAGTTCGTTTCTTCAATGTTTACGGACCAAACCAAAACCCAAATTCACCTTACAGTGGTGTGATTTCAATCTTAGTTGATCGTTATAAAAAACAATTAGCGGGAGAAAAAACGTCATTTACTTTATATGGAGACGGTAGCCAATCAAGAGACTTTGTCTATATCGATGATGTGATCCAAGCTTTACTTCTGGTAGCTAACAAAGAAGCGGCTTTAGGCCAACAATTTAATGTCGGAACGGGAAAAGCAACTACATTATTAACATTGATCCAGACGATTGATCAAATTTTAGAGACGGAATTAGCTTTAGAATATCAGCCAGAACGTTCAGGAGATATTCACGATTCATTAGCAGATATTTCTAAGATTCAGTCTATTGGTTATCTACCAAATTATGATGTATTAAGTGGTATGAAAAGCTATTTAAAAACTGAAATATAGTGAATAATAAGAGTCGACAGTTCTTATTTGTACACTTGAAAAGTGGATGGAACGAAATCTTAAACTTTGAGAAATAGAACTATGATAGTCGGCTAAATACAGTCGCCATGCAAAAGTCAGATAACATTCTAACTTTTGCATGGCGATTTTTTTAATAAAAAAATTTTTGAACTATGACGTACTTAATTTTTGGGACGATAATCTTTTTCGTTTTCAGGATTAATTTTCTTCTAATATCTTGGACCCTTCAATTAAATTATAAATTCGATTTCGCAAGTCTAGAGCAGTTAATTTTATTTTTTTATCTGATTGGTCGTTACTTTCCATGACAACCGCATCTTTCAAATCACGTTTGAAAACAGCGACTGAATGGAAACGATTGATGTTTCCTTGTGCCAAAACATAATCATTACCACAATAGACACCACCACGATATGGGTGGCCAGTAGGACTGGGTTTCCATAATGTAAAAAGTAATTTCTGTGGGATCATTTTACCTGATAAAACTTTAGTGAAAAACGTATTTAAATCAAGCACCGACATACTGATATTTCCAGTCCCTAATTCATTATGGATCGCTGTTTGCGATTCAGTTAATGGCTTCCAGTAATCATCACTAGCAGACATCTGATAGGAAAGGGCATGATGCGGAGAGTTTTTGACTTGATCATAAAAAGCGGTCTGTTTCAAATCCAAAGGTTTGATAATCTCATTCTCTACTAATTTTTCATAAGGTTGGTGAGTTAAGTTGATTAAAATACCCGCTAAAATTGTAAAGTTTAATGGTTCATAACGATAAGTATGGTAGTCAACTAATTTTAGATGTTGAACCGCAAATTGAACGACTTCTGTATCTGATAATGGGGTAGTAGGTTTAGCTGTAGGTTTCAACCCAGATCTCATATAAAGTAGATCTTCAATGGAAATCTTTTGACTATTCGGAATTTGAGGATAAAACTTAGCCAATTTCGTATTCAAAGAAAGGTGTCCTAATTCTACTTGTTTGAGAATTAACAGAGCTGTCATCGCTTTTTGAATCGAGCCAATTTGATAGTAAAGATAAGGGCGGTTTAACTGATCATTTTCTTTGTTTGCATAACCATAGCCACGCTCAAAAATCACATGATTATTTTTCTTTACATAAATTGAGCCAATGTAATCATGTTTAATTAACAGGTGGTTGATTTTTTCTGATAATTTTTTTTCTTCAGGTGTAAGCGATAATGTCTGTTTAGCTTTTAGTGAATCGGAATCATTTCTAGCTTGTTCTTTCGTATAAATACTCCATCCTATAATCATACCGGTGGAAAGTACGCTGATACTAAGCAATACTAGAATGATAGAAAAAAAAGGAAATGCCCCTTTTTTTGCATGTTTGCCTTTTTTTATCATTGTGTCATAAGGTCCTTTCATTTTCGCTCATAGTTAAAATAACTATTGTATTCATTGATATTAATTTTAATCTGTTTTCATTTGATTTACTACTTACAATTTTGATAGAATATTTAAATAAATTAATTCACGTCAATCAAAATATCATGTATAATAGATGAAGTTACGAAGTTGATAGTAAGGAGGAGTTGTTTTGTCAGAAAACAAACAACGTCCAGAAGAGAAAAAAAACAGATCAGACCAATCTGCTGAAAAGAATGCAGTCATTAATCAGAGAAAAAATTTGCGAAAAAAAGAAGAAAAAATCGTTGGTAAAATCATTTTAGTGATCGTTTTGACGTTGCTAATCATTGGAGGCGTCCTTGGATTCACCATTTACCGCTATGTGGATAGCGGGTTGAAACCATTGGATCCTAAAAATGATCAACTTGTTCAAATTGAAATACCTAGCGGTTCATCAAATAAACAAATAGGTGAGATACTCGAACAAGATCAAGTGATTAAAAGCGGCATCGTGTTCAATTACTATACTAAATTTAAAAATATGACTGGCTTTCAAGCTGGATATTATCAAATGGCACCAAATATGACTTTGGATGAGATCGGAAAACAATTGCAAGAAGGTGGCACCTCAGAGCCAACTAAAGTAGCAGATGGCAAAGTCGTGATACCAGAAGGATACGACATTGAACAAATCGCTGCTAGAGTAGCGAAAGTCACTGGAAAAGATAAACAAGAATTTTTAGATTTGATGAAAGATGAAACGTTTTTCAATGAGCTTTATAAAAAATTCCCAGATTTATTGGACAGTGCGAGCAAAGCTCAAAATGTCAAATATCGCTTAGAAGGTTATTTGTTCCCGGCTACTTATGATTACTACAAAAAAATGTCGTTGAAAGATTTAGTCGTTCAGATGGTAAACAAGACAAATAGCGTGTTACAGCCTTATTTTACAACCATCAAACAAAAAAATATGACGGTTCAAGAAGTCCTGACGTTGGCCTCATTAGTTGAAAAAGAAGGGATAAAAGAAAACGATCGTAAAAACATCGCCCAAGTATTTTTCAACCGTATCAAGGCAGATATGCCTTTACAATCAGATATCTCTGTTTTATATGCCTTGGGAGAACACAAAGAAACGGTCTCTTATAAAGATACGGCTGTCGACTCTCCATATAATCTATATACGAACACAGGTTATGGTCCTGGACCATTTGATAACCCTAGTGAAGCAGCTATCGAAGCCGTATTAGAGCCGACTCAAAATGATTACTACTATTTTGTGGCAGATATCAAAAAAGGCGATGTTTATTTTGCAAAAACTTACGAAGAACATTTGGAATTAGTTGATAAATATGTCAATAATTCGTAGAATAGTATTTGTATCATCGACTATTTATTTAAAATAGAAAAACATTTACATTTTAGGAAAAGCGTGGTAATCTTTTTTGGATTATATTCCTCAAAAGATTACTTTTTGCGGTATTCCATAGATCAAGAAGGAGACGTTATACATGGTTGAGAAAGTTTACCCGATGACTCTAGAAGGCAAAGCCAAACTAGAAGAAGAATTAGAACAATTAAAAACAGTTAAACGCGGAGAAATCATTGAACGCATTAAAATCGCTCGTGGATTTGGTGATCTATCTGAAAACTCAGAGTATGAATCTGCTAAAGATGAACAAGCGTTTGTTGAAGGTCGAATCACAACAATCGAAAATATGATTCGTTTTGCTCAAATCATTGACAATGACGGTGTTGATGCAGATGAAGTATCAATTGGTAAGACAGTAACATTTATTGAATTACCGGATGGTGAAGAAGAAGAATACACAATCGTAGGAAGTGCAGAAGCTGATCCATTTTCTGGTAAAATTTCTAATGATTCACCAATTGCTCAAGCTTTGATTGGTAAATTAGTCAATGATGAAGTAACGATTGCTACCCCTGGTGGCGATATGTTAGTTAAAATCGTTAAAGTAGAGCAAGCATAAGAAATACTTGAACAAAAATGAAGTTGTGACATCTACAACTTTGAGCAATAAGCCGAAGAATCAGAAAATCGTTTCTCCGATTTTTGGGATTCTTCGGCTTATTTATTTTTCTAAGGAATGAGTGTCCAGAACCATTTGACTTAGGACAAACTTTACATCTCAAGTCCTATAGTATATTTCTAAAAAAATAGCTATGATAGAATGAGAATGTGCATGAAAGGAGAATAAAGATGAATAGTTCTTGGCGTTTTTTTATCGTAGTCGAGGCTTTATTATTACTATTTGCAGTTTGGCAAATTGTGAACAACGTAGAATTACTTCTTCTCGTATTGTTTGGTGCATTGAACATATATTTAGCATTAAGAAAATATCCACGATCTGGATTTCGAAATTTTCAATTGATTATAGGGAGTTTGATCGTTTTCTTTAGTTTAGTCAATAGCCCTGCACTATGGTTGATGGCAGTATTTGCGATCTTGTTTATCGGACTAAAAGGGGTTGAAATTTCTGGGATTGATCTAACAAAAAATACCTTTTGGCGAAAGAAACAGATGATCATGGTACAAACCGATCAATTAAAAACACATAATAATGAACGAAAAAAACAACAATTATTTGGAAATCAACGTATTGGTAATGATGTTTATGAATGGGATGACATCAATATTGCTTTAATTTCAGGGGATACGATCATTGATCTTGGCAATACATTGTTACCAAAGGATGATAATATCGTTATTGTGCGAAAAGGAATTGGCAGAACGAGAATTTTGGTACCTTTAGGGATTGCCATCAGTTTAGAGCATGCGACACTTGTTGGAAATGTTTTATTTGAAGAGGAACAATTTTCATTAAAAAATGAATCCATCAAAATTTATAGTAACGATTATGATGAAAACCCAAGACGGTTAAAAATCATCACGAATACATTACTTGGTGACGTTGAGGTGATACGTGTATGATGAGCAGATTATCAAAATTAATGATGGCAATCTATGCCTCAGCGGCTTCTTTTTTAATCATCTTGTTTTCGTTGTTCACTTATTTTTATGCAAGTAACCAAACGAATTGGTGGCGTGCCATTTTAAGTGCAAGACTATTGTATGTGCCGCTGATTTTTCATTTGTTTGCTATTGCCTTAGGTGTCGGATTAGTGGTTTTTTTGATAGTATCACTTATCCAAAAAGCAAAGTATGGTAAAATTGAAGAAAAATTAAGAGCATTATCTTCTGGTAATTATGAGTCTAGTCATTTGAATGAACCCATTCCCAGTGCAAATGATGATATTTATGTACAAGATATTGATAAAGAAATAACCAAAATAAAAGAAAAAATGATTGAAGTTTCTAGTGAACTACAAATTATCACTAGCAGACCCCAGTATGTGGATGGACAGACAAGAGAGGAAATCTTAGAACTAGAAAGGCATCGTTTAGCCCGGGAGCTCCATGATTCTGTCTCACAACAATTATTTGCAGCGATGATGATGATGTCTGCTTTAACAGAACAAGCCGAAAAAACAGATAGTTCAGAAATATTTCGCAAACAATTACGTATGGTTGCTGATATCATCAATGCTTCTCAATCTGAAATGCGCGCGCTCCTACTTCATCTTCGCCCAGTGAATCTGGAGGAGAAGAGTTTGAAACAAGGAATTGAGCAATTATTAAAAGAACTACAAAATAAAATTCAAATTTCATTGAAATGGGAAATCGAAGACGTAAAATTGTCCAATTCGATTGAAGATCATCTTTTTCGTATCGTGCAAGAATTATTATCGAATACCTTACGTCACGCTAAAGCAAATGAATTAGAAGTCTATTTACACAAAATCAATAATAACTTATTGTTACGAGTGATTGATGATGGTACCGGATTTAATATGAACGAAACGAAAACAGGTAGTTATGGATTAAATAATATTAGGGAACGAGTAGCAGGTATTGGTGGAACAGTTAAAATTATTAGTTTTAAAGGACAAGGCACCAGTATTGAGATCAAAGTTCCTTTGATCAAGGAGGCATAATTGAAAATGATACAAGTATTACTCGTAGATGATCATGAAATGGTTCGCTTAGGAGTTTCCTCTTATTTATCGATTCAAGAAGACATTCAAGTGATCGGTGAAGCAGAAAATGGTCGAGAAGGCTATGAAAAAGCAATGGAATTACGACCTGATGTGATTTTGATGGATCTTGTTATGGAAGAAATGGATGGGATTGAATCAACTAAAGCTATTTTAAAAGACTGGCCTGAAGCAAAGATAATTATTGTGACCAGCTTTATCGATGATGAAAAAGTTTATCCAGCCATTGAAGCTGGTGCAGCGGGATATCTATTAAAAACTTCTACCGCTCATGAAATTGCAGATGCGATCAGAGCAACTCAAAGAGGGGAACGAGTGCTAGAACCTGAAGTAACAACAAAAATGATGGAAAAAATAAGTAAGAGAAACGAGCCAATTCTTCATGAAGAATTGACAAAACGCGAAAATGAAATCCTGATGCTGATAGCAGAAGGAAAAAGCAATCAAGAGATCGCAGATGAATTATTTATTACTTTAAAAACAGTCAAAACCCATGTCTCAAATATATTAGCAAAATTAGAAGTAGAAGATCGAACGCAAGCAGCTATTTATGCTTTCAAACATGGACTAGTTAAATAAATTGTTTATTCTACAAAAGAAAGCTTACTTTCGTTTTTAGAAAGCCTTTGCTATACTTAAATAAAATAGGTAAGGGAGGAAGCAAGTGAAACAAAATTTTGCAATTGTCGGGCTTGGACGATTTGGTGGCAGTATTTGCCGAACCTTAGTTGAAGCAGGACAAGAAGTATTAGCTATTGATAGCAATGAAGATCGAGTCAATGAATATATGAATATCGCTACTCATGCAGTTGTAGCAAATGCACAAGATGAAATGACATTGCGTTCACTAGGAATCAGAAATTTTGATCATGTGATCATTGCAATCGGTGAAGATATCCAAGCAAGTATCCTCGTTACATTAATGGTCAAAGAGATGGGAGTTCCCAACATCTTAGCTAAAGCTCAAAATGAATATCATGCAAGAGTGTTAGAAAAAATCGGAGCAGATCGTGTGGTTCACCCGGAAAGAGATATGGGGATTCGTATTGCTCATAATCTTGTTTCAAAAAATATATTGGATTACTTAGAACTATCGGATCAATTTTCTCTTGCAGAAATTCGAGTTTCTAATCCCAAATTTTTTAATAAAACATTAGCGGAGCTGAATTTTAGGCAACGTTATGATCTAACAGTTGTAGCAATTCGACGCTTTGATCGTTCGGTCGTTGTTTCACCTTCAGCAGATGAATATGTCAGAGAAAATGATAATTTATTAGTAATTGGGGAAACCGAAGATGTAGATATATTAGACGATAAAATGAATCAATAAGGAGATGCAGGAATGAAATTATCAGTAACAGATAATGCACGTAAATGGTTCGAAGAGGAAGTAACCATCCCTGAAAATTATGGGATTCGTTTTTTTGGGAAAGTCTACGGCAAGACAGAAGTACATGATGGTTTTTCTATCGGAATGTCTGTCGAACAGCCTGAACGACCAATCAAAGAAGAAACCATTGACGGGATGCTGTTTTTTATTGAAGAAGCAGATGACTGGTTTTTCAAGGGGTATGATCTTGTTGTTGATTATGATGCATCTTTAAATGAGCCAACTTATCATTTCAAAGAACAATAAAACAAAGGAGCGTTTCTTTAGCTACCATTAGCTTGGAAAACTCCTTTTTTATATTTACCTCTTTTTTCATAAGACTGAGTCACGAAACACTTGATTACAATTAGTAATAGAAGGGATGCGTAACTAAGATGGCAGAAAAAATTATTTATTTAGATCGAGGATTTAGACAAGAATTTATTGATAAAATGACTGAATTAGCGCCTAATTATGTCATAAAAACTGAGCTTGAACTTACAGATTTGATGAATGTTGAAATTAGTTTAGGGTGGAATCGCCAATACGAAAGAGAGCTATTAGCATCTCCAGGGTTAAAATGGGTACATTCGATCTCGGCAGGGGTAGACACTTTACCACTAACGGCATTTTCTGAAAAAGGGATCTTACTTTCAAATGGTAGTGGTATTCATAGTGAATCAATAGCTGAACACATCATGGGAGTGATTTTAGGCTATTCTCGAGGGCTGTTCCAAGCACAAAAAGCACAAGCAAAGAAAGAATGGTTAGGAACTCATGTCCATTATCAGCCATTAGAAAAACAAAAATTATTGATCATCGGAACGGGGCAAATCGGCAAGATGGTTGCTGATAAAGCAGACAGCTTTTCTATGGTCAGTTATGGGATAAATACTACCGGGCATCCAGTAGAAGGATTCAGTCAAACGTATTCCTTAAACGAAGTGGAAAAAGTAGTAGCTGATATGGATATCATTGTAAATATTTTGCCTCTGACAGAGCAGACTAAGGGCTTCTTTAATTATGAATTATTCAAAAAATTCGCTTCCCATGCGTTATTCATCAACGTTGGACGTGGGGCTTCTTTAAAAACAGCTGATTTAGTTCAGGCATTAAATGAAGAACAACTCGCCTTTGCAGCGTTGGATGTTTTTGAAGAAGAACCATTACCTGAAAAAAGTCCATTGTGGGAAATGGATCAAGTATTGATTACGCCACATATCGCTGGCTTAACCTCAGATTTTCAAAATAAGTTAATGACAATCTTTCTAGCCAATCTTAAAAGCTATGTCACAAATCAAGAGCTTAAGATAAATGAAGTGGCATTACAAAAAGGATATTGATCCTTACTTAGAAAAATAGTTGACATTAAAAAACGACTTTCTTTGACTAGCGTTGCCGCCTAATCGAAGAAAGTCGTTTCCTATGTTTGACATTCGTGAACTACATCATTTGGCTTTTTGGCCAGCCTTTTACCGCCTGTGCAAAAATAAAAAGTCCTGCTATTGCGATAAAAGCACTTGTGTCAAAAGCCGGTAAGAAAATCATTAAGATCGTGGCTAAGACTGTTGGTAGGGTGATTGAATAGATCATCGTTTTTAAACAATCAAGAAAAGAAGCGCCAGTCAAACGTAAGCGCGCATAAATATAAGCTGCAAAATTAGCTAAAAGTAAAGTAACGATCAAATTCAAAAAGCTTGGATAAATAGAAATTAAGAAAGTCACAATCTTGATCCAAAATGGAATTGTTGCTTCACTTAAGGTTGTACGCAATTGTTTTCCTGTTAGATTTTTTAAGGCATCATTTTTATAGTCAAGTTCAAGTGAGTTATTGTTTAGAAAAGTAGTACCGGTATTAGGCAAAGCTACGACGAGTTTATTTTTTAGTAGTCCAACACTAAGGAAATTTCCGACTAAGTCAGAAGTAATATCTTTTTCAGATCGTTTGCCTTCCGGATCAAAAGTAAAGATGATAGAATTTGTTTGATAGATGAAACCTTCATGATCTGCTGCATCAATTTTCCCGTTTTTTATGGAAAAATCTGGAATCTTGGTGGCAATTTTCTGACCATCTTGTTTGATGTTTTCTAGCACTTGAAACACTTGATAGGAAATAGGCAAAGCCATGATGATGCTAAGGACCAAAAGATAAAGAACCGATTTAGCGAACGGGGTTTTTCTAGCATTTTTGAGCTCTTTAAATTGCGTGAATGAGCTGATAATTAATTGTTTTGTTGTCATAGTTACTCCTTCTATACATAATGTCATCATTAGCAATTCTAGCGAAGTCTTAGAAGAAATACAAGGGGAAATACCAATTGGCAATCTTCCTTTAAGGTTCATGTGAGAACCTGCTTTTATAAAAAATAACGATAATGTTAAAATTTACTAGTTACAAAGATGAATTTAAGGAATAAAGATGAAAACCAGCGACAAATAAGGTATGATGAATAAGAATTGATTAGTAAGGTAGGATGAACGATGAATTTTTATTATCGAGTGAGACAATTTTTAGAAGAAAAAGGTTACTGGGAAATATTTATTTACCTATTTTTTGGTGGTTTAGCAACAGTCGTGAATATCGTTACTTTTGCAATTGCATTACAGATGCTCCATCTAAGTATGCCGATAGCAAATACTATTTCTTGGATTTGTTCTGTTTTATTTGCTTTTGTAACGAACAAATTATGGGTATTTCATTCCAAGTCACCTAATTTTTTCCATTTAGTTATTGAATTTAGTAAATTTTTGTTCTATCGGATTCTTTCTTATGGTATGGATATGGGTTCCATGTTGCTGCTGATTCAGGTGATGCACACAAATGATTATGTGGCTAAGATTATTACCCAAGTCATCGTGGTAGTCGCCAATTATGTCTTTAGTAAATTGTTTATTTTTAAAGGGACAACCATTATTGAGGAAGAACTTCCTGAAAAAGAGAAGTAAAATCCACAGTAGGCATAATTTTTGAAGAATTCCTTGCTCTTTGTTACTCTTTGTAGTGTAGAAACTATGAACAAACACATTGAGGAGGAATTTTTTTATGACTTACACATTACCAGATTTACCATATGCATTCGATGCGTTAGAACCTTATATCGATGAAGAAACGATGCACTTGCATCATGACAAACACCATAATACTTATGTAACAAATTTAAATGCAGCGATTGAAAAACATCCAGAACTAGGTGAAAAAACAATCGAAGAACTACTTTCTGATATGGATGCTGTCCCTACAGATATCAAGACTGCTGTACGTAATAATGGTGGCGGACATGCAAACCATTCTTTCTTCTGGAAAATCATGGCACCAAATGCTGGTGGCGAACCAACTGGTGCAATTAAAGAAGCGATTGATGAAGCCTTTGGTGATTTTGCAACATTTAAGGAAGAATTTAAAAAAGCTGCAGCTGGCCGTTTTGGTTCAGGTTGGGCTTGGTTAGTGATGGAAAATGGTAAATTAGCGATCACTTCAACAGCCAATCAAGATTCACCATTAATGGAAGGCAAAACACCTATTTTAGGTTTAGATGTTTGGGAACATGCGTATTATTTGAAATATAAGAATGTACGACCTGATTACATTGAAGCTTTCTGGAACGTTGTGAACTGGGAAGAAGTAAACAATCGATTATCATCTGCCAAATAATCATTTTCAAGCCTAAAAAAAAGAATGAAAAATAAATTGAGCAAGTCTTGCGAGCGTTTTCTAAATTCGGTATAATATTTATGCAAGGTTTCTTGCAAGAACTTTTTTGGAGGCTATACATTTATGGAACATGGAACAGTTAAATGGTTCAACAATGAAAAAGGATTTGGGTTTATTACAGTAGACGGCGGAGACGATGTGTTCGTACATTTTTCAGCAATTCAAGGAGACGGCTTCAAGAGCTTAGAAGAAGGTCAAGAAGTTGAATTTGCAATTGTTGAAGGCGCACGTGGCCCTCAAGCTGCTGAAGTGACTAAATTATAATAACTTGTTGAAGAAAAGCCCGCTTAGCGGTCTATTCAAATAATAAAAAGAAGATGGCGTCTGCCATCTTTTTTTTATTTTATAAAAACCCAAGTTAATTATTCGTTGACTAGTTTCTTGATTTTTTGGCTTAATAAATAAATCTGCTCACTAGACATATCAGTCGGAGCGACTAAACACGGGATTGTTTCTTCATAGGTCAGGATCTTTAACGGCATATCGGTTGTTCGAATGATTAAGTCTGGCTCAAACAAAAGATCATTTGTAAAAACCACATTTAAGTAAACTCGTAATTGTTCTTGTAACATACTCATATAACTCAGTTCAATACTTAATGGCAAGTCACTTTCGTACTTTATCTTTATTTCTTTATCAAAGTATGTTGGAGAAGTAATGATCATAAATGCTTCGATCAAATGACAGGATTGTACCCAATACAGCTCTTGTTGCTGTTTTTGGAATTGGGAAGCTAATTGATTGATTTCTCGATTGAATGCTGGGTAATTTTCTTCTACAAAGACTGATAAGTCATATTTAATGGTGGAAAATCGGTGGAACAACAGCCCGCTCATCCCGTTGGCAAAGATCGTACTATTTAGTAATTTTTTCTTTACGTTGATTTGTGTAGATTTAAACCCAATTTCATAAATATAGCTATAGAAACTATTTTGAAATTGTTTGATCGCTGTGGCTTTTTTTAGATGGAATTTCATGGCTCGTTCTAAGTGATCGTCTTTTAAATAAAAAGCTGGGCGTGCTTGTAACCAAAGAAATAAAAATTGGACTTCCAAAAGATCGAGCTTGGCTTTCACGCTCATTCGTTTAAGAAAATGGGTAATCTCTTCAAAGCTATCCCAAATCTCTTCTGTAAAATCAGGAAGTTCTCTCTGATTCATCTGATTTCCTTATGCTGATCGGACGAAAGTGATAGCAATAATAAAGCACCATTCAATCATTTTCAGTTTATTTGGTTTTTGTTTTGTCAGCTGAAAAGCATACTCAATCCCTGCAAAGGTTTCATGAAAATCAACGGTTGGAAAGGGCCAAACGACCCCTTGATAGTATTGCCACAAAAATAAATAAATAAGATAACGGACTTGTGGTTCACTACCTTTGAGATACACGAAGCCTTTTGAAGTCTTTAATTGTAATTGATAGGTAGTAAGCAACTGATTGATTCGAGTAAGATGTCTTCTTAAGGAGGGAATACTAATCTTTTGCTCTGTGGCAAAGGAAACCAGATCAACTCTAGGTTGAAGACAAAGGTCTTTTAACAATTGAAAGATGGCGGAATGTTCCAAGATTTTTAGTAGTAATAGTTGATACTCACTGATCGTTCCAGAAAAAGTGAAGCCTTTTGTACTTTTTGTGATGTGATCGTCAGATAAAACCTTAAGATAGTCACATTGATGAAGCACAGAACGTTTGTCACAATGAGCTGTTTTCGATAATTCTTCTAACGTACAAGTATCTTGTGAGCGATATAAGTTGTCCAAGATCGTTAATTGGACTTGGATATTCCTTTCTAACATGACAGAGAAATTCATTTATTTTTCCCTCCTATATTTTTATACTCGAAATTTTCCGAATGACAAATTATTAAATTTTGTCATTTTTTTTTACGAAAAATGAGAAAAAAATTTATTATAATCATTTTTTATAAAAAATAGCCAAAAAAATAAGTGGAAAATACGTTATTTTAATTTGGGCTGTTAGTTTTTTTCATGAATGGACATATAGAGAAATTCCTTAATGACATTATAATTTATCCAAGCATAAAAACGAAATGTTATGCAATATTTTTACATAATTGCTACAGTTTCTTTTTATTTTTAAAATAATAAAGTTATTTTAAAAAGATTAAAACTTAATAATAGATTTTTAATTTAACGATTGCTAAAATCTTTGTAACTTAAGTTAACTGAAGTTTTTTCAGAAAGATATCTTTTTGACAAAAAGAAAGGAGGCCAGTTCCTAGCGGAAATAATTGTTGTTAGTGATTGATTAAGTGGGGGATAAAGCATAAGTAAATAATGGAAGCATCTAAGGGGGAAAAAAATGAAAAAGGATTATAAAAAAAGTATGGATCAAAAAGCTAGAGCTAAACGTCGATCCAAAAAATACTTATTAGTAGGAACGTCTATTGCTGCAGGGATGCTGTTGGGGACAGCACCTATTTCAATTGCTACACCGTTGTTTACTGTGGGTTCACAACAAGTATATGCTGACTTGATTAGTGGCCAGTTGTTCAATAATCTAACGACGTCTAATACCAGTGGAACAACAGCAAGTGCACCTTTTCCATTGGCTGGAACGACTCGTAATGTTGATTTTGTTATTTCAGCTAATAATGGGATTGATCTAAGTGTTCTAAATGGCTCGAGACGAGCAGTTTTAGCAATCCCAACTGAAATGCAAGGTTTAGTTAATCCAAATGGGACGGGTACTTTCCAAACAGATATTTTGTTACCAGGAGAAGAACTACAACCACTATTGTCGATTGTAGATGGGGCGGTAACTACCCTAGTGTCTGCTGTGGAAAACATTGTTAACCTTAACCCGTTGGCATCAGTCAATTTAGATGAAGTGTATGCTCAACTAGCATTATTAGAGAACCTTAGTACATTGACGTCAGCTGAAGTAGCATTGAATCTTCAAATGCAAGGGGACGAATATATCTATGGTGAATTAGATGGCTCATTAGAAACAATTATTCGAGAAGGGCTGACTGAAATTTTAGATGGAATCAATGATGCTGTCCAAGCAATCCAAGCGACACCGAATGCAGGAAGCGGTGCTCTTGGTACGATAGCAGCAGGTACGATCAATACAGCGTTGTCCGCAACGATTAAACCAGCGTTTAATCTTACTTTTGCTACTGCAACAGGTTTAGTTGGTGTGGGGTCATCATTGATTGGAACATTAGCTGATGCGAGCGTATTAGGTGAAACGACGGTCACGATTCCGACATTGATTCAAGATCCTAATTATAGTGATTTAGCGGCAGCCGGAGTAGATATGTCTGTTCCTTATGAAGCTGGCTTCGTTGGAAATATTGTAAAAGCAGATGTTTTATCTATCGATATCGCCTCTAGCTCTGATGGCTATTCGCCAGTTTTTTATCAAGCTGCTGAAGTAACACCACCATATAATGTTGTTGTTACAGGGAACTCAACTGATGGTTATGAAGTAACTGGGATGGCAGATCCTAATGCAACAGTTCGTATTTATGATCAAGAGAATAATTTGATTGCAGAAGGACAGGCTGATGAAAATGGAAACTTTACGATTCCAATTGCAGCCACAGATGTGTCACCTTTAGAAGACATCCAATTAATCGCGTATGATGAAAATGACAATCCAAGTTTACCAGCTGCTGCTGTGATCCCAGACGATGAAGAAGCCGACGCCGATGCTGACGCTGATGCCGATGCGGATGCCGACGCCGACGCTGATGCTGACGCTGATGCCGATGCCGATGCCGATGCGGATGCCGATGCTGACGCCGATGCAGATGCCGACGCTGATGCAGATGCAGATGCCGACGCTGATGCTGACGCCGACGCAGATGCTGATGCGGATGCTGACGCCGATGCGGATGCCGGCATGGGAAGTGCAGGAAATGGTACAGATACGGATCAGAACGGCGACCCAGGAATGGTGCCGATCAACACTTCTGGTGGATCAGGTTCAAATCCACCACAATTACCTTTGCACTATGGTGGGACAAGTCATACAAAACCATTGAATTACCATGACGGCTCAACACTAAAAATGTATCCTAAAACCTCTGATACGGTAAGTTCATCTGTTTCTTGGTTAGGTGGCTTAGTATCGTTGATTTCGGGAATGGGTATTTGGAAAATGAAAAGAAATAAAAAGAATAACTAATAATTAACGGAGAGGTTATAACTATAGAAATAGATTTAAAAATCATAATGGATGTAGTTATAACCTCTTTATTCTTGATAGGGGTGAGTCTATGCCAGTTCAAACAGATAAAAATGATTTAGCAACCATCCAAGAAGTACTTGAAAAAGTAGTCATTCATACGGAGAAAAAATTATTAATCGTATCCGTAGGAGATTTTAGTAAGCGTGGTAAGACTTATGAATTTTACGGAAACAATCTAAAAACAATTTGGAATAATTTTCTAACAGCTTATCGAACCTATCATTTTGAGACAGAAACGTATCTGAGGTTGGATGTAGTGACGAAAGAAGAGCAAGTTGATTTTCAACAAGTCAAAGAACGGTTAAACAAAATAAAAAGGAATAATTACATCGATTTTAATTTGCGAATAGATGGAATCAGAAAAAGAAGTTTTTTAAAAGAAGAATTAGTAGCAAATGCAATCATTAAACCAAGTAAAGCACATATAGTTGGAAAAAATCATCCTGAGTTACACATTGATTCCCAAAATTACCGTGGCTATGTTAAGCGTAAATATGGACGTGAAGAAAGTGATTTGAGCTACTTAGAGCGTTCAAAGTGTTATTTTTTTGAAACAGCCTCCTTCTATTTTGAAAATGGTGAAGTATTCCCTTTGAAAGATTATGGCAATGGCAATCAAGTCAGAGAAGTGACTACAGAAAATCTTGATGAGATTACGGAACTAGTGATTGAACAAGGAACGAATTATTTAACCAAACAGTTGACTCCTACTGGTAAATTCATTTATGGCTATTATCCTTGCTATGATCAGTTACTAAAAGGGTATAATTCGGTTCGCCATTTTTCATCTTTGTATGCATTAGCTGAATCGGCAGAATATTTATCCGACCAGGAATTGATGCAACGAGTCAAAGAAGGATTACTATGGGGATTGGAAAATCTTACTTCTGAAGTCAATGGTCAGCTGTTGATTAAAGATTACTTGAATAAAGAAGTAGAGTATAAGTTAGGAGCCCAGGCGACAGCAATCTTGGCTTTAGCAAAATATTCAGAAGTGACTAAAGAGACCATCTTTCATAGTTCCCTTAGTCGTTTAATCACGACTGTTTCAGAAAAATTTATCACTCCAGATGATCAGACGATCCATGTGTTGAATGCCGAATTAATGACAAAAGAGCGTTTTAGAATTATTTATTATGATGGTGAAATTCTGTTTTCCCTCTTAAGAGCACATGCGATTTTAAAACAAATTGAGATTTTTGAGATTTGTGAAGGATTGATGGAACAATTTGTCGCAAATAATTATCAAAAATACCATGACCACTGGTTAAGTTATGCAACGAATGAGATGCTTAAATATCAAGAAAAAGATACTTACTATGAATTTGGTATTAAGAATGCAATGGTCAACATCAACTTTATCGATCAACGAGATACAGCTTATCCAACCATGCTTGAGTTACTAGTAGCAGCCTCAAAAATGATCAGCAAATTAGAAAGAAGTCCTTTAAAAGATAAGCTTTTTCCGATAGAGAACGAATTTTTTGAAACGAAAGCACGAATCAATACGGTAATGAAAAAAAGAGTGTTACATGAAATCACAACAGGAGTCATGTTTCCAGAGTTTGCACAGTTTTTCAAACAACCGCAAGTGATCAAATATGGTTTTTTTGCGCGTCATGATCGTTTCCGTATGAGAATAGATGATGCAGAGCATTTTCTATCTGGTTTGATCAATTACTTATGCCTTTAAAAAGAGAAGAGGAGTGAAGATAATGGTTGGTTATATTCGATTTGCTGCTTTAGCATTGATTGGTCTTTCCTATTTAGGGTTTCGGCTGAAAAAGAAAAAAGACCATCAATCAGAAACTTTAGAAAATGATTGGAGTCAGTATCAAAAAAATGAAGAGGGGTTGTATCCTTGGGAAGAAGACCAAGATGACTCTCCACAGAGAATTGAAAAAACAGCAACAAGGTATGTGAATCAAGCAAGACCAAGACGAGGAAAATGGTAGAGAGAATCTAGAACAAAGTAGGTGTAAAAGAATGTGGAAGATCCAAGAATTATTGGCTGATATCGATGGTGCGTATTTACAAAAGTACGACCATCTTGATCAAATAATTGACAACTTTGAGTACTTTTCTGGACATTTAAACAAAAGAACCAATTATAATACCACAGCATTTGTTTGTTTGACACCAGAAAGAAGAAGTTACATCAATCGAAAGACAGTGGCTTGGCGAGATGGGAACGAGCAAATCAAAGGAAGGGAAAATGAGTTTGGTTTAATCATTACTGAGATCCCCATTGATGACCCAGCTGTTAGAACACCTCAATTTATTGTTAAAAATAGTTGGGAATTTTTACTACAAATTTCAGAGAAAATCCGAAGTAATTTTGTACAACCAATTGTAGCGATCACTGGTTCGGCAGGAAAAACATCCACACGAATGATGATTTCACATTTATTCCAAAATGAAAAAGTGTTAGAAAATCGTGGGAACCACAATGTTCGTTTTGCGATTCCTCTATATCTAAGCAAGCTAGTAAGTGAGCCAGATATGTTGAACTTAGAAGTCTCTGTCAATGCGTTGAACTCTTATGACACTGGATCAATGTCTAATTTAGTGCAACCAGAGATTGCGATTGTAACCTCAATTGGAGAAGCACACCTTAGTTCATTAAAAGATACTATCGGAGTGGCACGACATAAGGCAAAAATTTTTGAAGGACTGAAGCAAGATGGCACTGCAATCATCAATACAGATATTGGTGAGGAAGAACTAGCGATTCTAATGACAGCAGCCAAAAAAAGAACAGCAGAGATTCTCACGTACTCTTTGTATGATCAAACAAAGGATGTCTTCTTAATTGAAACGAGACAAGAAAGAGAGTATTGTGAAATTTTATTTTCTTTTTTAGGACAAGAATTTTCGATGAACTTGTCAGTTGCTTCTGCAGGTATGATTTCTAATGCTTTTGCTGCTTTATTGACAGTCTGGAAAATAAAAGGCGACATTCGATCGTATCTGCCAGCATTTACTACATTTAAGCCATTGTCTAAGATTCTCGATAAAACGAATTATGCTTCCTTGAATGGAACGAATTTCACATTTATTGACGACACCCATAATGCTTCTTTGCCTGCGATGAAAAATGCTATCGATTATTTTGATGAAGTTCGAACCTTTTATCAAGGAAAAAGTATTTTGGTACTTGGACAGATTGCTGACTTAGGAAGTACTGCACAAGTAATCCATGAATCACTGAAAGATTCGATGGAACATTGTGGAGCAGATCATATATTAGGTTATGGTGAGCATTTTAAAAAGATTTTTGAGGAAGAACAAATACAAGATCAACGATTCAAATGGTTTGCTACTTTACAAGAGTTAAGTGATTATCTAGAGGAATTACTAATCGAAGACAGTCTAATTTTAGCGAAGGGGTCTGTAACAGGGAGTGATTTTCATGATATAGATCGTTACATCCGTAAAATCGCTAATAAAAAACAGTTAAAAGCTGTATAAAATAGGTGGTATCAATTTGTAAAAAAGAGACAATATCTGCTGAATGGCATCGTTTCTTTTTTTGCAAATAAAACGACAGATCCAAGATGACCATTGTAATTAAGAAAGAGAACGAGTAAGAGGCATTTCAGTGCTTAAAAATAAAAGCGTTTTGAAATACTTAGATTCAAGCTTTTCTCTGTAATGATGCTATGGTATGATAATTAAGAATTCAAAAAATTACATATTAATTAGTTTTTTATTCACGACTATTTTTTTAAAGTTTTATTATGATTAAATAGGTAGTTTGCTGATTTATTAGTTGTATGAGAAAATATTTTAAGAAAATGTGAGATAGAGGTGCATTATGAAGCGGTGGCAAAAAGTCGTAATAGCTTTACTGGGAATTCTCGTTGTTTTTATTGGCGGAGTCTCAGCTTATGGAATTAAACTCATGGGTGAAGCAAACCAAACAGTCAATCAAATATCCAAGGGATCGAATCGTCAGTCAACAAAGCGTAAAGATAAAGTGAGTATTGACGACAAAGAACCTTTTTCTGTCCTTTTGTTAGGACTGGATACTGGCGGATTAGGTAGAACCGAACAAGGAAGATCGGATACAATGATGGTGGTAACGGTGAATCCCCAACAAAAAAAATCAACGATCGTCAGCTTAGACCGTGATATCTATACCAATATCGTTGGTCATGGTACTGTTGATAAGTTGAATCACGCCTATGCTTTTGGAGGCGTTGAAATGGCCATGGACTCAATCGAACAGTTACTCGATATCCCCATTGACCATTATGTAACCATTAATTTAGATGGAATGGAAGATTTGATCAATGCTGTCGGAGGTGTGGAAGTCAATAATAAAATTGATTTTACATTAGATGGTGTTCATGTTCCTGTAGGTAAACAAGTATTAGATGGTAAGAAAGGCCTTGCTTATTCACGGATGCGTCACGAAGATCCTAAGGGGGATATCGGACGTCAAGCACGACAGCGTGAAGTCGTTACCAAAATTGTTAATAAAGTATTGAGTTTAGATGGTGTCAGCAATTATCGGAAAATTTTAAAAGCGGTCGAAAAAAATGTCACAACTGACCTAGATTGGGATGATATGCTAGATGTAGCAACTAATTACACACCAGCATTTGAAACGATCAAACAAGATCAATTGCAAGGTAAAGATGCAACCATTGATAGTATTTACTATCAAATTTTAGGTGAAAATGATTTATTAAGTATCCAAAACGAATTAAAAAAACAATTAAACATCAAACCAAGTAAGACATTACCTAATTTAAAAAATGACAATGCTTCTATCATGTTCTACAATGACTCGCAATCCGCTGAAGATTCGAACGAGACTGCGACAAGTGAGAATAATTCAACTTATTCAGGAAATTCGCAAACAACAAATCAGTACAACGAGTATAATCAAGAATACAATCAAAGCGCCGATCAAAATTATGATCAGTACGGCAATCAGAACTACAATCAGAATTACAACCAAAACAATGAACAAACTTACCAACAAGAAAACAATGAACAAGGATATAATTATGGAAATGGATATTAAGTAAAAAAAGCATTCGCAACAGTCATAACCGACTGTGCGGATGCTTTTTTTACTAGTTTAAAAATAAAATAGAATAGTTGAGAAGCGTAGCAAATAATACCCAGAGATAATATGGTACCAGTAACCACATCACTAAGCGATAGTGGTTCCATAGTTGATAAAGCAGTATGGAGAGAAGGATCAATAATAAAGTAATATCTAGTGCAGCAATTAAGGTGTTTTGCAAGTTGAAAAACAAAGCAGACCAGATAAAATTACATACAAATTGAATAACAAATAATGTAATTAATTTTTGTTTGACCCTTTTGTTTTTCATTACCAATAGTAAATATAACGAAATTCCCATTAAAATATATAGCACTGTCCACATAGGACCAAAGATCCAACTAGGTGGTGCAAAAGGAGGTAGCTCAAGTGAATAATAATAACTACCTGGATTACCACTTAGTATCCCCGATAAGAAACCTAAAATCACTATGCCAACAGTACAAACCCAAAAACGATAATCTTTCAGTATAGCCATATTGTTTTAACTCCTTTCTATAATTCTAGTTTACCATGAACGTTTTAAACATACTTGAATTTTATTTGGAAGATTATACTTTTGGTTTAGTTATTTTAAATCAGTTATTATATTAGAATATTAACCCCTATCTCTTATTGAATAAAGAAAAGAATTGTCGTTGTAATGTTGTAACTCCGAACATTATTAAAGAAAACAGTCAATTAGATTAAATAACGTTAATTGTCAAATTTATTGTTATTTTTGATGTTATTTATCTGATAAGATAATATATGTAATCGATTACAAAACAGATGATAATAGCACTGATCACGAAAGGAGAAGAAGATATGGGAAATAAAAGAATCAAAAAAATGTTAGCGGGAGCAACTCTTTGTAGTCTGATGATTGCGCCATTATTATTGAACATGGAAGAGGCATTTGCGACAGAACAAAGTACGAACAAGCAAGCTGGTTTTGGCGTTGGTCAAGGGATCAAATGGGCGGATCAAGTAGTAGCACCATTTGTCGATATGACGGCATATGTTTCAGGCAGCAATCTATCAAATAACGGAGCGCTTAATTTAGCTGCAGTGGTAAAAAGCACTGGACAAAAATTCTTCAATTTAGGATTCATGCAATCAAGAGGTATTAAAAATGGTAAGATCGACTGGGCCTGGGGTGGATTTGGAGGCTTAAGCGAAAGTGATAGCGATCAATGGCAATATGAAGGAATCAAAAAATCCATTCGCGAATTAAGAGAAGTTGGTGGCGATGTTGCTGTATCATTTGGTGGTCTAAATTCTGGCGCATTTTGGGAAACAACACAAGATTCAACCATTTTAGCAAATGCTTATAAAGAAATTATTGATGGTTATGGATTAACTCGTGTTGATTTCGACGTAGAAGCTGGGGCAATGAATTATGCGCATAATTTAGCTAATGCTAAAGCGATTAAAAAAGTCCAAGATGAAACAGGTGTTAGTGTGACCCTTACATTACCAGTGATGGACTTTGGATTGGTATCTACAGGTTTATCTGTCTTGCAAGCCTATCTTGAGGCAGGTGTTGATCTAACTACTGTTAATATCATGACGATGTGTTACGGTAGCGTTGTTCCCGATTATGCGCAAAGTTCACTAGATGCAGTGGACAATACGAAAAAACAATTACAAGATTACTACAAACGTTATGCGAACAAAACGTTAACTGATGCTCAAGCTTATGCTAAATTAGGAACAACCCCTTCCGTTGGATTTGAAGGAGACACACATCCATACTTTACAACTGATATGTTCAATAAAATCGTCCAACATGCAAAATCAAGAAAACTCGGGATGGTTTCTTATTGGTCAATGAACTGTGATGCCATGGTCGATGGTGGTCAAGGTCAAGTCAAAAATCAATATGAGTTCTTAACTGTTGCCCAACAATTCACTGATGGAACGACTGGTGGAGAAAATGACCCATTAGAAACGCTAACTAAACCATCAATTCCGGTAAATTTAACTAGTAGTAATGTTACGCAAAATTCAGTGACTTTAAACTGGACTAATAATGCTTCAAAAGAAAAAGTCACTCATTATGAAGTTTATCGAAACAATATTCGCATCGCTACAAGTGCAACGAATACATTTAAAGATCAAAATTTACAAGCAAATACAACCTACAGCTATAAAGTTAAAGCAGTTAACGCTGCAGGAACCTCTGACTTTAGCCAAGCAATCTCAGTGAAAACCACAAGTGAAAGTACGCAAGGTGATACTTGGGTTATCGGAAAATCATATAAAATAGGCGATATCGTTACCTATAAGGGACATCGTTATCGTTGTATTCAACCACATCCAGCTACTGAGGGATGGGAACCAGATATTACAGAAGCTTTATGGGTAAGAATCTATTAAAAGTTATAAAAGCATAATGTTTAATTCTTTTATTAAAAGCGCTTACAATGAACCTATCAATGAATGGGAGGTTCATCATGAAAAAGGTTAATATCTTAATGTTTGTTGGCGTTGTTATGTTAGGTTTGTTTGGATTTGGTGCATCTGGCTATGCTCATGGCTATATTACCTCACCTGGAAGTCGTGCTTATTTCGGAACTGCAGCAGCTGGTAATTTGAACCAAAATGTTGGACGAGCAGAGTGGGAGCCACAAAGTATTGAAGCACCAAAAAATACCTTTATCGATGGGAAAATAGCAAGTGCTGGGGTTACTGGATTTGAGCCACTAGATGAGCAAACAGCAACTAGATGGCATAAAAATATCATCAATACTGGCAACTTGAATATTACTTGGTTTTTAACTGCGCAGCATAGTACAAGTACTTGGGATTACTATATCACTAAAACTGGTTGGAATCCTAATGCACCATTGAAAATCAGTGATTTTGAATTGATATCAAAAATTGATGACAAAGGTGCAAGACCGCCACAAACTGTCAAACAAACAATCAATATTCCAAAAGATCGTAAAGGCTATCACGTGATCTTGGCTGTATGGAATATTAGTGATACAACCAATGCTTTTTATCAAGTAATTGATGCGAATATTCAATAATAAAGCATAAGAATCTTTTGGGTTCAATTTCAGCGAATATGTGCTAGAAATACCAATTATTCAAAGACAAGTGTAGGAGACTGAGGCAAAACTTGCTTCAGTCTCTTTATTTCTAAAAATGTGTAAATGGTGTTCAATCATCAGCTCCTCGAAATAAGCCTGAATTTTTCAAAACATGAGAAGCTGTTTCGAGATTTTCATCTTTAAATTTGAGAAGCAGTTTTCGGAAATTCGTTCTAAATTCTTGATGCTAAACATTGTTGTTTCAACCTTCTTTTGTTCATGAGTGAATGATTTTGGTTAAGGAAAGGTTTAATGTATGATAGAGCTACAACAATACTTCATTAAATGGAGTATTGGTAGTTTTTAGTAGGGGGAAAAGTATGATGAGATTTTTTAAGAAGAATACGCAAGATACAAGCGATGAAACTAATCATGTTGCACCACTTGCTAAAGAAACACTTGACCAGCAAGAGTTCGACTCTTTCTTTGCTGAAGTGTTAAAAAAAATGCCACAAAAATCAGCTAGAGTGATCCTTAATGCTTATGACCAATCGAAAATCGTAGCAGAAAAAATCCTTGCAAAAAATCAAGAAAAATTTGATCATGTATTTAAAGATTTCTTAAAAGGAGTCGATGAAACGACACGCAAAAAAAGTCATAGGATCATTCACGCGGCTTCGTTAACAGCTGCAATCATCGGTTGCTCTCCGATCCCTTTTTCAGATGCGTTTTTATTAGTTCCAGTTCAATTGACTATGATGGCTCGGCTAAATAAACTTTTTGGACAATCTTGGTCAGAAAGTTTAGGGAAAAGTGTTTCTAAAGAACTTGTAGTAGTCAGTTTAGGAAGAAGTACTGTCGGAAATATTGTCAAATTTGTACCAGCAGTTGGAACTGTTACAGGGGCAGCGATCAATGCCACTGTTGCAAGTGCCATCACCGAATCACTAGGGTGGACCACCGTAAAGATGCTGAATGATGGGGAAGATATATTTGAACAAGTCATGTCATTCAAAGGACAATCCCAGACATTGTTTCGTGCGTTAAAAAGTATCAAAAAGTAAATATTTAGTGGATAAATTGAATTAGTAAGAGTTAAAAAAGTGGACAATCATGAACTATTGCATAACAAAAACATCCAAAACACAGAGCTGTGTTTTGGATGTTTTTTATTTACTTAGGTTGAGTTAAGTCAGACGAGCAGAAAAAGTACCGAAAAAAGTTCAGCTAGTTTTTGCTGGTAACACTTGATCTTCTAGTCAATTTTACAACGACTTCACATCTAGCCGTTTGGGGAAACATATCCACTGACTGCAAATATTCCACTTTGAATTTCTTACTTAATTGTCCCAGATCTCGTGCTAAGGTTGAGACGTTGCAGGAAATATATACTAATTTCGTTGGCGGATAGTTGAGGATCGATTGAATCAACTGGGGATCAAGCCCTGTACGAGGGGGATCGACAATGATCCCATCTGGTTCAAATCCTTCTTCAAGCCATTTTGGTAATAATTCTTCAGCAGTTCCAACTTCATAATGGGTATTAGTATACCCTAAACGTTGAGCGTTTTTACGTGCATCATCAATAGCCTGAGGAATCACATCCATTCCACGGATTTCTCTCGCTTGTTTTGCTACACTTAAACCAATCGTTCCCACACCACAGTAAGCATCTACGATCGTTTCATTTGGTTGGATCGCGAGTGCTTTGATTCCTTCATTATAAAGGACTTCTGTTTGTTGCGGATTCAACTGGAAAAAAGCTCGTGGTGAGAGATCAAAAGTAACTTCATTGAGATGTTCTTCAATAGCATCTTTTCCCCAAAGGTGGATTGTTTCATCGCCCATTACGAGAGAAGTTTTAGCAGGTTGAACATTTTGCATGATTGAAACAACCTCTGGCAATTGTTGGTTAATGTCACGGATGATTGCATTTTTTTGTGGAAATTTTTGACTACGAGTAATAAATACAACTTGTAATTCACCCGTTTTTATTCCAACACGTACCATGATCGTCCGAAAAATGCCACTGTTGCTCCGTTCATCATAGATAGGAAGGTCATACTTATTCAATAACTCGACGACCGTATTCATCACTTTCTGTGTCTGTGGTTCTTGAACTAAGCAATCGATTAATGGCACAAGTTCATGGGAATTTGCTTGATATAGCCCAGCTTCGATTTGTTGTGTTTTCTTATTTTTTCTTAATTGGAATTGTGCTTTGTTTCGGTAATGCCATGGTTCTTCCATGCCAATCGTTGGACGTAATTTGTAAGAACGAAAGCCAGCCGGTTTGAATTTTTCTAGCGCTTGCATAAGCAAATCTTTTTTGAAATCAAGTTGCGCCTGATATGCTAAATGTTGAAGCTGACAGCCACCACATTCATAATACACTGGACAAGGCGCCACCACTCGATCCTTGCTTTGCTTTTTGACTTTGATTAACCGAGCTTCCGCATAGCGAGGTGTTGCTTTCGTGATCTTGACAAGAACTTCTTCTTTGGGCAGTGCATAAGGGACAAAGATGATCAAACGTTTGAAATAACCGATCCCTTCACCGTTGATACCCAGTCGTTTGATTTTTAAAGGGATGGTTTGGCCGTTTTTGACAATGGTTTCTGTCATAAGTATCTTCCTTTTTTCTAATAGTGTGGTTTTATTCTAACATATTATTAATAGCGATGGGGATTTTCTATGTTATGATAAGAATATACGTTCGAGGAGGTAACTCAATGATAACAGTTACTAGGATCAGTAAAGGCAAAGGTCCATTTTATCAAGTCGAATTATCTGAAGGAGATTCTTTGAAGGTTTCAGAAGATATCTTGGTGCGTTACCGCTTGTTAAAGGGACAAGAATTAACAGAAGAAACAATTGAGGAAATCAAGAAAAGTAGTGGGTTTGACTTTGGTCTCCAACAAGCGCTCAATTATCTAAGTTATCAATTGCGTTCGGAAAAAGAAATTAGAACTTATTTGAAAGAAAAAGAGATTGAACTAGCTGACCGTAATAAGATCGTGGATCGTTTAAAGGAATTAGATTTGATCAATGACCTCGTCTATGGTGAAAGCTACGTGCGGACAAATGTACGACTAAGTGACAAAGGACCAAAAAAAATAGCTCAGCAATTACAACAAAAGGGTTTGAAACCGGAAATCATCGAGCAGGCACTGTTGCAATATCCAGAAGAAGAACAAATAGCGATAGCATCGCAAACGGCAGAAAAATTATTCAATAAAAATCATGGGAAAAGTCATAAAGAACTTTTTAGAAAAATTCAACAAAACTTGATGACAAAGGGATTCACCCAAGAGGCGATCCAACAAGCCATCGCCCATTTACCACAAGAAACGGATGAAGACGCTGAATATGAAGCATTAGTTTCACAAGGAGACAAGTTATGGCGTAAAAATGAAAGATTTGAACCGAAAAAACGTAATTTAAAAATCAAACAAAGCTTATATCAAAAAGGATTTGATTTAGAAATGATCCAACGATTTATCGTAGAAAAGGAAGAAGCAAGTGAATAAAGAATGGGAAAAATGGACGGAAGAGGAAATCGCACAGTTTCAAACGCAATTTGTTGGCTGGTACGAAAAAGAAAAACGCAATCTACCTTGGCGCTATGATCGTGATCCTTATCGTATCTGGATTTCTGAAATCATGCTTCAACAAACCCGTGTAGATACGGTAATTGCTTATTTTTATCGCTTTATGGAATGGTTTCCGACGATTGAAGCGTTAGCTGCGGCACCAGAAGAAAAACTTTTAAAGGCTTGGGAAGGATTGGGGTATTATTCTCGCGTTCGAAATATCCAAGCTGCTGCCCAACAGATCATGACAGAATTTGATGGACGTATGCCGCAAACACCAGAAGAAATCAGTTCATTGAAAGGGATTGGCCCTTATACTACAGGCGCTATTTCAAGTATTGCTTTTGGTTTGCCAGAACCAGCAATCGACGGGAATGTCATGAGAGTCGTGAGTCGCTTATTTTGTATTGAAGCTGACATCGCCAAAGCTTCTAGTCGGAAAATTTTTGATGAGGCGATGCGTAAGATCATTGATGAAAAGCATCCTGGTGAGTTTAACCAAGCAATGATGGATCTAGGATCGGCCATTTGTACACCTACTTCACCTAATTGTGAATCATGTCCGATCCAATCATTTTGCTTAGCTTACAAAAAAAATGAGCAAACCTCGTTTCCAGTAAAAACAAAGAAAGCCAAACCAAAAGATGTCTATTATGTGTGTGCAGCGATTCAAAATGAGGCGGGAGCCTATTATTTTGAGGAACGACATACGCAAAGGTTATTAGCAAACATGTGGACGTTCCCGATGGTCGAAGTCACAAAAGAGAAATACGAATGGTTGCAAGCTGAATGGGCTCAATCTCATGAACCAAGCTTATTCGATCAAGACAAAGTTGCAGAAGAAGAAACAGAGCTACCCTTTCATTTTAAAGAACAATTGATTTGGCAAAAGCGGCATTTGGGAGAGGTAACGCATATCTTTAGCCATTTGAAATGGCACGTATTACTATTTTACGGTCGAATACCTTCTCAATCAAATGACAAATTTCCTAAAACTGAAATAACACAATGGTTATTACCAGAAGACTTCGATAACGTGGCTTTTCCAAAAGTACAGGTAAAATTAAACGAACAATTAGAGAAAAATCGAAACAATAGTAATCCTTTCTAGGCAAAGCTCTTTTTTATTGATATAATAATTACGATGTCGGTGTAATGAACACCCAAACACAAAGCATGAGATGCTGCGTAAGGAAGGGTTGCTATGGGAGTCCCAAAAGAAGGTGAGTTTGTAACGATCCAAAGTTACAAACATGACGGCAAATTGCATCGAACGTGGCGTGATACCATGGTATTAAAAACAAGTGAGCATTCGATGATCGGTGTCAATGATCATACTCTAGTTACAGAGTCTGATGGACGTCGTTGGGTGACTCGAGAACCAGCAATTGTGTATTTTCACAAAAAATACTGGTTCAATGTAATAGCAATGATTCGAGAAAAGGGGGTTTCCTATTATTGTAATCTAGCTTCACCTTTTTTGCTGGACGATGAGGCATTGAAGTATATTGATTATGATTTAGATATCAAAGTTTTTCCTGATGGAGAGAAACGATTACTAGATGTCGATGAATATGAGATGCATAGCCAAATGATGAATTATCCGAATGATATCGACTTCATCCTAAAAGAAAACGTGAAGATCTTGGTTGACTGGATCAATAATGGTGAGGGCCCTTTCTCCGAAGGCTATATTGATATTTGGTATAACCGTTACAAGCAATTGTCGCGCAAGTAAACAAAAAAAGCAGTAAGCGCAAAAGTTTTGCGCTTACTGCTTTTTTGCTATGGGTTCTTCAACATAGACACTGATGATGGAAGAAAAAGGACAAGGGATGATCCTTGCTTTGATAGCCTGTCAATAATTAAAAGACTTTTTTCATTGCAATATGAGCAATACCAGCATCTTCAAATGGTTCTCCATAAGCAGTGAATCCTAATTTTTTATAGAAATTCTCAGCTGTTGCTTGGGCGCCTAGCAAAATCGTATTATATCCTTGACTTTTGGCGAAAGCTTCAGCTTCAGCTACTAAAATTTGACCTAATCCTTGATGACGATAATCTGCAAGAATCGCCATTCGTTGTAACTTCATTTTTCCATTTTCTAATGGTAATAGCCGAACGGTCCCACAAGGTAGATTTTGGTCTGAATAAAGAACAAAGTGGATGCAATGTGCTTCATTTTGATCAATTTCTCTAGTTATAGGAACGCCTTGTTCTTTGACAAAAACTTGGTTTCTAATACGAACGGCATCAAGGTAAATATCACTTAATGTATCTTTTGTTTGAACGACTTTCATCCGAAACCCACCTTTCATTCGTTTAGTATACTGTAAAGAAAATAAAATGAAAAGTGGATAAAAAAACAAATATCAGTAAGAATAAAAGAAATTTTCACACAAATAATATATACTAGTAAAAAAGACGAAAGGAGGAAGTATATTGTTTGAAAAATTGAAACAATCAAAATTGATGTTTTGGTCTTGCGAATTACTCATTATCGCCACGTTGATCTTGGTTTCTTCAAAAATCAATTTTATCTTTCAACCAATTGGAACGTTTTTCTCAACATTATTCGCACCAGTCTTGATTGCTGGATTTTTGTATTATTTGTTGAATCCTATTGTCAAACTATTGATGAAAATCAAAATCAAACGCATTTGGGCGGTAGCAATCGTATTACTTTTGCTTGTCGCAGCGATCATCTGGATTTTGCTCAGCGTGATTCCTAGCTTGATCCAACAAATTTCATCCATCGCATCGAATATTCCTGACTTTATTAGTCGTGTAGAGACTTGGTTAAATAATATGGCCCAACTACCGATCTTCAAAGAGGTAGATATCAATCATTATTTGAATCAATTAGATATTTCTTATGCTAAGATTATCCAACAGTTCCTCAGCGGGATTTCAAACAGCTTAGGATCGCTTGTCGGTACGATCGCTTCTGCTACAATCGTGATCATCACAGCTCCATTTATTTTGTTTTATATGTTGAAAGATGGAGAAAAAATGGTTCCGACAGTCAAGAAATTCTTTCCTGAAAAGAGAAGAGATCAAATTGTTGAATTACTTGGTCAATTGAACAAAACATTAGCTAACTACATTAGTGGTCAAGCGATTGAATGTCTTTTTGTCGGAACATTTACTTTTTTGGGGTATCTGATTCTAGGGGTCAATTATGCCTTTTTATTTGGCGTCATCGCTGGTTTGACTAATTTGATTCCTTATCTAGGTCCTTACCTAGGCTTAGCTCCAGCATTTTTAGTGACAGTATTCAATGATCCTGTTAAAGCACTGCTTTGTTGTGTCGTTGTCTTGATCGTTCAACAATTGGATGGAAATGTGATTTATCCAAATGTCATCGGAAAATCATTAAAAATCCATCCGCTAACGATCATCATTGTGTTATTAGTAGCAGGAAACATTGCTGGTTTGATCGGGATTTTCTTAGGTGTACCGTTTTATGCCATTTGTAAGACGATTATTTCTTATGTCATCAAAATTGTTAAAGAAGACCAGCAAAATGAAAAAAAGAAAAAAATTGCAACGACATTGGAATAACGTATCAGCAATTCCGACTAATTGCTTCATAGTTGTTTTTATTGCAAAGAAAAATTCTTTGTGATAACATTTTAGCGTGGCTATCTTTATAGTCACGCTTTTTTTCTATCGTAAACAAAAAAATTAAAAAATATAAGGAGAGAATGCGATTATGAATGCTGACCCTGAGAGTCAGTCGCTGTTAGCGCAAATTTTATTACTGATCATTTTAACTTTGATCAATGCTTTTTTAGCTGCTTCCGAGATTGCTGTTGTTTCGATCAACAAAAATCGAGTCGAGCAAAAAGCGGAAGAAGGAGATGTTAAATCTCAAAAGCTTTTAAAAATATTGCAGAACCCAAATAACTTTCTGTCAACGATCCAGGTAGGAATCACGTTAGTCAATATCCTATCCGGTGCTTCGTTAGCCAATACATTATCAGAAAAATTAGCACCATTATTAGGTGGTAGTGTAGCAGCAAGAAATATTGCCAATATTATTGTTTTAGCTATTTTGACCTACGTATCGATTGTTTTTGGTGAATTGTATCCTAAACGAATCGCCTTGAACAAATCAGAAGAAGTAGCCAACTTTACTTCAGGAATTATCCGTCTGATCGGTGTGGTTGCCAAACCTTTCGTCTGGTTATTATCTGCATCGACTAGTTTACTAGCTCGTGTCACACCAATGACTTTTGATGATGAAGATTCAAAAATGACGAGAGATGAAATGCGGTATATGTTGGAAACTGAAGGTGTACTTGATAATGAAGAGTTAGAAATGCTGCAAGGTGTTTTTTCTTTAGATACCAAAGTAGCTAGGGAAGTAATGGTTCCTCGAACAGATGCTTTTATGATCGATATCAATGACTCCGTTGAAGAGAATGTCAATGAAGTTTTATCAGAAAATTATTCAAGGATTCCGGTCTATAATGAAGACAAAGACAAAGTTGTTGGGATTCTTCATACGAAAAACTTATTGAAAGCTGCTCATAAATTTGGCTTTGAACATTTAAATATTCAAAAAATCATGCAAGAACCTTTATTTGTACCAGAGACAATATTCATTGATGATCTCTTGTACGAAATGAAAAAAACTCAAAACCAGATGGCTATTTTACTGGATGAATATGGTGGAGTCGTTGGTTTAGCGACTTTAGAAGATTTACTAGAAGAAATCGTCGGTGAAATTGATGATGAATCAGATGAAGTCGAAAAATTATATGAAAAGGTTGCTGAACATGAATACGTGATCCAAGGACGAATGTTGATCGATGAGTTCAACGAAGTATTTGACAGTAACTTACACATGAGCGATGTTGACACGATGGCAGGCTATTTAATCACTGCTTTGGGCATGATCCCTGATGAGGGAGAAAAATTATCGTTTGATGTAGATAACATTACTTTGACTTCTGAAGAAATGGAAGGTTCTAGAATTTTAAAAATTCGCGTGGTGTTCCATGATCCTAAAGAAGAAATTGTGGAACCAGATGAGGACCGTCGTTTATTTTATAAAGATTTTGATGAAAATGAGCCGAGAAGATAAGATATGTTTCATCCTTGTACAGAAGAGATTTTGTGCAAGGATGTTTTTTTCTTTTTTTCAAAGTTGATACGTAAATCAGTGTGGTTCCCTAAGTTGAGGGGTAGTCAGAAGCAAGAGAGGCAGAGCTTTACCCTTTTGTAAAGATTACTAAAACATACAATAAGATCCTATGCTCCCAGTTAACTTATACATAATATAACCAGTATATTTAAATGTTTTGTTGGTTGACAATAAATTTTTGCTAGAGTATTATGAAAACGCAAACACAAGTTTCATGTGACTAGGTTATACTAGGCATGGAAAACACGTACGGAGTCTTCCGTCGTTTTTTCATGCCTATTTTTTTATATGTTTAAGTGAATCAGTGAGGAGGTGGGAAAAATGTAAAGTAGTGTTTTTAGTAGAAAGACAGATTTTAAATATTTTACGAATAAGCAGATATGAGCGATTCTTCCAATGATTTATCTCAATTGAAACTAAAAAACTAAGAACAAATATTAGGTAGTTCTCTCAAGTAAAAGTAGTATGTACAAAAGTTGCAAAGAATGGATAAAAAATTGATGATCATTCATTTTGCCTCACGACTTAAAATTTTTTATCGACTATTCTATTTAACTAAAGGAGGAATTTTTTAATGAAGAAGGCAATCATTTTTGCTTTAACAGGATTGGCGCTTGTTGTTACATCTTTTTACAGTCCAATCGTTTGTGCTGAAGATACTGAAGATTTTTTGTTTCAAAAGAATGTTACCTACTCAGGAGTAGAAGGTGGGAAACAAGGAGATAATTGGAAATATCCGCAATTTGTAGGTGAAAAAGCGGTTGATGGGGATGTATCGACGAGATGGTCAGCGGATAAAACAGATAATCAGTGGCTGACTGTTGATATTGGAGAAGAAAAAACAATTGGTCAGGTGGTTTTACACTTTCATGCGGAGAGTCCAGAATATGAGGTATTAGTTTCTAACGACAATCAAAATTATCAATCCATCTATAAGGAGGAGCGTGGAAGTGGCGGGAAAGAAGCAAAAAAATATATTGAAGTAGCGAATGTAACAGCTCGATATATTAAATACCAACAACTAAAAATGTGGAAGCACACGAATGGTCAATATTATGGTTCGAGCATTATTTCAATGGAAGCTTATCGTCAAGCACGTTTACCTGATGGGATAAAGTTTTCGATTGATTCAGCCGAAATCAGCGAGAAAAGATCCAAACAATTAACTTACATATTAACACCAACAGGCGTCCAAGTTCCTGAAAAACAAATTGAGTGGAGCAGTAGTGATCCTAGTATTGTCAATGTAGACAGTCAAGGAAGAATGAAAGCACTCAAAACCGGAGAAGCAAAGGTGACTGTGAGAATCAAAAATACGGATTTAAGTGATACGATTCCAGTTACGGTTATTCAAGAAAAAGCAGAGTATCGTGAAATGCGTGAGAAATGGAAAGCACGCTTGCTAGGATCTAAAGAAGATCATGAAGAATTTGATCAGGATTCGGACGTAAAAAAATATCGAGCGAGAATAGCCAAAGATAGTTTAGAATTATGGCAAACACTTAATAAGTCAGAAAATAGAACTTATTTGTGGGAGAAAAAAAGTTCAGACACATTATCAGCAGACTATACCACTCAATTTACCAACATCAAAAAATTGACATTAGGTTATTATGATCCTTCGAGTTCATTACATAAGAATCAAGAGGTTTTTACGCAAATTTTGAAAGCAATTGATTTTATGATTGAAACCAAAAACTACAATGGAACTTACTGGAGTGGGAATTGGTGGGATTGGCAAATTGGATCAGCACAGCCATTAACAGACACACTGATTTTATTACATGATGATTTAATCGAAAAAGATGATGCAATCTTAACTAAATTTGTTGAACCTTTAAACCACTATGCGCAAGATCCTAAAGTTCAATGGCCTAGCTATACGGCTACAGGAGCGAACTTAACAGATATATCTATTACCGTCTTAGGAACAGCCATTTTATTAGAAAATGATTCCCGAGTAGAGGCAGTTCAAAGCGCTGTTCCATCCGTTTTAAAAATGGTGACAGGAGGAGATGGCTTATATTCAGACGGCTCATTAATCCAACATAGTCATTTCCCATATAACGGAAGTTATGGAAATGAATTGCTGAAAGGCTTTGGACGGGTTCAAACGATTTTGCAAGGGACACATTGGGAAATCAAAGATGACAATATAAATAACTTGTTTCAAGTAACCGATAAAGGTTATTTACAATTGATGGTAAATGGAAAAATGCCCTCAATGGTATCAGGACGAAGTATTTCTAGAGCTCCTGGGACGAATCCCTTTACCTCTGAATTTGAATCTGGAAAGGAAACAATCGCCAATCTTACATTAGTAGCGAAATTTTCGCCAGAAATTTTACGCAAGAAAATTGATTCGTCTATTAAAGCATGGCTTGAGCATAGTAGTTATTTTTATGATTTTTTTGAAAATCCAAGAGACTTTGAAGCGTTGATTGATCTTAAGAAAATCATGAATGAGCCTTCGATAACTAGTAAAGAAGAACGAAATCTCGTGAATGTTTATGGTTCAATGGATCGGGTGTTTCAAAAAAACGAGAGTTATAGTCTCGGAATAAGTATGTACTCTAGTCGTATTGGAAATTATGAATTTGGAAATACTGAAAATAAAAAAGGATGGCATACGGCCGATGGGATGGTTTATCTTTATAACGGTGACCTCGCTCAATTTGATGAAGGTTATTGGGTCACTATTGATTCTTATCGCTTACCAGGTACCACTATAGACACAAAAGTGTTAGCAGAAGGTGCTTCTACTGGTAAAAAGAGTCCTCAGTCTTGGGTGGGAGGATCGAATAATGGCAAAGTAGCTGCAGTCGGAATGTTTTTAGATAAGAAAAATGAAAATATGGATTTGGTAGCAAAGAAATCATGGTTTTTGTTAGAAGATAAATTGATTAATTTAGGCAGTGGAATCAGCGGAACAACGAATGCGACAATTGAGACGATCCTTGATAATCGAATGATGGATTCAAGTAACATGCAAATTATCCAAAAGAAAACAGCTGATTCTACTTGGATCAATCTTACTTCGACAAATCCACTCAATAATTTAGGTTACATTTTTCCAAATACCATGTCGAACGTTGACGTTCAAAAAGAAATTCGATCTGGCAAATATTTGGATATCAACGAATATTTTGTCAATGATCAATCATATACAAAAGAATTTGTAAAAATCATCAAAAATCATGGAAGTAACGCTCAAAATGATACTTATGAGTATTTGACTGTTGCTGGAAAGACAGCAGAAGAAATGGCAGAAATGGCGCAACATAAAAGCTATAATGTGTTAGCAAACACACCAGAAATCCAAGCGATTGAGACAAAAGACTATCTCATGTTGAATGCTTGGAGTGGAAATCAACAGGCAGCTTTTGTTCACGTATCTGAACCTGCATCCATTATTGCAGAAAAATTGAGTAATGATACTTATCGACTGTCAATTGCGAATCCTGTTCAAAATAATAAGGTGATTGAATTTTCGATTGAGAAAGAGATCATTGAGGTTATCGAAAAAGAGTCCGAAATTACCATGGATTCAGGAGCATTTCTATTTGATAGCAAAGGGTTAAAAGGAAGTTCGAGATCAATTACTATCAAAGTTCCTTCAGAAGTAGATAAAACGGCATTAGAAAAAATAGTCGAAGAAAACCAAAGCCGAGTTGCAAGTAGTTATACAGCGGAAAGTTGGCAAGTGTTCCGCAAAGCGCTGGAAGCAGCGCAAGCAGTGTTAGCTGATTCAAATACTACGCAAGCTGAAGTCGAACTAGTGATGAACGATTTGGTGCAGGCCATCGAACAATTAGAGAATAAAGAAACTGCATCATCCTCTGAGGAAGATAAAAACATCAATAATAAAGCAGAGCAAGGTAAAAATACACAAGAGGGCAACAATGAAATAGGTAAATCTTCTATTAGTGAAGAGACCGGTAAGGAAGGTTTATTACCAAAAACAGGTGAAAAAAATAACCAAGTTATTCAAAAATTAGGATATACAATTTTATTAGTGGTATTCGTTAGCTTGTTCCTATTGAAAGGTCGAAAGGAATCTAAGAGGAGTTAAAATAAATTAGGCAAGTAATCTGATGAAAAACACAAGGTAAAATAAATAATCGTTTGTCTGTAGATGATTGAAATAGACAGTTGAACTTGGAACAAAAGCCTGTTCCAAGTTCAACTTTTTTCGTTTAATCTGTTTTCAGTTGTTATAGTAGCAGGAAAAGCTTTATTTTCTCCTATTGAAAAAGTCGTTTATATGATATTCAACAGAGAAAGAGAGAAGACTCATAACAAGTGTTTATTTTTTGATAGTTTCCATGATATACTTGGTAAGTTGAGATAGCTAGTTCGATCATTCCTCGAACAGGATGACGAATAAGATGATAATGATGTAACAGAAATGGAGTAAAACATGAATAACCCTAACTTAAAACAACAAGTAGATAACCGACGCACGTTTGCGATTATTTCCCATCCGGATGCTGGTAAAACAACGATTACTGAACAATTGCTTTTATTTGGTGGCGCAATACGTCAGGCAGGAACTGTCAAAGGGAAAAAGACTGGTAACTTTGCAAAATCTGACTGGATGGAAATTGAGAAGCAACGTGGAATCTCAGTTACCAGTTCTGTGATGCAGTTTGATTATCATGGTAAAAGAGTCAATATCTTAGATACCCCAGGGCATGAAGATTTTTCTGAAGATACGTATCGGACATTGATGGCTGTCGATAGTGCGGTTATGGTCATCGATAGTGCCAAAGGGATTGAAGCTCAAACAAAAAAATTATTCCAAGTCGTTAAAAAAAGAGGAATCCCTATTTTTACCTTTATCAATAAGTTAGATCGAGATGGTCGCGAACCATTAGAACTTTTAGAAGAATTGGAAGAGTTGCTCGATATCGAGTCTTATCCAATGAATTGGCCGATTGGTATGGGGAAAGGCTTAGAAGGACTCTATGATATCCACCATAATCGTATTGAGTTTTATCGTCCAGAAAACTATAATGATGAGCGCCTTGTTGCCTTGGATGAAGAAGGATTGCTGCCAGAAGGCCATCCTTTGACGGAAAATTCATTGTATGAACAAGTTCTTGAAGAAGTAGAATTGTTGAAAGAAGCAGGAGATTCTTTTAATGAAGAAAAAATTGCTCGAGGAGATCAGACACCGGTCTTCTTTGGTTCAGCGTTAACAAATTTTGGTGTGCAAACATTTTTAGAAACCTTCGTGGAATTAGCCCCTTCACCTTACGGACATCAAACACAATCAGGACAAGAAGTTAGTCCTTATGAAGAAGAATTTTCAGGTTTTGTCTTTAAGATCCAAGCCAATATGAATCCAGCTCACCGAGATCGGATTGCTTTTGTGCGAATCTGTTCTGGAACTTTTGAACGTGGGATGGATGTTCAATTAGAACGAACAGGTAAAAAATTGAAGTTAAGTAATGTGACGCAGTTTATGGCTGACTCAAGAGAGAATGTCGAGAATGCTGTAGCAGGGGATATTATCGGGGTCTATGATACAGGAAATTATCAAATTGGCGATACTCTTTATGAAGGGAAATTGAAGGTGGCGTATGAAGAGTTACCATCCTTTACTCCGGAATTATTTATGAAAGTCACTGCTAAAAATGTGATGAAACAAAAATCATTCCATAAAGGTATCTATCAGTTAGTCCAAGAAGGTGCGATCCAACTCTATAAAACTTATTTGACGGAAGAATACATCATTGGCGCAGTTGGACAACTTCAATTTGAAGTATTCCAATACCGGATGCTAAATGAATACAATGCAGAAGTGATTATGTCTCCTATGGGTCATAAAATTGCCCGTTGGATCGAGCCCGAAGATTTAGATGAGAAGATGAGTTCTAGTCGTAATATCTTGGCACGTGACCGTTTTGATCAGCCATTATTCTTGTTCGAAAACCAATTTGCTGAACGTTGGTTTGCTGACAAGTACCCAAATGTCAAATTAAAAAGTTTAATGTAAAGCGCTCATCACATGGTGGTGCTTTGGGAGTACTATGAAAATAGCCGGGAGAGAATAACTAAATAATCCAGAGGAATTTAATGATGATTAAAGTAATGTCGGTCTTTGGAACACGTCCAGAAGCAATAAAAATGGCACCTTTGATCAAAGCGCTGGAAAAAGATGAGCGCTTTGAATCAATCGTGACGGTTACAGGCCAGCACCGTGAAATGTTAGACCAAGTGTTAGAAGTGTTTGAAATTACTCCTGATCACGATCTAGATGTGATGAGTGTCAATCAAACACTCACCGCTATTACAACGAAAGTTCTTTTATCATTAGAACCAATCTTACAAGCAGAACAGCCTGATATCGTCTTAGTTCATGGAGATACGACCACAACATTTGCTGCAGCGACCGCAGCATTTTATCAACAAATTAAAGTCAGACATGTCGAAGCAGGATTACGAACTTGGAACAAATGGTCACCGTTTCCTGAAGAAATCAATCGGCAAGCCACAGATGTTTTAGCGGATCTCTACTTTGCGCCAACCAATGAAAGTGCTGATAATCTTAGAAGAGAGCACCACGATGAAGCAAACATCTTCGTTACTGGCAATACGGCGATCGATGCGATGAGGTACACGATCGTGGCGGATCAAAAAAGCGATCATCTTTCGAGCAGCTCCACTAAACAATTATTAGTAACAATGCATCGACGTGAGAACCTAGGCGAGCCAATGGCGAACGTTTTTCAAGCATTAGGAAGGATTGCTGAAGAATTTTCTGATGTATCCATTATTTTTCCGATGCATAAAAATCCTAAAGTACGAGAATTAGCTGATACTATTTTAGGACAATATGAGAATGTTCAGCTGATCGAACCATTAGATGTCATTGATTTTCACAATTGTGCAGCCAAAAGTTATCTTATATTAACTGATTCAGGCGGAGTTCAAGAAGAGGCACCTTCTTTAGGTGTTCCGGTTCTTGTCTTACGTGATACCACTGAACGACCGGAAGGTGTAAAAGCCGGAACTTTAAAACTCGTTGGTACAGACGAAGAGACAGTTTATGACGAGACAAAACAATTGTTAACTGATGTAAAGGCTTATGAAAAGATGGCACAAGCAAAAAATCCTTATGGAGATGGTTACGCAAGTCAACGAATCTTAGAGGCTATCGCAGCCTCATTTCATTGATTACAGGTTACCAAAAAAGCAAAAAAAACTTTCCAACAATTTTGGTGGAAAGTTTTTTTATTTTAAAGAAAAAATTGGTAAATTCTTTGAAATAAAATGAATTAAAATAAAGATGTGTACATATAAAAAGAAAAAAGGGGGAGTTGGATGGAAACACTGGAGCAACGAAAACAACGTAAAGCAAGAAAAAAGTTAGAAATGCAGCGTTTATGCAGGCTGTTAGATGTTGAAGGTTGGGAGCATAATGAATCGATCGTTAACGAAGTAAGAGCAATCGTTCGGCTAGGAAAAACACCAAAAAAAGAAACCAATCAATCTTAGAAGATCCAGCTCTATAAATGAGCTGGATCAAGGATAAAATCAAACATTATCCTTCGATCCTTCTAAAAAAGGTTTCTTTTTTTTGTTTATTTGTAATCATCACATTGCAACCTCAGTGTGGGGATGATGTTTCGGAATCGAGATTTCAACTAAATCATCTAATTCAATTACTTGGATTTCGTTTTCTTGATATAGGGCGTCATGGATTTTATTGAGGAAGTACGTTTTGACTTCTTCAATTTCTTTGGGTTGTATTTTTCGTTTTTCATTAATCAGTAAAATCTCGTTATGTTCCGGTGCTTCAGTGTAAACAATCATTGTATTGCCTGCAGTGTAAACCTTCACCATATGAGCATCTGTATTTTCCAATTGGTTTAAAACCAAACGTGAATGACTATTCGTTACATTGACAAATTTCATGGCGCTCACCTCTTTTATGTAGATTTTAGATACAACTTAATTTCATTATAATTTTTTTCTAATGAAAAGAACAGTATTTTGCTTTTTGTCAAAAAACAATCAAAAATCCGCTTTGAGCAATGAAGCACCCGTGAGAAAAGCTGTCGCTTTTTCATGGGTGCTTCATTTTTTATCAGTCGCAAAGCGAAGTTTTTGTCAGATGTTTAGTTTGTTGGCTCGTTTGTCGTTTCTTTGACTAAACGTTCTGGTTTAGAAGTGATCACAATTTTTTCTTCTTTATCCAATTTTGCTTTTAGTTCATGGATTGAAGGATGGTCTAAATAAAATTCAGCAATTCCATCTTCGATTTGTTCTTGGATCGTTCGACGAAGAGGGCGTGCGCCCATTGCTGGGTCATAGCCTAAGTCAACAAGTTTTTCTTTGACATTTGTCGGCACTTCGATATGCAGTTGTTGTGCTGCTAACATTTCATTGACTTCATCTAGCATCAAGGTAACGATGGTCATTAAGTTTTCTTTTGATAGCGCACTAAATTCGATGATTCCATCGAAACGGTTCAAGAATTCAGGTGTGAAGTAATTGTTTAGTTGGTTTAAAACAGAACGAGTAACCCCTTCACGAGCTGCTCCAAAACCGACATTTGCTTCGACTTTACCTGTACCAGCATTACTTGTCATAATGATGATCGTATCTTTAAAGCTTACTGTCCGACCTTGTGCGTCAGTCAAACGGCCATCATCCAAAATTTGGAGGAACATGTGTAACACATCAGGATGTGCTTTTTCCACTTCATCCAATAAAATCAAGCTATAAGGATTACGACGTACTTTTTCAGTAAGTTGACCTGCCTCTTCATAGCCCACATAGCCAGGAGGAGAACCAATCAATTTAGATACACTGTGTTTTTCCATGTATTCAGACATATCAAAACGAATCATTGAATCTTCGGAACCGAATAATTCAAATGCCAGTTGCTTGGCTAATTCAGTTTTGCCGACACCAGTTGGACCTACGAATAAAAATGATCCGATAGGGCGGTTTTTCTTGCTCAAGCCAACCCGATTACGACGAATAGCTTTTGCCACACGATCTACGGCATCGTCTTGTCCAATCACATGTGCTTTTAGATCAGTCGCAAGATTCTTCAATTGTGTTTGCTCTTTTTCTTTTAGATCGCCAACGGGGATGCCCGTACGTTCTTCCACAATTTTTTCCATATCTTTTTCTGTGATAACAGGCGTTTCTTCATCTGTTAATTGACGTTCTTTCATCTTTTCTAATTTACTGATTTGGTCACGATAATAAGCGGCTTTCTCAAAGTCTTCTTCTTTAGAAGCTTGGATTTTTTGTTCCTGTGCTTCTTCAAGTTTTTTATCAATGGTTTTAGGATCAACGATTTGAATCGTTAAGTTTTTCTTTGAGCCAGTTTCATCAAGCAAGTCAATCGCTTTATCTGGTAAGAAACGATCTTGAACATAACGATTTGAGAGAATAGCTGCAGCTTCGATTGCTTCATCGGTATATTTGACGTGATGGTAGTCTTCGTAGCGTTTTTGCAATCCTTTTAAGATACTGATTGTTTCCTCAACAGAAGGTTCAACGACCCGAACCGGTTGCATCCGTCTTTCTAAAGCTGCATCTTTCTCGATGATGCGGTATTCATTTAATGTAGTGGCACCAACCATTTGTAGTTCGCCACGAGCTAGAGCTGGTTTTAAAATATTTCCCGCATCCATGTTCCCGTCACCAGCAGAACCAGCACCGACAATTTCATGGACTTCATCAATGAATAATATGACATTTTCAGCCTGCTTAATTTCTTCGATCAATTTTTGCATCCGTTCTTCAAATTGTCCACGGATACCAGTTCCTTGAACCAAAGAAACCACATCTAAACGAATCACTTCTTTATCTATTAATTTTTGCGGCACATCGCCATCTACGATTTTTTGTGCAAGTCCTTCAACTACGGCAGTTTTACCAACACCAGGCTCACCGATTAATACCGGATTGTTTTTTGTTCGACGGTTTAAAATCTCGATCACACGTTTGATTTCATCATCACGGCCGATCACAGGATCAATGTCACCTTGACGAGCTTGTTCGGTGATGTTGATTCCGTATTCTCCTAAAAGACCTTCGGAATTTCCTTGTTGCGGTGGTTGACCGCCGTTAAAGTTGTTGTTACCACCGAATTGGGTTGGAGGAGTTTGTTCATAGTTTCCTTGCTGTTGCATTTGGCGGGACATGGAGCGGAATAAGTCGTCCAAGCTGCCAAAACCAAAAGGATCATTTTGAGCCATACTAGTCAGACCTCCATTTTGTTGATTTTTAATTTTTTGATAGCAACTTTGGCAGTAATCAAGTTGCGTTCTCTGTCCGTTTACTGTTGCATATAAGTGGATCGTTGCTTCATTTTTCCCACAATTTTGACAAAGCATAAATGATTCACGTCCTTTCACATGATTCACATGTTTCCATTCTATTTTACAACGCGTGACTACGAAGGTAAAAGAATAACCCTCATTTACTCAAAAGTTGAAAAGGCAAAAAATGTTATTGACCATTATTGACCTTTGGCTATAATTATACTAAATTTTAGGACGCGTGCAAGTATTTAGTTTTTCAAAATAAATGAAGAAATGAATAAGTCGTTCTTCGATAAAAGTGATAAATAGAAGGAGATATTTCGCTTGGCAGAGTCTAGTTTTGTTTGCTTCTTTACTGAGGGATCAGTAAAGAGAATCAAAGCAACTAAAAAAAGAAGTGAGGTAGAATGAATACGGTTGTTATCCTATGTATTCATATTTTTAAAAGTAGTGCTAATTATTTTCCACACTTTTAGTTGAATTTAAATGAAAACTGTTGTATCTATCGGGAAAAAATGGTAATCTTTACAAATGAAAGGGTACTACTTATTAGTGTTCTTAGTAAACTGCTAAAAAAGAAAACCCTCACATAAAAACAACACTCACTTAAAGGAGACCGATTAATATGGAAAAGAAAGAATTTCACGTAGTAGCAGAAACTGGAATCCACGCACGTCCAGCTACATTATTAGTACAAACAGCAAGCAAATTTAACTCTGATGTAAACTTAGAGTATAAAGGTAAATCAGTAAACTTGAAATCTATCATGGGCGTTATGTCTTTAGGTGTGGGTCAAGGTTCTGACGTTACAATCACAGCTGAAGGTGCTGACGAAGCAGACGCAATGGCAGCTATCGTTGATACAATGAAGAAAGAAGGATTATCTGAATAATGGTTGAAATGCTAAAAGGGATTGCCGCTAGTGACGGCGTTGCCGTTGCAAAAGCTTACCTGCTAGTTCAACCGGATTTAACATTCAGTAAGACAACAGTAGAAGATACAGCAGCTGAAGCATCTCGTTTAGATGATGCTTTAGCAAAATCTACTGAAGAATTGCAACAAATTCGTGAAAAAGCAGCGCAAAGCTTAGGTGAAGCAGAAGCGCAAGTATTTGACGCACACTTGATGGTTCTGTCTGATCCAGAAATGGTTGGTCAAATTAAACAAAACATTAATGATAACAGCGTAAACGCTGAATCAGCATTAAAAGAAGTAACTGATATGTATATCAGTATGTTCGAAGCTATGGAAGACAACGCTTATATGCAAGAACGTGCGGCTGATATCCGCGACGTTGCGAAACGTATTTTAGCGCATTTACTAGGTGTGACATTACCAAATCCATCAATGATTAACGAAGAAGTAGTTGTTGTTGCTCATGATTTGACACCAAGTGATACTGCTCAATTAGATCGCAATTTTGTTAAAGCGTTTGTAACTGACATCGGCGGACGTACTTCACACTCAGCGATCATGGCACGTTCTTTAGAAATCCCAGCGATCGTAGGTACAAAAGAAATCACTGCTAAAGTCAAAGAAGGCGACATGTTAGCTGTTAACGGGATTGAAGGCTATGTAATCGTTGATCCTACAGCTGAACAAAAAGCTGAATTTGAAAAAATCGGTGCTGAATACGCTGCTCAAAAAGCAGAATGGGAAAAATTAAAAAATGCTGAAACTGTTACTGCTGATGGCAAACATTTTGAATTAGCAGCAAATATTGGTACACCAAAAGATTTAGTTGGTGTTCATAATAACGGCGGGGAAGCGGTTGGTCTTTACCGTACAGAATTCTTGTACATGGATTCTCCTGATTTCCCAACTGAAGATGACCAATATGAAGCATATAAAGCAGTTCTTGAAGGTATGGAAGGTAACCCGGTTGTCGTGCGTACGATGGATATCGGTGGCGATAAAGAATTACCTTACTTACAATTGCCTCATGAAATGAACCCATTCTTAGGCTATCGTGCATTACGAATCAGCTTGTCAGAACAAGGTGACGAAATGTTCCGTACGCAAATGCGCGCATTATTACGTGCATCTGTTCATGGAAACTTACGTATCATGTTCCCAATGGTAGCGACTCTTAAAGAATTCCGTGCTGCAAAAGCAATCTTTGAAGACGAAAAACAAAAATTATTGAATGAAGGCGTGGAAGTATCTGATACGATCCAAGTCGGCATCATGATCGAAATTCCAGCAGCAGCTGTCTTAGCTGACAAGTTTGCTAAGGAAGTTGACTTCTTCTCAGTAGGAACGAATGACTTGATCCAATACACTATGGCAGCTGACCGTATGAACGAACGTGTTTCATACTTGTATCAACCTTACAACCCATCAATCCTACGTTTGATTAAAAACGTGATCGATGCAGCGCATGCTGAAGGTAAATGGGCTGGTATGTGTGGCGAAATGGCTGGGGATCAAACCGCAGTTCCGCTACTTGTAGGTATGGGATTAGATGAATTCTCAATGAGTGCAACATCAATCTTGAAAACACGTAGTTTAATGAAACGTTTAGATACAACGAAGATGGCAGAACTTGCTGATCGTGCTTTGAAAGAATGTGACACGATGGAAGAAGTCGTTGAACTTGTAAATGAATACGTAAAATAATAATACGAGTAAAAGCTGGTACAGCGATAGTAGCTGTATCAGCTTTTTACAATGGGATTTTTACATATAGGTTAAAATAAGGAATGAAAAATAGAGTTATTTTAAAATAGGGCTTAAGTTTGAGTGACAGGTTCAGCGCTATGTTATACTATATAAATGAAGGAGGACGTAAGGTGAAGGTATTATTATATTTTGAAAGTGAAAAAATACTTGCGAAATCTGGTATTGGACGAGCGCTTGACCACCAAAAACGTGCTCTAAAAGAAATGGGGATTCCCTACACGCTAGATAGTAAAGATGACTATGATATCTTACACATCAATACATATGGTATCAATAGTCACAATATGGTCAATAAAGCAAGAAAAGACGGCAAGAAGATCGTCTATCATGCTCACTCAACAGAGGAAGATTTTCGTAACTCATTTATTGGCTCTAATCAATTATCGCCATTAGTAAAAAAATATTTAGTGGGATTATATCAAAAGGCGGATTATCTCATCACACCTACGCCATATTCTAAACGATTACTGGAAAGTTACGGCATAGATTTACCGATCCAATCGATATCAAATGGGATTGATCTAAAAAAATATCAACCAGATCCAATCAAAGAACAAAAATTTCGCGACTATTTCAAATTATCACCAGATCAGAAAGTGATTATCTGTGTTGGCCTTTTTTTTGCTCGTAAAGGGATCATTGATTTTGTAGAAATTGCAAAAAAACTCCCGGAATATACATTTATTTGGTTTGGACATGTACCTATGTATTCGATCCCAAAAAATATCCGACAGATTGTGAAAGAAGAACACCCAGATAATGTGATCTTTCCAGGATATATTCGGGGAGAAATTATTGAGGGTGCATACTCAGGCGCTGACCTTTTTTTCTTCCCATCTTATGAAGAAACAGAAGGAATTGTAGTATTAGAGGCACTAGCAAGTAAGCAAAATGTTCTTGTACGAGACATTCCAGTCTATGATGGCTGGTTAGAAGATAAAAAAAATTGTTACATGGGTCGCTCTAATGAAGAATTTACCGTATTGATCAAAAAGATCGTGGAAGAAGAAGTTCCTAGTCTAGTGGCAGCTGGATATCAGACTGCCCAAGCACGAAGTATTGAGAAAATTGGTGAGCAACTGAAATTGGTGTATACACAAGTGTTAGAAGAAGCAGATTCTTCCATAAATGAAAGACAAAATAATAAAGGGTAGTTTGGAGGCAAAAAATCATGAAAATTGGCTTTTTTACCGATACCTATTTTCCGCAGGTAAGCGGAGTTGCTACATCGATCAAAACCTTAAAAAATGAACTAGAAAAACATGGACATGAAGTCTATATTTTTACGACAACCGATCCAAATGCTGATAAAATAGAAAAAGATGTCATTCGTATGCCGAGTGTTCCATTCGTTTCCTTTAAAGATCGGCGAATAGTGGTACGAGGTATGTGGTACGCTTATTTAGTAGCGAAGGAACTTGAATTAGAACTGATTCATACTCATACAGAATTTGGTGCAGGGATTTTAGGTAAAATGGTTGCTAAAAAGCTGAAAATACCATTGATCCATACGTATCATACGATGTATGAAGATTATCTACACTATATTGCTAAAGGCAAAGTGATACGTCAATCTCATGTCAGATATCTCTCCCGCTTATTTGTTAACCATACAACAGGAGTTGTCTGTCCCAGTGAACGAGTAATTGATACATTAAGAAGTTATGGTGTTGTCGCACCACTTCGAGTGATTCCTACAGGGATCGATATTGAGAAATTTAAAAGGGAAGGAATCACGCAAAAAGCTATCAAAGAAATCAGAGGATCGCTGAATATCAAAGATGATGAGTTAATGATCTTATCTTTAAGTCGTATCTCTTATGAAAAAAATATTCAAGCATTGGTCCAGGGGTTTCCCCAAGTTCTAAAAGCATATCCCAATGCACGAATGGTGATCGTTGGCAAAGGGCCTTACCTTGAAGAGTTGCAAGAGCTAATCAACGAACTAGCATTGGATGAATTTGTCCAATTTACTGGAGAAGTCGATAACGAAGATGTGGCATTGTATTATAAAGCAGCTGATTACTTTGTTAGTGCCTCAACTTCAGAAACACAAGGTTTAACTTATACGGAAGCAATGGCTTCAGGGACACCTTGTGTAATTGAGGGAAATGCTTATCTTAATCGTTTGTTTGATCATCCCTCCCTTGGGAAAACATTTGAAACCGATGAGGATTTCGCACCAGCACTTATTGATTATATAAAAAGTGAAGTCCCTCGTGACCAAAAAGTATTGGAATCAAAATTATATGATATTTCCTCTACGCACTTTGGAGAAGCGATGATTGAATTTTATGAAGATATGATTATCTATCATGAAAAAGAAATGCAACGAAAAGAAGAAGAGGCATCCATCGAAAGAATAAAAATCAAATTAAATTCATTTAAACGATAAATTTAGGTATTTATCCTAAAAAAATCTTTGTTTCTGGCGTATACTTAGCATAGAGACAAAGATTTTTTGATTTTTAGGAGGTCACGAATATGAAATTAGGTTTTATCGGGACAGGAGTCATGGGACGCGCAATCACTGAGCATCTTATGAACGCAGGACATGAAGTAACTGTCTATAATCGAACAAAAGCAAAAACGGATGAGCTAGTCAAAAAAGGAGCCATTTGGGCTGAAACACCTAAAGATGTCACTAAAAATAGTGAGATCATCTTTTCGATGGTTGGTTATCCCCAAGATGTAGAAGAAATTTACTATGGCGAAAATGGGATCTTTGCAACGGATGTCCAAGATCGAATTTTGGTTGATCTAACAACTAGTACCCCAACGCTTGCAGAAAAAATTGCAAAAACAGCCACAGAAAAAGGTGCAGCTGCTTTAGATGCACCAGTTTCAGGTGGAGATCTGGGTGCGAAGAATGCCACTTTGACAATCATGGTTGGTGGTGAAAAAAGTGTCTATGAAAAAGTTTTACCTTTGTTTCAAGTGATGGGATCTACTTTTACTTTACATGGGACAGCAGGAAAAGGCCAACATGCGAAAATGGCAAATCAAATCATGATTGCAGGGACTATGACAGGCATGACCGAGTTACTTGCTTATGCTTCAAAAGCAGGACTTGACTTTGAAAAAGTCATTGAAACAGTCTCAGGAGGCAGTGCTGCAAACTGGTCATTAAGTAATTATGCTCCTCGTATTTTAAAAGAGGATTATACGCCAGGATTTTTTGTTAAACATTTTATTAAAGATTTGAAAATTGCGTTAGATGAAGCAGATAAAATGGCATTGAAGTTACCAGCGACAACGCAAGCTTTAAAATTATATGAACAATTAGCAGATCAGGGATTTGAAAATGACGGTACTCAAGCATTGATTAAGCTTTGGTGGCCTGAAGGAAAGAACCCAGAAAAAAAATCTTAAAAAACTCGCTTTTTTTGGAGAAAATCAATGCAAGTCGTCTGTGCTTTTGTTACAATATAACAGAAATAAGAAAAGGAGGACCTCCGATGGCACATTCACAATTAGTTGCAATCATTAAACGACTGGAGGCAATGGTCGAATCAGCAGATAATGAACTGCAAGTCCGTCGTTTTGAAAAAGAGGGCGTTGAAAAATGTACAGTTACTTATGACAAAGCAACTGAAACATTTGAATTAACTGAAACAGATTCACATCAACAATATGAATTTGACAATATCGATATCGTTGCAATGGAAATTTATGACTTGATCCAATAAAAGATCATGAAAGAAGCGTTCAGCTCTGAGCAACCAAGAGAGGATTTTTTAGAAAATCTTCTCTTGGTGCTTTAGAGCTGCTTTTTTTATGGCTTAATGGATCAGGCTTCGTTCGTAAGAAGTCTTCTTGAAGTGACCAGGATGGGCGTGTTCTATCCACAAGCGTTCGTATCAGCAAGAGACTGCTCCGATGAATAGAAGAAAAAGTGTGACGCCTATTTTTCCTTAGATTTTTTTCGGCTAGTGAGAAGATTAGGGGAATAATTGGTTAAATGGATAAAACAACGAAAAGAAACCGTGAACTGTAGACCAATGTTTGGTAGTTCAAGGTTTCTTTTTATTTTACAATTCATTTTGGGCGTGAATTTTCTTATGGTAACTCATTAGTATAAGGACGGGGTCAATTTCTTCTTTTTGCAACTGTCGCTTCAAGGACAAACCAGCTTTTGCATTTTCATAATAAAAATAAGGAGATTCATCATTAGACGTAATGGCCGTTTCAGCCAGTTGACCGTAACAAATCAAATAATGTTTTTGTTTCGTTTCGTCCGCTGCCAGAGGTAAATGGAAAGTGATTTTAGGCGTCCTTAGAAATAGTTTCTGCGCCTGTATTCTTTTAATGAAAGCTGTGGATAACTCAATATCTTGTTGGATTTGGGCAGCTTTTTCAAAATTCAATTGTTCGATAAAATGATTTTGCCTTTTCTTCAAGTAAGTGATTAGTTTTTTATTGCGCCCTTGCAACAGATTTTGAATCTCTTTTTTCTTTTGTTCAAATGACAACTGATTCATTTCCGGTAATTGTGTATTTAAAGCTAAAAGGCTGATTTCAGACAGCCACGGCATCTGATAGGTTTCTTCAATGATGCGTAAAATAGCCGGCATTTTTTTGTAAAGTCGAAAGGGACCGTAAGTACGGGCAAGTGGCATATCCGAAAGGGAAAAACCATTATTTGTAATATGTAAATAATTATAGTTACTAAAATAGTTCATTTGACGGTTGTAAAAAGGGCGGTAGTACTGGATTAATTGACATTCTAACAATAGTGCATCTAATTCAGTATCCACGACGACAAAATCAAAGTCAGCGATATGATGAATCAATCGGCGAACTTTTTTTGAATGTTGTTTACTATGACGAAAATAACTACTTACACGATTTTTTAATTGTTTCGCTTTTCCCACGTAAATCACAGTTCCGGTATGATCTTTCATCAAGTATACCCCAGGAAGCAAGGGGAGTTTTTTTACTTTTTCTTTCAACGTTCTTTCTCCTTTTTTATCAAAAAATACTATATCAAATTTACGGCAAAGGAACAACCTTTTCGTTTGCTGAGTATTAAGTAAAAATAGTTTGATAATCAAAATATTTATTTGAGAAATATTTTTAATGTTTAAATGAGTGATTGTTGATTTAATAGGATTTTAAAATGAATTTTTTCTTAGAAAAAGTTCATAATCGAAAAAAATGAGCTTTTTAGGTTGCATTTTGAAAAAAGTTAAGATATAGTTTGAACATCAAATGATTTGATAATCAAACTAATTAGTGGATGGTGGAACATGGAACCAGATTTGAAAACAGTAAATGATTATCTTGTTAGTGTCTTCAATGATATTTTGACAATCGAAGAATCTGAATTAAAAAAATCTCAGTTCAAAGATTTGTCAATTACAGAGATGCATACGATCGAGGCAATCGGTATGTACAAGAAAAAAACGACTTCAGAAGTAGCCAAAGAACTGTCGATTACTGTTGGGACCTTGACCACTGCTATCAATAAGTTAGTAAAGAAAGACTATGTTGAACGCATTCGAAGTGAAGATGATCGACGAGTGGTGAAATTAGGACTGACAAAAAAAGGCAAACTTTTATATCGTGTCCATCAGCACTTTCATCGTGAAATGGTCAAAAATATCTTGGATGGCATGGCTACCGACGAACAGCAAGCTTTACTGGCTGCATTGAAAAACTTGCATGATTTTTTGCGAGATTACAAGTGAGGATTTTTAATGGAACAATTTGGAACGATCACAGCAACAGCTAGTGTCCTTCCCGAAAAAATCATTACCAATGATGATCTTTCCAAAATGATGGACACTTCAGATGAATGGATTTCATCGCGAACAGGTATCAAACAAAGGCGTTGCGTCACAGATCAAGAAACTTCTGATCTTTGCTATTTAGTAGCAGAAAAGCTCATCAAAAAAAAGAACATCGATCCGACAGAACTTGACTTCATTCTTGTAGCAACCATGTCTCCTGATTTTACGACACCCTCTGTGGCTGTCCAGGTTCAAGGTAAACTTGGTGCAACAAATGCAATTGCATTTGATCTTAGTGCAGCATGTTCAGGCTTTGTTTATGCTTTAAGCATGGCAGAGAAAATGATTCGGTGCGGTTCAAATAAAGGATTAGTGATTGGTGGCGAGACATTATCCAAATTAATCGATTGGTCTGATCGTTCAACGGCTGTCCTGTTTGGTGATGGTGCTGGTGGTGTGTTACTTGAAGATGGTACAGAGCAGAAAATAATTGCAGAACATCTGGAAGCAGATGGCACTCGAGGATCGTCACTCACAGCTGGCTATCATTCGAACGGATCACCGGTGTATGTAAAGGATGCAAAAGGCTCTTTTTATTTATCAATGATAGGAAGAGATATCTTTGATTTTGCTGTAAGAGACGTTGCAAAAAACATTAAAGACATCACTCAAAATGTGTCAGTTGATTATCTGCTTTTACATCAAGCAAATCTTAGAATCATTGAGAAAATTGCACGCAAGGTAAAAATACCGCAAGAAAAATTCTTAACCAATATGGATAAATACGGAAATACCTCTGCTGCAAGTATTCCAATCCTATTAGATGAAGCGGTAGCTAGTGGGCAAATCACTTTAGGAAAAAAACAAAAAGTAGTATTTACAGGTTACGGTGGAGGTTTAACATGGGGAAGTATCCTCATGGAACTGTAAGCTGATAAAACATAAAATTGTAAACAATATCGGAGGAATATATAGTATGGTATTCGAAAAAATTCAAGAAATTATTGCAGAAGAGTTAGGAAAAGAAACAGAAGAAATCAAATTAACAACAAACATCCAAGAAGACTTAGAAGCTGATAGCTTGGATTTATTCCAAATCATTAATGAAATCGAAGACGAATTTGACGTGAAAATCGAAACAGAAGACGGCATCAAAACAGTTCAAGATTTAGTAACTTATGTTGAAAAACAAACTGCATAATCATTAAGATTAGGTTGGGGGCTGGGACATTTTCCTTAAATAGGAGTGTCTTGGTCCTTTTTAATAAATCAAGACATGAGCATATATCCTAAAAATATTGGAGAAAATACATGAAGACAGCATTTTTATTTAGCGGACAAGGCGCTCAGTATCCAGGCATGGGACAAGATCTCTATCAAGAAACTATCGTCAAAGAAACGTTTGATGAAGCAAGTGATATTCTAGGCTATGATATGGCGGAATTGTGTTTTTCAGAAAATGAACGACTCAATCAAACCGCGTATACACAACCAGCAATCTTAACGGTCAGCATTGCTTTTTATCGTTTGTTGAAAGAAAGAGGGATTACACCTCAAGCTGCTCTAGGATTAAGTTTAGGCGAATATTCCGCTTTAGTAGCTAGTGGAGCTTTGTCATTTAGTGAAGCAGTCGCTTTAGTGGCAAAACGAGGGGCTTATATGACTGAAGCTGCACCACTTGGTAGTGGGAAAATGGTAGCTGTTATGAATGCACCTGTAGAAGTTATTGAAGAAAGCTGTTTGGAAGCTCAACGATTAGGAATTGTTTCGCCTGCAAATTATAATACACCCCAACAAATCGTAATTGGCGGTGAAGAACAAGCAGTGGATGAAGCAGTAAGAATCATGCAAGAAAAAGGCATCAAACGAATGATTCCACTTAATGTGAGTGGTCCGTTTCATACAGCAATCTTAGCGCCAGCAGCAAAAAAATTAGCCGTTGAGCTAAAAGCGATCACTTTTAATGAGCCAACAATTCCTGTCATCAGTAATACGACAACTGAAATCATGAACAAAGATCGGATACCGACTCTGCTTGAACAACAAGTGATGAAGCCGGTACATTTTTATGAAAGCATCCATCAATTAAAAGAACTTGGTGTGGAACGTGTGATCGAAGTTGGTCCAGGTAAAGTATTAAGTGGCTTTATGAAGAAAATCGATAAAACGATTCCGGTTTTAAGAGTAGAAAATCAACAAACTTTAGAAGAAACAATGACAAGTATCGGAGGCATGTTATGGAGCTAACAGGAAAAAACGTATTTATTACAGGTAGCACAAGAGGAATTGGTGCCGCTGTGGCGCTAGCTTTTGCAAAAGCAGGCGCAAACATCGTTTTAAATGGACGAAAAGCAATTCCAGAAGAAAAAATCAATGAGATCAAAGCTCAAGGTGTGAACTGCATCGGTGTTTCTGGCGATATCTCAGATTATGAAAAAGCTGGTTTGATGGTAGAAGAAGCAGAAAAACAATTAGGATCAATCGATATTCTAATCAATAATGCAGGGATTACGAACGATAAATTATTGATGCGCATGTCAGCAGAAGATTTTAAAGCTTGTTTAGATATCAATCTAACAGGAACATTCAATATGACACAACACGTTTTAAAGAAAATGATGAAAAAACGTGAAGGTGCAATTATCAACTTGTCAAGTGTTTCAGGATTGATTGGTAACGTCGGACAAGCCAATTACGCAGCAAGCAAAGCAGGTGTCGTTGGTTTTACAAAATCTGTTGCTCGTGAGGCGGCTGCACGCGGTGTTACATGTAATGCCATTGCTCCTGGTTTTATCGCTACGGATATGACCGAAGTGTTATCTGATAAAGTCAAAGAGCAAGTAGTAAAACAAATTCCAATGCAACGTTTTGGCAGCGTGGAAGATGTTGCGAATGCTGCGATTTTCTTAGCAGAGAGTCCTTATATCACAGGACAGGTCATCAATGTTGATGGCGGTCTCGTGATGCACGGATAAAAAGGAGGAAAACAATAATGAATCGAGTAGTAATTACAGGCTATGGTGTCACTTCACCAATCGGTAATGATGCTGAAAGCTTTTTAGATAGTTTGCAAAAAGGAACGAATGGGATTGCTCCTATTACTAAATTTGACGCCACAGAAACTGGAATCACACTAGCAGGTGAAGTCAAAGATTTTCCATACGATAAATATTTTGTAAAAAAAGACAGCAAACGGATGGACATGTTCTCGATTTATGGGATCTATGCAGCACTAGAAGCATTAGGGATGAGCGGTCTAGATAAAGAGAAAATCGATCAAGATCGTTTTGGTGTCATTGTTGGTTCCGGTATCGGCGGATTGCCAACGATCGAAAACCAAGTGATCCGGTTACACGAAAAAGGCGCGCAACGTGTCTCACCAATGTTTGTTCCAATGGCTATTGCAAATATGGCTGCCGGCAACATTGCACTACGTGTAGGTGCTAAAGGGATTTGTACAGCAATCGTTACTGCTTGTGCGAGTGGAACGAATGCTATTGGTGAAGCTTACCGCAATATCAAACATGGTTATTCAGATGTCATTCTAGCTGGTGGGGCAGAAGCAACAATTTGTGAAATGGGAATTGCTGGCTTTGCTGCACTAACAGCTCTATCGAATGCTGAAGACCCTACTCGTGGTTCGATTCCTTTTGATGAAGAACGTAACGGTTTTGTGATGGGCGAAGGAGCGGGTATCTTAGTGATCGAATCTTTAGAACATGCTCAAGCTCGTGGTGCAAAAATCTATGGAGAAATCGTTGGTTACGGCGCTAATTGTGATGCGTTCCATATGACTGCTCCTACACCAGATGGTTCAGGCGCTGCCAAAGCAATGAAATTAGCCATGGATGAAGCGGGTATTAAGCCAGAAGATGTTGGCTATATCAATGCCCATGGGACAAGTACACCCGCTAATGATCAAGCAGAAGCAAAAGCGATCCAACTGGCATTAGGTGATTCATTCAAAGAAACATATGTCAGCAGTACGAAATCCATGACTGGACACTTATTAGGTGCAGCTGGAGGGATTGAAGCGTTAGCTACTTTAATGGCGCTGGAACATCAATTTATTCCACCAAACATCAATGTCCAAAAACAAGATCCGGAAATTGACTTGAATGTTGTCATCAATGAAAGCAAACCAGCGCAATTGACTTATGCAATGAGCAATTCGTTAGGCTTTGGTGGTCACAATGCGGTCTTGTGTATGAAACGCTGGGAGGAATAATCTTGAATATCAATGAGATCAAGGAATTAGTCAGTCAATTCGATCAATCTACTTTAACTGAATTTGATTTAAGAGAAGGTCAATTTGAATTATATATGAATAAAAATGAATCTAGTCGTGGAATGGGAACAATGGCTCCAATGCCAGTAGCTACAGAAGCGCCTAGAGATACGGTAGTACCTCAAACACCAATCCAACAAACGCCAGTTAGTGAAGCACCTCAAGCATCTGTCGAAGCATCACAAGAAAGTTTCGAAGGTGTCGAGGTAAAATCACCGATTGTTGGAATCGTCTACTTACAACCTGCCCCTGATAAACCACAATTTAAGTCAGTGGGAGATAGTGTCAAAAAAGGTGAAGTGATTTGTATCATTGAAGCAATGAAATTGATGAATGAAATCACAAGCGAAGTCGATGGGAAAATCGTTGAGATTCTTGTTGAAAATGAAGCGGTTGTTGAATACGATCAACCACTATTTAGAATTCAACCAAATTAAGCAAAAGAGGAAAGAGGAGCAATATGAACATTCAAGAAATTAAAGAAATCATACCACATCGTTATCCGCTATTGCTGATTGATCGTGTCGATGAAATGGTGGAAGGCGAACGAATCATTGCAAAGAAAAATGTGACGATCAACGAACCATTTTTCCAAGGTCACTTTCCAGAAGAACCTGTGATGCCAGGTGTTTTGATCGTTGAAGCGATGGCACAAGCAGGAGCAGTTGCGTTATTATCCTTGGAACAATTTAAAGGAAAGACTGCTTATTTTGGTGGTTTGGACAAAGCAAAATTCCGTCGAAAAGTCACTCCAGGGGATACACTGTATCTTGAAGTAGAAATTACGAAAATCAAATCTTCTGCTGGTATTGGTAAAGGAATTGCAAAAGTGGATGGCAAAAAAGTTGCTGAAGCTGAATTAACTTTTATGATTGGATAGGTGAGTTATGTTTTCAAAAGTTTTGATAGCTAATCGTGGCGAAATCGCCGTACGAATTATTCGCGCTTGTCGTGAGCTTGGTATTCAGACTGTTGCTGTTTACTCACAAGCAGATGCTGACGCATTGCATACTCAATTGGCAGATGAAGCAATTTGTATTGGTCCTGCAAAAGCGACGGACTCCTATTTGAATGTCCAAGCAGTTTTGAGTGCAGCCATCGTGACCAAAGCAGAAGCGATTCACCCAGGTTTTGGGTTCTTATCTGAAAATAGCCGTTTTGCTTCTATGTGTGAAGAATGTAATATTGCTTTTATTGGTCCAAAGAGTCGAACGATCGATGCGATGGGGAATAAAATCAATGCACGTCGCTTGATGCAAGAAGCCAATGTACCTGTTATTCCAGGAAGTGATGGCGTATTATCAACAGTTGAAGAAGCACTAACAGTAGCGGATAAGATTGGTTATCCGGTCATGCTTAAAGCTGCCGCTGGCGGTGGCGGAAAAGGGATTCGTAAAGTTTTATCAAAAGAAGAATTACCGCAACATTTTTCTTCTGCGCAGCAAGAAGCAGCAGCGGCTTTTGGAAATGATGAAATGTATTTAGAAAAAATCATTTATCCAGCAAGACATATTGAAGTACAGATCCTTGGTGATCATTATGGGCATGTCCTTCATTTAGGCGAACGAGATTGTTCTCTTCAACGAAATAATCAAAAAGTATTAGAAGAATCCCCTTCAGTGGTCATCTCTCAGAATAAAAGAGAAGAATTAGGAGCTGCGGCAGTTCGTGCAGCCAAAGCGGTTAATTATGAAAATGCTGGAACGATTGAATTTTTAATGGATGAAGCGGGAGAATTTTATTTCATGGAAATGAATACGCGGATCCAAGTCGAACATCCGGTAACTGAGATGGTTACAAACATTGACTTGGTAAAAAAACAAATTGAAATTGCTGCGGGGCAACCGTTGGAAATCAAACAAGAAGATGTGCGATTCTCTGGTCACGCCATTGAGTGTCGGATCAATGCAGAAAATCCAGCTTTTCATTTTGCACCATCACCTGGAACAATCAAAAACCTTTTGTTGCCAGCAGGAGGCATGGGCGTTCGAGTTGATAGTGCCGTTTATTCTGGCTATACGATTCCACCTTATTATGATTCAATGATCGCTAAGGTGATCGTTCATGCAGACACTCGCTTTGAGGCATTGATGAAAATGCAACGAGCGTTAAGCGAAGTGGTTACCGATGGAGTGATCACGAACGCGGAGTTCCAAATGGATTTAATCAGTCATCCAGCAGTCATCGCAGGGGACTATAGTACCGCCTTTTTACAAGAAGATTTTTTACCGAACTGGACACCTGAAACAGAGATAGGAGAAGAGTAGATGGCTTTATTCAAAAAGAAAAAATACATTCGAATTAATCCTAATCGAGCAGAACAACCAACGAATGCGCCGTCTATTCCAGATAATATGTGGGCTAAATGCCCTAATTGTAAACACATCATTTATACAAAAGATATTGGTGATGAGAAGGTTTGCCCTCATTGTAGTTATAACTTTCGTATTGGTGCTTGGCAACGATTAGCATTGATCATCGATGAAAAAAGTTTAGAAGAATGGGACACGGACTTAGTAACGAAAGATCCCTTGAACTTCCCTGATTATCAAGAAAAGATCCAAACTATGCAAGCAAAAACAGGATTGCATGAAGCGGTATTGACAGGAAAAGCAACGATTCACGGTCTGCCATTTGCGATTGGTGTCATGGATTCTAATTTCATCATGGGCAGTATGGGAACCGTTGTAGGGGAGAAAATCACCCGTTTGTTTGAACGGGCTGAAAAAGCTGGCTTACCCGTTGTCTTGTTCACTGCTTCTGGAGGAGCCAGAATGCAAGAAGGTATTTTTTCTTTGATGCAGATGGCAAAAATCTCAGCAGCTGTCAAACGTCATAGCAATGCCGGTTTGTTTTATCTAACAGTATTGACCGATCCAACTACAGGCGGCGTAACAGCGAGTTTTGCAATGGAAGGCGACGTGATCCTGGCTGAACCCCAAAGCTTGATTGGTTTTGCCGGTAGACGAGTGATCGAACAAACGATCAAACAAGAATTACCGGAAGATTTCCAAAAAGCAGAATTTCTACTTACCCATGGATTTGTTGATCAAATCGTTCCTAGAAAAGAACTAAAAGAAACGATCCATCATTTGTTGGAAATGCATACGCAGAAAGGTTGGATAAATCATGGATAAAACAGCACATGAGATCGTTCAACTGGCGCGTGAAAAGGATCGTTGGACGAGTCTTGATTTTTTTGAAGATATCTTTGAGGGGTTTCAAGAATTTCATGGCGATCGTTTATTTGGAGACGACGAAGCAGTCGTTGGTGGGGTTGCCAAATTAGATGGAAAACCTGTCACAGTTATTGGGATCCAAAAAGGACGAGACCTTCAAGAAAATATTCGTAGAAATTTTGGTTCGCCTCATCCAGAAGGCTATCGTAAAGCACTTCGTCTGATGAAACAGGCAGAAAAATTCCATCGTCCTATTATCACACTGATTAATACTGCTGGTGCCTATTGTGGTGTTGGTGCAGAAGAACGTGGTGAAGGAGAAGCGATTGCCAGAAACCTATTAGAGATGTCTGATCTAAAAGTACCGATCATTGCAATCATCATCGGTGAAGGTGGAAGCGGAGGAGCATTGGCTCTTGGCTTAGCTGATGAAGTTTGGATGCTTGAACAGACGATTTATGCTGTCTTATCTCCTGAAGGTTTTGCGTCGATTTTGTGGAAAGATGGTAGTCGAGCAGCTGAAGCGGCTGAATTAATGAAAGTTGCGGCAGCTGAATTATTAGAATTAGATGTCATCGATCGTGTGATACCGGAAACAGTAAATGGGCAAGCTTTAAGTAAAGAAAAAGTCAGTCGAATGTTACAAAAATCATTGATTGAAAAATTGACCGAACTATGTCAAACTTCCACTGAAGAGTTGCTTGAACGACGTTATCAAAGATTCCGTAAATTTTAAACAGTTATAAAGAATAAGACAAACAGTTATGCACCAAATTGAATGAATAAAGCAATCGACCTACCCACCGTTTCCTGTTAGATAACAGGAACAGCTTTGGAGGTCGATTGCTTTTTGAATTTTTCGGCTCTTTGTCAATAAGGACTGATGAATGGTGTAAAATCAAATCTGGGTCAGAATGAATCTCATTCTGTCTCAGATTTTTTTGTTATTTCACGTTGATAGTTTTTTTATTACCCTTTCTGCTTTTTTAAAAAACATTGAATACAAGGATTGGAGATTATCCTCTATCATTCATCAGAGATTTTATAAATGGGAATGCGATAATCGCTCTGTTGAATATAATCATGTGTCTACCATTTGGTTGGCATGAATATGGGTTCTATAATTTTTCAAGGAGACTGGGACAGAACTTGTCTCAGTCTCATCTAGTATCTCTAAAAAACAAATAAACATGAGACAAAAGCAGCGTCTTCGGAAAATCTGCTGAAATTTACGAAAAATTTGAGAAGCACCAAGTAGGTAACAATCAACATCAAAAACGAGTTTTTGTGTTTCTTGTCAATTTTCGGAAATTCCTTCTTATTTCTTGATGCTTAACACTTTTGTCTCAACCTCCTGTTGCCAACCAGCTTTCGGGAGTAAAATCAGGGTCTCCTACTGACCATTCATTGAAGAATTCATCAATAAATTCCCGCATAAAGGCTTCTCGTCGTTTTGCTTCCTTTATACCATATGGGGTGTTCATCCTATCTGGTAATAAGAACAATTTTTCGTAAAAATGATTGATCACAGTGGACCCTTTGCGATAATCTTTTTTATTTTGATAAGTGATTGGTTGCCGACTTTCATCAAAAATGGGATGACCATGTCCACCACCAAAATAAGCCGTACGCAAAATACCAATTGCTCCTAAGGCTTCAAGACGATCTGCATCTTGAACAATTTTTCCTTCAATAGGTAATGCCATTTCTTCACCTGACAACCCTTTTGAAAAAGACAGGTTTTCAATAATCAAAAAGATTGATTCAATGGTTGCATCTGATAGCTCTAAACGTTGCAAAAATTGATGTAACTCTGCTTTTGCTTTCGTTTCATCGGCTACTACTTTATCATCGATCGTATCATGCAAATAAGCAGAAGCAAGGGTAATCAATGGATCAGCTTGCGGTTCAGTTGCTAAAATTTTCTCTGCTAATTTAACGACTCTTACCGTATGATCTATCCCGTGTCCAGTTTGATCCATTGCTAATTGCTTGAAACTGTAATCAGCAATTTCCTGCAGTTTCTCCATTTATTTTCCTTCTTTCTCGCTACTGAATTCAGCTACTTGATAGACCGAAAAATAGATTTTTTTCATGTAATCGATCAAATATTGCGGATTTAGCACCTCACCGGTTGCATCCTGAATCAATTGCGTTGGTTTTCTAGATGCACCATATTGATGGATCTTTTCTTTCATCCATTCTTTGATTGGTCGATAATCATCGGATGCTAACACTTCATCGATCGAAAGCTCTTTTTCTAATGCGTGAAGCAGTTGCGCAGCATACATATATCCTAAAGCATAAGATGGGAAGTAACCAAAACTAGCTCCTGACCAGTGGACATCTTGCAAGATTCCTTCTAAATCATTCGAAGGTCGTACTCCTAGATATTCTTCATACTTTTGATTCCAAATAGTTGGTAACTGAGCCACGTCCACGCCTTCATTGAAAATCATTTTCTCAATTTCATAACGAATAATGATATGCAATGGATAGGTTAAACTATCTGCTTCAATTCGAATCAAGCTTGCTTGGGTTTGTTTCAGCGAGCGATAAAAGTCAGTAAATGAAATATCATCGAATGTTCCTTCTGCACATTGTTGGAAAAATGGATATTGTTTTTCCCAGAAACTTCGATTGCTACCAATGATGATCTCATTGAACAGTGATTGAGATTCGTGGATGCCCATCGAAGTACCTTGGTAAATCGGAGTATAAGCAAATTTTTCGTCAATATCTTGCTCATACATTCCATGACCAGCTTCATGGATCACGCCAAAGACTGCCATTTTAAAGTCATGTTCATTCCAACGAGTCGTAATACGTGCATCATTATGATTGATCCCGATCATAAAAGGATGGATTGTGTCATCTAAACGTCCTCTTGAGAAATCATAACCTAACTGTTCAATCACGCCTGTGACAAACCTTTTTTGTTGGGCTTTAGTCATTTTTCGAGAAAGAAAAGAGGTATCTGGTTCATGCCCTTTTTCTGCTAAGGTTTTTCTAATTTCCATGATTCCTTCTTTTACTTGTTGGAAAACACGATCTAAGATTTCAACAGACATTCCTGGTTCATATTGGTTGAGTAACACATCATAATCAGTTGCTTCGTCTTTTTTCCAATAGGGGATCAACTGTTTTGTTAACTCAATATTTTTAGTCAATGCTTCTTGAAAATCCGCAAAATTTTTCGTTTCACGAGATTGCTGCCATTGCACCTGTGCGGTAGAAGTTGCTGCTGTCAATGCCGTCATCAATTCTTCAGGAACTTTATATTCAAGTTCGTAGTCTTCTTTGACCTTCTCGAACACGATTTTTCCCGTTTCAGATAATTCATTGGGATGTTCAGAAAAATATTGGATGGCTTCTTTGATCTTAGGTCCAATTTTCTTTGAGAAATAAAGACTATAAAGATAACTATTGACTTCACTACGATCCTCACTCGCTTTTTCTGGCATACCCGTTTGGATATCCCAATCTAAAATGCCCAAGGTTTGTTGCAAGAGATTGATTTCTTTTAGTTCTTTCATCAATTCTTTTTCATTCATCATTTATTCCTCCATCCATCCCATATAATTTTAAATCGTTTTGTCTTTTCTTGGTGGACGCGTTCCCCAGTATTGGAAGAGATCAGTCCGTAAAGCTCCGTTATACAGTTTACGTTTTTTAGTAGCTTTTTGCCCATAATACTCTTCAAAAGTAAGGTCACTTGTCAAAATGTATTTACTCCATGTCTTTAATGGACGGAAAACATCGCCCATTTCTTCATACAAGCGACGAACCGTTTCTTCTTCACCTAAACGCTCTCCATAAGGCGGATTCGCGACGATTACGCCGTATTCTTTATCCGTTTTGAAATCTTTGACTGCTTGTTGTTTAAACGTGATTGAAGAGCCTAAGCCAATTTCTTCCGCATTCGCTTTAGCAATTTCGATCATCCGCCCATTGATATCAGAACCTGTGATATCGAGTTCAATATCATAATCTGCTTGCTCTTCTGCCAATGCTCGAACATTTTCCATAACATCTTTACTAAACCAATCCCATGATTCACAAGCAAATTCACGATTAAATCCTGGTGCAATGTTGTGTCCAATCAAGGCAGCTTCGATGCAGATCGTACCAGAACCACACACTGGATCATAAAACGGACGATCTTTTCGCCAATTTGTCAACATCACTAAAGCGGCTGCCATGTTTTCTTTCAACGGTGCGCCACCTTTTTCCAAACGATATCCCCGTTTGAACAAACTAGGACCAGTTGTATCTAGTGTGATCATGACATGATCTTTTAGTAAAGCGACTTCTAATTGAAAATGTGCGCCTGTCTCCGTTAATGGAACAGATGCCGGACGGTGATAATACTTACGCAATCGTTCAACGATCGCTTTTTTAGTGATCGCCTGACAATCAGGTGTACTATAAAGCTTAGACTTGATTGATTTTCCTGCAACCGGAAATTCAGCATCTAAAGGTAGAAAGTCTTCCCAAGGTAATGCTTTAACTTTCTCAAATAGTTCATCAAAGGTAAACGCATCAAATTCCCCAACAACGATTTTTACCCTGTCAGCTGTTCGTAACCATAAATTTGCTGTAGCGATCGTTTCCATCGTTCCTTTGAAACGTGCCCGTCCATTTTCAACTTGACAATCAATGCCTAAGTCACGTAGTTCTTTTCCAACAAGGGCTTCTAACCCACTTGCAGCCGTTGCCACAAGATTAAATTCTCTAGTCGTATCCATACTTATCTCCTTATAAGAAAAGCTGAACGTGGTCGTCCAGCTTTTTGTAAAATCAAACCGAAAAATGAATCAGTATTCTTTTCATACTTGTCTCTAAATTGCCATTCTTCACTCGTTCATTTTTGTGTTCCTGAACAAACAAGCCATTTATTGAATGGTATAAATCGGTGGTGACACTCTAATGTTAAAAAAAACCTTCACAACATGGTTGGAAGGTATTCCCTGTTATATTGCGGTTTTCTGTAAGCCATGTTCTGTACACTACTTTTCCAGGGAGAAAAAGCAATGTGGTAACCATCTATCTGCAGTTAACCTGCCTTTTTGTCTCGTTCTTAATTCCCAACAAAAAGCGCCCCTACCATTGTTTGGGTTGCTCGCTCGAGGGGTTTACCGCGTTCCACCGAATAAGTTTCCCTATCCGCTTCGTCACTGTGGCACTTTCAAGGATACTTAAGCATAGTTAAAAACCTTAGCTTGTTTTCCTGCCGTTACTCTAATAGAGCACCTTAGCTTATTGTTTCGCTAAGCACGAACACTACAGGCATCACAGCCTGTGCGAGCATGGACTTTCCTCAGCCTGATCATGTCAGACCGCGATTACCCAAAAACCGCAATGTATCATCAATCTTAGAATTGACGTGTCTTTTCGTTATCATCGTCACTTGCATTTGTGTAGTTGTTTGGGTTAGGTTGGGAAACATTCACTGTTGATGATTGTTGATCCAATTTTTTTCCAAATACTTCACGTTCAAGATTTGACAAACGTTTCAAGATATCGAAATTTGTGACTGCTGCACTTTTCGGTGTTTCAACTTGTTGAACACGCGTTTGTGCTGCTCCTTGTGTTTTTGATAATTGTGCTACTTTGGCACTTAATTTATCATTTTCTTCTTGTAAAGCAAGGAGTTTTTTGCTGTAAGTTTCATAATCTTTGATGATATTGTCTAAGAATTCATCCACTTCGATGGGATCATAGCCACGCATCTTTGTTTTGAATTCTTGTTGTAAAATGTCTTTAGGACTATAAACCAATTCCGCCATATTTACACCTCTAGTTTTCATTTACATAATAACAGTTTCTACCTATATCATTGTATCGGAAATAACTTGATAAATCAAACACTATCTGAATTATTCACTGAAATTTTGTAAATCATCCATACTGACTAGCCGAATTTCATAAGAATGATCCTGTTGATAGGTTTGCGCCTCTTTCAGAAAATACTGGGTTTTCCCTGGAAACTCAGGATCATAAATCAGTAGACAGCCATCGGTATGGTCAAGTAAAAAACGCGTGTGGTTTCTTAATTGGCTAGGCGACTGATAGGCTTGATGGCTAACTGCTTCAACATAGTCTGCTAACTGTTCTGTCATTCTTAACTTTTCTTGATTATTCTCATTCCAATTATTTCCAAACTCTTTGAATGGATAGATGATCCCCAACTTTAACTCAGGGTATTCCTGCTTTAATTCAGCAACTACTTCCGTGACCCATGTTTCTATACCCAAGTTTCCACTAGTAAGAACCCATTCAAGTCCTTCTTCGACTAATTGCTGTATCTCTTTTTTTAAGACTTTTTTAATAACCGTTATTTTAGGGTCATTTTCCTTAAAAACCCCAAGTTCAAAACTTCGATAACCGGAAATATACATCACTTTTAATCGGTCCATTTGAGTTTCCTTTTCTTTCTTGATTCTTTTTTGCTATAATGTTGGCTAGGAGTGTGATTAAAATGGTTTTACGCTATCCAAACGGCCAACCCTATCATAAGAATGCCTCTTTAAAGGAAAAAGTTCAAGAAAAAAGAGAATCAGCCATTGAATTTGGCAATCGAGGGATGCGTTTTGAAGAAGCAATTAACGAAAGTAACCAGTATTACTTAGCGCACCAAGTAGCTGTTATCCATAAAAAACCAACCCCCATTCAAATTGTTAAAGTAGATTATCCTCGACGTAGCGCCGCTGTTATTAAGGAAGCTTATTTCTCACAGGCCTCCACAACAGATTATAACGGTGTATATCGAGGTTTCTATTTGGATTTTGAAGCGAAAGAAACAAAGAATAAGACATCTTTTCCCTTCAAAAATTTCCATGCGCATCAAATTGACCATATGGAAGCTTGTCTAAAGCAACAAGGAATTTGTTTTGTCCTATTATGGTTTTCTACGTTGAAGCGTTGCTTTTATTTAGATAGTACTTATCTGATCGATTATTGGCATGCGCAAAAGGATCAGGGGAAAAAGTCGCTTCCGCTTTCATTGATCGAAAAAATAGGGATCGAGATCCAAACAGGTTTTTCGCCACGTATCCCTTATCTAAAAGCGGTAGATCAATACTTATCAACATTAACTATCGAAGGAGATCGCAAGAATGGCAAATGAGCAAACAAGAACTTCCAGACGAAACAGTCCCTCTTCTTCTAAAAAGACGAGTCAAACAAGAAATAAAACTTCTGGCAAAGGTTCCGGGCATAAGAAGCGTGGGCTTTTCATCCGTATCATCTTGATTTTATTTTCTTTGATTTGTATCGCTTTCCTAGCCGGTGTCGGATTATTTTGGTTTTATGCAAAAGATGCTCCAAAATTAATGGACACTGCATTAGATGCGACTGTTTCTTCTAAACTTTACACACAAAATGGCGAATTATTTGAAGATTTAGGAGCAGAAAAAAGAGAAAAGATTACCGCAAACGAATTGCCGAAAACGTTAGAAAACGCCATCGTTTCTGTTGAAGATCGACGTTTCTATAAACATATCGGGATCGACCCAGTTCGGATCGTCGGCTCTGCACTTTCTAACTTTACTTCTGGCGGACTTCAAGGTGGTAGTACATTGACCCAACAATTGATTAAGCTCTCCTACTTCTCTACCAACGCTTCAGATCAAACCTTGAAACGAAAAGCACAAGAAGCTTGGTTAGCTGTAAAATTAGAACAACAAAAATCAAAACAAGAAATATTGACTTACTATGTGAACAAAGTCTATATGTCCAACGGATTATACGGAATGGAAACGGCAGCAGAAAATTATTTTGGTAAAAGATTACCAGAACTTTCATTACCACAGACTGCTTTGTTAGCTGGAATGCCACAAGCGCCTTCTGCCTATGACCCATACCAATATCCAGAACAAGCCAAAAAACGGCGAGATACTGTTTTATATACCATGTTACAAAACAAGAAAATCTCTCAATCAGAATATGATGCTGCAGTGAATACACCAATCGATGATGGTCTTCAAGAGATGAAAAAAGAAGATGATAATTCAAAAATCGTTGATAATTATGTCAAAGAAGTCATCAATGAAGTTCAAGAAAAAACGGATAAAAATGTATTTACTGATGGATTGGATATCTATACTAACTTAGATCTAGACGCACAAAAACATCTTTATGATATTGTCAACACTGATGACTATGTCAACTATCCAGATGATGAAATGCAAGTTGCTTCTACGTTGATCGATGTCAATACTGGTCAAGTAAAAGCACAAATTGGCGGTCGCCATATTGCAGAAGATGTCACACTAGGTATGAACTTAGCTGTTAATACTTCTCGTGACTTCGGTTCGACAATGAAACCAGTCACAGATTATGGCCCAGCTTTTGAATATCTAAAATACTCTACAGGAAAAACGATCAGTGATGCTCCTTATAACTATGAAGGAACCTCAACACCAGTAGGCAACTGGGATAACCGTTTTATGGGGACGATCACCTTAAGACAAGCCTTGTATCTTTCCAGAAACGTTCCAGCTGTCAAATTGTTCAATGAAGTCGGCGCAGATAAAGTTAGCACCTTTTTAAAAGATCTTGGAATTGAATATAGTACGATCCATCAATCAAATGCGATTTCAAGTAACACAGAAAAACAAGACGGCACAAAATATGGCGCTTCTTCCTTGAAAATGGCGGCTGCCTATGCTGCTTTCGCTAATGGAGGAACGTATTATAAACCACAATATGTCAATAAGATCGTCTTCCAAGACGGCACAGAAGAAACGTTCGATCCCGATGGTAATACAGCTATGTCTCCAGAAACAGCCTATATGGTCACAGATATTTTAAAAGATACATTAACAAAAGGAACTGGGACGAATGCGTTGATTCCTGGATTATACCAAGCTGGAAAAACCGGGACTTCCAACTATACGGATGATGAGTACGCAAAATTAGGAACTTCTAGCGGTGTGTATCCTGATATTTTATTTGCTGGTTATACACCAAACTACGCCATCTCAGTATGGACCGGTTATAACAACAAAATGACACCTGTCACCTCTGCTTCGTCTCATGTTGCTTCTGATGTTTATCGAGAATTAATGAAATATGTATCATCCAGCGTCACAAATAGCGATTGGCAAATGCCTAGCGGACTGGTAAGATCTGGCGGTGAATTATACTTTACCGATCAACTCAAGAAAACACCAAGTACGACGATCCCTTCAACAACGGTGCCATCTTCATCAGTGACACTGGTACCTGAAAGTTCGACACCGGTATCTTCTTCGTCGGAATCGACAGAAACTTCAACAACTGAGTCATCTGCCGAATCTTCGACATCGGTAGATAGTTCAAGTGACAAAAATGATTCAAGTAGTTCAGCTGAAACGCCAGAAAATAGCAGCAGTAGTCAAAGCTCTTCATCTTCGGCAACTCCTGAGTCATCCACGACACCACCAGCGCAAACACCTCCGGAGAACAATGCACAGTCCGGACAGTCCTCTAGTCGTTCAACGTCTTCTGGCACATAACAAAAAAGGAAGTTGAGAAAAACCTCAACTTCCTTTTTTTATCTTTTATTTTACGTTCAATGTTTTTTCTTTCATTCTGTTTTTTCCATCTTGACACATGTCTAACAAGGGGCAAACTTCACACCGTGGACTTCTTGCCGTGCAATGATAACGACCAAAAAATATTAAAGTGTGGTGAGTCTTGACCCATAATTCTTTTGGTACTTTGCGCATCAGCGTTTCTTCTACTTCCAACACCGAGGCATTCAACTTACAAATCCTTAAACGTTTTGTTACTCTCTCGACATGAGTATCCACAGCAATTGCTGGTATACCAAAAGCATCACCTAAAACGACATTCGCTGTCTTTCGTCCAACTCCTGGAAGAGAAATCAATTCTTCTCTAGTTTGAGGAACTTGACCTGAAAAGCGATCCATCAATTGTTGGGCACATGCTTTGATATTTTTTGCTTTATTGCGGTAAAGACCAATCGTTTTGATCTTAGGGATAATGTCATCAATCGGAGCCGCAGCCAGCTTTTCAGGAGTTGGAAAAGCTTCAAAAAGAGCTGGGGTCGCTTTATTAACTGAGACATCGGTTGCTTGAGCACTGAGTATGACAGCAATCAACAGTTCATAAGGGTTTCGATGTTTTAATTCACCATGTGCTTCTGGGAACATGTCGTACATTTTTGTCAAGGCTTCCATTGTTTTTTGTTTACTTAACATATTATTCCTCCAGCCAATTTTTCAACGTAACTTTTGGCAAGGCTTCTGGTTGTGCGTTAGTGGTTTCCACTTCTTTTTGTAACATTTGTTGTTTTCGTCTTTTTTGATCTTCTTCTACTTGTTGCTTCGTCTTTAAATTTTTACGTTCCCAAGACAACAAGATTCGATCCACATAGTTAAAACTATACGCTTGATTCAAAACAGCCTCACGTAAAGCAAGTTTCAGAATTTCCGGTTGATAATGATCTTCTTCTAACCATTGACCGATCCGTTGAAATTCGATGGCTGACAATGGGCGACCAAATTCCTGTTCAAATAACTGATAAACAGACTGCACCATTTTTTCTTGACTTAAATCAGCTTGTTTTTGATTTTGACTTTCCAAAAAATTCCCTAAAATTTCATATATAGGATATAGATTGTAACGATCAGCTTGCTTACCATCAATTGTTGCTGTTTCAATTTTAATAAACCCATTACTGATCAAGTGATTTAAAATTTGATAGATACGCTCTTGTTTGACACCCATATCCAACGCAATCGAGTGTAAATCTGGGAAAAAGTTTCCTTCAAGTTGCGCCCTTTGCAATTGCAAAATAAATAAAAACTCTTCTGCTTGTAATCCGATACGATGATAATTTTTTAACAACAAGTTCGATATCGTTGTTTGTCCCGCTTTTAAGTAATTTTCTAAGTTCAACATGATTTTTCCCTCACTTCAAATCCAGTATACGGAAAAAGCTTGTTCGAGGCAAGGTAGCTTTCCTTTACTTCTATATGTTTTTTATTTTTTGTTTCACTTTTTCACTTTTCGGAATAAATAAGCTATTCGCTCTATCAAGGAACATGTGCCGTCGCAAAAAAGCCAGGTTTCCCAATCATCAGTCGATTGAAAAACCTGAACTTTTTTTAAATGATTAGAGAACTGCTTATTTATCTTCTTCCGTTTGCAAGACGTAAGGTTCTCCTTCATAAGTATACTCCGTATTGATTGTTCCATCGTTTTCATCTGAATAAACGCGACGACTGAATGGGAAACGATGGGAATTGCCATCTTTCGCTACTTCCCCACTCATTAGATAATAATCCTCTTGTGTTTCATTCAATTGGTTGATTACTTGATCAGCTAATTGATCGACATTGATCGTTTCATCTTTTGCTTCTTTTTTATAATCATCCAGAAATGCTGCTTGTTGTACAAAGTATTCTTTTTCCATCATTTGATCGCTCCCTCATTATAGTTTGACATGATCTGCATCATCCTCTATTTATTTTGTCAGAAAACGAATTGAAAGACAACTTATAGCTTTTATGTCTAAGAATTAAAAGAATACTTTATCTCAAAATAATATTAAATTTTGTCTACTTTGTTATCTATGTGCTTATTTAGACCTAAATTTTTTCAAACTACTTCCTCACTTATCCCCTTACAAACCTAGGCATATTAAAAAGACGCTATTTCTTAACTATAGAAAACAGTAATTTTTCAAATTATTTCATTCAATTGATAGACTTGACTATCTATATACTTTCACTTGGATTTGACATCCATTTTACTGTAATAATCAATACAATCGTTTTTTTTGTTATTGTTGACGCTCAGATTTTTATCATCTGATGTCAGTTGTTTTCTTGTATGTAATTCATTTTTCACACTAGCATTTATACTAGCATTTCTTGTTAAATGATGAAGATTCTTATGGATATTTTCTTCATCAAGTATTCCTTTTAAAATCTCCCCCAAGTTTGGTAATTGCCTTTTTGACGAGGTGAACACCTTAAAATTATCAAACGATTGACTTTTTTTGAAAGTAAGCGGCGAACTTGAGTCGTTGATTATACTATTGGTAAAACTTGCTGTAAATTCTCCCTGAGAGTATTCCAAAAAATAATAGGGGTTTTCAGCAATTCTTTTTTCTCGTTGTTCTTTAAGCTCTAAATAAACGTTATATAGATGAGTCAACGCACTGACTTGTTTTTTATTAAATCTCGCTTCTTTTATAAAAGCTTCAAGTAACATCTTACGATTATCTCTGGTATTTCCTACCTTTGGCTTAATTGTTCTACTTTTTAATTCTACTGGTAGTTTTTTTAACCCAGTAGCTATTGTCTCTTGAAAAATAGATTTCTGACTGTTGTAGAGAACGACTCTAAAAGTCCCAAAAAGTTCTTTAACCGTACAATTTGCCATTCCATTATATCCCCTCATACTAAGGTTGAGGTATGTAGGGTCTATTTTTTCTTCGCCTAATTGCTGAATAACTTTTGCTGTATTGCAACGACTATCTTTGTGATGTTCAAATTTTGTCTGGAAAATGATTTTACTTAAAGTACTTAATTTTTCTGGAAGAATCGTTGTGAATACACCTGATGGACGATCACTGTTCGTATCTTCCAATTTATCAATCATCGCTACTAAATAATGTCCTTCTTTTCTATAAAGGATTAATCCAAATACATGATCCTGAATTTTTTTAGTGATATATGCTGGAAAAATTATAAAATCTGTTGGATCATCTTTTTTCATGTTTTCCATCATTTGCTGTAACTCTTTGGGATTTTTCATTTCATAAAATTTAATCGTTCTTTTCAAGGAATCAATGATTGCTGGTTTTTTCTCTCGGTCAATCAATGCTTCCTGTTCATCATTTTCAAGCATTTTAATAAAAGTTGAGAATAACAATTGATAATTTTTTTTCCTTCTTCACCGACTGCTTTAAAATCTCCTGCATCAGCCAACCCATAAGCGAGTGCCAACAACATATAAGATCGTTCAAACAAGTTCATAACATCACTCCTGATTAGAATAGTTGAATTTTATCATATAAAAAAGAAACAAAAGAATCTCTTTTTCTTATTTTTAGAAAAAAAGATTCTTTTGTTTCGATAATACCCGTTGATACCTTTACGTAAAAAAAGAGGGACTGGGACAAAAGTTGTCTCAGTCTCTTCTAGTATCTCTAAAAAACGAATAAACGGTGAGACAAAAGTAGCATCTTCGGAAATAAGCCGAAATTTACCAAAAATTTGAGAAGCAATTTTCGGAAATTCCTTCTTATTTCTTGATGCTGAACACTTTTGTCTCAACCTCTCGTTGATAGCTATAAAGCGAATAAACAATGTTCAACCATTCGCTGATTGCTTATTGCGCAGTTTCGATTTCGCCCAATGCAGCTTGTGCCAATAGGTTCAAGTAGTTCCATGGACGGTCAAAATGAGGTTGGAAGAAGAAATCAGATAGCGCTAGATCTTCAACGGTCATTTTATTTTGAACAGCCAGTGACATCGTATTTGCTGATTGAGTGATATCATATTTCGACATGAATTGGGCACCGACAATGCGGTTTGTCCCTTTTTCATAAACCAATTCCATCATCACTTTTTCATTTGTTGGCATGAATTCTGGACGATAATTGTCTTCAAAGACCGTTGCTTGGACTTCTAAATTATTCATAGGTGCGCTCTCTTTTGTCACCCCTGTTGAACCAATCGTCCAACCAAATAGGTAAAGTCCAGACGTTCCTTGCGTTCCACGATACGCCATTTTATGTTCAGTCAAGTTATTTCCTACTAACAATCCTTGACGAACTGCGTTAGTTGCCAAAGGAATATAATTTTGGGTACCACTTGGGTTATAACTTACTACAGCAGAATCCCCTGCAGCAAAGATATCTGGATCGCTTGTTTGCATGTATTCATTAACTTTGATGGCTCCATTAGGTAACGTATCAACTTTTCCATCAACTAATGTCGTATTTGGTCTAAAACCAACACATAAGATGACCATGTCCGCGTCAAAAGTTTCTTTAGCAGTTGCTACTTGTTTCACTTTACCCTCTTCATCCGCAATAAACTCAGAAACATTTTCACCTAATGCTAGAGTAACTCCACGGTCGACAAGTTCTTTTTCTAATACATCTGTGAATGGTTTATCAAGATATTTATTTAAAATACGATCTAAACCATCAATCAATGTAACTTGTTTACCAGATTCAACAAAAGCTTCGACTAATTCGATACCGATATAACCGCCACCTACGATGACCACCCGTTTGGCATCTTCTGCTTGTGCAATAATTTCATTTGCTTGGTTATAGTTTTTACATAACAAAATATTTTTTGATTCAATTCCTTTGATTGGCGGAATGATTGGCCAAGAGCCAGTAGTCATTACCAATTTATCATAAGAAACTGTTTCAACTTCACCAGTTTTTAGATCTTTGGCTGTCACAGTTTTCTTTTCAGTATCCACGTCAGTTACATCATGTTCCATTTTTACAGTTGCACCTAAAGAATGTAGTTCTTCAGGATTAGAATAGAATAAACCGGCTGGGTCTTTTACTACACCACCCACGTATAATGCGATCCCACATGATAAAAAGGAAATATTATCATTTCGCTCGTACACAGTAACATCCGCTTCTGGGTGATTTTTTAAGATACTTTTAACAGCTGCTGTACCCGCATGCGTGCAGCCAATTACTACAACTTTCATATGTGAATCCCTCCGATTAACGATTTGTCCTTCGACAAGTTTAAATATAGCAAAAATAAAACGGATACAACAGTTTAATGCTTGTGAATTCACAAATTCAACCTTGTTGTTTTCTGTTCATTCTCCTGCGCAATTGCTGATTAATCCACGATTTACTTGTGAAAACAAAAACATACACTATAACCTTTGTGAATGAAAGAGAAAAAAATAAAAAAAAGTCAGTGATTTGTTTATCAAACTGACTAATTTTTTATTTTTTCATATTTTTATCAACACTTTCAGCAAACTAAATCGCTTGTTCTTTTTGACACTCAGGACAGCGACCATATAATTCCAAACGATGCTCATTGATCTCAAAGTTCGTCAATCGACCAGCTGCCATTTCGATATCCGCTAAATCAGGATAATGAAAATCGACGATCTTTCCACAATTTTCGCATATCACATGATAGTGACGTTTTGAACTAAAATCGAATCGACTAGATGAATCCCCAAATTTCATCTCTTGTACAAAGCCAATTGAAGTAAACAATCTTAAATTGTTATAAACTGTTGCCACACTCATATTCGGAAAACGATCTTCCAGAGCACGATAAATTTCGTCAGCAGTCGGATGTGAATGATGTTCAATCAGATACTCTAAAACTGCATACCTCTGAGGTGTGATCCGTATATTTTCCTTTTTCAATTTTTCGATTGTTTCTTCAACTAATAGTTTATTCTCCATTTTTAACACCCCGCGTTGTTATTCTCGTCCTATCATACTATTTTTAGTTTTTAAAATCTACTTTTCATGAAAAGAAATTTCAAATTAATCATAATATTGCGAAAAAAGACGCAATTAAGGAAAAAATCTCCTTAATTACGTCTAAATGTTGTGGTAAGAATTCTTTACATTTCTTGATAAAGCGCTGTTGACAAATAACGTTCTCCGTTATCTGGGACAACCGCTAAGACTTTTTTCCCTTTACCTAACACTTTCGCTTCTGCCAAAGCAGCAGCAATCGCTGCGCCTGATGAAATGCCTACTAAGATTCCTTCTTTTTTTCCAACTTCTCTAGCAGTGGCTAACGCTTGATCCCCTGTTACAGAAACTACCCGATCATAGACGCTCGTATCCAAAGTATCTGGCACAAACCCTGTCCCAATTCCTTGAATTTTATGTGGTCCTGCTTCTTTCCCTTCTAAAATCGCTGATTCGGCTGGTTCAACTCCAATGATTTCAATTGCTGGATAGACTCGCTTCAACTCTTTACCAGCACCAGAAATCGTTCCTCCAGTGCCAATCCCTGCTACAAAAGCATCTAACCCATTCACACCAAACGCCTCTTGAATCTCATGTCCAGTTGTTTTCTCATGGATAGAAGGATTTGCTGGATTTTCAAACTGAAGTGGTAAGAAGTAGTCATTTTCCGCTGCTAAACGTTTCGCTTCTTTGATTGAGCCACTGATTCCATCCTTACCTGGCGTGAGCAGTAATTCAGCACCATAACCTTTCATCAATAAGCGTCGTTCGATACTCATCGTTTCTGGCATCACGATGATCACTTTATACCCTTTAGCTACCCCAACCATGGCTAATCCGATCCCTGTATTTCCTGAAGTCGGTTCGATGATTGTGTCTCCTGGCTTAAGAAGGCCATCCCGTTCTGCTTTTTCAATCATACTTAATGCAATCCGGTCTTTTACGCTACCACCAGGATTAAAAAATTCCAATTTCACATAAACTTCCGCTGAATCTTCTGGAACCAAATGATTAAGCTTAACGATCGGTGTCTGACCAATCAATTCTGTAATCGAATGATAAATTTGTGTCATTTTAAGTTCCTCCTTAATATTTTCTTCTATTCAATGATAATACAACTAAGAAACTTCTGGCGAATAATTCGCCTTTTCAACGTAAAAAAACAGGAAAGCTGCGAAGAGCCTTTCCCGTTTTTATCTCTTAATTTAACTAAACGTTTATTTCTTGTCCGACTAATAAGGAATAGTTAGACATCGTCATCCCATTTTTAGCCATTAAGTCATCAACTGACAAACCAAATTTCTGTGCGATATCCCACAAAGTATCACCTGAAACCACTTTATAAGTCTGGCTGCCGCTTGTTGAAGAGGTAGTTGACGTAGTAGTCGTGGTTGTAGTACTTGTACTTGTCGTTGTCGTTGTTGTACCGGACGAAGGCGTATCAAATCGGGTTAAATTATACGTATTAATCAATGAGTTCAATTTTGCTCCGTAACCCGGATCTGTTGCATAACGACCAGTTAGATATGCTGTCGCATCGTAAAAACTCGTGGTATTACTTTTCCAGACACCAGCATAATGATAGTCTCCAATTGAAAAACTAGTTGAACGCAAAACGTTGGCATGATCTTGCAGAGATTCCCAATAAGAAGAATATTTACGGAAAGGTTCATTCATCGTGACCCATTGTCCATTAAGATATTCCTTTGTAGCCATATAAACGACTTGACCACTATAACTTCCTTTAACTCCGAATAAATTATAGTTTGGCGCACTTGCCAGGCTAGATGTGCCATAAGCACTTTCTAATAAAGCTTGGGCAATCATGACCGATGCATATAAATCATTGTTTGCAGCCACTTCAGAAGCTGCCCAACCGATTTGATTGATGAAAGCTTGTGGATCTGCAGTCGTTTGTGTGACCTGCTCATCTGCTCGTACATTTTGCGGTGCTGCTGTAACCATCATTGGCCCCACTAAAAGAGTTGTCCCCATCAAAGGAGCAATCGCTTTTTTATTGATCACCATGGTTCTTTTATTCTTTTGGTGTCGGGCACTGCGGGTTTTCAGCTCTTGCATTCGAATTCCTCCTCAAAAAAATAAAAAACTCTTGATAAAGTTTCCATCTTTAAACAATCTTAATTAATTAAATTATACTTTTAATTTATGGGAAACTCAAATCAATCTTTACTATTTTTCTTTTTGTAACACGAACGTAATGTTAAAGAAACATTAAGTAATATTAAACACGAATCATTATTCTAATTTTCTACTACAAAAAAAAGAACATCTGAAAATAGTCTCCTTTTTTCAGATGTTCTTAAACGTTTGTCGTAAAACTTCTTTAACTCATTTTATAATTGGTTGAAAGTTGCTACAACATTTTCCACAGTGAAACCAAATTCTTCAAGAATTTTATTTCCTGGAGCAGAAGCACCAAAATGATCGATCGTGATAGTTGTTCCTTCTGTCCCAACATAGCGTTCCCAACCAAATGAAGCTGCTGCTTCAATAGCTACTCGTTTTGTTACGGCTTTTGGTAAGACGCTTTCTTTGTATTCTGCAGATTGTTTTTCAAATAAATCGAAACTTGGCATTGAAACGACTGAAACATCTTTTCCAGCTGCTGCCAATTCTTTTTGTGCTTTGACTGCTAGATCCACTTCAGAACCAGTCGCGATCAAGATACCTTCTGGTGTTTCTCCTTGAGCTGGTGATAGTACATAAGCTCCTTTTTTCACCATTTCGTCTGCCACTTCTTTCGTTGATGGCAGAACTGGAAGATTTTGACGACTTAAAACCAAGATCGTTGGTGTATCAGTCGATTCCATTGCTACTTTCCAAGCAGCGCGTGTTTCATTCCCATCGGCTGGACGAATCACGTGAACACCTGGCATACATCTTACAGACGCTAATTGTTCGATTGGCTCATGTGTTGGTCCATCTTCACCAACCGCCACTGAATCATGTGTCAACACGTAGATGACCGGTGTATTTTGAATAGCTGCTAAACGGACTGCTGGACGTAAGTAATCAACGAAAACAAAGAATGTACCGCCATAGATACGAGTTCCGCCATGAAGCTGGATACCGTTCATCGCAGCTGCCATCGCAAACTCACGAACGCCAAACCAAATATTACGACCTTCATAATGTTCTGGAGTAAAGTCTTTGTCCGCAGTGACCATCGTATTATTCGAACCTGATAAGTCCGCTGATCCGCCCCAGAAACTTGGGATTGCTTTTGATAACTCTTGAATCACTTCTTTGCTTGAAACCCGGCTAGCTTGACTTTCGCCTACTTCATAAGAAGGTAATTCAGCATCCCAGTCAGCTGGAAGTTTTCCAGCAAACGCATCTTCAAATTGTTGAGCTAATTCTGGATAAGCATGTTTATAGTTTTCAAACATTTCTTTCCATTCATTTTCAGCTTTTTGCCCTTCTTCAACCATTGTTTGGTGGAATCTTTCAGCTACTTCTTCTGGAACTGTGAAATCAGGATACTCCCAACCATACACTCCTTTAGCCATTTTAATTCCATCATCGCCAATTGGTGCCCCATGGACAGCAGAAGTTCCTTCTTTAGGAGCTCCGTAGCCGATCACTGTTTTGACTTCGATCAATGTTGGTTTTTCAGTTTCAGCTTTTGCTTCTTCGATCGCTTGATTGATGGCTTCCAAATCATTCCCATCTTTAACCAAAATATGTTGCCAGCCATAAGCTTCATAACGAGCTCCTACATTTTCAGTGAAAGCTTTTGAAGTAGGACCATCTAATGAAATATCATTTGAATCATACAATACGATCAATTTACCTAATTTCATGTGAGCAGCCATTGAACTTGCTTCTTGCGAAACGCCTTCCATCAAGTCGCCGTCGCCACAAAGAGAATAAGTATAGTGATCTACCACTTTGAAGTTTTCTCTGTTATATGTTGCTGCCAAGTGAGCTTCTGCCATTGCCATACCTACAGCCATAGCGATTCCTTGTCCTAACGGTCCAGTTGTTGCTTCTACTCCGTCAGTATGATTGACCTCTGGATGTCCAGGTGTTTTTGAATCCCATTGACGGAATTGTTTTAAGTCATCGATTGTGACTTGATAACCTGATAAATGTAGTAAGCTGTATAACATTGCCGAACCATGTCCTGCGGATAAGACAAAACGGTCACGGTCAACCCAATTTTTTGAAGTCGTTGGGTTCACTTTCAAATGTTTCGTCCAGAGTGCATATGCCATTGGGGCTGCCCCCATTGGTAACCCTGGGTGTCCAGAATTTGCCTTTTGAACTGCTTCAATACTTAATGTACGGATCGTGTTAACGCCAAGTTGGTCGATTTTGTCGAACAAAATAACCCCTCCTATTAATTTAGGTTTTTTTTACCTTTATTTCTTACTTACTAATTTTATTAGATACGTCTAGAAAAAGCAATGTTTTTTAGTAATTATTACTGAAACTTATTTCCTCGACGATGTAAGCCTTTTTCACGTTGGATTTCTTTCAATTTTTCTGGAGTGACATCGTTACCTTCTGGATCAACGATTTTCATCCCTTCGATATGGTGTCGCATCCCAGAACGAAAAGCAGACAGATACTCTTCTCTTAACGCCAATTGTTCTTTTTCTTCGTCAGCTGTTAAGCCTTCTGTTTTCTTTTTTTGGGCCAGCTCGTTGATGCGGGTAATTTTTTCCGGTGATAACATAGCAAGTCCTCCTTTTTACTCTACTTCATATTATATAAAAATCACGAAAAAAACAACTAGTATAAAATATTTTAAATACGAACATTTGTTTGAAAGAAGTAGTTTTATGTGGTACTATTTAATTATTAATTGAAAGAAGGTGTACTCTGTGGCCCGACAAACCGAAACCAGACAAATCGAAGTCTTACGATATATCCACGAGCAAGTTTCCCAAAAAGGCTACCCACCAACTGTTCGGGAGATCGGAGAAGCGGTTCAGCTTTCTTCTACCTCCACAGTTCACGGTCATCTTGCACGATTGGAAAAAAAAGGATTTATTCAACGTGATCCTACGAAACCACGTGCAATCGAATTAACAAAACAAGGATTAGCCAAAATAGGGGTAAAACCTTCCACGATTCCAGTGCTTGGTGTGGTCACTGCAGGTGAACCGATTTTAGCAGTTGAAGATGCGTCCGATTTCTTTCCGATCCCTCCTAACCTTTCTTCTGAAGATGGAAGCTTGTTCATGTTGACGATCCGCGGAGAAAGTATGATCAATGCAGGAATTTTAGACGGAGATAATGTAATTGTCCGTAAACAAGAAACTGCCCAAAACGGGGATATCGTGATTGCAATGACCGCCGAAGATGAAGCGACTTGTAAACGATTCTATAAAGAAAAAAATCATTTTCGTTTACAACCGGAAAACGATCTTCTTGAACCGATCATTTTAGATCAAGTCTCTATTTTAGGTCGAGTCGTTGGGCTCTACCGCAGTCATATCTATTAAAGACGATTTTTTTTACTAGACTTAAGTGAAGGTCTTACTCGCATACTCATTTATTTGCAGTAACTGCTATATCTATCAATAAAGACTGAAAAACCCGGGGCAAAGTGTCTCGGGTTCTTTAATGGGCATTAAGATGGATAAACGATGATTAAGTGTCCATAAACGGCCTGAGTTTTTTCTCTTGTGCTTTCCTCACTCCTTAAATAAAATGCACCGATCTCCTACTTTTTTGTCGATCTTTGTCGTATTTCCATTTCGATTTTTTTCATTTGGTACCACTACAATCGTCATTTACCTACCATGATCTGCGGCATGATTTAGATCAAATACAGCTAACTGCTTTGAATACGGTAAATAAGCAAATGACCTGTGCTGGTTTAAAAAAATTCTGAGTATTACACACATAGATTTCGATCTTTTTTGTTCTTCCCTCTTTACAAAACGAACAAAAGTTCGTATACTAATTATACGAACTTTTGTTCGCATAAAATAATGAGGTGAGAAATCATGAAATCAATGAGACGTCTTGGCTTAGTATTAATGGTATTATTTTTAGGCATTATTATTGGTAATTTTGGTATGCGTACAGCATTGTTGATCTTTGTTCCGTTGTTTGCTTTATGGTTTATGTTGTGGGATGAAAAGAAATACCGTCAGTCTGAACGGCGTCGGATTCATGATGACACTTTTTATCCAGACTCCTATTATCGATCGAGACACTCTTGATCTTGACCCATAAAGAATCCTGAATAACGAAATAAAAAAACACATATGTAAGAGTCAGAAAACGGCTCATGCACAAAAAAGTAGTCGATTGTTCCCCCCCATCAAAAAACAATTGACTACTTTTACAAATACACCTGCACAAACTAAAAATAGTGAGCAAGCGTACTTGGGATTGCTTGACAAAAAAGAGAGTGGGACAATTAGTCAGAAAAAATCTGATTAACGTCCCACTTCTTTTTACATTTATTTTTAATGTTTATTAAGCAAAAAATCGTTTAATATTCCATCAAGGTGATCATATCATATCCTTCGATTTTTTCACGACCATCTAAGTCCATTAGTTCGATCAAGAAAGCACAGCCAACAACGACACCGCCCAATTTTTCTACTAATTCGATCGTTGCTTTGATCGTTCCCCCTGTAGCCAATAAGTCATCACAAATCAAGACTCTTTGTCCAGGTTGGATCGCGTCTTTATGGAGTGTCAATGTATCTGTACCGTATTCCAGTCCGTAAGTTACTTCGATCGTTTCACGAGGCAACTTCCCTTTTTTACGTACAGGTGCAAATCCAACTCCTAATTCGTAAGCTACAGGACAGCCAACGATGAATCCTCGCGCTTCTGGTCCTACAACCATATCGATTCTTTTTTCTTTCGCATAATCTACGATCTGTTTCGTTGCTTCTCTGTAGGCATCTCCATCAGCCATAAGGGGCGAGATGTCACGAAAAATAATTCCTTTTGCTGGATAATCAGGAATACTTGCAATATATTTTTTTAAATCCACTATTTGTCTCCTCCTAGGTTGTTAACCTTTTTTTAATAGAGGGAATATCACTTAACAATAAGAATTCCTCTACTTTGATTTTTTTTATTCGTTGCTGATAACGCACGCTATCAGTCAACGGATGACTTTTGGGATTAGCGATCTTTTGCAAAACGCCATCTTCTATTATAACAAATTTCAATTCAAAAAACACCTGAATCATAAAAATTAATAATTTTTGTGGTATTTTTAGATATTGAGCAATTGAGCCTAATTTATAGCGAATATCTATTTTTTCTTGTGTATGGATCAGTTTGAACAATTTGGCATATTGTTCTCTTGAACCAACTCCATTCAAATAAGCTTCTTCATAAGAAATCCCTAATAAGTACATTCGATCGAAAGAACCAAAGGCAAGGATTTCTTTTAATATTTCTAAATCATTTGGACAATCAACTACCAGCAAGGAATGATATGAATTATCGTGGATCAACTGCTTGATATGTTCCCCACTTTCGAACACGTGGACATTGTCTGTAGCCAGTCCAGAGATTTCTTTTAAAGAAGAGCGATCAAACGCAAGATACAATGTTTGTGGATCAACTTTCGTTAACTGACGGTATCTCTTTGAACGCCAATCAAAAATTTGAAATCCATCAACAACAAAGTCTGATACCAGCAATTGCGGTTTTTTCCGACCGTTCCATTCATTGATAGCTAATTTCCCAACGATATCCACTGGATTATTTAACAGCTCAGCTTCTTGGTCGCCAAAACCAAATGCTACCGCATCTAACGGACTAGCTTCTTCCATCAATGTTAACTTCAAATGTTGCTGACTCGTACCAATTCTTTTCACATTTTCAGCCAAGATTTGGCGAAACAGAAAGTGAGGTACCGCATTGTCTGTACCATATGGTGCAAGTAACTTTAATTCATTAAGCAATTCAATGGTTACATCTTTGGGTGTAAGGACTTCGTCGATCGGTAAAGCTGCGCCTTTTGTCAAATCAATTTTTTGTTCGGAAACATACTGATTCATTCGTTTTTGTAATTCTTGAAGATTATCACTAGGCATCGTTAACCCTACAGCAGCATGGTGTCCTCCAAAGAAAGTAAATAAGTCACGCATCGCATCTAACATTTCATATAGATTCAGGGCTTCGATACTTCGGCCAGATCCTTTCGCTGTACCATCTTCTTTGATCGTTAAGACGATCGTCGGTTTACCAGTGGCATTCATCAGCTTACCAGCTACGATCCCCAACACTCCCTCATGCCACCCAGGATGGGCAAGAAGGTGGATCTGATTCGTTTCATCAATCATTTCCAATGCTTCTTGGGTAATTTTTTCAACGACTGCTTTTCTTTCTTCATTGATCGTGTTGAGTTTTTTGGCATACGTGAGTGCCGCTTCCTCATCAAAGGTAGCTAGCATCTCGACAGCTGGATTAGGATCACCCATTCGGCCAATCGCGTTGAGCCGAGGGGCAATTGAAAAGCCGATGGTCGTTTCATCTGCTTCTTTCATAGAGACGCCACTTTCATTAAATAAAGCTTGTAAACCGATCCGTTCGGTTTCTTTGATCGTATCTAACCCTAAAGCAACAAGTGTGCGATTTTCGCCTGTCATTGATACCAAGTCTGCAATCGTTCCAATCGCCACTAAATCTAAAAATTCAGCAGGAGGTTCTTCTAATAATGCTGTTGCCACTTTAAAAGCTACTCCGACACCTGCTAGATCAGGAAACGGATAATTCCCTTGTGGATGTCGTGGATGCACGATAGCGTAGGCTTCAGGTAATTCACTGGGCATTTCATGGTGATCTGTGATGATTACATCAACACCTGCTTGTTGCGCATAAGCTACGGCATCGTGACCAGCCACACCATTGTCCACTGTAATGATCAATTGCGCACCTGCATCAATTTTTTCTTGATAAACGGCTTTGTTTGGTCCATAGCCATGGATAAAACGATTGGGTAAAAATGTTTCGACATTGGCGCCGAGTAGCTCCAATGTTTCTTTCATCACTGTCGTACTTGTAATCCCATCTGCATCGTAGTCACCATAAACGACTATTTTTTCACCATTGATCACCGCTTCTTGGATTCGACTGATGGCTTTATCCATGTCATGCATTAAGTAAGGATCATGCAATTCTTGATGTTTGGGATTCAAAAATTCTTTTACTTTCTCTACATCACGATAGCCTCGTTGCCAAAGTAATTTGCCAATAAAAGGCGATAGATTCTCTTGCTTTATACTTTGAAGAAACATTTCAGTCGGTTCTGATTCACTTAATTGCCAATCATAAATTGCTTGTCTCACTTGCTCACCCCTAACCTAGTTATTATAGCAAACGAAAAGTTTAAAAAAAAGAAGAAAGATAGCCACAAACACATTAAAATGGTCTTCAAAAAGTCGTTACTCACTTTTTGAAGACCATTTGACAAACCCGAAACTCAGCCTTTAACTTCTCAGCCAAATATGACAATGGTTCCTGCCATCTTTTATTTTGGTCTCGTTCATGAAACTTTAGTCAAAATAATTATAGCTTTGCTTTGCTGAAATTTTCTGCGTATCAGATGTTGACGACTGTGCTTGTTGTAGTTGTTTTTTCGTTGCTTGTAATTCTGCCTGATAAGCAGCTTCTAATTCTGCTCGTTCATTTCGGAATGTTCGTTGTTGTTCTTCCTTTGCTTCAGCAATTTTCTTATCAAGATTCTCTTGATAATCTGATAGTTCCTGCTTTAATTGTTTGATTTGTTTTTTCTGTTGCCATAAAGTGGTTGATGCAGTAACAAAAACAATCAATGCACCAATAATCGCCGAACCAATGATAACTAAAATCAATGGTGCAGAAAATGAAGCAATCCCAAAGTTAACAGGAACATTTCTGTTGTTTAATACAGCAAATACGACAATAATCAAGACAAGCAAAAATCCAATAATCACACTACTTTGTTTTTTCATACTCTTTCACCTACTTTTTATTAAAAATCCCACTTGCGAGGTAGTCGCCAATAGTCGGAAAGAGAGTGTAAAATTTAGCCGCTATTTCAAGAAGGACAGGACGATTCACTTCACGCTTTGGATGTTCCATTGTTCGTACAATTGTTTTTGCTAGTTTCTCCGGTTCTAAAACAAGTTGACTAACTTTTTCTAAATAACTGCCGGTAGGATCAGCTTTATCAAAAAATTCAGTAGCAACCGGTCCTGGATTCACCGTAGTGACTGCCACTCCAAGTGGTCTTAATTCTAATCGTAAGGCATTAGAAAAGCCTAAGACAGCAAATTTTGTTGCTGAATAGATCGTTGATTTCGCCGTCGCCATTTTCCCAGCCATTGAAGCGATATTGATGATATGTCCTTGCCTTCTTTCAGCCATATCAATCGCAAATTTTTGGGTTAAGACCATCATACCTAGTACATTTACTTCAAACATATCGTAAGCTTTTCCTAAATCGAAAGTTAAAAAATCTTCAAAAATGCCAAAGCCGGCATTATTGACTAACACATCTACACGTCCGACTGTTTGCATCACTTGTTCATAGAGCCGATCGACGCTGTCAGGATCACTCACATCTACTGGAAAAGCATAGGCTTCCTTTCCGCTTAATCTCTGACATTCTGCTTTAACCTCATCAATCAATTGGCTGCGTCGAGCACAAGCAATGACGATAGCACCTTTTTTTGCAGCTTCATAACAGATTTGAGCGCCCAATCCACCAGAACTACCGGTAACTAAGACAACTTTATTTTCTAAATTCATTCTTTTCCTCCTCACGAAATGGAATATCGACAGTATCAAAATCTTTCATGATCCTTGTATTTGCAAAGACCTCACGTGCCTCTTCTTCTAGCTCTTGCGCAGCTTTTCCTAAATAGCGCGCACTGATATGGGTTAATAACAAACTTTTCGCTGCTGCTTCTTTAGCTACTTCAGCCGCTTGATAAGTCGTCGAATGGAAGTAGTTCTTTGCCAGCTTGGCTTCATTTTTGTTAAACGTACTTTCATGAACCAAAACATCACAGTCTTGGGCCAACACGACTGAATTTGCTGTCTTCCTCGTATCACCTAAAATCGTAACGATCCGCCCTTTTTTGTCTGGTCCCACAAACTGCTTCCCATCCACAACCCTTCCATCAGGTAATTGAACAGATTCTCCTTTTTTCAACTTTCCATATATTGGTCCAGCCGGAATATTCAGTTCTTGTAATTTTTCAACTTGAAGCTCTCCTTTATGGTCATGTTCCACAACCCGAAAGCCATAGCTGGCAATTCCATGATCTAATTTTTTAGTATAGACAGAAAAATGCTGATCTTGAAAAATCGGCTGATCTTCAACTAACTCGATGAATTTCAACGGATAGCCTAAACGTGTTTGCGAAACAGCTAACGAAGTTTTGACAAATGTTTCGATTCCTTTTGGTCCGTAGATTTCCAGGGGCGTATCTCCCCCTTGGAATGAACGACTGCTTAACAAGCCTGGCAACCCAAAGATATGGTCACCATGTAAGTGAGTAATAAATATCTTTTCAATCTTTCTTGGACGAATGTTGGTACGTAAGATTTGCATTTGCGTTCCTTCACCACAGTCAAATAACCAGACTTCATTTCTTTCATCCAAAAGTTTTAATGCAATACTGGTAACGTTTCGATGTTTGGCAGGTACCCCTGCACCAGTTCCTAAAAATTGTAATTCCATAATCTACCTGACTTTCTTTAAACTCACTATTAATTTTATGGGAAATGTGTCGGATAATCAACCGAAAGTCCGTATTGCTTCCTAAATAATTGCATTTTTATTGGTACTAAAAAAAGAAAAACGCCTTTTTCACGCGTTTCTCTTTCTTTATTCTGTTCGTTTCTTTATTGAGGATGTTTGTCTTTCCACGATTTCCGTGCCGTTTCTTGTGTTTGTTTTTCGACTTCTTTGGCAGCGTGGACGTCTTCTTCGACCTCTTCATAATCTAAGCGAGTAATTTCGCCACCTAAATCCATCATGACTAATTGGTTCAAAGGACGATTATCTTCTTCTTCAGCAATCAAAATCAAACCGGTTGCTCCTTCGCCAATTTTATTGCCCACAAAATCAAAAACTGTCTGAGCATCTTGGATTTCCTTGGCATCCTGCGTAGCACCGATCATCCCGCCAGCAAACCAGCCTAAAAGAATCCCTAGTGGGCCTCCCAAGACACCGACTAACATTCCGATTAAACCACCTTTTGAAGATTTATTGTTTCCAGTAAAATCCAAAAAATCCTCTATTTTGAATTGATGCGTTCCATTAGGATCGTGACTAATCACTGCCATTTGTTCACCCTTGATGGCACGAGAAGCGTGTAATCGTTTGATTTCAGAAAATGCTTGGTAAGCTTGACTCTCTACAGGGAAATTCAAAATAATCACTCGTTTGCTCATAAAAACACTCCTCTATTCATTTTCTTTATTCTAACTTTTATTTTAAAAAAACAAAAGGAAAAACCCTTTAATAAATAACACATAAGAAATATAAATTTTTCCTATTAAAAAATCTTTCTGAATACTATTGGTGATAGCTTAAAAATTTTTACCAAAAGACAAATCCTACCATTGCTTAAACCAAAAAAGCGCCAAACCATTTTTCTGGTTTGACGCTTTGTTGATATTGAGTGTTAACATGGGCTCTTTTCATGAGCATGCGTAATCTTATTCGACAAACTCAAATTCAAATTCACCGATTCTCACTAGATCGCCATCTTTTGCTCCACGGGCACGTAAAGCTTCGTCAACGCCCATTCCTCTCAACTGACGAGCAAAACGCATAACAGTTTCATCGTGATCGAAATTCGTCATTTGGAATAGTTTCTCAATTTTTTCTCCTGATAAGATCCAAGTAGCATCAGGATCGCGATCGATTTTAAATTCTGGCCCTTCTGGATTGAATCCATATTGAACTGTTTCTTCTTCGATTTCTTCATCATATAACGGAAACTCTGGTGTTACTTCTAGAAGATCCGCTGTCGCATTCAGCAATGGATCAATGCCTTTTCTTGTTACCCCTGAAACTGGAAAAATCGGCATATCGTCTGCAAATTCATCTGTTTTTTCTTTATTAAGCTGCTCTTTGAATTTTTTCAAATTTTCTTCTGCGTTTGGCATGTCCATTTTATTGGCTACAATTATTTGAGGTCGTTCCAATAAACGAAGATTATAAGTAGACAATTCATGGTTGATCGCCAAATAGTCTTCGTAAGGATCTCTGCCTTCCATCCCACTCATATCAATCACATGTAAAATAACACGAGTACGTTCGATATGACGTAAAAACTGCGTTCCTAAGCCAACACCTTGAGAAGCTCCTTCAATCAATCCAGGAAGGTCCGCTGCTGCAAAACTGCGTCCATCGCTAGTTGTTACCATACCAAGATTTGGTACTAATGTCGTGAAATGGTACGCGCCGATTTTAGGCCGAGCAGAAGAAATAACTGAAAGCAGCGTTGATTTACCTACAGATGGAAAGCCAACCAGCCCAACATCAGCCAAGACTTTTAGTTCTAATTCGATTCTGCGTTCTTGACCTGGTTCGCCGTTTTCTGCAATTTCTGGTGCTGGGTTTCGTGGAGAAGCAAAGCGGATGTTTCCTCGTCCCCCTCGACCGCCTTTAGCAACGACTAAGGTTTGACCATTTTCAATCAAATCGCCTAACAAAGCGCCTGTTTCAGCATCACGGACAGTCGTTCCTTGAGGGACTTTTACATAAGTATCTTCTGAACCCCGACCGTGCATCCCTTTACTCATTCCGTTTTCTCCTGGCTGTGCTTTAAAATGGCGATTGAAACGAAAATCCATTAATGTACGTAAACCTTCATCAACGATCAAAATGACGTCACCGCCACGACCGCCGTCACCACCAGCAGGTCCTCCATCAGGTACATATTTTTCTCTGCGAAAAGCGACCATTCCGTCGCCGCCTTTACCGGCCTTCACATCGATGGTTACTTGATCTAAAAACATGGACATCTTTAAGTCCTCCTATTTTAATTATCTATTATTCATTTGACTGCCTGAATTTCCACAATAAACAAAAGTCTTATTTATTTTATCGGTCAAAAGCTATTTTGTCTATCGTTTCAATTAAACTTTCCAGGTTTTGTTCATTTTTTCTATTCTACTTAAGGAAATTGTTTCAAAGATCTCCTAGTGCTTTTTACCTCTCAGACCATTTTATCACTTTACTTTTGTAAGTATCTTTTTTTGACAAATTTTGTGAACAGGAGGAAAATGACAGTGTATTAATCAAGGATGCGAAGTTTGCACCCTCAATATCACTAAAGGAGGAACTTTTGATTATGACAGTAAAAGTAGGTATTAACGGATTTGGACGTATTGGACGTTTAGCTTTCCGCCGAATCAAAGAAGTATCTGATGATATTGAAGTCGTAGCAATCAATGACTTAACTAGCCCAACCATGTTGGCACAGTTGCTACAATTTGATTCAACTCATGGAACCTATCCCGGTACAGTTACTGCAACAGAAGACTCAATCGTAGTAGATGGTGAAGAAACGCGTGTCTATGCTGAACCAGATGCAAGTAAAATCCCTTGGGTTAAAGAAAACGGGGTCGATATCGTACTGGAATGTACTGGTTTTTATACTTCGGAAGAAAAAGCACAAGCCCATTTGAACGCTGGGGTAAAACGTGTAGTGATCTCTGCTCCTGCTGGTGCAATGAAAACTATCGTATACAATGTAAATGATGATACGTTAGATGCTAATGATAAAATCATTTCGGCAGGCTCTTGTACGACAAACTGTTTAGCACCGATGGCTTATTTCTTAAATAATGAATTTGGTATCGAAGTGGGGACTATGACTACCGTTCATGCTTATACTTCTACACAAATGTTATTAGACGGACCAGTAAAAGGTGGAAATTTACGGGCAGCTCGATCAGCAGCTGACAACACGATCCCTCACTCAACAGGTGCGGCAAAAGCAATTGGCTTAGTTATTCCAGAGCTTCAAGGGAAATTGCAAGGTCACGCACAACGAGTACCTGTAGTGGATGGTTCATTAACAGAACTAGTTTCCATTTTAAAAACAAAAGTGACCGCTGAACAAGTGAACGAAGCGATCAAGAAACATACCGAAGACAATCCATCATTTGGTTACGATGATCGTCAAATCGTCTCTGGTGACGTAATCGGTACCACACAAGGTTCGATTTTCGATCCAACTCAAACAGAAGTCACAACGGCTGGCGATTACCAACTCGTAAAAACCGTTGCTTGGTATGACAATGAATATGGTTTCACTTGCCAAATGATCCGTTTGTTGGAAAAATTTGCTAATCTTTAATCACCAAAAGATCACACGTTTTCAAAGATAGAAAATAGAGACCGTTTGAACGACTCGTTGAGTGGTTCAAACGGTCTCTTTGTCTAGTTCTTCTAAACTGGTTCAAAAAGAACGAGTGATGGTAAAACTTATTCCCTCTCTTGATCAAAGATAGAATTTTTATAAACGTCCCTTATTTGCGAATTACTAGCTCGTGTTTTTTTCACTTTCTTTTGAGCAAAGTGTTCCGGATAAGCTATTTTCAATGCTCTTTCTTCTCCTAAATTATTCGCTAACTCTGTATTTTTTCCACTCAATTTCTTAAGATCATTAATATAAACATAACGCCCTAACTGCATTGTACTTGAAAAAATAACAAAATCTACTGCGGCAGAAAAATGATGAAATCCCTGTTTTGATTTTAAATAAGCACTTTGATCAATGATATAATCTGTAACTTTTCCTCCATTGCTAATTAAAGATAAATCCCTTTGAAGGATAAAATCACTTTTGTTCTTATCGTTGCTCTTATTGAGTGCTTGTGCTAGTTCTGATAGGTTAGATTTAGAAATTTCAAATTCATGTACACAAGGTAACAGACCATTTACTTGCGTTCTTTTTTGATAGTAACCTGTGGGATCAACCACTGAAACGATAAAGTTACCGAAAGTATTTTTCCGTATCACACAACCAAGATTCTGTTTTTCATGAGGACCCTTGTCCTTCAACTTGATCTGAATATCATGAGAAGTAACTAGAAAAGAAGTTGGATCTCCTGGCATTAATCGAGAGAGTTCTTGTACAATCGAATTTTTTTCTAACTGATAATACTTACTATATTGAAGTGAACGGCTAATTGCTGCCACTTCATTTGGCAGAACAATCCCTCTTGACTGTTTTAATTGTTCTTCTGCTTTCTCAAATATTTCTTTTGGTTCCCGCAGCTCAGCTAGGTAAATCCCTCTGTCTTCTACTTCTACTGAATCTTGTCTAGACAGCGATTTTCTTTGTTGAGAAGTTGTGAGTATTGTATCTTCAATTTTTGTTTTCCAATTCTTATCCATATTTTCCACTTGTTCAGTTTTATTATGTACAATAACCATCGAATGAAGAAGATCTTCAGAATATTGTAATTGGTTCATCCTCTTAAGTGCTGCGTAATGAAACTCATTCATCAAACGTTTATGATTATTTTGTTGAGTTGCTGGTGTAAGATTGAAGTAATCCATTGGGGGCTTCGTTTGTTCATCAATTGCCTTCCCCTTCTGATCTTGTATTTGACCGTTCTTTTGAACATCCTCATGAATTTGATCAATAGCATTCCCATAAAAAATGTAGTCAACAGTGTAATATAGTTGCGGAAGTAAGAAATGAAATTTTTTTGAATGTGATATATTCTTTGCCGTTTCTTTTATTTCTTGTTTATTCCTAAGATTCTCAAATTTATCCACTAGTGTAGTCATATTCTCATGGCTAGAGTGTAATGGCGTGCCCAATAGATTGGCTAACTCTTTGGTTTTGTCTTGATCGATTGCGCATTTGCGAATCGTGAGCTCTTGGTCATTCGAAGTTACCAATGTAACGAGATATTTATTGTTTTGATTTTGGATAATTGCTCCTGTTAAACTAGTGTATACAGGCTCATTTTCAGTGGTGTCCTTAATCAACTCTTTTTCCTCTTTATGTAACGGTCTCCCACTTAGGAGTGGTAATACGAGAAAACGAGCTTCATCTCCACTTAAGTGTAAAAGTTCCTGTTCTATTTTTTGTGTATCTTGGATAGCATCGCTACTCCGTTCGAATGAATCGTACATTGTAAACTGACCCTTTTCTTCAGCTAAACTTGTTATGTTAGGATCGTCACTCACATTGATCATATGACTCCAATTTTTCAAATACTCTTTAAACATCGCTTTCGTCTCATTCAAATCAGGAATATGCCGAATATCTCCAACTGGAAGATCAAAAAATTGTTCATACATTTTGAAATTTCCAAATTTGTCTTGCTTATTTACTTCAATCGAAGGTTTTTTTTGAACAAACGTTTTGTACGGTTCACAATTGAATGTTTAGTATCTTTAGAGGATATTGAATTGACTAATAATCGTGCGCGCAAACCTTGTTCTAGTTCTAGTTTATTTGCCAGTGGCATTTTTTCGCTCCCTTTCTTGAGATCATTTTTTATAATAAAAATCGTTTTGTGCGGTTGATTTGCTTTCTTTACGAAACGATTTTATATCCGTTTTTATGTCAAAAAGGCTCCTAAATTCATTTTCTCTATTTTCATTCTTCACAATGTATTTTTCGATAATGACAGAAAGGTTCCTCTTTGCCTATTCTTGATTTTCGTTCGTTTTTTTGTCTGATTTATGTAAAATTCTCAACTATATATGTAAGCAGTCACCCATATTTCTATTGTGAACGGATGACTGCCGGTAAATAAAAAGAATGAGTTCTCTCTATTAGAATCCTAAAATTATTTTTGTATTAGCTATTAGCAAACAACTTATTGGACATATTTTGCTAAAAACTCTTTGACGGTTTGCTGATACTTTTCTGGGTCTGCCTGATACGCTTTTGCGTGTTCGGCTCCCTTGACCACGTATTTTTCTTTTGGTCCCTTAGTTGCAGCATATACTTTTGCTAACATATTATAGGGAACGAATGTATCCGCATCACCATGGATAAATAACATTGGTTTCGTATTTTTAGTTAATTGATCAACGGCACTTGCTTCCCCAAAAAAATACCCTGCTCGAATTTTTGTAATCAAGCTAGTCACTTGGATCAATGGAAAAGAAGGTAAGTTGAACATATCTTTTAGTTGATATGCAAGTTCTTCATCAACTGACGAATACCCACAGTCTTCGATGATCGCTTTCACGTTATTTGGTAGCTTCTCACCGCTCGTCATCATCACAGTTGCAGCACCCATACTTACTCCATAAAGCACGATTTGTTGCGACTGCCCTGTTTCTGCTATGATTTTATCGATCCATTGGACGTAATCTTTTCGCTCTGGCCAACCGAATCCGATATAATCCCCTTCACTACGCCCGTGGCCTCGAGCATCTGGAACTAACACATTGTAGCCTAAATCATGAAACATTTTTGCATAATTTGCCATTGTTTCTGCATTCCCCATATAACCATGGGCAACAATAACTGTTTTATCACTTTTCTTTTCTGCTGGCAGATAGATCGCAGACAATTTCAAATGATCTGTTGATGTTAGATGCCAGTAAGTGCGATTCTCTTTCTGATTGAACCACTTTGTCGCCTCGTTTTCTTTTGTTGTTTGAGAAGTTCCCGGCGTATCGTTTTCTAAAAAATCCTTTTCTGATGGGACAACTGCATAATTATAAAAATAGTTGCCTGCAAATAATAGAACCACTATCACGACAATAGCAATTCCGATTACTATTTTTGTCAAAAGTTTCATCGCTTTCCTTCCTTATTCCATTATTAATACTAATTCTTGATTAAGTATAAACAAAGAAGTTATTCGATGCAATCCTTCCAAGAGTAAATATAAAGCTCCACATCACCCATTTCTCTTCAAATTTCATTATAAATGGTTGAAAAAAAACCATCTTCACACAACTAATCTATCAAGATCAGTCTTGTTATCTCAGAGACATAACATCTTGACAAATTATTTAGACTAATCAATTTTTCAATCATTTTTACAAAAAAACTTCAAAACCAGTAGAATTAACCGGCTTTGAAGTTTCCCCGATGGTTCTTAGCTTTTAAACAAAAATAGTTTAAAAGTTAGGAACCATTATTTTTTATTTTCGATCATTTTAAAACTTGACCACGGTTTTAAGAAGTCTAATAAGAACAATTCATCTTCTGAAATACGTCCGACTACATTCACACGACCGTCATTTTTCATCTCTTTTAGCGCAATTTGAGTTTCACCTTTGTATTGGTCATACCCCACATTATCAATCAAGACATCCCCGCGAGACATGTCCCGGGTATTATGTGGTGGGAATGGTTTATCTTTATAGTAGATCCGTGTCATTGTTGAACGAAGGATATATTCTGAACGATCACCACGATAGCTGTGGAGATTATCAAACAAACAAATCCGTTCATCTTCGGTGATATCTTCTTCAACATCTACTTTCAATGTTGGATAATCTGCATTAAATGCTTCTGCCATCGCTTTTAGTTCTTCCTCGCTCGCATAAGCATTGCCGATAGAAATATCATCGATCAAACCCGTCAGCATCAAGTGCTTGACTTGTGTAGAAATCTCTAAGTTTCGATGATCTTCAAGCGAACACAAACCGTCTTGCGTTGGCCATGGTCCGAAATCAGCGGTTTGAGAATTAACGAATGCCATTGTATTCAAATTATAATTTCTAAATTTTTCTGAGCAATACACAAAATGATCATAACTCAAACCAGAATAGCGATGAGGGTAAAAATTATGAGACCCTAACAAATTATTAGTATTCGGAGAATAACTCATGATGTTGTCAACATAACTAGTTCCAGAACTCATATTGATCTCAATCTTAATACCGTATGGATTACGTGTCATTTTTGCTTCTTCAGCTCCCGTAAACCCGATATCTAAACGGATGCCGTACGCTCCCATCTTATGAAAAAAGGAAAGATCATCGTAGGATATCCCTAATTGTTCAAATAATGCTGAATTGATATCTACCATAACTTCCATTCCTAATTGGTTCGCATATTCCACAACTTTAGAAAAATCAGCTAAAACCTTTTCTTTGTCATCTTCTATTTGTAATAAGCTAGTAAATACACGTTTGAATCCATATTTATGTGCTAAATCCAAATATGCTTTGTCCTTTTTGAACGTTGAACGTTCCGGATAAATCGAAATACCTAATTTTCCCATCAGTTGAATCCTCCCAAAATCTTTTTTTGTATCCACTTACATTATAACAAAAGCGCTTTAAATGGTCTACACCTTTGAGAAAAGTGATCATAAACGAAGAAATTATGAGAAAAAGAATAGGTAAATTGATCATTATTTGTTATCATTATAGATAACAAACTGATTATCTTTGAAAGGAACCAAAAATGAAAACAAAAAAACTTCTTTTAAGTATGGGATTGGTTGCAACCCTACTATTTGCAGCAGGGTGTAATCAAAGTGAACCAAAAACAAACACTTCTGAAACAACAAGTTCAACAGAAAAAACAACGGAAAGCAGTACAAAAGAAAGTGTCGATTTAAACGCACTCCCTCTTCCTCAATTGAGCAATGAGGTCGCTGCCAATGAAGATCTGGTTGAGATGGTCACATCAAAAGGGACAATCAAAATGAAATTATTCCCTGAATTGGCCCCTAAAGCAGTTGAGAATTTTATGACACATGCTAAAGATGGCTATTACGATGGCTTGACTTTCCACCGAGTGATCAAAGATTTCATGATCCAAGGAGGCGATCCTAAAGGGGATGGTACTGGCGGTGAAAGTATTTGGGGCAAAGGATTTGAAACTGAAATATCTAACCAGCTTTACAACATCCGCGGAGCTTTATCCATGGCACGTGCCCAAGATCCTAACAGTAATGGGAGCCAATTTTTTATCGTCCAAAACTCAGATGATATGCATGACGGACTATTAAAAGATGATTACCCTCAAGCAATCATCAATGCGTATAAAAATGGTGGCTATCCTAGTTTAGATGGTGAATATACGGTCTTTGGACAAGTCATCGAAGGAATGGACGTTGTAGATAAAATCGCAGAGGTTGAAACAGATGCCTCAGATAAACCAAAAGAAGCGGTTAAAATTGAAAAAATCAATATTTTACAAGAAGCGAAAGAATCATAAGACGAATCATTAAGTAAAAGCCGAAGAATAACGAAAGGTATTCCATTGCCCTTCGCTGTTCTTCGGCTTTTACTGATAACTGGGTCCTTGTAAATTCTGCTTTTATAAAAAAAGCCGCTTTACCCAATTAAGCATCTTTGTTCACAATAAAAGTAAACTCACACTCACAAACTTTTTTATCCTCGACATAAGCCGCAGATAAAGCGGTCCCTACTGCACCCTTCATTTTTGTGATTTCAAAATGACATTTTATCACGTCACCAGGAACCACTTTCTGGCGAAATTTCGCTTTGTTAATCCCACCGATATACGCTCTTTTGCCTAAAAATTCTTCTGATTTTAAAATCAGAATCGATCCAGCTTGCGCTAAGGTTTCTAGAATCAATGCACCAGGCATTACTGGATTATCAGGAAAGTGTCCTTGGAAGAAATCTTCATTGATCGTTACATTTTTCGTTGCGACGATTTTCTTTCCTGGTTCTAAGGTATCGACATAATCGATATAGCATATTGGATAACGATTGGGAATCAAGTCCATTACTTCAGTAGCTGATAATACGTAAGACATAATATACTCCTTCTTTTGGCTAATTGCCTTGATTATTACTTTGATTATCAAAGTATCATATTCTTAAATTTTTAGCAATCTTTTTTTATTATTAAAAAAAATAGTTTGACAATCAAAGCATTTTGACTAATAATAGAAAATCAAGAGGTTATTATTTTGCAATTATTGTTTATTATACAACCTATTAAATCTTTTTAAGATCAAAGGAGTGTCAATATGTCTTTTTTAGAAGGAAAGAAAATCGTCATTATGGGCGTCGCAAATAAGCGTAGTATTGCTTGGGGTTGTGCCGAAGCAATGATGAAACAAGGTGCTGAGATCATCTATACTTATCAAAATGAACGCATGAAAAAATCATTGCTTAAATTAGTCGGCGAAGATGCCTTTACGGTGGAATGTGATGTATCAAGTGATGAAAGTATTGAAAAAGCAATGGATGCAATCGGCGAATATGCTGGAGAAATCCACGGCCTAGTACACGCGATCGCATACGCAAACAAAGAAGAATTATCAGGAAACGTATCCGATATCTCACGTGATGGCTATCAATTAGCGCAAGATATCAGTAGCTATTCATTAATCGCTGTAACAAAATATGCACAAAAGTATCTAGCACATAACAGCGGAATTGTAAGCATGTCTTATTTAGGATCAGAACGCGCTATTCCTAACTACAACATGATGGGAATTGCAAAAGCATCTTTAGAAGCAGCCATCCGTTACTTAGCTGCAGAACTATCTCCTAAAGGCATTCGTGTCAACGGTATTTCAGCTGGGGCGATCAAAACATTAGCGGTTACTGGCGTGAAAGATTACCAAAAATTGATCCAATTATCTGAATCACGTACACCAGATCAACAAGGTGTGACGATCGAAGAAGTCGGGAATGCCTGTGCCTTTTTAATTAGCCCATTATCAAGCGGAATGATTGGCGACATTGTTTATGTAGATAAAGGTGTCCACTTATCTTAAGAGAACCCTATTTACTTTAGTCATCCCATTTAAAACAACACGAATCGCTTTTTATTTAAGTAAGATAACGGAAAAATTCGTTTAACACTAACGAACTCACCGGTTTCAAATAAACTTTAAACGACGACCTACTATTGATAGGCTTATCAATATTGGGTCGTCTTATTTTGATTGATCCCTAAAGAAAATATGAGACCCAGACGATGATACGCATGAAATATGCCTATCTAGATTATTGTGGCAGATTACAAGCCATTTGATTGTTAAAATATAAATAGTTTATATTTTAATATGAGTGAAATTGTATCTTCTATTTGGTGATGGATAAACTCTTCTAAAGTAGTATGTGGCAAGAAAGCTTGTAAAACTAATTTTATAAAAAAACTAGGACAGATCATCTATATCTGTCCTAGAAATCGTAGTATCTCTTTTTTACTAGATTATACTGTTGTTTATTCGACTACTTCGATCCAACCCTCAGGCGCTTCTACATCGCCAAACTGGATCCCTGTCAATTCATCATACAATCGTTTAGTTACAGGACCAACTTCTGTTTCGCTATGGAAAACATGTAAGTTATTTTGATAATAGATCCCTCCGATCGGTGAGATGACCGCTGCTGTGCCACACGCTCCTGCTTCGGCAAATTGGTCTAATTGATCAATAAAGATATCCCCTTCGACAGCAGTTAAGCCTAAACACTCTTCAGCCAATTGTAAGAGTGAATATTTCGTGATACTTGGTAAAATCGATGGCGATTGCGGTGTGATAAATTGCCCATCTTTAGTAATACCAAAGAAATTCGCTGCCCCGACTTCTTCAATTTTCGTGTGAGTAGCAGGATCTAAATACACGCAGTCTGAATAATCTAATTCCTTCGCTTGTGTACCTGGCAACAGACTAGCTGCATAGTTTCCTCCTACTTTTGCTGCCCCTGTTCCATTAGGTGCTGCCCGGTCGTACTCTGATACGATAAAGTTCGTTGGTTTCAAACCACCTTTAAAGTAAGCACCAACTGGTGTACAGAAAACGACAAATAAGTACTCTGGCGCTGGGTGCACACCAATGTTTTCACCGACACCAATCAGAAAAGGACGTAAGTATAATGTTGCGCCTGTTCCATAAGGTGGTACAAATGCTTCGTTCGCTTTGACTACGTCTTTCACAGCTTCAATGAACATTTTTTCTGGTACCATCGGCATCAATAACCGTCTAGCACTTTGATTCAAACGACGGCTGTTTTGATCTGGTCGAAAAAGATTGATCTTGCCATCTTTTCTTCGGTAAGCTTTTAATCCTTCAAAGCATTGTTGTCCATAATGAAGCGCTGGAGAACCTTCATGGATTGTTAAATAGTTGTCTTCCGTCAATTCTCCTTTTTCCCATTGACCATCTTTCCACTTTGCAACGTAACGCCAAGGAGTTTTGATATATGAGAAACCTAAATTATTCCAATCCAATTGCATATTCATTCCACCTATCTTTGTTTTGTGAATATTTTAGCACTATCCTTGAGGTTTGTCATTTTATTTTTTGGAAAATTTCTGAAATTTGAAACAGTTTTGCTGATTTTCTTTTTCCCTTGTTCTTGTTACAATACAGTAGTGAGTATATATTTTAGAAAAGAGGATCTTATGTTTTTACAACTAGCGACAACAGCAACCACTTCCACAGGTGAAACATTAACTGACCAAGCAGTCCACCAAGTGAATGCTTTTCAACGTTTCTGGAATACGATCGATTGGGATGCAATTTTTGCAACCTTCATCCAAAAAGGACTTTATTTAGTTTTTTTAATTCTTTTATTTGCCATACTCAACCGTGTTGGAAAATATTTAATTGATAAATCTTTTAAACAATATTCTAAGAAATCGGTTTTGAATGAAAGTCGTTTAAAAACGTTACACAGTCTGTTAAATACGATTTTCCAATACACGATGGGTTTTTTCTTTATTTATGCGATTTTATCCGTCATTGGTGTTCCGATTGGTTCATTGTTGGCAGGAGCGGGAATTGCTGGGGTAGCAATTGGATTGGGCGCACAAGGCTTTATGAGTGATGTGATTACTGGCTTTTTCATTATTATGGAACAACAAATGGATGTCGGAGATTATGTAAAATTAGCAAATCTGTCAATTGAAGGAACAGTGGCTTCTGTCGGTATTCGGACGTTACAGCTAAAGGCTGTAGACGGTACGGTTCACTTTATTCCCAATCGAAACATCACGACTATCAGCAACCTATCCAGAGCGAATATGCAAGTTCTACTTGATATTCGCATCGTGCCGGAAGAAGGCTATGATTCTATCTACGAAATCATCGATCGTGTAAATCAACGATTAGCTGAAAAATACCAAGACGACTTACAAACTGAACCAACAATTTTTGGATTAGTCGATTTAGGGAACAGTAATTTTGCGATTCGAACCATTTGTTATGCCTTGAATGGAAAACAATTTGTTTTGAAAGAAGAATTTTTGAGTTCTTATGTAAAAGAATTGACAACAGCAGGATTTACCATTCCTAACAGCCCGATCAGCTTGAAATAAAAAAGATTGAGACGATTCCTTACGCTTTCCATTAAATGACCTTAATGGAGAAATAAGTGTAATCAGTCTCAATCTTTTTTGCTTTAATCGTTAACTAACGATGTCTAACTTTTCTTTTAATTCTTCGACTTTAGGCGAAACAATGTTTCGTCGTTCCAATTCATGCACCATATAGTTGACTGCCTTTAGTAGTTCTTTTCGAGTAATGATCCCTTTAAAAACTTTGTCTTCTGTAACAACCGGTAGAAAAGGTGAATCAACTAATAAATGGAGAACTTCTTCTAGTTCCCAATTTTCATCGATCGTTGCAACATTCGTTTCCATTACATCTGCAACGGTTAGTCCTTCTAATGGGTCCATGCTGATCGTTTGTAGATCGATCATTTTATTGACGACATCAGATAAGCTAACTAATCCCACAAAACGGTCATCTTTCCCTAGTACAGGGATCTTCGTATAACCTACTTTCGATAAAACAAGCAAACCATGTGATAATGGATGTTGATACATGACATTCGCTACATTTTCAGCTGAGATCAAAAAAGTCTCTCGATTTTGTAGCAATAACTCTCTTACAATCGGTCCAATCATTGGAGGGCCTCCATTTCAATTTCATTTCAACATTATTATTTTACCGAAAACGGATGCAAAATTCATATAAAAAATCGAGATTTTAGTAAAAATTAGAGATTTTTTGCTTACAAGGAAAAAGTGAAAGCCAGTTCCTCGACAGGTTGATGCGCTCGATTATAATATTGAACATTGACTTGTTCTCCACTGTGTTCAATCAAGGCATAAGAAGGGATTTGGATCGGTCCTCGTGGTTGCGAAATGCTTCCAGGATTCAAATACAAGACCCCTTCTACTACCTCACAACCAATTTGATGCGTATGACCAAAAAAGACCATTGTTGCTTGGTTGGCTTGCGCTTCAAGCGCTAATTGAGTAAGACCAAAACGAACATTTGCCAAATGTCCATGAGTGATAAATATTTTATCTTTCCCAGTATCAACCCACTCTTTTTCAACAAATCCCGGTCCGAAATCACAATTTCCCTTGACTACATGGAAGTGCGTCCACAATTGATCTTCTGGCGATAATTCTGAATCGCCACAGTGAAAGAAGAAATCCACTTTCGTTTGATAACGAGCAACTAGATCAGCTAAGATTTCCCGATCACCATGGTTATCACTGACAACTAAATATTTCATTTGTTTTCACCTTCCAACCAGCTTTGCCATACTTGGCTCAATTTTTTCATTGCTTGTGCCCGGTGGCTGACTTGGTTTTTTTCTTCACTTGACATTTCGGCTGCAGTTTCAGTTGAACCGTCAGGAATAAATAGTGGATCATACCCAAAGCCGTTGTCTCCTCTTGGGATTCTTCCTACTTTTCCTGGCCATTGCGCTTCCACCACTAGACTTTCTTTATCCGGTGCAGCAAAAACCAAGGTGCAATGAAATTGCGCCGTTCTTTTCTCATCTGGAATCTCCGTCATCTCATAAAGTAATTTCGCATTGTTTCCTGCGTCACTTTTGTGTTCACCGGCAAATCGTGCAGAGTAGATTCCTGGCATGCCACCTAAAGCATCTACTTTCAAACCAGAGTCATCAGCTAATACAGGTTGATTCAACAAATAAGCAATCGTTTCCGCCTTCAGACGAGCATTTTCCTCAAACGTTGAACCAGTTTCTTCTACATCAGGTAATTCAGGATAGTCAAACAATGTTTTGACTTCATAACCAGCTTTGCCAAACATCGCTTTAAATTCTTCTGCTTTCCCAGCATTTTTGGTAGCAATAACGATCGTCTTCAAATCGTCCTCTCTTTCTGCTCGTTGCTCGAACAAGACATTTTTTTGTTCAAGAATCAATTGCTCAATCGCTGTTTTTCCATAAAAGAGCAGATCGTTTAATTGTTCACCATCAAAGGTTGCTTCTTCCCCAGTTCCTTGAATCTCGACAAATTTGCCAGATTCAGTCATGACTAGATTCATATCGACTAGCGCTGCAGCATCTTCTTCATAATCTAAATCTGCCACACATGTCTGATCGGGTAAAATCCCAACACTGATAGCAGCTAAATGTTCAATAACTGGATCTTCACGTAAAACTTTTGTTTGAAGTAACTTTTCGACTGCTAATTTTAACGCAATAAAAGCTCCTGTGATGCTAGCCGTTCTTGTCCCACCATCTGCTTGCAAAACATCGCAATCAATGATAATACTACGTTCGCCTAACTTTTTCAGATCAACGACCGCTCTTAACGAACGACCAATCAACCGTTGGATTTCCATTGTGCGTCCTGAAAGTTTTCCTTTGCTGCTTTCTCTTCGATTTCTAGTATGAGTCGCACGTGGCAACATGCTATATTCTGCTGTTACCCAACCAGTTCCTGTTTCTCTTAAAAATGGCGGAACGTTTTCTTCAATCGTAGCAGAACAATTGACGATCGTATCACCAAAGTGAATCATAACAGAACCTTCTGGATGTTTAAAAACATTTGTTTCAATCTTTATTTTTCTTAACTGCTGAGGTTGTCTTCCATCGTGACGCATCTGTTATTTTCCTCCTAATTCAATATGCTCAACATTCAACTGATCGAGCATCAACCAATCTTGTGCAATCTCTTTAAAAAGCTTAGCTGAACCAGTCGTATAGAATTGGCATAACGTCCGCCCCTCATTGACTGAATTGCTGATTTCAAAATAGTCCAGCAACATCGAAACTTCCCCGACAGTCTCTGCACCTGAATCGATTAATGTTACACTTTCTCCCATAACGTTTTGGATAATCGGACGTAACAAAGGGTAATGGGTACAACCCAATACTAATGTATCGATTTTCTTAGTAACCAATGGCGCTAGTGTCTGGGCAACGATTTTTTTTGCCACTGACGAATGATATTCATTACTTTCCACTACCGAAACGAATTTTGGACAAGCCAAACTAGTCACGGCAAGTTCAGGTACCTTCGTTTTCAGCGCTGTTTCATAAGCACGACTTTTGATCGTTCCGAGGGTTCCGATAATCCCTACTTGTTTATTTCTTGTTTGTTTAACAGCTGCTCTTGTCCCAGGTAAGATCACACCAATGACTGGAATAGGAAGTGCCGCCTTGATTTCTTCTAAAGCAACCGCAGTAGCAGTATTACAGGCAATCACTAACATTTTGATGTTTTGTTCCACCAAATGATTCGTCATTTCCCAAGTAAATTCGATCACTTGTTCTGCCGGTCTAGGACCATAGGGGCAACGGGCAGTATCTCCAACATATAAGATATTTTCATTTGGTAATTGTTTCAATGCTTCTTTGACCACCGTCAATCCACCAACACCTGAATCAATAAAACCAATCGGGCGATTATCAGTCAATAGTATCATCCTTTTTCTCAATAAATTCTATCTTCCTTATTGTGGACTTTTTAAGGTGATTTTTCAAGTACTACCTTTGTACTTCTATCCATAAAGCTTGAATAGCTCACACAGTCGATCTAAAGAATCACTAGTTTGACTTAATGATCTTAAGTTAGTTGTTTTTAGCAGATGAAAATTGCTCTTTATCTACACTTATCATGAATGATTGCGATTCGTTTTAGAGATACTAGAAGAGACTGAGACAAGTTTTGTCCCAGTCTCTGAGCAATTATGGTTTATCGACTAACTTCAGCTGACCCTTGAGATAAAGAATTCATTTGTTTTATATTTTTGTTTGGTTTTGGTAGAGTATTTTGTTCCGATCCTCGATTACTTAGTCTTTGATTCAATGGTAATGGAACTTGATCTATTGGATTTGGGTTTGTTCTATCTAGTTCGGGAAGCTTACTTAGCAAAGTTGTTTTTCCATTGATTATTTCATTAAGCTCTTTTTTATCTTCGTTAGTGAGAGTAAGCATATAAGGTATATTGCGTCTATTTATTTCATTAAGTTTTCTGCTACCAATAAATTCCGCCATCGTAGATAGCATTTTGGGTTCTACCTTTTGGTTCTCTTTAAGTGCTAATGCAGTGTTCATTGCTCGAGATAACAAAAGCGCGTTGTCATCCACTACTTCAGCTATAGTCTTCCCATTTATTTTAATGTCTGCTTCATTTTCTTGTTTTTTATCTGTTTGTTGTTTCGCTCTTTCTCTGATTATATCCCGAAGTGCTTCTTTTTCTTCTATTCTCATGACAAGATTTGTAATCTCTTTTAAATTAGCATCTGTCTTACTTTCCTGTGTTTTCAATGTGTCTTGTTTTTTTCTGTATATTTTCCGAAGAGTGGCTCGATCTTCTTTTAATAGTTCAAGTTTAGCTATAACCGCCCTTTTCATTTCCTCATCAAGATTTAAATCCATGACCTCATTTGCTATTGCCTCTAGTTTTTCTTCGGAGACAGTGTGGTTCTCTAAAAGTTGGTATTTATTTGTAATAGCTATAGTAGCATCATCTGTTAGCTGCGCTATTAATTCATTCACCTTTAGAAATTGATCATCTTTAAGCCTAGTTAATTCCCTTCTAGTTATATTCAGATCGAAAATAAAGTTATGACACGTACTAGTTTTTAAAGGAATATAATAGAATTTATCAAGGTCTTCAATTAGTGCAGCTTTCGTTTCTTCCGACAAAGGCATGTTTGAATTAAGTCTATGTTTTTCATTAAGATAGTTAATAAAAAAGGTTCTATTATTACTATTTATTTCTATATTTCTTTGTTTTAACAGATTTTTCTCTTCTAGAAGAGATTTTAGATAGGAGGGAATTTCTTCAGTTGAAGCTTGATGATCTTTAGAAAGATCTTTATCCAATGCTGCTGATGTTTCCAGATCAGTACGTTTCTTTTTCGTAAATTTATACTTATTGAATAGTCTATAAAAAAAACCACGCTGATCTTGGGACTGTATGCTAACTTTCTCTTCATTGTTTTTATTTATATTCTGTTCCTTGTCTGGCATGCTGTTTTCTCCTTTGAGATTTTATATACGCTTTATAAATTTATCAGAAAAAAAAGGACATCAAAATTTTTATTTCTAAACAAAGAAATTCTTGGGATTTAATACTATTGCATTTATTCAAAATCTAGATTATCGTTTTTAATCTCTGGGAATATTTGGTCATAAATAGTATTCTCAAAGGATTCTACATCAACAGAATTTTATTTAGGTACTGCTATACCTAACTATTTCTTTAAAAATAATTTTTTGAATATTTGGCATCCACGTGCGGTGATTTGCAAAAATAGTATTACTTTATAAAAACAGAAGAACATGTAGCCTGCAAATTCAAATCAATATCAACATGAAAATTAGAAGCTTTTTGATCAATTTATGAGACAATGTGAAAGAACAAAAAAGCTGAGATAGCATGAGGTACATTCTGACCCAGATTTAATTTTGCGTAACTTATCAGTTCTTATTGACCAAAAACCTTTTTTTAACATATATTAAAACTAATCAAAAAAAAAACGAAAATCAGAATAACTGCTTTTCGTTTTTTCAGCTTGTTCATACGAATACTTTGACCGCACGCTCAAGTTAATTTTTGAACTATTACACTCTTACTTGAATGTTGCTAAATTGAACACTATCTGATCGTTAGGTGATAATTTAATATCATTTGCTCCTTTTTCCGCCATTTTGCCGTTGATTGTGAACGTCCAATATAATCCTTTATCTTTGTCTTGTGCATGCCCATCAATTGCCGTCACAAAACCATTGTCTTCTTTCACTGAAAACTGTTTTTTTAGTAATTCCAACAAGGTCTGATTTGGTTGGTAAGTAACGTTTTTTGCCGATAGTTCTTTTCCCTCTTCTTGCAAAGTGATGGTCACTTTTTTTGTAGTGGCTTGTGATTGAGCGCTTGATTGTTCTGTCGTGGTAGGTGATTGACAACCAGTCATAACGATCATACTTGATAAAGCAGCTAATAATACTATAAATTTCTTCAAAAAAAACACTCCTATTTATTAATTTGTAAAAAGAATTAACTTAAGTTATCACTTTAAACATTATAGATATGATTCTTAGACAGTTAGATTTTAATTCAAACAGTAAGGTCTGATAATAATTAATGGAATACTTTCCCAGCTCGCTCATAGAATGGTTCTTTAATATGATAAACCACATTGACATAACGTGCCAAGACAAAAAAGAGATCCGATAACCGATTAATCAGTTTATAGCTCATTTGATTCGTTTCTGTTTCTTCCAAAATCAATTCAGTGATTTCACGTTCCGCTCTTCGGGTCACTGTTCGGGCAAGATGGAAATGCCCTGCTACTGGATGTCCACTAGGCAAAATAAATTTGTCGATCACCGGTAGTTTTTCTTGATAAAAATCAATCATTTCTTCCATTTTCTCCAAATCTTTTTTAGTCACGATCCGTTCTTTGACTTCCGTTGGTGTGGCAAAATCTGTTCCGATATCAAATAGTAATAGTTGAAGTTGGATTAATTGTTCGATCAAAAGTGCAAATTTATCAGGATCTAATTCTGCAACGATCGTTCCTACCCAAGAGTTGATTTCATCCACACTTCCATAAGCTCTAACACGAGAAGCTGACTTAGCTAGCCGTTGCCCTCCGATAATACTAGTCATCCCAGCATCACCACTTTTAGTATAGATTTTCATGGTACCATGCTCCTTTTTAAACTTATAATCCACACTTTAGTTGTACTTTACAATGGGTGCAAGTACTGCAACCTCCGATTTCTTCAATTGTACCTTCATGACAAATCGGACAGCGCTCTTCACTCGTTGCTGAGTCGTTTGAAGCTTCTGTTAGCAAAACATCTGGGTGTACCTCTGATGTTACTAGCTCATCGGTAAAACTATTTTCTTCCGCTGATAAAGTCAGGACTTGTGAATCTCGGCTACCGTCAACATATACCGTACCGCCTTTTGCCCCACCTTGATAAAGTCGTTCGTAAATATCAGCTACTTCTTTAACACGATATCCCTTAGGTGCGTTGACTGTTTTGGAAATGGAGCTATCAACCCATCGTTGGATCGTACATTGGACATCCACGTGAGCTTCTGGTGAAAGCTCCATTGCTGAGACAAAGTATTCCGGTAACTCTGAGGCATCTGCCTCTGGATGTTTCGCTAGATATTCGTCAACGATTTCAGCGTGTACTTCAATGAATTTTCCTAAGCGACCGCTTCTAAAGTAGGAAAAAGAGAAATAAGGTTCCAATCCCGTGGAAACACCAGTCATCGTACCTGTCGAGCCAGTTGATGCAACGGTTAATAAGTGTGAATTACGGATTCCATAAGTTAAGACACCTTGCCTAATATGTTCTGGCATCTTTTTCATATACCCAGAATGGATAAAACGCTCACGTAATTGTCGTGTTTCTTCTTCGTTCTTACCAACTAAATAAGGAAAACTTCCTTTTTCTTTTGCCAATTCGATCGACGTTTGATAAGCTGTAACGGCAATCGTTTCAAACAATTGATCGACTAACGCATTTCCTTCTTTAGAGCCATACGTTTTGCCGCAATAGATCAATAAGTCGGCTAAGCCCATCACCCCTAAACCAATACGACGTTCCCCTTTTGCTTGTTGCTCATTCTTGTCAAAAAAATAAGGGGTCGCATCAATAACATTATCTTGGAAACGTACACTGGTTCTAACCACTTCTGCAACTTTTTGAAAATCGATTTCTTGGTGCTCATCTACCATATTCGCTAAATTGATAGCTGCAAGATTACATACCGCATACGGTGTCAATGGCTGTTCTCCACAAGGATTTGTTGCAACGACTTTTTGTCCATAGGCAGCAGCATTAGTCATCTCATTGGCGTTATCAATAAAAAAGATCCCTGGTTCCGCAGAATAAGTAGCACAGTAAGTGATCAATTCCCAAAGCTCTCTGGCTCGAATTGTTTGATGAACTTTCACTTTACGTCCTGTCGCTTCCCACTCACGAACATCACCGATTTCAGCCCAATGTTGATCATAATCAGCCATTTCTATTTCTGTATACTCGTCAATAGCAGGAAAACGCAAATCATAGGTCTTATCTTGTGCGACAGCTGCCATGAATTCCTTTGTCAGACAGATTGAAATATTCGCCCCTGTTAAGAAGTCAGGATCTTTGACACTATAACTTCCACCCATTTTTAATTTTTGCTTAGCCTCTTTGATGAAAGCATGTTCTGCAAATTGCAAAAGCCCCTCTTCCTTAACCAAGACTTCAAATAGCTCCCTTTCTTCTTGAGTTAAAGGAGAAAAAGCTAGTTTCTCGCTTGCTAATTGTTTGATTAGGGGATTTTGACTTGTAGTTATCAACTGTTGCAGGATCAACGGATTCTGGATTTTTGAAATAATAAATTCAAAAATATCTGGGTGCCAATCATTGAGCATGATCATTTGCGCCCCTCTGCGACTTCCTCCTTGCTCGACTAAATGGGTGAGATTAGCTAAATCATTGAGCCAAGAAACAGCACCAGAAGATTTTCCATTTACGCCATGTACGACAGCTGATTTTGGTCTCAAGGTTGAGCCATTCGTTCCTACTCCACCACCACGACTCATGATTTCCATGACTTCTTCTCGGTGTTTTGCTAAACCAGAAAGAGAATCTTGAATAAATGGCATGACAAAACAATTAAAGTATGTGACTTCTGATTGCGTACCAGCACCATATAACACCCTTCCTGCAGGAATCAAATTTTGTTCAGTCAATTGTTTGTAAAAATCTTCAAAAAATTCAGCTTTTCTATCGCCCTCGACTTGACTAATTCCGAAAGCAACTCGAGCAGCAATTTGTTCATAATACAGCTCTAAAGGTTTTTCAACTTCACTTTTGTTTCTTTTAACGAATCCACGAGCTATTTCTTCAGGATCAGTCAAAGAGGAGCGAAATTCCTCTTCCACTTCGATCGTTAAATCGTCTCCAGAGTGCTGAATGATCGTTCCAATTCCACGAGCCGGGTATTGTGGATCCGCATGTACCGTCAAGACGACTAGATCACCTATGGTTAACGTCTGATTATGTGGATCTTTGTAAGTATATCGATCCAACATGACCAAGCGTGAAATCCCTTCAAATGTCAGTTTCATTTGTGGATCAATAGGTTTGACCTCTGGATAATTCCGTATATCCTGATTAAGTTTTTCTATATATTTTTTTGAATAAATTCCCATTCCATCGCCACCTTATCATAAAAAACACTATATATAGTGTCTGTTAATTATTATCACACTACATAATGTGTTTTTCAATCTTGTAATAAAAAAAATTTATGATATAATGAGAACTATTATCAGTGAAGGAGCAGCCTCAAAAGATGAACACATTTAAACAAAAACCTTACTTTACGATTCACAAATTTGCTTATTTGTCATTATTAATTGCTGCCTGTGTCGTAGGCAGACTTTTTTTTGCTTGGTTACCAAATATTCAACCTATGACAGCAATTCTTTTACTACTTGCGGCATTTGGTTCTTTAACAGATGCTTTAATCGTCTCCATATTGAGCTTATTCATCACTAATCTATATTTAGGATTAGGGACTTGGACAATCAGTCAAATGCTCGCCTTCAGCGGGATTGCTTTGTTTTTTCATTGGATGAATCAGTTACCTATAGTCGCTAAGCATGTGACTATTCAAGCAATTTTGAGCTTTATTTGTGGATTAATTTACGGTTTGATTGTTTCACGAATTGAAACTTTCATCTATCAACTTCCCTCTTTTTGGGCTTACTATTTTCAAGGACTTCCTTTTGATCTCGCCCATGGTATAGGGAATTTCTTTTTTTATTTGATTCTCTTTCCCGCATTTCAACGGATACTGTTTCCGCTATACAGTAAGACGCTTGATGACAGATATAAAAAATAAATGACGTGAGAATCCTTATTTTATCAGCCCTCTGATTATTTTTGTCTAACTTTTTTTGAGGGTATAGAATCAGAAGTGATTCTTCTGTCCCAGTTTTCATTTAGCCATAAAAAGTGGGATATTAATCAAATTTTTTCTGATTAATATCCCACACTCATTTATCATGTAATCATTTTTAGAGTTTATTGATTGTTATCTATGTAACGGGTTAAACTTCTCAATTTCTTTTTCTCGTCTCTCTCGGCTTATTCTTGGTCTATTCTCCAACTCATCTATGAATTGCTTTAATATGGTGGGGTTAAGTTTAGTAAAGTGTCTATTCTTCATAAAACTTGCTATCGCTTGCTTAACCGCTTCATTTTCTTTTCTTTCTTCAATTAATTTTTCCACTCTTGAGGTTTGATTTTCTATAAGTTCCTTAGCGTCCTGTTCAGCGATTATTTTTAGATCATGAATAAATGCTATACACGTATCAGGAGTCAAGGGATTAAACTTAAATTTATTAAGGTCTCCAATTAGTGCATCTTTTGTTTCCTTCGGCAAACGTGTATCTGAGTGAATCTTATGCCTTGTCTTAAGGTAGTCAATATAAAAAGTTTTATTTTGGCTAGTTACTTCTATTGTATTTTGGGTCTCTATTAGGTTGTTTGGTTGTATGAGTTTGCTCTCATCTGGATGAAGTGGAAGTCGTTGGATGACCCCTTCTGCTACATCTTCTTTAAGTTCAGAAAGAAATTCACCTATTGCTGCTAATGTTTCCGAACTAACAGGTTCACCCTCCTCAAGCTTACACTCTTCGATTAGTTGAAAAGCTATAGTAGCATGATTATACAAAGTATTTCGAGGTCGTTCGCTTTCATTATTTGCAATTTTTTGATTTGTTTCTTTTTTCTGTTCCATGTTTGGCATGTTATTCTCTCCTTTAAAATTTTATGTACTGCTTCATCAATTTATCAGAAAAAAAAATACATAAGAAAACTTTTATTTCCAAGAAAAGAAAATTTTGCAATTTAATACCATTTAATTGATTAAAATTCTAGGTTATTACTTTTAATTTCTGAGAATACAAGGTCAAGAATAGTATTTTCAAAGAAAAATGCATCATGAAATTATATTTGAGTATTCCTATACATAACAATTCCTTTCATAATATTTCATTGATTTTTTAATCCCAGTTTTAATTTAGCCATAAAAAGTGGGATATTAATCAGATCAATATCCCACACTCATTTATTATGTAATTATTTTTAGAGTTTTATTGATCACTATCTTTGAAATTGATCCTTTTTGTTTAGATATGCCTGTGACTTTGGTAGTACAGATGTTTTTAATTGCTCAATTCTTTTTTTCGTAAGTCTTCCTTGCTCGAATTTTCCTTGCTCACGTTTTCTTTTATTAAGGCTTCTTTGTTCTGAGCTTCCTTTTTCAAGAAATTCTTTTACACTCATCTTGAAATATTCCTGTCTTTCATTTGGTTTACTTGGAGACTTATATTCATTTTTTAATTTCTCAATTTCTATTTTTTGCCTCTTTTTGCTTATGTATTCAGATTTTTTCAACTCGTCTTGAAATTGCACCATTAGTGTTGGGGGAATTTCAGTATAGTGTCTGTTCATCTTAAATCTTTCTTTCACTTGATCAACCGCTATATCTTCTCTTGCCTTTTTTATTGATTTTTCTATCTTGGGCGTTTGCTTCTTTAAGAGTGTCTGAACATCTCTTCTAGCGATCACATCTAAATCATAAATAAAGGAAGTAAACCTGTTAAGGTCCAAAGAATCGAAATAGAATTTATCAAGGTCTTGAATTAGTGCATGTTTTGTTTCTTTCGACAAAACTGCTTTTTTGCTTAAATCATACTTTTGATTAAGGTAGTTAATATAAAAGGTTTTATTTTTATCATCCACTACTATTCTATCATCACTATTCATTTAGATGTTCCTTTGTCGTAACAGTTTTTTCTCTTCTGGAAGAAGCGGAAGATAGGAGATAATCCCTTCTGCAGAATCTCTCTTATAGTTAGAAAGAATTTTACCTAATGTTGCTAACTTTTCCGAACTATTAGCTTCTCCCCTCACAAGCTTATGATCCTTGATTAGTTGAAGAGCAATAGCATATTGACTTCCTGTCCGTATTACTGCTATTTTTTGTTTATCATTTGGCATGTTATTCTCTCCTTTAAAAGTTATATACTACCTTGTTAAACTATCAGAAAAAAGGAGTATCTAAGTAACTTTTATTTCTGCAGAAAGAATTTTTTGGCATCTGATATCACTAAACATGTTGTTTTTCGAGTTACTATCCGATAACCATTCTGTCAAAAAGCAGTCATCACCCACTTATAGAGAATGGATGATGACTGCCTATACTAGATTAAAATTGAAGATTCTTAATTTATCCACTTCTGTTTGTCACAAATTGTTGATTGAATGATCTATCGACCACTAGAACATCGTACTTCTACTTCACGCAAGCTCCCCTTTTTTGCTTTAGCAGTCGTTCAGAACAGCTGGTTTTCTAACCGACCAATTTGTTCATTCATTTTTGACATTTTCCTAAATAAACGAACTCTTACACAAAAAATGTACTAAATTTCTAGAAAATCTTACAGAAACTTCTTTCTTTTTACCATTTCCTGTTTGTCGCAAGCAATGGATCATTCGTATACAATTAGTCCAATTACATTCGATAATAGACAATGATTGCTAGTCCGATACCTGATAAAATCAGTCCCCAAAATAGTTGTCCGAACATACTGGTATCTCCCAATAGCCAACGAACGAAAAATAATTTTCTTCCAAAACAAAAAATTAACACACCTATGATAAAAATAATACATCCCGTAGAAAATATCGGGTTTGCTTGAAAAGCATTTATAATCTCTTCCATCTAACAACATCTCTTTCTCTATCTATCCATTATAGTTACCACAAACTCTGTTAGGCATTCTCTCATTTCAATACGTTTACCTAACGACACTTAGTATACTTCCTACTGTCAAGACAGTCCATATTTTTAAATGAACTGAACGAACAAAACTGTAAGCTATGTTTTTAAGCTGATCTTTGTCTACGACTACTTTCTCTCACAATATCGTTGAAGAGAAAAACGATCTAAGTTTTACATTGACGAATCAAATAAAAATACTCGCTGAACAATTTTCATTGAACAACGAGCATGCTAAGTTTTTGACTAATAGCTGTACTTTCTTTTTTCTAAATAGGAAGAAAGTAAGGATAAAGCATAGCAGACAGCAAAATACATCAATGTCATTGCCACAAACATTGGCAATACATAATTGGTATTTTGTCCGTAAACAATTCGTGCTTGGTGAGTCAATTCAGGTAAGGAAATGATCACTGCTAATGATGTATCCTTGATCAATGAAATCAGCTGACTCACGATTGCTGGGATCATTGATTTAAATGCTTGGGGTAAAACGACGATTCTCATCGTTTCTACATAAGACAATCCTGTGGAAAGACCAGCCTCCATTTGTCCTTTAGGAACGGCATTCAACCCTGCTCGAAAAATTTCTGATAACATAGCCGATTCAAAAATCGTCAATGCTGCTACGGCTGACCAAAAAATATTCATTTGGATACCGATTTGTGGTAAGGCAAAATACGTAAAGAAAATGATTAATAACAATGGAAGATTTCTGATAATATCAATTAGTATTCCTAGTATTTTTGAAAGATAAGGTATATTGGCAAAACGAACCACACCACAAATCCCGCCAATCAAAAAACTAAAGATGATTGAAAATAATGAAACCTCCACAGTCACTTTTAATCCTTCTAATAAGAAGCGGATATTCATCCATGAAAAAGCACCACTAAAATCCATTTTGTTCTCCCCTTCCTATGAACGAACTGCCCATTTTTTCTCTAAATATGTCATCAAGTAAGACAAAGGTAATGTAATTACTAAGTAAAAAAGACCCACGATGATATAGGTATCAAAAGTGTTGAAAGTTTCACTGGCAATTAAGTCCCCTTGATACATTAAATCTAACCCAGCAACGATAGCTAAAATCGATGAATTTTTTACTAAATTAATAAATTGGTTTCCTAATGGTGGTACGACGATCTTGAAAGCCTGCGGCAAAATAATAAACCGCATCGTTTGCGCATAGGTCAAACCAGCTGATAATCCCGCTTCTGTTTGCCCTTTTGGCACTGTTTGAATCCCTGAACGAACGGTTTCTGCAATAAATGCCGAAGTATAGATCGTCAAACCGATCGTCCCTGCTTGAAAGCCATCAAAACTAATCCAATAGATCGGAAGGACGACATAAAAGAACATCACAATAATCAACAATGGGATATTTCGAAAAAATTCCACGTACGCTTTAGCTAGTCCACTGATCACTTTGTTCGTTGACAATTGAAAAATTGCCATCAGTGTTCCAATAATCAAACTAAATAATAAAGCTAACACACTTGAATAGATAGTGATTTTAAACCCTTCTAAGAAGGTTGATCCATATGTTTGCAGCAACTCAGCCATTCTTTCCCCTCCTTAATTCACTTTTCCTTGGGTGGTATCTGGGAACCATTTTTGGTAAATCTGATCATATGTGCCGTTAGCAATGAGTTCTTTTAACGCTTGATTTACGGCATCCAAAAATTCTGTTTGTCCTTTATTGATCGCAATTCCATAAGGTTCATTGGTAAATGTCCCACCTGCTAAAGTATAGTCAGGGTTCTCGTCAGCCATTCCCAACAAAATGGCATTATCGGTCGTCATAGCATCTCCTTGTCCTGATTGTAAAGCAGTAAACGCTTCGGCATAGTTTTCTAGTTCAAGAATTTTTGCATCTGGAGCATGTTCTCGGATATTTACTGCAGAAGTTGATCCTTTGACTGCAAGCACAGTTGTTTCAGCATTTAATTCATCTACGCTTTTAATCGGGCTTCCTTTTTTGACTAATAAAGATTGTCCGGCATCAAAATAAACATCAGAAAAATCAACTTGCTTTTTTCGTTCATCTGTAATGGTCATTGTCGCAATAATCGCATCAATATTTCCATTTTTTAATAGCGGAATCCGTGTTTTAGAGGTAACTTCCACAAATTCTGCTTTCCCATCCTTTCCAAGAATCTCTTGCGTAATCGCTTTAGCGATATCGATATCAAATCCTTGAACCGTACTACTTTTGATATCCATCATCCCAAATAAGCGAGTATCGTATTTTACACCCCACGTTATGGTGTTGTTTTGCTTACTTCGTTCCAGAATATTTTCTTCAGCGACACTTTTTCCTTTGCAGCCTGCTAATATCAAAAAGACCAGACCCAAAAGGAAAAGCAAACGAATCATTGTTTTCTTACGCATTTTATTCCTCCTATCAATGATTGATTACTTTACTAATAAATTGTTGTGCCCGAGGTTCTTTAGGGTTCTCAAAGAAGTCTTTTACATTGCGGCTATCTTCTAATACTTGGCCATCCGCCATGAAAATAACCCGATCTGCTACTTCTTTTGCAAATCCCATTTCATGGGTCACGACGATCATTGACATCCCATCACGAGCTAATTTTTTCATCACATCAAGTACATCCCCGATCATTTCCGGATCTAAAGCAGATGTAGGCTCGTCAAATAACAGCATTTCCGGATTCATCGCCAAACCTCTGGCAATTGCCACACGCTGTTGTTGTCCTCCAGATAACATAGATGGATAAGAATCTTTTTTGTCGAGCATGTTGACTTTTTCTAAGAATTTTTCCGCGTTTTTCACTGCACTTGCTTGATCTTGCTTTAATACTTTAATCGGTGCAAGTGTAATGTTTTCTAAAACGGTTTTATTAGGATATAGATTAAAATGCTGAAAAACCATTCCAACATTTTTTCTGACTTCGGTCAATTTTGTTTTTTTGTCCTGAAGGTCGATATCATTGATTAACAATCTTCCAGAAGAAATCGTTTCTAATCCATTGATACATCGTAACATTGTACTTTTACCTGAACCTGAAGGACCAATGACAACGACGACTTCCCCTTTCTCAAACTCGAGGTTTATGTTTTTCAAAGCATGGAATTTGCCGTAGTATTTTTCCACGTTATCAAATTTAATCATTGCCATATCATTACACTCCCATTATTATTTAGTAAGAAAACATTTAAAGATATATAATAGAACATATTATATCTGAAACTTACGTATTTTGTAAAGTTTCTTTGAAACTTTCTTTCGTTATTTTTCTCCTTTGCTTCTTACATCTGCTATTTTTCTGCATTTTGTTCGTCTTTTGATTTAGAACGGTTGTTTCTTCCTCCAAAAAACGGTAAGATATTAAGTGCTTAGTCTTACAAATCGTAAAGAGGTGTTTTTTTTGAAAAATATTATTCTAACAGGTGATCGCCCGACTGGCAAGTTACATTTAGGGCATTATGTAGGATCACTCAAAACACGGGTAGAAATGCAAAAAGATGAAAACAATCAACTTTTTGTAATGATTGCAGATATGCAAGCCCTAACCGATAACGCTAAAAACCCTGAGAAGGTTTCTTCAAATGTACTTGAAGTTGCTTTAGACTATTTAGCTGTTGGATTAGATCCTACGAAATCAACGCTTTTTATCCAATCGCAAATACCAGAATTAGCTGAATTGACTATGTACTATTTAAACCTAGTCAGCGTCGGGCGTGTCCGTCGTAATCCTACAGTTAAAACAGAAATCGAACAGAAAAAATTTGGTGAAGGTGTCCCAACTGGATTCTTTATTTATCCTGTATCGCAAGCTGCTGATATCACAGCTTTCAAAGCGAATTTAGTTCCTGTTGGTGAAGATCAAAAACCAATGCTTGAACAAACACAAGAAATAGTTCAAAGTTTCAACCACACGTATGGCGACGTCTTAGTGGAACCAAAAGGCGTTTTCCCACCAAAAGGAATGGGCCGTTTGCCTGGCATCGATGGGAATGGAAAAATGAGCAAGTCATTGGGTAATGGCATCTATATTTCTGATCCTGCTGATGTGGTCAAGAAAAAAGTAATGAGTATGTACACAGACCCAAATCACATCCACGTGGAAGATCCAGGTCAAGTCGAAGGCAATATGGTGTTCACTTATCTTGATGTGTTTGGAAAAGACAAAAATGCGATTGAAGAAATGAAAGCTCATTATCGTCGTGGTGGTCTAGGTGATGTGAAAATCAAACGCTATTTGATTGATGTTTTGGAAGAAGAGTTTGCTCCAATTCGTGCTAGAAGAGAAGAATTAGCGAAAGATCCAGCTGCTGTGATGGCGATCCTAAGAGACGGTAGTGAAGCAGCTGCGAAAGTCGCTGCTCAAACTCTAGCAGAAGTCAAAACTGCAATGGGAATCAATTATTTTAACTGATTGGCTTGTTAATGAATAAAAAAGACGTCCTCATTCTTTGTGAGGGCGTCTTTTTTTACAGTTTAACGAATATTTGCACCAACTGTTTCACTTAGTGCTTTTTCGATCTTAGTCATTGATCGGTTAATTTCTTCATCTGTCATTGTTGCTTCAGGATTCTCGAATGTCAGACTGTAAGCCATTGACTTATGTCCTTCCTCGATATTTTTTCCTTGATACACATCAAACAATTGGATGTCTGTTAAGAACTTACCTGCAGCAGACTGGATAACCGTTACGATTTCTTGATTGGTTACTGTTTCTGCAACTAACATCGCAATGTCACGAGAAACGGAAGGGAATTTTGTCACCGCATGGAAAGTCATCCCTTTTTGAGCAGCTTCGATCACTGAGCTCAAGTCAAATTCTGCAACATAGGTTTCTGGAACATCGTATTCTTTAGCTGTATTCGGATGAACCTGTCCAACAAATCCAATCACTGTTTCACCTAAATAGATTTCCGCTGTTCTTCCTGGATGCATGTCTTTCAAACTATCAGTCGCTTGATAAGAAATGTCTGTTGCTATTCCTAATTGTTCAAACAAGTTTTCTAAAAGACCTTTGATCGTATAGAAGTCAACTACTTCTGCTTGAGTTTGCCAACTTTTATCCTGCCAAGTACCTGTCAATGCAAGAGCAACATGTTTCACTTCCTGCGGCAAATGAGTCAATGGATCGTTTTCTTGATAGAAGACTCTTCCGACTTCATAAAAAGCGACATCACTATTTTTTCTAGCTACGTTATAGTTCACATTATCCAGTAACCCACTGATCAAGTTCATTCGTAAGACAGAACGGTCTTCGCTCATTGGCCAATCAAGACGTGTAACTAAGGAATCTTTGATTGTAAATTGACGAGATTTTTCTTCCGTTGTCAAAGCATAGCTGATGGCTTCATGTAAACCACTGTCTTCAAGTAATGTACGGATCTTGCGTGTTGTTGATTGCTCTTGGGTCAAACTTCCTGCAACAGTCTCTCCACTTGGTAATGTGGAAGGCAAGCGATCATAGCCATAGATACGAGCAACTTCTTCAATAATATCCGCTTCAATCTTGATATCCCAGCGACGAGGAGGAACAGTAACGGTGAACGTTTCCCCTTCACTTTGATAGCCAAAGCCAAGTGCTTCAAAAATCTCATTTACTTCCTTAACTGTTAAGTCAGTTCCTAGATAATGATTGATTCGTGAGAGAGTGATCGTTACTGTTACGTCTTCTACTTGATAAGTCGAACCAGCAACCGCACCTTGAAGAACCTCACCGCCTGCTAACGAAACGATCATTGCAGCAGCAACGTCACATGCTTCAGCAACTGTTGCTTGATTGATTCCTTTTTCAAAACGAGCAGAAGATTCACTTCTTAAATTGAATTGTTTCGCTGTTCGACGGATCGAAATTGGATCAAACAAAGCTGCTTCTAGAGCAACCGTAGTCGTTGTCTCAGTGATTTCAGAATCCAAGCCGCCCATCACACCTGCTAAAGCGACTGGTTGTTCTCCATTAGTGATCACGAGATTTTCGGGTGTTAACTCACGTGTTTCGCCATCTAACGTAACGATTTTTTCTGTTGCTTTTGCCTGACGGACGACGATTTCTTGTGATCCTAGCCGATCATAATCAAACGCATGTAATGGTTGTCCAAACAACAGTAAGATGTAGTTTGTGATATCTACTACGTTGTTGATTGGTCGAATCCCTTCATTCATCAAGATATTTTGTAACCATTGTGGACTAGATTGGATTTTTACGCCTTCAATGATTCGAATTTGATAAGCAGGCACAGCTTCTGGATCTTCGACTGTCACCTTGATTTTGTCTTTTGCCGGACGTGCTGCTTCTACTAATTCTTCCTCTGCAAAATGAGGTGTTTGACGATAAATCGCCCCCACTTCATATGCTACTCCTCGCATAGATAAAGCATCTGCGCGATTCGGTGTAATCGATAACTCGATAATTGAATCGTCCATGTCTAAATAAGAAAAGACGGGCTCTCCATTGACTGCCTCTTGTGGAAGATAGTAGATTCCTTCAGCATATTCTTTGGGAACGACACTATCTGGATAGCCAATTTCTTGTAAGGCACAAATCATCCCATTAGAAACTTGACCACGCATTTTCCCTTTTTTGATTTTTACATTCCCTGCGATCCGTGAATTAGGTAAAGCAACGATGACTTTGATCCCTGCCTTCACGTTAGGCGCGCCACAAACGATCTGTGAAAGTTCTTCTTCACCGATATCCACTTGGCAAATCGATAAATGATCGGAATCAGGATGTGGCACACATTCCTTGACTTCGCCGACTACGATTTTTTTTAAGCCTTCTTCAGGAACCGTGATTCCTTCCACTTCGATCCCAGTCACTGACATTTTATCAGCTAGTTCTTTTGGCGTAACTGCTGACAAATCAAGATATTTATTTAACCATTTATAAGAAACTAACATGCTTTTTACTCCCCTTTGAACTGACTTAAGAAACGCAAGTCATTTTGATAGAAATTACGAATATCATTGACACCGTAACGTAGCATTGCTACTCGATCTGGGCCAAGGCCAAAAGCAAAACCAGAGTATTTTTCCGGATCGATACCTGACATTTTCAATACATTTGGATGAACCATCCCAGCTCCTAAGATTTCAATCCAACCGGTGTGCTTGCAGACATTACAGCCAGCGCCACCACATTTGAAACAGCTGACATCCACTTCAACAGAAGGTTCAGTAAACGGGAAATAACTAGGACGTAGTCGAATTTCACGTTCTTCACCAAACATCTTCTTCATTACGACTTCTAAAGTGCCTTTTAAGTCACCCATCGTAATATTTTCATCGATCACTAATCCTTCGATTTGATGGAATTGGTGGCTATGAGTAGCATCATCCGTATCACGACGGAATACTTTCCCAGGTGAGATCATTCGAAGTGCACCTTTTGAAAAGTCATGTTTCTCCATCGTACGTGCTTGTACTGGTGAGGTATGCGTACGAATCAAGATCTCTTCTGAAATATAAAAAGTATCTTGCATATCACGAGCTGGGTGGTCTTTTGGTAAGTTCATTCGCTCAAAATTATAATGATCAGACTCCACCTCATACCCTTCAACAATTTGGTAGCCCATTCCGACAAAGATGTCTTCGATTTCTTCCATGATTTGTGTCAAGATGTGGCGGTTTCCTTGTTTGACTTGACGTCCTGGCAAGGTCACATCAATTGTTTCTTTGCTTAAAGCTGCTGCAAGTGCCGCTTCTTCTAACGCTTGCTTTTTACGTTCAATTTCTGCTGTCAACAGATCACGAATCTCATTGGCAAAACTACCAACTTTCGGACGTTCTTCAGGACTTAGATCCTTCATTCCCCGTAAAACTTCGGTGATTGGTCCTTTTTTTCCTAAAGTTTCTACACGAATTTGATTTAATTCTTTTAAATCGCGTGCTGTCGCTATTTTAACGATTGTGGCTTCTTTCAAGCTTTCTAATTGGGCTTGTAGAGACATTCCCTATTTCCTCCTTCAAATTCAAATACAAAAAAGACCTCATTCCTACAAAGGAACGAGGTCTTCGCGTTACCATCCTAATTTACGGTCAAAACCGTACACTTACTTTTTTAACGACATTTGCCGGTCTGAATAAATCAGACGAACTCAGAAAGTGAACTTCATTTTTCAAACTCAGGATCTGCTTACAGTCTATGACAGATCTCCCTGGACTGGTTTAGCCAAACTACTCTTTTTCGTCAACGTTCTTTAGCTATTCATCTAATGCCAGTTTACAAGATTTCACTTCCAAAATCAACTGCATTCTTCTTCTGTCACCCATTTTTCACTCCAAACCTGTAACTGAACGATGGCCTTTTGAAGATCCGCTCCTTTTTCAGTTAACATATATTCTGAACGGCTGGACTCTTTACATGAGAAGTTTCTGGCGATGATTTTTTCTTTTTCAAGTTCTTTTAATCGTTCAACTAAAACCCGATCACTCACCATAGGTATTTTAGCTGCGAGATCAACAAAGCGTTGCGGACCATTTTCAAGCAATACATCAATAATCAGCCCATTCCATTTTTTACCTAAAATCGAAAAGGTCTTTTCAAATTTAGGACATAAAGTGAACTCTGTCTGTGTTAGCTCCATTTTACTCACCTCTTTGCTAAGAGTATAGCATATTACTTACAAAGTGTAAGTCCTAGTTGCTCAATTATTATTATTTATTAATATTTATTATTTTCTTTGCACTTAATAAGACAAGAAAGACATCTGTGACAGGCTTTTCTAAAGATTCTGTCAACGCCTGTTGATAGAGATTCAATTGCCCACGATATTTTTGAATGACTGCATCAATCGCTGTTTCATCGTCACGATCTAAAATGAAATCCGTCTTAAAGTCATATAATTGAATCGTCGTGGGTAACTCAATATAACCATCAACAATCCCATGGATTAGCAATTCATCTTCTTCATTTGGGTATTGTTCAAAGACCCGTTCTGCAGGTAACAGCATCGAAAACGGTTGTTCCCGTTTGACATGCGCTTTTTGCTTGATTAATTCTTTTCCAAGCTCGGTTTCAAAAAACCAAAGAATAGCAGAAAAATCAATTTTTTTGGCTACCTTTTGATCCACTAAACGCTTTTTAACTAATTCATCTAGTAATGCTTGGATCGACTCAGTAGTCGGCGTTTCTAATGGCAGCAATTGCAATAAATAGTGTGTTGCAGTTCCGATTGCCGCAGCTGAAACCTGTTGCGTTTTTTGTAAGAAACGTGGTTCAGCCAATGTATCTTGCGTATAACGGAATTGGCGGTTTAACCCTCTTGTTTCATTACTTTCCCAGACAAGTTTAGCATCAAGCGTATCATCTGGATCTTCAAACAAACGTTTAATTTCAGAAACCGATTGATAACTCGTGGTTTGTGTCGACTCTTTGAAAGGGTAACGATAATCGAGTCGTGCTTTCAAAGCAGGTGATAGTGGTGTTTGATCCACGTCATTATTTTCAGCAGCATCGTTTTCTTGCGCTATTAAACGTTGCCTTTTTTCAAGCAGAGATTGTTGATTCATCCAAGTAATGGCAAATTGGCTATCAGAGTTTTTTAATTCTGAAAGAATGGTTGCTTCGGCAAAATAGTTTTGCATCAATGGATGACGCATCAAACTAAGACCGATCCAGCTCATCAAGCTGCTATTCCCTTTTAATCGAGTCGTTGGCTCTAAGACTAATTTGGTTTGTTCAGAAGCTTCTGACCAATTCTTCAAGGTATCTTCTTTATTTTTATACGAGCCGATAATAAATAATTTTTGTTCCGCACGGGTCAAACCAACGTAGAGTTTACGCATCTCCTCTGACAATAACTTATTTTGTTTGGCTGATTTGATTGCTTGGTAAGGCAAGGTATCATACAACACCCGAGTATCAGGGTCCATATAACGAATCCCCGCACCTAGTTTTTCTTCAAAAGCATATCGCTTTTTTAAATCTTGCAAATTGAATTGTTTGGTCATATCTAATAAAAAGACAATAGGAAATTCTAAGCCTTTACTTGCGTGAATTGTCATGACCCGAACAGCATTATCGCTGGAGGAAATCACCGGCTCCGCTAAATCTTTGTCTTTTTCCTGCATCTTTTCGATGAAGCGAACGAATTGATACAACCCTCTAAACGAACTTTGTTCATACGCTTTCGCACGATCAGCTAAGGCATAAAGGTTTGCTTGTCTTTGGGCACCGGCTGGTAAACCTGCTACATATTCTAAATAACCGGTTTGTAAATAGATCTCCCACAGCAAGTCAGTGATTGAAGACCGCCGAGCCAGTTCCCGCCACAATTCGAGTTGGTCATTGAAATGGCGCAATTTATCAGCCAATTCATTCTGATTTGCTGTTTGGTAAGCCAGCACCGCATCATAATAGGTATGCGTTCGATCAGCTAAACGGATCTGTGCCAGTTCTGGTTCAATCAGTCCTACGATCGGTGAACGTAAAACGGCTGCCAAGGGAATATCTTGATACGGATTATCAATCAATTGTAGCAAAGAAATCATCGTACGCAACTCTGTAGATTGAAAATAATTTTGGGCATCATTCATTTCTAAAGGAATATCCAATGTTTTAAAGATCTCTAATATCGTAAGATTATTCTTCTTTGTAGGTGTCAAAAGTACGATATCTTTATATTCGACTGGACGATTCTGTTTCATTTTTTTATCATAGATCAGGAATTTTTCATCAATCAGTTCGCGGATTTTTAAGCCCGTCATAAAGAGTTCACCTTCTGTTTTGTCCTCTAGATTCTCATCAATTGGAAGGTCGCTGTTTGGCTCTTCTTCTTTTTCGTAAATCAATAGTTCTGGTTCAAAGCGATCGACTTCGGGGAAATCAGGAAATCCTAATCGTAATTGTGCAGCATCATCATAAGCGATTTGTCCCACAACAGGGTCCATCAATTGTTGGAACACCAGATTGGTAAATGACAGGACTTCCTTTCGGGAACGAAAGTTTTCTGCCAAAATGATCCGTCTTCCACCCTCAGCTGTTGAAAATGCTTCATATTTTTCAATAAACAAACTAGGATCAGCTAGTCGAAAAGAATAAATCGACTGTTTGACATCCCCAACCATGAATAAATTACCGTTTGTCGGATCAGGCTGTCTAAGCCAATAAAGGATAGCTTCTTGCAACTGGTTGATATCTTGGTATTCATCGACCATTACTTCTTTGAATTGCTTACGATAAAGCTTTGATGCTTCACTTGGAAGCCATGACTCTTCTGTTTGAGTCGTCAAGATTCGCAAGGCAAGATGTTCTAAATCATTGAAATCTACTACTCCCTTTTCTCTTTTTCGTTGGCTAAAGCCATCCATGAAACGTTTGGTGACATTCGTCAACTCTTCCACTAGGACAGCAGCTTTTTTCGTCCGTTCGGTCAATTGTTCAGGAGAAATCGGAAAATAAGTTTTTCCAATTTTCTGAATGATTTTTTTCGCCTGATCTCTTAAATTTTTAACTTCGGCTGAACGTTCTTTCAGCTCTGCTTTGCGACTGCTTTTAAAAGTAGTAAAAGTCAATGTTTCTAAACCCGTATAGGCTTCCGGCAATTGATCTTGTAATAAGTGATCATAAATGCGTTGGACTTGTTCTTTTTCTCCTGCAACTTGTTCCAACATTTTTTCCAGACCTTCTTCTTGCGCTAATCTAACCATTTCTTCATAAAGTTGCACACTTTGTGCCATATCTGTAAGTAGAAGTGGTCGCAATTGTTCTTGGTACAATGGTGAATGAGCTAATCCATCATCTAAACGATAGTTATCCACTAATTGATCTAACCAACGTTTGGGATCAGGATTCGCTCGCGCAAATTCATAAAGAGAGAAAACCAGATTGGTCAATCCATCATCTGAACGATCATTTGAAAAATTCATTGTTAATTGGAAAAACTCTTCCCGATCTTCACTATAACAAGCCTCGCGTAATTCATCCCAAACATCTTCTTTCATTAAGATCGTTTCTGTCTCATCCGTTAACATTCGAAAAACTGGATCAATATCGATCAAGTAGTAGAATCGGCGGATAACCGTTAAACAAAAAGCATGTAAAGTAGAAATATTAGCACTCGGCAATAAAATCAGCTGTTTCGTGAAATGTTGTTGGCGTGCCGGATCGCTTTCACTATTGACTGCTTCTTGTAAAGCTTCTTGGATCCGTTCTTTCATTTCTTTCGCTGCCGCTTCTGTAAACGTCACGATCAAAAGTTCATCAATATTGAACCCCATTTTTAGTTTTTCGATTACTCGACGGACAAGCACTGTGGTTTTTCCAGAACCAGCGGAAGCTGATACCAGCAAGTTATCTCCCTGATCAAAAATGGCTTGCCATTGTTCGTCAGTGAATCGTTCGTTTTCTGGTCTCAAAGGAATTTTGGTCATTCTTCCTCACTCCTTTTTTCTATTCTTCGCAGGGCTTCTTCCTTGTTTAATTTTTCTAAACGGTGATAATTGTTTTCTTGCAACATCACATCGAACGTACAAACACTTCTAAAAGGACACATCTGGCAAGCAAGCCGCTCCTTGTCTTTGTAAGCTGGATTAAGTTTGATCTCCCCTGACGTGATTTTATCCCCTGCTAAACGCATATTCGCACGATTATGCGCCATAAAAAGTTGGAGTTCCTGTTCTGTATAGAATTTTTCTTTACTAAAACTTCCCTTTTGATAGACATCTTTCGCATTTTTCTTGATCGGATAAATCAAAGAGTTCTCTTTTGCTTCCAGTGAATGATCTAATACTTCCAATAACTCAGGTTCATCGACAAAGATGCCGTCATAACTGAATTTTTTCAATGTCTCTTTTTCAATTTCATTTGCTTCAGACAAAATCGGATTATGGACATGTAAATAATAGGAACCAGCCGGTCGAACCAATGCTTTTCCAGTCAATTTGACAGCATCCATCAACGCCACGTCTAGATAGGTCAACAGTTGCATAGCCATCCCGTAGTAAGCTTCAGTGACATCAAAGGAACGTCCACTTGATTTATAATCGACAACACTAAGCCAGGTATCCGCTTGTTCAACAGCAACATCCACACGATCAATCTTCCCACGAACATGTAGTTTCCCTCCATTATTCAGTGGTAATTCCAACCCTGGGATACCTTGAGCGCCCGCAATTTGGCCAAACAATATTTCTGTTTGAAGGGGCTTCATCCCTGTATTTTTACTTTGCTTTTGTAATGCCCAAGCTACTTTTTGGATCGTTTGTCCTAACTGATAACGAATATAGTTCATTCGAGCTGAACTATCTAAAATTTCAAAGCGTAACTCGCCAAAGACGTCTTGCAAGACTTTTTCAGTAAACTCTTTACGTTGTGTATCGGTCATTTCTACTAGCGATATCTGATTTGAAAATAGTAATTTAAAGAAACGATCTAGTGATTCATGATAAAAATCACCTGTAGCAGCCGGCGTTAAACCATAGACCATTCGTTCTTTCAGTTTCAAACCAAATTGGACAAAATATTTATATTCACAATTATAGAAATTTTCTAATCTGGAAATAGAGGTATAAATATCTTTACCATAGAGTTCCTCTGCCATCTTTTTAGGTAATGACACCGGGACATTCAGATGTTCTTGACTTTCAAAAATGCGCAATGCAAAATTTCGCCATTGTGATTGCAAGATCTGCTCTCTTAGTTGGCGCCAATACACCGGAACTTTTTTCTTCTCTTCCTTTGCTAAACGATAGATATGATTGATTGTATTGATCCCACTACGATACGTACCGATATAACAACTCGGATCGCTGTCTAAAACCAAATGCTCTTTTCTTTCAGCTGGGATCATCAAGTATTCCATGATTCGTTTCAAATAAGGAGAGATTTTCAACGTGTTTGTATCATAACTTTGAGCGTAACTGAGGTATAGACGCTGAGTGGCTGAAGCAAACACCAAGTAGGCTTGCAATGGTTCAAAAGACAAGTTCTCTTTTGCGGGATCAAATAAAAATTTCTCTTCCGCTAAACGAGCATTCAACGTTTCCCTTTCCTCACTAGAAAGCAAGCCTTTCGTTTCGTGCCGATCAGGAAATACTTGATCATTCAAGCCAATGGCAAACGTGACTTTCGCCTGGTTTGATCGTACCAGTTCCAAGCGGTTGATGCGTACTTGGTCGATTGCTGTAGGAATCTTCCCATAACTTAAATTTTCTAACCCGCTGGTAATGATTTCCTGAAACAAATGCCAGTCAAATTCAGATTCCCCATAAATGAGCGAATACTCGTCCAGTAAATCAATCAACGCCCCCCATGTTTGCTCATGGTTTCGGGCTGCTGCTAAATTGCCTCGTTCAATTTCTTGATTTCGCCAAAAAACTAATTGTTGTTGTACGCCACTGTTCACCAAAAAACGATAAAAGACCGTCGCGCCTTCTTGTCCATTTTTACATTTTTTTATCTTGTCAAAAAATGTTGGGACTTTCTCTTTGAAGAAGTGCCGAATATCATTCGAGCGTTTTTCTAATTCTTGAACATCTTCCAGTTGTTCTGCTTCAAAATCGTAAGACACGAACTGCCAATCTTTTTCTCTCGTCCAGTATGAACCTTGATAGTTATAAGCAAGTGCTACATTTTCTGTGACATCTAATTTTGCTCGGAACTGATTTCTTTGCTCACGCCAACTGGCTAAGTCTAGTGTATCATCCGCTTCACAAATGAATAATTCAGTTTTGAAAAAACGCATGATATCATTCAAACGATAGGCATATCGATCTAAAGCGAATAAACTATTGATCCATTCGATCAATGGATGATTCTCCATCAACTGCTCTTCATCAATATAAAAAGGAATTGCCATTTCTTTGAAAACAGGTTGTAGCAAGTTACCATAAAACGCCATATCTTTCGTTAACACTTGAATGTCACGATAGCGATAATTTTCCTCGCTGACCAAACGACGGATCTCCACAGCTAGTTGTCTGACTTCTTCGGTGGCGTTCTCTGCTTCCCAAATTCTCAACGCCTCTTGTTGCCCAACCTTCAGCGGCTGGCTTTTTTTGTTGCTAGAAGTTTCTTCCCACATTTTTTGCAAGTGCATGAGTGCAAGCGGTCTTTCATGTTCTGGGGCAAATTTTTCCACTAAAACCGGCACTCTTCGTTCTTTGGCACTGTTGATCAGTTGGAAATAGAGCTTTCCTGTTTCATGAAACAATGTCAACACTTCAGGCATATCCGTGATATAAGGACGATCAAGAAGCAAATCAATCACTAGCTGTCCCTTTTCCATCATGACCTGTAACAATTGATATTCTTGCGCATTGACTCGAGTGAAACCACTAACGATAAATTTCACCTTAGACATGTCTTGCGTTTGTAAATAATTTGCCAAAATGGTCAAAGCATCTTCAGATTGCAGCGCACGTTGGACCAATTCTTCTTCAAAAGCTGTAAAAATCAATTGAAGATCTTTCATTTTCAACTGTTGATTTTCAGCTTTTACCGTATCCGCTAGTTCTGAAAAGACAAGATCTTCAGGTGAAATATTTCCAATACGTAATTCATTGTGCAATTCTTGCAGCTGGCGAATAAACCCTTTTTTATTGATTTCTCCCCGAAAAATCGTTAAATTTTCTTCATTTTTTTCTAGGATCTGTCGCAAGATCATTGCCGAACCAGATTCTGAAAGTTCATTACCAGACAATAACGTTGTTTGCTGCAACAAATACCACGCTAAACGATAAAAACTAAAGACTTGGACATTCGTTGTACTAAATGACGTTTTGCCACTTCTTTGACGCAGCTCTGTCAAGATTTCTTGTTCTTGTTCAAATTTATTATAGTTAGGTACAAGGAAAAATACCTGGTGCATGCTATCTTTTGCTAACCATTCGACTGATTCATCAATCAACGCTGTACGGTGGTCTTTTCGGGCTGTCCCGAGAATAAATTGTAAAGACATTTTCCCTCTCCTTATTCCTTAGATTCATTCCTCATTCATTATACCAAAAACAACTGAACATTTGTTCTTTCTCCTATTTTTTTTAGAAATTAATTGTTTGCGCTTATAGAGATTATTTTACCAAATCCTCTCAAAAAAAGTTTGGGACTACTTCTTGCGATTCACATCCATCAATCGCTATCCTTTACTTATTTCTTATACTTATCCATATAAAAAAAGCACCAAAGCTAGTTATTTCCACTAACTTTGATACTTTCTTTTATAACTTCATTTGGTTTAATGAATGGAACCCATCAATTTTTTGATTGGTTCTTTGATCATAAATAATACAACTGCTCCAACGATTGCTACGACACCGACAATCCCGAAATAAGCAGATTCAGTACCTGGTGTATAGAAACGCGCGATTTGTGCATTGATCGCTTGTGAAGAAGCATCTGCCAAGAACCAGATAGCAATGGTTTGTGATTCAAAAGCTTTAGGTGCTAATTTTGTTGTCGCAGACAAGCCAACTGGTGATAAACATAATTCAGCGATTACGACAATGAAGAAGCTGCCAATCAACCACATTGGACTTACTTTACTATCTGTGCCATAAAGCATGCCTGGTAACATCATTAATAAGAAAGATAACCCAGCAAATAATAATCCTAGTGAAAATTTCACTACGGTTGATGGTTGTCGTTTTCCTAATCTCGTCCACAATGTAACGAATACTGGTGTCAAGACGAAGATGAAAATCGGATTCAATGATTGGTACCAACTAGCTGGAATATTCATACCGAACAATGTTGATTGTGTCCGTTCTTGTGCAAACAGAGCCAAGATGGAAGATCCTTGTTCTTGTAACGACCAGAAAATGATCGCTGCTAAAAATAATGGGATATACGCCCATACTTTTGGTTTTTCCTCTGCTGTAACATTTTTAGCTGTTAACATTTTAACAAAATAGTATAACGGTAAAAGAATACCTAAAACACTAATTGAATTGACAAAGAAATCAATGGTTAAATGTCCAGTGACTTGTGCGCCACCAAAGATTGCTACAATCACAACTAAAGCAATGACTAAGTTACGAATGAATTTTTTACGCTCTGCTGCTGTTAATGGATTAGGAGCAACTGTTCCTATACCATCCAACGTTTTACGTCCTTGGATCACGTATTGTAACAGTCCAAAGAACATTCCGATTGCAGCTAATGAGAAGCCAAGATGGTAGTTGTATTCCTGTCCGATCGTTCCTACGATGATCGGTGCTAGCATCGCACCTAAGTTGATCCCCATATAAAAAATAGAGAAGCCGGCATCTCGTCTTAAATCAGTTTTTGAATAAAGATGTCCAACCATTCCGGAAACATTTGGTTTCAAAAAGGCTGTCCCAAAGATAATCAAAGCCATTGAGACGAATAAAGTGGAAACACCAAATGGCAATGCTAAGACGATATGCCCAAGCATAATAAATATTCCACCGAAGAAAACAGTTCTTTTTGCACCTAGTACCCGGTCTGAAACCCAACCACCGATGATACTAGACATATAAATCAGTGAACCATAAATTGACATAATTGCTAATGCTGTTGCGGTAGGTAATCCAAGTCCACCGTTTGCTACAGTATCGTACATGTAGTAAAGCAACAGCGCACGCATACCATAATAACTAAATCGTTCCCACATCTCTGTGAAGAACAATGTTGACAACCCCTTCGGCTGACCGAAGAAGCCCTTGTCTTGTTGATTTTCCATAATCCATACCCCAATTCTTTAAATTTTCAGAAAATACTATAAATATTCACTGAAAAATTTAACTAAAAAACTTATTTAAGAAATATATACTTATTTTCTATAAAAACGAATAAAATTTAATGGGAAAATGATAATAAAAAATAAACAGATATTTAATAATTATATATTGCTATTTTAAAATGATCGAGTTTTACTTAGTTTAACAACAATGGAAACGTTAACTAAAATAACCTCTATTATTTTAATATTCATTAAAAAATTTACTTATTTTTTGTGAGCATATTATTTCACTTACTTTTTGTAAGGTGATATACTTCGTTTGTACTCATAAAATATGCAGATCGCAACTAAAGGAGATTTCACCATGACAACATTTACAAAAACTTTGCAAAACCGTCGTTCTATCTATGATTTAGGACATAACGTAACACTATCAAATGAAGAATTAACAGCTTTGATCAAAGAAGCAATCAAAGAAAGTCCAACTGCATTTAATGCACAATCAACACGAGCAGTCATTCTTTTTGGAGATGCTCACGAAAAATTATGGGAAATGACCGAAGAAGCTCTTCGCCCATTGACACCTGCTGAAGCTTTTCCAAATACGCAAAATAAATTAGCGGGCTTCAAAAAAGGCTATGGAACAGTCTTGTTCTTTAAAGATACAGATATCATCAAAAATCTCCAAGAACAATTTACATTATATGCTGACAACTTCCCAGATTGGTCAGAACAATCAAATGGGATTGCTACAGCAAATACATGGGTAGCCTTAACAGAACAAGGTTTAGGAGCTAACTTGCAACATTACAATCCAGTAATTGACGAAGCTGTCGCTAAAGAATGGAACATCCCATCTAATTGGAAACTACGTTCTCAATTAGTGTTTGGCTCACCAGAAACACCAGCTGGAGAAAAAGAATATATGAACGACGAAGATCGTTTCCGTGTATTTAACTAAAACCTCTATGTAATAACCAACTTTTAGCCCAATACTTTAATGGTTATGAATAGCGTGCTTTAACTTGAACAATAAGTGCACATTTTTAAAATAGCTTTTCAACTCCTTAAAAGTGTCTGCTTATGGTTTAATGTTCACTCTGTGATACCATTTCTGTCTATATTAAACTACTAAAGATAAAGAGCTCGGGGCGAAGGTCGCCCTGAGCTCTTTATCAATTTTCTTTTATCCTACCTTTAACCAGAAGGACTTGTTACATTAATTACATAAAAATCTTAAAATAGTCTATTCATGTGTTCTATTAGACTTGCCTATTAATAAATTCTATCAAATTTCACTAAAAAATTTAAAGATACCTTTAATGATCTTAAAAAATTAGATAATATGGAGACTGGGACAAAAGTTGTCTCAGTATCTTTTAGTATCTCTAAAACCAATAAAATGAGTTTTTGTGTTTCTTGTCAATTTTCGGAAATTCCTTCTTATTTCTTGATACTAAACACTTTTGTCTCAACCTCTTCCTGATGGCTTTGTTACGACTATCATCTTTTTCTATTATTTTGAATGAATTAATTTATAACAAGCATATAAGTTTTTCAACACCCAGGTTTTATTTTCGTAAACGAGATATTTTGCAGCCCACTGAGGCTTGTATTTTTCTTTGTATTTCCTTAACCCTTTGAATGAATACAAATACTGAGTATTATTATAGACGCTGTAAATAAACGTATTCTCTAAATTAATTGTGTTTTTATAAGTAGAAGAGAACGGAGCCATTCCTAAATTGAATTTTTGATAACCTTGTTCCTTAGCCCATAGGATGGAATATAAATAAAGAGCATCCATCATTGCCACTTCTTCACTGATAGACCAACGGATCAAGTCGACTGAAATGGTCTCATTAGTATAAGTTGGCATCATGGAAACAAAGCCAACAATTTTTTGTTCTTGATTTCTTATAATACCAACTGCTGCACAATTTAAATATTCCTTCTCAAATCGTCCGACAGAAAAAGTCATCTCATTTTTTGACCTTAACCATTGATCAGATACTTCTTTCAATTCTGACAACAGTTCACGATCATGGGATAACTGTGATGTTGGTGAAAATTCCGAAGAAATTGAGCCCACGCTTTCTGATGACTCTGAAACAATTGTCGGTTCGATGATTTCAAACGTATACCCTAGTTTTTCCATTTGGTTTAATGTTGCTCTAAACCCTCTCTTCTTCCCTGATAGTGAAAACTCAGATAAATCAATGACTGCTTCTTCTCCTAACTTGAAAAATTCGCAATTTAGATCATTATAAAAACTAAGGTACTGTGTGGAAGCTTGATAAAAAACAATTCGTTTGCCTAATTGATTCGCTTTAGACACCAAAGTTTTCAAAAAAGGAAAAATGGCTTCTTGTTTACCAACTGGATCACCTAAAATAAAGAGATAATGGTTATTTTCTTGATAAATCACTGCAACATCTTCCCACCACGCAACTCGGTTTTCCTTTAAAAAACCTAAATGAGCTAAGTGATTTCCACCATTTTGTTCTAAGAAATTTCGATATTCAGCATCATCTAATAACTTTAAATCAAGCTTTAATGATTTCCTTTTTCTTCTTCGGTGTATAACTGACCAAAGCCCAGAAAGTAAAAGCAATAATAGTGTCGTTCCACTCAGAATAAAGAATGATTGTCTAGGCAATATCGGAAAAATTTCAGTTAGACTATCAAATACATAGAGACATGCTAAAGTCCAAATCAATTTTTCTAAAACACTTTGTTTGATGACTTCGACCTCTAACCATCTCCTATAAAATAGAGTATCTACAAATAATACCGTTGTTAATAAGAGGGCTGTCAAACTTTGGTCTTCCCAAAAAAGATAAAACTGACAAAGTGCTAATAACATCAGTTTGAAACGCAACATTTCCCAAGTATCGATCGCCCCTTTATAAATCCCTACAACATCTGTCAGTAATAAAATGCTCAGACATACGTAAATTGGCGCAATAAAAAAAGCCGACTTCATTCCCATATATGCATATTCAAAAAATAAAATGCATGAATCAAATAAAAATGTTAATGAACAAAATAGAAAAATGGCTGTGCTGAGCGTTCTTCCAATTTGCTTCATCTGTGCTTGCGTAATCGAAAATACTACTGTCGTAAATTCCTTCGTAAGAATCGAAAATTGATTATTGCTGATTTTTTGACTAATCAGCATTTGAACTTCACTCACACTGAACAATAAACCAAACAATAGTGGAATGAAGTAATACGCTAAACGATACAGAATCAGCGCCATCAATACTGCTTCTTTATCTATCTGCAGCTCGTGTGTAGCGCCTAAAAGGAAAATGACATCAAACGCACCAAAACCACCTGGTACCATACTAATAATTCCAGCAATCGTTGCTAAAATAAAAATACTTTCCATATCAACGAATTGAACCTGCAAGTTAAGAAAACGAAACGCGACGTACATCACAATACCAGAAGTGAGATAATCAATCGTTGATACGATCGTGAATTGTAAACCTAACCATCTCGCAGCTGGAAGTGGCGGTTTGATACTAATGTAGCCGATATATAGAGGCAACAAACAAGCACTGACAATTAAACCAATCTTGATCGTATCATTTCCCTCTAATAAATGACTTTCTGGAAAAATATTTAGCAGCACCATTGCAGATAATACGCCCACACCAGAAATAGATGAGATCAATAATAGCGAAATCGCTTTTTTTAGTTGGTTTACTCTGCTTTGGTCAATATAGTTTTTATAGAAATTATAACGTACGCTGGCACCAAAAATTCCACCAAATCCCAAAACTGCATTGAATGAATTGGCAATCCAGCTGATTTTTAATAGTTTTATTTTAGAAATTTTCTTCGTCTTCAATTTTCGGATTAATGCAAAGTCGTAGAGACAAAGAATGAAAATGCCTAAAGCACCTACTAAAAACAAACTGAAAATTTTTAAGATAGATTCATTACTAATTGTTTGTAACACTTTGCTTAACCTAATGGTAGAAAGTTCACTATTTATTTTTAAAACAGAGATCGAAAAAATGAATAGTGAGAATATAATTTTGAAAAAATTGAGTTTCATCCTCTTCATTAAAATTAAAAGTCCTTTCATTATAATAGAGCTAATATATATCAAATTAGTGAAACAATTTTTTTAATGTTATTATAAAAGTGATCGCAACGATTCAAAAATAAATAAACAAACTCTTTCTCATACGAAGAATCATTTTGAAATGCTGTGTAATCTAGCGTCTGCAAGGCAAAGAAAAAAGAGACCGAGCTAATACTTGCCTCAGTCTCTTATTATATATGCGACTCCGAAATAGGTTCATCCCATATATCGCTCACTATCGTTCTTTGTTCTTATTCTAAAGTAACTTACTCTTGATCAGAATCAATCATAATATCAATTTCGGCATCATCATTTAAATGCTGTGCTAAAAAAGTGACCAACTCTTCCATTGATACAGAAAATTTCAGCATGGGTCCACGCCAACCGTTACGAAAGAAATTCATTTTTATGATGGAAGATCCTTCCGGTTGATACAAAACGATTTTATTGATCTCAGAAAAAGGAACACCTTTTTTATCAAAGCTATTTAGAACAAGCCCATCTTCTGTTATACCACGACTATCTAGTAAAAAGCTGATGAAAATTAGCGCTGACAAGACCCCTTTAGCCAATTCATCTGCAGTTGGTTGACTAATCAGCGTAAACCAAAGAACTAAGATTGCCAGAAAAGGCACGACTAAGTAAACCCAGCGATTTCTAACCGTTCGATAGACGATTTCTCGACGTACCAACCATAAAAACAAACACATAACAAAGACAAATAAAAATAATAGTAAAGTAAATATACTAATCATCTAACTACACCTCTTTTCTCTTTCCAAATACTCGAAAAAGAAATAAAAATTACAAGCAAAAGGACATACAGTACCGATTTCGTTACTGTACGTCCAAAATCATTTCTTCTTATTCAAATGTTTCGTATTTTGCAACAACCATACTTGCTTTTTCTTCTAATAACTCTTGATCTTCCATTGCGCATTGAGCAACTTTGACTACGGCACAATTCGTCATTTTTGAAACAACTTCTCCGATAACTGCTTTTGTAAACCCAATCGGTTTACATGAATATTGCTCTCCTAAATTAATCATTTCTTCCGTCATCAAAATCCTCCTAAACTACCAAGCTCTTTTATAAGGTAACTGTTTTTTTCAAACAGTAATTGCTCTTTCAAATAAACATCATCTAAAAACATTTGTTATTTGACCTGCGATTTATTTCGACCTTACTGGCATTATAGCGTACTGTTTTCGTTTTCACAATTAAAAACTATCAATAAATCGAAACATTTTTTTCAATTTAAAAAAAATTATTCGGCTATTGATCCTGTGATTTTTCAGGACTTTTGTCTTCTTATTTTAAATTTGGAAAACAACATGTCAAATTTTTTATTTTATTTTTAAAAAAAAGCATTATTAATATGTAAATATCAGAAAAAAGGGGAATTATTATGAAAAGATTCATTGGTAAAAAAATATTATTCGTGGCAGTCCTATTATTCGTTATTTTTTCTGCCACCACTTATTTTCACCATTCACACAATGTTGGAAAGGATACTGAAAAAGTAAGTAGTTATGCTAAAAAACAAGTTTTACTTGATGTCCCCTTGGAAAGCCAATTCACCGAGCCAGCGTTAGGAAATGGCTGTGAAGTTACTTCACTGTCCATGCTGCTTTCTTATTATGGTTACGAGACTTCTAAAAATCAGTTAGCTCAACAATTGAATTACGTTCCTGTTTTTAATGCTGATGGTACACATGGCGATCCTAATGAAGGGTTTGTTGGGGACATCAGCGGTGGAGATTGGGCAATGGGCGTCTATGTCCCGCCTATCGCTTCGTTGGCACAGACAATCGTAAAAACAGATTATCATACTCTTCCAAAAACCGATGCAACAATCAATGACATTAAGAAAGCTTTACAACAAGGAAAGCCTGTGTGGGCCTCCGTTACTTTAGATTTCCAAGTGCCTACTGATACTGATTTCGTTACTTGGCAAACAAACAATGGGCAAGTAAAAGTGACACCATTAAACCATGCCTGTGTAGTTACTGGTTATGACAATGACAATATTTATGTAAATGATCCTTATGGAGAAAAAAATAGACCCGTAGCAATCAAAGATTTTGAGGCAATTTTCACCTCAATGGGTGGTCAAATGTTGACTTTAGAGAAAAGCTAGTATTTTTATAAAAAATACATTATACTCTAGCTAAATATGATGGAAAGGATTGAGGGAAATGGAAAAAATTCATAAAAAAATAGATCCTAATGAAATTCCGATTATTTTCGTTCGTGATGTAAATGGTCATACACCAACCAAAGTTTCCGTCAAGGAATGGACGGATCGCTATAGCCCAGTTTCACTCAATGAGTTACAGATCAAACTTTATCGTCAAGCATTAGCCTATTATTCTGAGAAAGATTATGCAAAAGCGATTGATTTATTGAAATTTTTAATCTCACAAACAAACTATACACATTTTGAATACATCGAACGTTTGGCAACGATCTATCGAATCATCGATGCTCCACTAAAAGAATTTCAGTTACTTTCTAATACATTATCAATTGCCAATTTGATCCCACTTCCATCTGGTTTAATCAAGAAGTTAGAAAGACGAATGATCACTGTCAAAAAAATGCTGGATAAAGAGTAATCTCTTGCATTTTCTTTGTGTCGTGCTATGATCAAATTGTTTGATTGGGATGTAGCCAAACTGGTAAGGCACTTGACTCTGAATCAAGCAATTGCAGGTTCGAACCCTACCATCCCAATAAAAAAACCAATCAGAAACTCAGTTTTCTGATTGGTTTTTTTATATTCTCTTTAAGTTTACATAATAAAATTATATTTATCCAATGATAGCTAATGCTTTTTTAGGTACTTCTTTTTTGTCAACTTCTTCATATGACTCGACGTGAGCGCCCTTATTAATGATCTTTAAATAATGTCCTTCTTTTAAAATAGATAAACCTGTAAATTCAATCGTTCGTTCATGTCCCTTTTGATCGGCAGCTTTTTGGATATAAGTCGCTGTTCCATATGAATTGACTTCATCTGGTTTTTTCGTCTTGACGTATACCTCTCCTTTTGTTACCAACGGATTTAATTGGTCTACCACACCTGCCATCTCATCGTGGGAATTTTGCGTATAAAACTTCAAGCCCACTAATGCGACTCCTGCAAATAATACCGTTCCAATAACTACTTTTACTATTTTCATTTTTCTACCTCCTATTTTTATTTCATTATATCCATAAAAATAAACGGCTTCATCCGCCTCTAGTTGGAGATTTTTCTCCTACTTTGGCACAAAAGCTTTTGCTCACCCTTGTTCTAAATAATGCTCAATATTAAAAAACGCTCAAAATGGCTAAAACCATTTCAAGCGTTTTTTTAATAATAAAATCATGAGCAACAATTTTGCCATATGATTAATTTCTTGTAATTAATACAGCCTAGTTGGATCATAATGATAAACTACATTCCCGTTCAATAATGCCTTACCTACGACATATTTACGATTCTTTAATTTTAGCCACGCTTCACGAAAAAGCATGACCTCTTCTCTTTTGACTTCAATTTTTTCAATTTTTCCGTCAATCAATTCTTGGATAAGTGCTTCGTATGGATTCATTGTTCTCCTCCGTCACAATCAATACGTAGTAAAAATTGGTTCATGATCTACTTTTGTATCTAGGTCTGTTCTGACATTTACCGTTGTATATAAAACTTTTTCAACAGGTATACTATAATAATTGTCTTCGCTACTGCTGAATTGGTGTACACCTTTTTTCGTCAGAATACCATTGATTTTATTCATCAGTACTCTTTTTTCTACACTATTACTGACCACATAGTAAATCACACGTATATTGTTTACTAAATGTAAATCGACTTCTAACATTACTTGATCCATGAAAATTTCATCCTTTCTTTCGGATCAATTATAGCAAGAAACTTCTTGTTAATCAAAAACCTTTGTATGTCCTTCTTGGTTATCAATTAAAGAAATACTTGCATCATTTGATACAAAATGTTATTTTGTATCAGATATCATTATTATTCTGGGAGGCACTCTCGTGATTGCGATTGGTCAGCTTGTTTTTTACATTCCATTTTTCATCATGCTAAGTATTCTTTTCTATTACATAAATTGGACAAAAAAGAAACTATCTGTTTTACTTGTTTCTCTTCCAAGCATCTATTTTACTTATCAAATCTTTTCTTTCCGCCATTGGGAAATCCCTTCTGTCTTAATTAGACATGTCATTAGTTTAGTTATTTCAGTCATTATACTGATACTTTGGATATTTTATTTATTAAATAAACAAGATTAGTGTGTGTATAGATTGTGAACAATCGAACAAAAAATGAGTGTGAAAAAAGTGAGCAACCACTTTTTCACACTCATTTTTGATCATTCATTTACACCAAAGAAAGGTTTGAACCGTTCAAGGATTGATGCTTGTTTTAAATCAATAAACTGTTGGGCAACAGAAAATTTGTCCTCTAGCAATTCTTTATTTGATTCAATCAAAATTTTTGCTTCTTCGTACTTCTTTTCTTTACATAGTTGTTTGACTTCATTCAATACATCACCAGCACTCATCTTTTCACCTACTTCAGTTATTAGGAACCTGTTGATATAAAAGGTTGTCTCAATGTTGAATGTTTACGATTCTTTCACACAATGAACTTTCTTCCGCAGCACAAAAGCTATTCTTTTTGATCACTTGACGTGATAAACCGGATCGACTCTTGGTACTCACGATAGTCTCTACTATAAAGATCTGTTAATCGATCTGGCAAAACGAACCAAGCTGGATGGTACCCATTTACAGTGACAGGAAATCCTTTCTCTTGCAGACTATCACCATCCCAGCGTAAGGCAATCGCTGTTTTGCCTGACCATTTCACTAAAGCAACAGAATAACCTTTTTTCGTCTGCGTACCATCTTCTAAAATTTTGAGAATTTCAATTTTTTCTTTAGGAGCTGTAACCTCTTGTGGACGTACTATTCTTTCCCCTCCTTATTTGACCACTAACACACTGCAGGGCGCATGAGTAACAACGTAAGAAGCTGTAGAGCCGACTAAAGCTTGTTGGATTGCTCCTTTACCAGTAGCCCCCATGACAATCAAATCGATCGCTTCTTGTTGTGGAAACACCGTCCCAATCAAGTTACGTGGGTCACCCGTTTCAACAATAGCATGGATGTCATTGATCCCATATTCTTTCGCATCATGGATCTTTTTTAACATTTCGACTTCTATCTTCTGTTTTTCTTCTGCATAGATTTTTGAAAATGCGTAGGCGCTATGTGTCAACTCTACTTTATTGATGATCGAAACGATAAATAATTCGGCTTCATTATCTTTCGCTAAATCTAGCGCTTCCAAAAAAGCTTGTTCTGATTGCTTAGACCCATCGACAGCTACCATTATTTTTTGATATCTCTTACTCATGTTATCGCCTCCTTGTTTCTATTATTGTAACATCACATGCTAAATTTAAAAAAAATTACGCTGTTTTCAATTATTTCGTATTTATTTTCAAAAAATGTAGCTTTTTTTTACTTGTTTCTAGTGTTTATTTTTCTCATCAATTGTCCTTGTTAGTGGTTTATTTTAAACGTTTATGACGGTTTTCTCATTGTTTTTCACATTTTATGATAATCTGTTTGTTACAAAAAACGTATCTTTGTTACAAAGTGTCATAGAGCTTTTACCTATGAAATATTTTCCCATGGTAAAGTATTCCTCGTTGGACACAACAAAACTATTTTTAAATTTATGAAGGAGATCTTACATGAAATCACTTAAAACATTACTATTAGGAACAACTTTGACTGCCGGCGCA